>Ga0224554_1000127_pt1 | contig 69836 bp, 57 predicted proteins | sample 714S22024metaG_FD_180666 | JGI IMG/M metagenome (GOLD analysis project Ga0224554, IMG submission 180666) | Peat soil microbial communities from Stordalen Mire, Sweden - 717 S2 20-24 | ecosystem: Environmental > Terrestrial > Soil > Wetlands > Peat | place: Sweden: Norrbotten County, Stordalen... | reverse complement strand
AGCAGAGCTCGCCTCCGCTTCCCAGGCCAACCTCATGCTCAAACCATCAACTCCCGTTCGTCCAGAAAATACCAGCGAACGGCATACAGGGACTTCTTGCTCTGTCTCACTCCAGGGGTTCACTCCAGTGAGTATTTGGCTTGTCAAGTGCCTCAATCCTCAAAAATCCCCCTAACAAACACCAATCAAACAACTTAAAAAGTAAAAATAGTTGGCATAGTAGTTATGCTCCGCTTGATACAATTAATATATGGATCAAATCCATCGAGGGGGCTGCTTTGATCGTGCGGAAATAAACTCCCGCCGCCCGCTTGCATAGCTCTTTCTCAACCGAATAAGTCGCACCGAATCAATATTTTAGCCGCAACTCACGGCGAATGAATCTTTTGCCGTATTCATCCGCGTCAGGGCCTCTTTTCCACCCATAACCCTTATGACCTGAATATTTTAGCCGCAACATCAATACAATCAATCTTTTGGCCAACCATAGCCCGCGCAACCGATTGATTCTAAGCAGCTTGCTCCTAAATGTTTCATTATCTATCTTTTACCTGTGGCCACTACATAGCAATCAACTTACCCACCCATCCATCGCAAGGGGGGATGGCAGGGGGAGGGGGAGGGGGAGAATAAACAGCAAACAAATGGCGAATAAAAAGCTCCTGCGTTTGCCCAGCTTCGCAATCTGGTATCGCGCGCTACGGCAGACTCGCCTCGAAGGCCGCGAAGCGCCGCTCCAACTCCCACTGCTCGGCCGCTCGCTCGCTCGACTTCAGCAGCGCCTGGCACTTTGCACCTGGCAACTCAGTACCCGCAGACTGCCCCGCGCACGCAGCCTTCATCCGTGTAAAGTCGTCCGGCTTTTGCCACAGGCCCTCGCCGGGCAGAAAACTATGCTCCAGCGAGGTCCGAGCCATCGCCTTCAGGTCGAGATAGCCCAGCCCGTACTCCATCGCCGCGCGCACATATTCATGTGTCAAATCGATGCGCGAGACGCCCTCGTCGTCGGTCGAAAGAGCCACCGGAACATGCGCCGCGCGGTACTCCGGCAGCGGATGGTGCGGCGGAACAACGCCCAGGATCACGTCGTTCGAGGTCAAATTAATCTCCACCATCACATGCCGCGCCGCCATCTCCTTCAGCAGCGCGTGCGGATTCGTCTCGTACATCACATCGACGCCATGCCCGATCCGCTCCGCGCGGCCCAGCTCGACCGCCTCGCGAATGTGAAACTTCAGTCCCGCTGGTGGAACCAGTCCCGGCGCCAACTCGCCAGCATGGAGAGAAATATGCACCTTCGGATAGACGCCATGCAGATAGTCCAGCATGTGCATCTGCCGGTTGTACTCGCTCATTGCGAGCGTCGCGTCCTCGGGCTGCACGAAGTTGAGGCCGGCGTCGTTGGCATCTGCACTCGCCACCTCGAAGGCAAGCAGCGTCTGCGCGAAGACCTGCTGCGGTGGAAAGGCGCGCAGCACCTGGTACAGCCACCGTATCTTCACCGAGCAGGCCGCCGCAGCATTCGCTTCGCCGCAGTGCTCAATCCTGTTGCGCGCGGCAAGCGCGTCGTCCATCTCCTTGGCATCCAGCGCCGCCTCCGTGCGCAGCCCGCCCGCAAGCAGCTTCTCCCGCAGCGCGGAGAGTTCAGCCCGCGAGGTCCCCGTCGCATCGCCCTCGAAGCCCGGCGCAGAGCTATCAGCCGAGTCGTTATCACGCGAAGCGTCAAGCACCCCACGAAGTGGCCAGCCCAGCGAGTTCCACAGTGGGGCCAGATCGAAGAAGCTCGGCGTCTGCATCACTTCGAGGTACTGCTCGTTCTGCGAGGCCGCGCGCGTGGCAACCTCATCCAGCCACTCGCCCGTGTGCGATTTGTCCAGCCCGCCGAAGCGGTCGAATGTGGCGAAGAACTGGTCGTGTCCGCTCACGCCCGACGATGGCACGAAGTCGCGCATCGAGAAGGCATCCACCAGTGAGTCGTAGAGCCGTTGGTTCTGGAAGACGCTGGCCGCAGGCACGTTTTCATCCGCGCAGATCGGGCCCGTTGGCGGGTCCTTGGCGAGCCCCGCATTCTTCGCAAAGCTCAGCGTCTTCGGATTGACGCAAAGGTTGTCAGCCGCGGCCTCCTTCAGAAACGTCTCGGCGTAGACCGCTCCGGAGAGGTGCATATGCAGATCGCCGCCCTTGGGCATCTTCGCGAGAAACGCTTCGAGGGCGAGCGCGTTGGCCTTCTCTGCCTTCGCCGCCTCGAACGCTCGCACCGCCCGCTGCTCGCCCGGCGTTGCTCCCTGCGCAAGCAATACGACCGGCATCAGTGTCAGCGTCGAAAGCAGCAGCAATGCCGATATGAATGCTCGCCTTCGCAGGCGCTCAGGAACTTGGCAGATGCGGGGCATGGAGGCTCACCTCTTGCTGCACCGTGGATGCAGACACCCAGCATAACGCGATTATCGACAGCACGACGGGCGCATGGTTTGGCGCAGGCAGCCGGGGTTGCTATACTTTAGCTGGTGCTTGAACCCGCCGCAGTTGACCGCGCGGATTTCTCGCTCTCGCCCGGGCGCTCTTGGCTGTCCCGAATCAGGCGTACCGCATCGCCAAGGCCAGATAGCTCAGTGGTAGAGCGCGGCCCTGAAAAGGCCGGCGTCGGCGGTTCAATCCCGTCTCTGGCCACCATTTCTCACTTGATTCAGATTCCAGGCGCGCTCTGGCCGAGCCTCGGCTCAATGGTCGCTCGCGGCCCTGAAAAGGCCGGCGTCGGCGGTTCAATCCCGTCTCTGGCCACCATTTCTCACTTGATTCAGATTCCAGGCGCGCTCTGGCCGAGCCTCGGCTCAGTGGTCGCTCGCGGCACTGAAGAGGCCCTCGCGCCGGCGGTTCAATCCCGTCTCTGGCCACCATTTCTCACTGGATTCAGATTCCAGGCGCGCTCTGGCCGAGCCTCGGCTCAGTGGTCTCTCGCCGTTCGACCGCAGGATGTACTGGTTGGTCAGAGAAAATCCTGCATGATCTTCTCTCGCAATGAACTCCTGCGCGGGGTCATCTCAACCAAGACCACGCCGCACGGTCTTTCCGGCATCACATTTCTTGTGAAAATGACCTGGATGTGAAACTTCGCCGGGCTGTTCATTCGTCTTCCCATTACGTATTCCATGGTTCCGGCTCTCTCCGTGTTGACCGCAAGACCAGCCATCCGGCCATCGTTCTCCGACTTCGAGAAACATTAGCCCAGAAGCTACACGAGTTGTTCTGAAAGGTTGCATCATGAGCAAAGCAAGGCTCCTCTTTGGTTCCACGTTTCTAGCCCTGGCAGTTCTTCTGTCGTCCAGCGCGGTGGCGCAACCGGCCACCCATGTGCTGCCGAAGGTCGCCAAACCGGTCGTCAATTCTCCGGTGACCCTCACCGACAACGGCGACTCGTGGACCCTGGACAACGGCATCATCAAGGCCACCATCTCCAAGCGCGACGGCAATCTCTCGTCGCTGGTCTATCATGGCGTCGAGATCCTGACCCGCGGCAAGTACTGGGAACAGACGCCCGCCGGTACCATCACCGCACGGGTGACCATCGACCCGGCGACCAATGGCGGCGAACGCGCGGAGGTCTCCGTTAAAGGCGTCAATCCTGGCGGTGGCGCTCGTGGTGGTGAAACTCCTGGTGAGGGCGCTCCCAACGCCGGCGCTCCCCGTCCCGGTGGAGCTCCCAACGCCGGCGCTGCCCGTCCCGGTGGAGGCTTTCCCGGTGGTGGAGGCCCACGCGGCGGTGGCATGGACATTGAGACGCGCGTGACGTTGGAGCGCGGTGTCAGCGGCTTCTACACCTACGCCGAGTACACCCATCACGCCTCCTATCCTCGCGCCGGCGAGGGCGAAAGCCGCTTCATCCTGGAGGATATGAACCCCACCTTCGACTGGCTCTCCGTCGATAAAGACCGCAACCAGCTGATGAGCCACGCGCCCGAAGACCACATGATTCACGCCAAGGAGCAGAGCATCTACACGACCGGCATCTACAAGAACTCGGTCGAGCACAAATACAGCTACAACGCCCCGATGTACAAACTCCAGGCCTGGGGCTGGTCCAGCACCAAGGACCATATTGGCGTCTACTTCATCAATCCATCGACCGAGTACATTGTCGGCGGCCCGGAGAGGCTGGACCTGATCGACCACATGACCGCTCCCGGAGCGGCGTCCTATCAAGCAATCATCCTCGACTACTGGACCAGCGGCCACTACGCCGGGGGCGCGGGCAACAGTATCCCCGCCGGCGAGGAGTGGAGGCACGTCGTCGGCCCGATCTTTGTATACTTCAACCGGATCGCCGATCCCAAAGATCCCTCCCAGACCGAACTGGACAAACTGACGGCCACCTCCGGCAGCGGGATGCCGGTGGTGCCCGCGGAATGGCATGACAACAGCCTCGCTCTGTGGGATGACGCGGTTGCCAAGTCGAAGGAGGTAAAGGCCGCATGGCCCTATAGCTGGGTGGAGGGCGTGGATTATCTAAAGAAGGCAGAGCGCGGCACCGTCAGTGGGCAACTCGTCCTCAACGACCCGCAGGCCACTTCCAAGAGCCTCCCGAATCTCAACGTTGGCCTCACGCCCCCGAATTATCAGGGCAATGCAAGCCCGCGGGCAGGCAACGGCAACATCGTAACCTGGCCGCATGACGGCGAGCACTACCAGTTCTGGACCGAAGGCACCGCAGACGGCAGATTCACCATCCCCAATGTCCGTCCCGGAACCTACGTCCTGCGTGCCTTTGCCAACGGAGTGCTCGGAGAATTCGACAGGACAGCCAAGGTGACCGTGGAAGCAGGCAAGACCGTGGATCTGGGCAAACTGGACTGGCAACCCGTCCGCTATGGCAAGCAGATATGGGAGATCGGCTATCCCGACCGCACCGCCGACAAATTCTTCAAGGGCGACCCCGACAACTACTGGCTGTGGGGCTGGGGTCTGCGCTACAGCGGCCTCTTCCCCAAGGACATCACCTACACCATCGGCAAGAGCGACTACCACAAGGATTGGTTCTTCCAGGAGGTGCCGCACTCCACCACCGACGCCTGGAAGAATCCCGCCGCCAAGGACCCCTATAACCAACGCTTTGGCTGGGTGGCTCTGCCAACCGGCACCAAGGACCCGTGGTCTGAATGGGGCAAGGGCCGGGCTACCATATGGACCGTCAAGTTCAACATGCCCAAGGCCTCCAAGGGGCAGGCAGTCTTGCGCGTGGCGCTGGCCGGGGCCGACGGTGGCAATGGCACCGATCCCAGCGTCGCCGGCAACCTCACCATCGGCCTCAACGGACAGAGCGTCGGCACCATCCATACGATCGCAACCAACGCTCTGCGCTACAACACCAATAAGGGCGTCTGGAACCAGTACATCCAAAAGTTCGACGCCTCGCTGCTGAAGCCGGGCGAGAATGATATGACGTTCACCGTTCCCGCCGGAGACGTCACCACCGGCGTCGTCTGGGATTACCTCCGTCTGGAACTCAACGACGGCAGCAAGGTGTACCCAACTCCGCCCGATACTCCAAGGCCGGATTATCCAACACTCGAATAGGGGCAGCATTTCTCGAATTGGTATAGTGCGAAACCACAGCCTCTGAGTGGCTTTTTCCTCAACCTGGTCCCCAGTGACAGGTCTTCGTCGCTGGGGCCGGTGGGCGAGGCGCAGACGCCAGAAGATTCCAGGTCTACGATTTTTACGGCGTTGCAGCAGCAGCTTGGACTGAAGCTACAGCCGGGGACTGGGACGATCGATGTGGTGGTGGTGGACCATGTGGAGCGGCCTACAGAGAACTAGCGGCTGTACCCCGCCGAACACAGCTTTCATCGGATTCAACTCGCGTATGAATCCTCGAGGCGAGCCTGCCAGTGGCGTGAATCCCATCTGAACTGCATACTGGTTGAACTGCAGCTATGCAAGGAGTCGTCATGCGTATCGTCGACCTGCGCGAAATCACAGCGCCGATCTCAAGCCCGATTGCCAACGCATATATCGATTTTTCCCGGATGACCTGCTCGCTGGTCGCCATCGTGACGGATGTGATTCGCGATGGCAGGCCAGTCATTGGCTATGGATTCAACTCCAACGGACGCTACGGCCAAGGCGGACTGATCCGCGAGCGATTTGCGCGCCGCCTTCTGGAGACCCCGCCGGCAAGCCTGCTGAACGACGCCGGCGACAATCTGGATCCCGACCGCATCTGGGCCGTGCTGATGCACAACGAGAAGCCCGGCGGCCATGGCGAGCGCAGCGTCGCGGTTGGCACCATCGATATGGCGGTATGGGACGCCGTTGCGAAGATCGCGGGCATGCCGCTGTTCCGGCTGCTGGCGGAGCGTCACGGCGAGCAGGCCGATCCGCGCGTCTTCGTCTACGCCGCCGGTGGCTACTACTACCCGGGCAAGGACCTGGCTGCCCTGCGCGCGGAGATGCGCAGCTACCTGGACCGCGGATACACCGTGGTGAAGATGAAGATCGGCGGTGCCAGTATCGACGAAGACCGCAAACGCATCGAAGCCGTACTCACGGAGATTGGCAGCCAGGCGCAGCTTGCCGTGGATGCGAACGGCCGCTTCGATCTGGAGACCGCGATTGCCTACGCGAAGATGCTGCGCCAATATCCTCTCTTCTGGTACGAGGAGGCCGGCGATCCTCTCGATTACGCTTTGCAGGCGGCTTTGGCGGAGTTCTACCCCGGCCCCATGGCCACGGGGGAAAATCTCTTCAGCCATCAGGATGCGCGCAATCTGCTGCGCTATGGTGGCATGCGCTCGGACCGCGACTGGCTTCAATTCGACTGCGCTCTGTCCTACGGCCTATGTGAATATCTGCGGACCCTGCAGGTGCTGAAGACTGCCGGATGGTCGCCCCGCCGCTGCATTCCTCACGGCGGGCACCAGATGTCCCTGAACATTGCAGCCGGGCTCGGACTGGGCGGGAATGAAAGCTATCCCGACCTCTTCCAGCCCTACGGCGGATTTCCCGATGGCGTCCGCGTCGAGGGCGGCTTCATTACCATGCCCGATCTGCCCGGCATCGGTTTTGAAGGAAAGGCAGATCTCATCCGCGTGATGCGGTCGCTTGCGGAGTAGTCACCACTATGCCTGACGAAGTTTCCAGCGCAGCATCACCCGCCTCTCGCCGTCCCCTGCTGGGGCCGTTGTGGCTACAGGTGCTGGTGGGCATCGTGCTCGGCGTTCTCGCCGGAGTGTTCTTCCCCCGCCAGGCGGTCGCGCTCAAGCCGCTGGGCGATGGGTTCGTCCGGCTGATCCGCATGACGCTTGCGCCCATCATCTTTGCCAGCGTCGTAATCGGCATCGCCAGGATGGGCGACCTGAAGGAGGTGGGGCGCGTGGGGGCCAAGGCGCTGGTTTACTTCGAGGTGGTCTCCACGGTTTCGCTGCTGATGGGACTGCTTGCCGTGACACTGCTGCATCCTGGCCGGGGAATGAACATCAATGCGGCCACGCTGGATACCAAAGCCATCGCCGGATACACCGCGACCGCGCAGCATCTGGGTGTTGCAGACTTTCTGCTGAACATCATTCCATCCAGCATCGGCGATGCCTTTGTCAGCGGCAATGTGCTACAGATCATTCTCTTCGGCGTGCTGTTTGGGCTGGCACTCGCGCAGTTCCGCGAGGCAGCGCGCCCGCTGGTCAATCTGCTGGATCTCTTTCTGCGCGGCCTCTTCGGCATCGTGCGCTTTGTGATGCGCCTTGCGCCCATCGGCGCCTTCGGCGGCATGGCATACACCATCGGCCAGTATGGCCTGCGCAGCCTGAAGCCGCTGGCGCAGTTCACCGCCGAGGTTTGGATCGTCTCCATCGTCTTCGTGGTGGTGGTACTGGGCGGCATCGCGCGAGCAGCCGGGTTCAGCCTGTTCAAGCTGCTGCGTTATTTCCGCGAAGAGATTCTCATCACCCTGGGCACATCCTCGTCGGAAGCGGTGATGGCGCCCCTGATGCTCAAGCTGGAGCAGCTCGGTTGCGAGCAGTCCATCGTCGGCATGGTGATGCCCGCGGGCTACACCTTCAACGCGGGTGGCACCGCCATCTACCTCAGCATGGGCGCGATCTTCATCGCCCAGGCCACCAACACGCACCTCAGCCTGGCAGACGAGCTGGTGGTTCTGCTGGTGCTGATGCTCACCTCGAAGGGATCGGCCGGGGTCGCCGGAGCGGGCTTTGTCACCCTGGCTGCGACGCTCTCGACCATGCATCAGATTCCTGCCGCGGGCCTGGTCCTGCTGCTTGGGGTGGAACAGTTCACCAATGCTGCGCGCGCCGTCACCAACATCATCGGCAACGGAGTTGCAACCATCGTGGTCGCCAAGTGGGAACATGCCTTCGACGATCGGCGTGCGACGCTCATCCTCAATGGCGGTGCGCGGTGAAGTGAGCGCGTTATTTCGCATTTAGTTCGTCTTGTGTTCGCCCCCTCCCCCTGCCATCCCCCTTAGCGGTGGATGGGTGCGTAAGTGGATTGTTATGTGGTGGCCACAGGGAAAACTTACATAATAAATGATTTAGGAGTAAGTGATTTGGAATCAATCGGTTGTGCTGGCTGTGACTGGCCAAAAGATTGATTGCGTTGAGGTTGCGGCTAAAAGATTCAGGACATAAGGGTTATGGGTGAAAAAGAGGCTTTGGCGGGGGTGGCTCCGGCAAAAGATTCATTCTATGGTAGTTACTGGCAAAATATTGATTCTGTGCGGCTTGCATCGGTTCTCCTGAAGGTGCAGCGGCGCAACAAAGGCAAATACGGAGATTCTGGCTGCGCCAGAATGACGACTCCTGGGGCTTCGCCGGAATGACGGCGCGTGTGGTCTACGCCGGAATGACGAGCAAGAACAGGCAACGACGAAATGCGGGGGTCCCTCCACTCCGCTACGCTCCGGTCGGGATGACGGCTGCTTTACAGTGCTGCGCCATAGTGACGACCCCTGGGCTGCGCCAGAATGACGACCCGTGTGGTAGTTGCGGATAAGATATTGATTCGGTGCGGCTTATTCGGTTGAGAAAGAACGGTGCGAGCGGGCGGCGGGAGTTTATTTCCGCGCGATCAAAGCTGCCCCTCGATGGATTTGATCCATATGTTAAGTATATCAAGCGGAGCATAACTACTATGCCAACTATTTTTCGGAGTTAAGTGGTTTAGTTGGTGTTGGTTAGGGGGATTTTGGGGCGTCGAGGGGCTTGACACGCGATTTTGCTGAGGTTTTTGGGAAAAGAAAATTGCGGGGGTGGGGTGATGGCAGCCGGGCGACGCAACATCTTCCGCAAGCTGATTTTTTCAGAGCGGGCCCGGCCCTGGGTTGCCGGACGCGGGGGAATTCGTCGCAGGGGTTGCGCCTGGAGATGCCGGTGGGCCGCCGGGGCGAGGCCCGCGACCGCCGCTGCTGCCGGTGAAGAGTGGACCGAGGTTGAGCGCGGCGGCGGTGTCGGGCTGGGCCGGATCGAAGTCCTTGAAGCCGTCCACTATGAAGTTGGCGAGGTCGAGCTTGTTCTGCTTGATGCCCATCACGATGCACTTGGCGAACTCGTAGCCGCCGTACGCGGTGGAGTGGGTTCCATCGGCGAGAATCTTTCCTGCGTCCGCGCCAGCCGATTCATAGAAGGTGTCGCTCATGCCGTAGAGGTCGATGAACGGGACGTGCTCCTCCTGAGCGACCTCGCGCATGGCCTGGGGATAGCCGTCATGGCCGTGGGTGGGCGCGCCGGTGCCGCGCGCACCGCGGTCCATCGCCGTCACCAGCACGGGGGTTGCGCCGCGCAGGCGGGCCTCGGCGATGTAGACCTTCAGATAGGCCTTGTAGGTGGTCTCCGGTTCGACGTAGGTCTGCGGCCAACTCGCCTTGGAGTCGTTGTGAATGAACTGGAGGAAGAGATAGTCTCCCTTCTTCATCTGGCTGAGCATCTTGTCCAGGCGCAGCGCATTCATAAACGACTTCATGGTCTCGCCGGACTGGGCGTTGTTGGCAACCGCGACACCAGGCTTGAAAAAGACGGAGAGCAGTTGTCCCCAACTGACATCGCCGCCGCCATCGCGGTCGGTGACGGTGGAATCGCCGGCGATGAAGATGGTTGGCGCGGTGGGCGCGGAGACGATCTCGATGGAGCGCAGCGCGGCGTGCGGGCTGACGACTTCGACGGTCAACTTGTTGTCCCAATCGCGCGTATTGCCGTCGTCGAACTGGTCCAGACTCACCTCTTCGCGGCCAGTGGCGTTGGTGGGCAGCTTGGGCAGATGCGGCGTGCGGACGTTGGTGGTGAAGGTGCGCTCGGCGACCTGGCCGGCGGGAACCGGGACGCGCTCCAGCATCAGGCGGCCAGACTCGGCTTTGAAGGTGGTAGTGGTCGCGGTGGTCGAGTCGCCAAAGGTCACCGTCACGTTGAAGTTGCCCTCGGGAACCTTGGCGGAGAACATGAAGGGCTTCTCGCTGGTGGTGGCGTTGCCGTTGTCGCCGGTGGAGACCTGCGCGCCGGGCTCGTAGCCGTAGCCTGCGTCGTCCGCGTAGACGGTCGTGGGAGCGACTCGCGTGAAACCGGGCTTGGCTGGGCCGGCGCTGAAATCGAACTTCAGATCTACTGGTGCAGCAAGCGGTGCAGTAAGCGACGGAGTCCGCGGCGCGGTTCGTGGTGCGGTCGGTGGCGCTGCGGGAGGCGCGGCCTGTGCCGCAGCCATCATCGACAAGGACGAGCAGATCAGAGCGGGGCAGCAGACGAGAGCGAGACGGCGGAGGATTTTCATGAGGTGGAGGCCTTTCGGACCAGCGCTGACAGGAGTTGCGCTGCGACGGCGTGGCAATGGATGGACGCTGCGACAGTTTACATTTTCATCTATATACCCGGCCAATCCGTTTGAGCTTTTCACGGTCCCTGTGTGGGAGGGGTACCGCGAGATCGCGAATGCGGTACAGTCTTCAGGGAGGCGCATGACGGAACGGATACGCATCGGAATCGACCTGGGCGGCACCAAGATCGAAGGACTTGCGCTGGATCCGCGCGGCGCGGAGATTGCGCGGCTGCGCAACGCGACGCCGCAGCACGACTACGCGGCGACGGTAAGGGCGATTGTGGAGGCGGTGCAGGAGCTGGAGAGGCGCGCCGGCGGCGGAGAGCGCGAAGCGGCATCGGTGGGCGTGGGGATTCCGGGAACGATTGTGCGCGCGACGGGACTGGTGAAAAATGCTAACTCGACGTGGCTGAACGGCCAGCCGCTGGAGCGCGACCTTGCAGCGGCACTGGCGAGGCCCGTGCGCTGCGCCAACGACGCCAACTGCCTGGCCGTCTCCGAGGCAACCGACGGAGCGGCGGCTGGCGCGGGGCTGGTCTTCGCGGTGATTCTTGGCACGGGGTGCGGCGGCGGCATTGCCGTCAATGGGCAGGTGCGCGTGGGGCCGAACGGGGTTTCGGGCGAGTGGGGGCACAATCCGTTGCCCTGGGCCACGCCCGATGAGATGCCTGGGCCCAAGTGCTTCTGCGGCCAGCGTGGATGCCTGGAGACTTGGATCTCCGGCACCGGGCTTGCGCGCGACCATCAGCGAGTGACTGGCAAGCAGCTCAGCGGGCCGGAGATTGTCGCCGCGGCGGCGGGCGGCGACGCGGCAGCCGAGGCCAGCATCGCGCGGCTGGAAGACCGCGCTGGGCGCGCACTGGCGTCGGTGGTGAACCTGCTCGACCCGGATGTGATCGTGATTGGCGGCGGGCTGTCGAAGCTGGACCGGCTCTATGCGCACCTTCCTGCGCTGATTGCGCGGCATCTCTTCGGCGGCGGGGAGCTTGCGACTCCGGTGCTGAAGGCGAAGCACGGGGATGCCAGCGGGGTTCGCGGAGCGGCCTGGCTGTGGGCTGCGTAGTTCACGGCTTGCGGGCGAGGGCGATGCGCGGGATATGCTGCAGGTCGTCGAGGAAGCGGAGTTGGTTCCAGTCGGACAACAGAGAAGCAATGGCCTCTTGCTGGCCGTGGCCGATCTCCAACGCGAGCAGGCCGTCGGGCAGCAGCGCGGCGCGGGCCTGGGGGATGAGGCGGCGATAGATGTCGAGACCGTCCGGACCGGCGAAGAGCGCGGCAGCAGGTTCGTGGTCGCGCACCTGCGGATGCAGACTGGCGCGGTCGGCGGTAGGAACGTAAGGCGGGTTTGAAACGATGGCGGCGAAGGGTAGTTCTGTAAGAGCGAGCGCGGCGAGCAGATCGGATTCGATGAATTGGATGCGGCTGGTCAGGTGGTGACGCGCGGCGTTCGCGGCGGCGACTTCGAGGGCAGCGGCGGAGAGATCGACTGCGGTGACGTGCGCGTGGGGCAGGTGGAAAGCGAGCGCGATGGCGATGGCTCCCGAGCCGGTTCCTACGTCGAGAATACGCAGGGGCAGATGCTGGGACGAAGACAAAAGCAGATCCCTTCGCTGCGCTGCGGGATGACAAACAAATTCAGCGGGAGGCCTGGCAAACTCGGCGAGGACGGCCTCGACGAGCTGCTCGGTCTCGGGGCGGGGGATGAGGACGGCGGGCGTGACGCGGAGGGTGAGGCCGTAGAACTCCTGCTCGCCGGTGATGTACTGGATCGGCTCGTTGGCAAGGCGGCGCAGAACCAACGCGTCGTAGGCAGCCTGCTGGCCGGGCGTGAGCGAGCGGTTGGGGTCGGCGAGCTGCGCGGCGTGGGAGATCGCCAGCACATGGCGAAGCAGAAACGCGGCGTCGCGGGCGGCGTCTGCGCGCAGGTTGGGTGACGCGTCGAGCTGTCGGGTGGCGCTCGTGAGGGCTTCGCGGAGGGTCATAAACCAGTGGTCAGTGGTCAGTGGTCAGTGTGCGGAGATGATGCGCAGGAGATTGTCATCTGAATTGGCGACCGTGTGCGGCCTCATCGCTGCGGGGCAATCTGAATGATGTTGCCGTCGGGATCGGTAATGCTCAGAGTGTTGCCATCGGTGAAGTCGATGCCCTTGGCCTTGAGCAGCGCGCCCGACTTGCGGATGTCCGGCGAGGTCATCAGGATTCTGGACTTCGCGCCAAGCGGATCGGCGGGAACGATCTCGACCTGCTGGCCGGATGTGCCGGGCAGGTTGAGCAGCATCGGGTTGGACTTCGACGCGGTGAAGCCGAGCTTGGTGAGGTAGAAGTCGCGCGCGGCGGCGGGGTCCTGCATGGCGAGCGCGACGACGGTCATCTTGTCGGCGACGCGGTCAGGGCCGATGTGCTGGCCAATGTCCAACGTATGCCGCGAGGTGGGCATGTACTGGGTGTACTCGATGTTCTGCGCGAAGGTGGGCTGCTGCGGGCCTTTGAGGGTGAAGAGCAGGTTGCCGGCGGCGGCGGTGCGCACGGAGATGGGAGCGAGGCCCTCGGCGACGTAAAAGTCGTGGGTGGCGTTGATGTCGGAGGCCTCGAAGCAGAGGTGGAGAAAGCTGGAGGTGCTCTGCGTGTTGCTCTGCGGGTTGGCTGGGTTGGGCGGCCCGGCCGGGTAGAGCTCGATGAATTGCTTGTCGTTGAGCTTGAGGAAGGACTGCGAGACGCTGCCATCCCTGCCGGTATTGGCGAAGGCCTGCTGGAAGCCAAGCTTGTTGTAGAAGGCGAGCGAGGCGGCGATGTTCTGCACGCGGATGGCGATGTGGGCGATGCCGTTGAACGGCGGCGTCTGGGCCGGGGCCGCTGCCGTGGACGCTGGTGCTGGCGTTGGCGCAGGCGCGGTCTGGGCTGCGGCGAAGGTCGAGATGCCTGCGGCCAGCGTGACGATTGCGATGCGCTGGAGCGCGGTGCGTGCGGATGCGATCTTCTTGTGTGTCATCTTCCATTCCTCCCGGTACTGGCTTGGTCTGACTATTTATCCCTCAAGAATACTCTCTGGACGGAGTGGTGGTGGGCAACATGATGCTAACCCCCGAGCCGGCATTCGGCTGGTATGATGGGTTTGAATGACGACCAAGGTACAGGTGTCCGCGGCAACTGGTGGCAAGACAGGAAGCAGGGATGCGGCCGCGAGCGGCGTTTCTCCGGTGGTGGCGCTGGTAGCGGGCTGGCTGGTTCCCGGCGCGGGACACCTGCTGCTGGGCAAGTGGGTGCGCGCGGCATTGCTGATGGTCTCGATCGTGGGGATGTTCGCCATCGGCGTCGCGCTCGAGGGCAAGGTTTACACGCCGAATACAGGCGAGCCGCTGGACATGCTGGGCTTTGCGGGCGACCTTGGATCGGGCGTGCTCTACGGGCTGGCGCGGCTGCTGGGCTGGGGACAGGCCCCGGTGCTGGTGGCCGTGGCAGACTATGGGACGAAGTTCATCGTGGTGGCTGGATTGCTGAACATCGTCGCCGCTGTGGATGCGCACTCGCTGGCCAGCGGGAGGAAACGTCCGTGACGATCTCTCACTTCAGCGCGGTACTGCTGTTCTCTCTCTTCACCTCCATTGTGTTCGGCATCACGCAGCGGGCGGAGCCGAAGAAGATGGTGCGCTTCGGCGCGCTCTGCTTTGCTCTGTTTGTCGGCGGAACGATCGCGGCGAGCTGGGCGATGTGGCTAATCAAGCATTGAGTTGCCGGTTGTTGGGCGGAATCGGCCGTTTGCGCGAGGAGATGCGATGAGGATTTCGGTTGGAGTGGGGTTGTTGGCGGCGATGGGCGTGGGGATGATGACGCAGAGCGCGTATGCGGCGGGTGTTGGCGTTGCAACCGTAAAGCTCTGCGATGCTCGGACATACGGCGCGAAGGCGGACGGTGCGACCAAGGACACCAAGGCGATCCAGGCGGCGGTGGATGCGTGCGCGAACCTGGGCGGCGGAACGGTAAGGCTGACCGGCGGAACGTTTTTGACCGGGCCGGTGGTGTTGAAGAGCAATATCACGCTGGAGATTGAGAAGGGCGCGGTGCTGCTGGGCTCGCCCGACCGGGCGGATTATCCGATGGTGACGTTTGCGCGCAACCAGACGGTGCAGCCGCTGGTGAGCGCGGTGAATGCGGAGAACGTTGCGATCACGGGCGAGGGCACGATCGACGGAAATGGAAAGGTGTGGTGGGACTATATCGTCGGGACAAAGGATGCAGGCGTGTTGGGCAACGATCATCCGCGACCGATGGGCGTGGTCTTCGACCATACGAAGCATGTGCGCATGGAGGGCGTGACGGTGCAGAATTCGGGCTTCTGGCAGATTGTGCCGTACTACGCCGACGATGTGACGATCCGCAACATTCGGATTCTTGCACCGAAGTCTCCGAATACGGATGCGATCGATCCGTTCAGCTCCAGCAACGTGGTGATCGACCATGTATTTGCGAGCACGGGGGACGACAACGTCGCGATCAAGAGCGGAGCGATCGACTCGCCGGGGCCGGACGCGCCGAGCCGGAACATCACGATTACGGACTGCACGTTCGAGAACGGGCATGGGATTTCGATCGGCAGCGAGATTGCGGGCGGCGTGCAGAATGTCCGCGTTGAGCGGGTCAGCTTCAAGGGGACAGACCAGGGAATCCGCATCAAGTCGGCGCGCGACCGGGGCAACGATGTGTCGAACATTTCGTACAAGGACATCACGATGGTGGATGTGAAGACGGCGATCCTGATTACGGAGTACTACCCACATGCGGCACCGGAGGGCGCGGTACCGGCCGAGCCGGTGGGGCGGCTGACGCCGAAGTTTCACGACATCACGATCGAGAATGTGACGGCGACGGGAAGCGGCTCGGCGGGGACGATTGTGGGGCTGCCGGAGTCGCCGGTGCTGGGGCTGACGATGAAGAACGTACACATTGCGGCGAAGACCGGGATGTCGATTGCATATGCGACGGTGGCGATGGACGACGTGGTGGTGACGCCGGTGACGGGCGATGCGATGAAGATTGCGCCGACGGCGAAGGTGACGGTGAAGAAGTAATTCTTTTCCTGCATGGCTGTGAGAACGGACAACGGCAAGGGCAAAGGCGAAATGCGGGGGTCCCTCCACCGACCACCCCAACGAGCAAGTTCGCTCGTCGGGGACCCCGGTTCCGGCGGCAAAGTACGCCGCCTCCGGTCGGGATGACGTCATGTTGCGGGCGCTCCGGCCGGGATGACGGGAGTGGCGAGCACGCTGGATGCGGACCTGCGCGCGGTACTTCGGGCATATTACCTGCGGCTAGCGGGGCGGGATTGTTGCCCGAATCCGCTACAGAGATGTGTGGGAACACAACAAAGACGCAGCCTCCGGCAACCCCTGACGAAGGACAGGGAGACGGCGGAGGTGCAGTATGGCATGGCGATGGACAGTGCGGGTTGGGTGCGCTGTTGCATTGGTCTTTGTAATCCTGGTGACGGAGTGCGGGGTTGCGCAGGACCCTCCGCAGAGCGCTCTTTCGCAGTCGGCACCGCCGCAGAGCACAAACGATGCGCTGCATTCGATGTCGCGGCTGGCGGGCGCGATCTTTACCGGGCAGGTGATAGCGGTGCGCCGGATAGAGGGATTGAACGGCGCGACCGGCGTGGTGGAGATTGATTTCGCGGTGGAGGATGCGGTGCGCGGAGTGAGCGGGAGCGCGTACACGCTGCGCGAGTGGGCGGGGCTGTGGCCGGCCGGCGATGAGCCGTTTCGCGTGGGCCAGCGGTACCTGATGCTGCTGCATTCGCCGGGCGCGGCGGGGCTGAGTTCGCCGGTGGGCGGGACGGATGGAGCGATTCCGATACGCGGCACGGGACGGGCGCAGGCGACGGGAGAGGCAGAGACGGATGCGGCGGGGACCGGATCGGCGGGAGATGGCCGTGTGGTGGACCTGCGCTGGGTTGCGACGCGGGTGGCGCAGCCGCTGCAGTACAGGATTTCGCCGGTGGCGCATGCAGCCGCGCTGCCTGTCCCGGTGCAGGAGGATGCGGCGGAGTCTGCCAGCAGCTTGCAGACCGCCAATGGCGGGGGCTCCGGCGCTGGGGCTGCGGCCAACGGCACGACGCCGGCCGCTGCCTCGCAGGGCACGGCGTACACAACAGTGATGGCGATGCTGCGCGGTTGGGAGAAGACCGGCGATGCCACGCGCTGACGCAGAGAATTGCCGGGGACGCATCTGCTGGACGCTGGACGCGCGCCATCCGATTGAAGCGTGGCTGCCGGTCGTCCGCAGACTGCCGATGGCGGCGGTGCTGTTGCTGATGGCGGGCATGGCGCACGCGAGCGGGCCACGCTGGGTGACCGGGCCGCCGTACTTCACGGCGGCCAGCGGCAATCCGGTGGTGTGGTACACAAGCCAGCCGCTCTACTTCACCGATCCCGGAGACCTGAGCGCAACAGTGAACAACGCGGCCGCGAATGCGCTGGTGGCCGCGGCGGCCGGAGTGTGGAACGTGCCGACCTCGGCGATGACGATTGCGTATGGCGGCGCGCTGGCGGAGCATGTGAGCGGCGCGAACGCATATTTGAGCAGCAATGGGCCGGTGTTGCCGGCGGACGTCGAGAGCGCGAACTATGCGGCGATCCAGATTGCGGTACTCTACGACAGCGACGGCTCGGTGACGGACATGCTGCTGGGTGGCGGCGCGAGCAGCCCGGCGGAGTGCCGGCAGAACGCGGTGACGGAGAGCGTGGACTCGATCACGCCGTCGGGGTTCATCCAGCACGCCATCCTGGTGTTGAACGGACGCTGCACGGGAAGCGCGCCGGAGCAGCAGTTGCAGATGCAGTACCAGTTGCAGCGGGCATTCGGGCGAGTGCTGGGGCTGGGCTGGTCGCAGACCAACGACAATGTGTTCACGCGGACCCCGACGCCGACAGCCAACCAGGCGCTGCACTGGCCGGTAATGCATCCCATCGACATTGTGTGCGGGGCGTACACCTACCAGTGCATGCAGCAGCCGTTTACCCTGCGCGATGACGATGTGGCGTCCATCACGTCGCTCTATCCGTATGTGACGAATTACAACCCATCGCTCGCTCCGCCGGCACCGGGCAAGATGTGGAGTTACGTGCAGGCCAGCATCATCGGCGGAACGGCGACGTTTCCTACCGGCGAAGGGATGCAAGGCGTGAATCTGGAGTTGCAGCGAATTCAGGGCGGCTGGGCTGTTCCGGAGGCGTGGTACGACGTGTCAACGGTAAGCGGGGCCGTCTTTCAACGGAATGCCGGGAACCCCGTGACGGGGGTGGGAACCGGCATTGCCGCGAGCATGGGCTCGACCAACCTGCAATGGGAGGGGAGCTACAAGTTCTCGTGGGTCCCGGACATCGATCCGATGGGAGCGCAAAACGGCGGGATGTTCGTTGTGCTTACAACGGAGGCGATCAATCCACTGTATATAGGCGCCTACTCGGTGGGGCCATACAGCACAGGCAACGTGGAGCCTTCGGGCGCGTTGATGAGCCAAATCCAAGACCGGAATCCGACTATACCCTACTGGAACTCCGGGAACTATATGCCGGCCTCTTTCCCGCCCAACGGAGCGGCAAGCAACTGCAACACCGGCGGCGATGGCGTGGAGACGGCTCCGCTGCCGGTTGCCACGGGCGGATGGTGGACGGGAGTGCTGTGCGCGCATGGGCATACAGCGTGGTCGAGCTTTGCCGCGCGGGCGGGACGGACGGCAACGCTGGAGGTGACGGCGCTCGACGAAAGCGGGCTGGCAACAACGCAGAAGGCGATGCCGCTGATCGGCGTGTGGGCGGTGACCGATCCGACGGGAACGCTGCCTACGGTGGCCGCGACTCCATCGGCATTCAACACGGTGACGCTGGGAATGACGGCGGCTGGCGTGGCGACGACGCAGGCGGAGACATTGCGGTTTGTCATCGCGGATGCGCGCGGAGACGGGCGGCCGGACTTCGCCTACCAGGCGCGAGTGCTCTACTCGGACACGATTCAGCCGGTTGCCACAAGCGTCAACGGCGGGCAGATCACGATCGGCGGGATGGGATTTCGCGCGGGCAATGAGGTGACGGTGAATGGCGTGGTGGCGCAGGTGTCGAGCTGGACGGCGTCGACGATCATCGCGATGGCCCCAGCCGAGAGTGCGTTCGCGTCCAACCCCACAGGGCCGGTCGATGTCAAAGTTGTGGATCTCTCGACCGGAGGGAGCAGCGTGATGACGGGTGCGCTGACCTATAGCGCCAGCGTCGCACCGGATGAGATGACGGTGGTCTCCGCGCCGTCGGGCACGGTGGCGGTGGGGACGGCGGCAGCTGTGCCGTTCGCCGTGCGCGTGTTGCTGGGCGATGGCGTGACGCCGGTGGCGGGAGTTCCCGTCACATTTTCGGCGAGTGGCGCGGCGACGCAGTTTGGCGCGTGCTCTATGCTTCCGTGCGTGCTGCGAACGGACGCGACTGGGCTGGCCTCGACTGCGGTGACGCCAACGGCCTTCGGAGCGGTGACCGTGCAGGCGGCAGCGATGGGCGCGACCCAGGCGGCAACCTTCAATGCGGTTGCGCGCAACGTGACGATGGTGCAACCGGAAGAATTTATCGCGGCGGGCGTGAGCGTGACCTGGGCCCCGCAGGTGAGCGTGGTGCAGAATGGCGCGGCAGCAGCGGGCGCGACCGTGGCGTGGACGGCCTTGGGTGGAATGACGGTTGCGCCGGGATCGAGCGTGGCGAACGCGGCGGGCGTGGCGCAGATTGCGGCGGTTACGGGGCCGCTCGCGGCGGGCGCGCAGGCAACGGGGCAGGCCTGCGCGTGGACGAACGGCTGCGTGAGTTTTACGGCGCAGGGAGTGAGCGCGTCGGCGTGGCGGCTAGTGGTGGACAGCGGCGCGGGCCAGTCGGTGGCTGTGACGGGGACCTTCGCGCCGGTGGTGGTGATGGTGACGGACGCGAGCGGCGATCCGGTAGCTGGCGCGCTTGTCGCGGTGCATCAGACGGTGAATGCGGCAGCAATGCCGTGTCCGGCGCGCGGGCGCTGTCCGGTGGCTCCGGTGCTGGCCAACTCGGTCACGTCAGCGGTCTCGGACGCGAACGGGTTGGTGCGCGTGGTCCCGATGCAGCTTGCGGGCGTGGCCGAGGTAACGAATATCGCGGTGGCGACGGGGACCGAGGGCTTCGCCTCGCTCGCCCTGCAACAGGGGTTGTAGCAACCACTGTTTCAATCCAGCCAGCCGGTCTGTGGCAGACTATAGCATTTCCCCAATGGTGTAGAGTGTCGCTCTACGAGCAAAATGCGGGGATTCTTCCCCTTCGCAAGCTCAGGGTCAGAATGACAATCCTTATTCCTCTATAGCAATAGTGAAAATGCGCTAGATGTGCCCGGACGTTATATCTTGGATAAGGAAGCGTTGCGAGGCAGATCTCTGGACGATCTCTGAAATGGGAGGTCGGGAGGTTGCGGTCGCACGCGAGTGTCGGGACCGGCGCACACGATGAGCGATCGGACCGTACACGATTTCCGCCCCAACGAGCAGGTACGCTCGTCGGGGGCCCCGAATTTCACCCCAACGAGCAGGTACGCTCGTCGGGGGCCCCGAATTGGAGATCAATGCTCAGGATGATGACGAAGAAGATTGCGATGGCAGCGGTGATGGCTGGCCTGCTGACAACTGTCTGCGCGCAGGCGCAGACCAAGCTGGGGCCTGCCGCGCCCGTCACCTACGACAATAAATATGAGGTGTACGGCGGGCTGAACTTCATGAACTTCATGGCGGGGCAGGACCTAACCCGGCGCATGGACTTCGGCGGCGGCGAGTTTGAAGGCACCTACTGGGTGACGCCAAAGTGGGGCGCGTCGGCGGAGGTTCGCGGCGAAGCGGGCACATCGCCAGTGCTGCCGAATGCTGGCATCTACGGAATCCACCGCCCGCTGGTGTACATGAACATGGTGCTCTTCGGCGCGCAGTATCGCTGGATGCAGAACCAGCATGCGGCGCTCGACCTGCACGCCTACGCCGGGCCGTCGTATGGCGTCTTCGACGCAGGCACCCAGGGAGCCGGGCCTACCCCCGGAGTAAGCGCCACTTCCAACGCAAATATCATCGGGCTCTATGCCAACCACACCGCTGCGATCTTCGCTCTGGGAGGGAGCGTGGACATGAACCGGTCGAAGAACTGGGCGGTGCGGCTCTCGCCCGATCTGATTCTGGATGAATTCGGCTCGGGGACGCGCGAGTTCTTTGCCATCTCCGGCGGAGTCGTCTACCGGATTCCGGTGAAGAAGAAGTAAGCAGGGCGCGACGGCGCGACGAGGCAGGGCAGCATGGAGGCGATGAGGGAGCTGTTGCGCGGCAGCTTGAAGCGGAGCCTCGGCGGCATGCGCGAGGAAGACCGGCTGGCGGCGGCGTGGACGGTGGCCTGCGGACACGCCATGGCCGAGCATGGCGCAGTGGTTGGCTACGAGGCGGGCGTGGTGCGGGTCGAGGTCGCCGGCGCGGTGTGGATGCGGCAGATGATCTCGCTGGGTGGCGTGCTGGAGCGCGAGATGGCGCGCATCAGTGGCGTGCCGGTGGCCGCGATACACTTTGAATTGAAGAAGAGTTGAGTGTGGATGAAGCAGAAGCAAAAGCAGATTCCTCCGCTGCGCTACGGAATGACAAGAATTGGCGCTACGGAATGACAACAATTGGCGCTGCGGAATGACAAACAGAGTTGGTTGCGGAATGACAAACAAGGGACGCTGCGGGATGACAAAGGATGGAACGGATGGCTGAGGTTGCGGGCGTAAGTATGGACGAGGTGCTGCGGGTCGCCGAGCTGGCGAATCTGGATCTGACCGCCGAAGAGGTGCCGCGGATGCAGCGCGACCTGAACGCGATCCTGGGCCACATTGCGCAGTTGAATGAGCTGGACACTACCGGCGTTCCCGCGATGGCCCAGGTCGGGGAGATGCTGGGCGCGGAGATTGAGTCGACCGGAGCAAGCCTGCGCGCGGATGCGGAGCGGGTGTCGCTGGACCGCGCGGCGGTGATGGTTGCGGCACCAGAGAGCGATGGGAGATTCTTCAAGGTTCCCAAGGTGATTGAGAGATAGGCACTTCGTGCGGTTCTCGACGCGCTCACGCGCGTGAAGGGTGAATGCGGGGCGGTTTTAGAGGCGGGATGTCGATACTAGGTTCGAGGCGGGAGATGGAGTTGGGCGGAATGACGATTGACAGCGTGCGAGCGGCGATTGCAAGCGGGACGACGACGGCGACAGCGATTGCCGAAGAGCACTATGGGCGGATCGCTGCCGAGGACGGGCCCAGCGGCGATGGACTGACTGGCAAGGGGATCAACAGCTTTCTGGCGCTGAGCCGCGACCGCGCGCTGGCGCAGGCGGAGAAGATCGACCGGATGGCGGCGAAGGGCGAGGAACTGGGGCCGCTGGCCGGGGTTCCGGTAGGAATCAAGGACGTGCTGACGATGAAGGGATCGCCTGCGACTGCGAGTTCGCTGATCCTGAAGGGCTACATGCCGCCATACGATGCGACGGCGGTGACCCGGCTGGAGGCGGCGGGCGCGGTTCTGCTGGGCAAACTGAACTGCGATGAGTTTGCCATGGGCTCGTCCAACGAGAACTCGGCGTACGGGCCGGTGCGCAATCCGCGGGCGCTGGACCGCGTGCCGGGCGGATCGAGCGGAGGATCGGCTGCGGCGGTCGCGGCGGGATTTGCGGTGGCGTCGCTGGGCTCGGACACCGGCGGATCGATTCGCCAGCCGGCGGCGTTCTGCGGCGTGGTCGGCGTGCTGCCCACCTACGGGCGCGTCTCGCGCTTTGGCTTGATCGCCTTCGCCTCGTCGCTGGACCGCGTGGGGCCGTTCGCGACTAACGTGCGGGACGCGGCCACGATGCTGGGCGTTCTCGCCGGGCAGGATGCGCTGGACGCGACCAGTTCGGACCGGCCAGTTGGAGATTATGTGGGCGCGCTGGAGAAGCCAGTGAAGGGGTTGCGGATCGGCGTTCCGGCGGAGTACTTCGGCGAGGGGCTGGACGCGGAGATTCGCGCAGCCATCGAACGCGCGCTGGACGGGCTGAGAGCCGCGGGCTGCGAGGTGAAGACGATTGCGCTGCCGCACACCAAGTACGCGATCCCGACCTACTACGTAATCGCGACGGCAGAGGCTTCGGCGAACCTCGCGCGCTTCGACGGCGTGCGCTTCGGGCTGAGGGCGGCGGCTGGAAACGAGGGGGCGCAGACGCTCTCGGCGATGTACCGCGAGACGCGCGACCAGGGCTTCGGCGCGGAGGTGAAGCGCAGAATCCTGCTGGGTACCTATGTGCTCTCGGCCGGCTACTACGACGCGTACTACCGCAAGGCGCAGCAGGTGCGGACGCTGCTGACGCGCGACTTTCTGGCCGCATTCGCCGAGGTGGACGCCATCGTCGCGCCCATCACGCCGACCCCGCCGTGGAAGCTGGGCGAGAAGACCGCCGACCCGCTGCAGATGTACCTGGAAGACATCTACTCGGTGGCGGCCAGCCTGGCGGGAATTTGCGCAATGAGCGTTCCCTGCGGCGAGACGGCGAGCGGCCTGCCCATCGGCGTGCAGATCATGGGCCGCCACTTCAACGAGGAGACCATGCTGCGCGTTGCGCTGGCCGTCGAGACGGCGCAAGCGTAGAGCGGTTTCACCAATGGTGTAGAGTATCGCGCTACGAACAAAATGCGGGGATTCTTCCCCTTCGCTGCGCTCAGGGTCAGAATGACAATTCATTTCACTCTACAGCAATAGTGAAACTGCTCTGGTTTCAGGAATTTTCCCTCCGCTTGCTCTACACTCGGCAGATGGATGCGGCGCGCGCGGAGTTGGACCCGAAGAACGCTGAAACCGAATCTGTCGAGGCCCAGGCCGGCGATGGACAGCCGGTCGATTCGCAGGCCGGCGAGTTGGTGCGGCGCGTGGTGGGGTTCGATGTGGGCGACCGGCGGATCGGCGTCGCGGTTTCGGACCCGCTGGGCTACACCGCGCAGCCGCTGTTCACGCTGCACCGGACTGGCGGGAAGGGGGGCCACCACGCGGAGATGAAGTCCATTGCGCGGGTGCTGCGCAAGCACAAGGTCGCGGAGGCTGTGGTGGGCAATCCGCTGTATATGTCCGGCGACCAGAGCCCCCAGGCGGCCAAGGCGCAGGAGTTCGCCGAAGAGCTGCGGGTGGAGTTCGGAATCACGGTGCATCTGTGGGACGAGCGGCTGACCACCACCGAGGCGCACCGCCATCTGGATGAGACTGGCCACGCGGCGGGACGCGAGCGCAGGCAGATCATCGACCAGGTGGCCGCGGTGCTGATCCTGCAATCGTTTTTGGACGCGCGCGCCAACCAGGCTGCCCGGACGGCCCAGGAGTAACCGGGCGCGGGATGGATTGGCGTGGCCGGAGACGTATAATGGAGGTTTGATTCAGAACGCGCCGCCGGTGCAGGTGGCCGAACGCGTGCGCGCAGAAAGATTCCGGAAGGCCCCAATGCCAGAACAGATCATGAAGCGGCTGGTGGAAGAGATTAAAGTGCTGGAGCGCGAGCTGACCACGGAGCTGCCGGCGGAGATCAAGCGCGCGGTGGCGCTGGGCGACCTGAGCGAGAACGCCGAGTACCACATGGCCAAGCAGCGCCAGGTGTTTGTGAACGCGCGGCTAGGCCAGTTGAAGCAGCGCATGGGCGAGCTGTCCATGGTCAACCTGGTCAACATTCCGCACGACAAGGTGGGATTCGGCGCCACCGTGGTGGTCTTCGACTCCAGCAAGAACGAGGAACTCAGCTACAAGCTGGTGACCAGCGAGGAATCCGACGTGAGCCAGGGGCTGATCTCGACCACATCGCCGATCGGGCGTGCGCTGCTGGGCAAGAAGGTGGGCGACGTGGCCACCGTGGTGACACCCAACGGCAAGCGCGAGCTGGAGGTGCTGAAGCTGACGACGATCCACGATGTGGTGGAGAAGGACATTTCGGACGCGGATGACGTGGCCGGGTGAGTCGCAGACCAGCAGGACAATGGCGGCAAGTTGATGGCAGGACTTCAATAACGAGACTTCAATGACCTGGACGAGTGCATTTGGCAAGGGCAGCGGATGGCTGCTGCAGAAGATCGTGAACGGGATGGCGCTGACCAAAATCTCGCCCAACGTACTGACCTTTCTGGGGCTGGTGATCAACATTGTTGCGGCGTGCTTCTTCGGGTTTGCGCGCGGGCACAACGCCGACCGCATGTTCTTCTACGCGGGGCTGATCATCATCGGCGCGGGCATCTTCGACATGGTGGACGGGCGGGTGGCGCGCAAGACCAACCAGGTATCGGTGTTTGGCGCGTTCTTCGACTCCGTCATGGACCGCTACTCCGATGTGGCGATCTTCTTCGGCCTGCTGATCTACTACGCGCGCGGCAACCGGCTCTTCTATGTTGGGCTGGTGGCCTTTGTGATGACCGCCTGCGTGATGGTGAGCTACACGCGGGCACGCGCCGAGGCGCTGATCGGAAGCTGCAAGGTGGGTTTCATGGAGCGGCCGGAGCGCATCGTCTGCGTCATCCTGGGCGCGCTGTGCAACCGCTGGGGAGTGATGGCGCCGTGCCTGTGGGTGCTGGCCGTCTTCTCGACGATCGCCGTGATCAACCGGATTCGATATACCTATCTTGAGACGGAACGGCGCAAGCTGACGCCCGTGGCACGGTAGTCCGTTGCCGTGCGTGGAGGGCTTGCGACGATGCTGATTCTTGCTTCAGCTTCTCCGCGGCGGCGCGAACTACTGGCTCAGGCGGGCTTCAACTTCACTGTGGAATCCGCCGATGTGGACGAGTCGCAACGCGACGGGGAAGAACCTGTCGCGTACGTGCTGCGGCTGGCGGTGGAGAAGGCGCAGGCAGTCTTCGCGCGAGATCCTACCCATCGCGGTACGACTGCGATGGATGGGGCACCCGGCCTTGGTGAAGACGGCCCGCTGGTCGTTCTCGGCGCGGACACCATCGTCGTGCTCGACGACGAGATTCTGGGCAAGCCTGTGGATGGGGCCGACGCGATGCAGATGCTGCGCAGACTCTCTGGGCGCACCCACCAGGTGCTGACCGGCGTGGCTGCGGTGACGCGCGCGGGAACTGTGAGCGGCGTGGAGACCACTGAGGTCGCGTTCGCACCCATTCCCGATGCGGAGCTGGCCGCGTACTGCGCGACGGATGAGCCGCTGGACAAGGCCGGGGCCTACGGCATTCAGGGCTACGCCGCGCGCTGGATTCCGCGGATCGACGGAGACTACTTCAACGTGATGGGCCTGCCCATCGCCTGCACCGCAAAGCTGATCGAAGAGGCGAATAAGGCAGGATAGCTGTTGTGCTAAGGAGACGGTTTATGGGATGGCTGACAATCGACATCTTGGTGGCGTTCCTGGTTCGCTACACAATCGTTGTATTCAAGCGAATTCGGAGCAGTTGGTGGGTTGCAAACGAAGCTCGCGTCACGCTCGCCGTTTGGCGTCGGCCCAGCTTTGGGTGCGACCTGTCAAAAGTTCAATACAAATACTCCGTCGAAGGCCAAGAGTATCGAAGTACTTCTGTTCAGCCCTTCTACGTTATAGGAAATCCTAATGGCCCTGTGAGGGTGCTACCTCCCGGTACCACGCTACAGATTCGATACGATCCCAAAGATCCGGCGAGGTCTGTTCTTGTGGAGCGTTGGTGGATCACGCGTCGAGGGATAACAGTCTGACCATTACACACAATTTGCGGCTACCAACTCGCCGCGCACCCGCTTCATAATGTCGAGATAGAACGCCAGGTTGTGGATGGAGTTCAGCGTCGCGCCCAGCGGCTCGCGCGCCATGAAGAGGTGCCGGAGATACGCCCGCGTGTAGCGGCGGCAGACCGGGCAGGCGCAGGTGGGGTCGATGGGGCGCTGGTCCTCGGCGTACTCCACGCGCTTGATATTCATGCGAATGGCTGAAGGCGTCGCGTCAGAGTCGCCAGTCCATCTCTCGCCGAGCCTTTCCTCTCCGCTTTGCTCTTCGCCGATCGCATCTTCCATGGCCTGCCGCTCTCCGGGCTCGGCCGAACGGAAGAGCAGGCCGTGGCGCGCGGCGCGTGTGGGAAGCACGCAGTCCATCATGTCCACGCCCATGCGCGCATACTCCGCAATCTGATCCGGATAGCCGACGCCCATCACATAGCGTGGACGGTCGCGCGGAAGGATTTCGAGGGTGCGCGCGATCATCTCGCGCGTGACCTCGGGCGGCTCGCCTACGGCCAGCCCGCCGATGGCGTAGCCATCGAAGTCCATCTCGATGAGCCGCTCGGCCGACTCGCGGCGCAGGTCGGGGTACATGCCGCCCTGGACGATTCCAAAGAGGGACTGCGTTTTACCCTCAAATTTTGCACGGTTAGACAGTGAGCCATCGCTGACTCGCTGACTTGCTGACTCGCCGACTTGTTCGCTCGCCCAGGGGACTTCATTCTTATGCGCCTCGAAGTACTGCTTCGACCGCGCGGCCCAGGCGTGCGTCAGGCCCATGGAGTCGCGTGTGCGTTCCCATGTGGCGGGCGTTTCAACGCACTCGTCGAAGGCCATCATCACGTCCGCACCGAGCGCGATCTGCACCTCCATCGAGTGCTCCGGCGAGAAGAAGTGGCTGCTGCCGTCGAGGTGGGAGCGGAACTCGACGCCGTCGGGCGTGACCTTGCGCAGCTTGGCCAGGCTGAAGACCTGAAAGCCGCCGGAATCGGTCAGCATGGGTCTGTTCCAGCTCATGAAGCGATGCACGCCGCCCATGCGCCGGATGAGTTCGTGGCCGGGGCGCAGATACAGATGATAGGTGTTGGCCAGAATCATCTCCGCGCCCGCGCCGTCCGCGCCGATCTGCTCCAGCGTATCTTGCGGGACGGCCTTCACCGTCGCCGCCGTCCCGACCGGCATGAAGAAGGGCGTCTGCACAACTCCGTGGGGCAGATGCAGCGCGCCGCGCCTTCCGCCGGATTGCGATGCCGCGCCGACTTCAAACCGCAGAGCCATCCATCCAGTATGCCCGTTCGCGGCGAACTAAGGATGCTCTATTGCTCGGCGAGCGCGACCGCCTGGGCGACGCTCAGGTTGTCGGGGATGCGAATGAAGTTGCTGTGTTCGGCGTGCTCGTTCCTGGCGATGGCTTTGAACAGGATGGCTTTGCCGTCGATGGCGCTGTCGATGAGGGTGGTCTTCCACTCCGGCGTGGCGGAGTTGCTGGTTGGGTCGCGCGAGGTGGCGAAGCTGCTTCCGGCGTGGATGGTGGCAAGCAGGCCAAAGCCGATGCTCATGTCCGTGGGCATGCGGCCCTCGATGTGGTGCAGGCGCATCGCCTTGGCGTCGATCATCATGGAGCCGGACATGCCATGCAGCACGCGCTCTTCCAGCGATTGCGGATCGTACTCCGGATTGGGTCGGAAGTCGATCAGCAGCTCGCCGTCCTGCTCGCGCACATTGCCGAAGAGGAAGGCCTTGGGCAGCAGCGTGAGCATCGTCCTGGCGTGGGCCTCATCGTCCTTGAGCGCCTGCGACCTCTTCTGGAAGCCTGCCGGGTCGGCTACGATGCCGGCGAGGCGTCCGCGCTCCTGGGCGATGCGCTCCGGGCTGAGCGGCTGGCCGTCCTCCTGCAGCAGCATGCGAACCTTGCCCGCGTTCGTCTCCACCAGTTTTTCCGTCCATAGATGGCCTCCGGTACGATCGGAGCGCTCCTTCGAGAGATACACGTAATGGTCTCGATGCTGCGCCGCCAGATCCTCATTGGCAAGCATGGTAGCCACAATCTGCTGCGCAGATCCGGCGTCTTGCGGCGCGGCAGCCGAAGCACCGACGCCGCTCAATGGCGATGCCAGCATCAGGGGCAGCATCGAACAAGCAGCCGCCCAGTATATCTTTGCCACGCGGTGAACCTCCGTCTTGCGAATCTCCGTCAGACTGATCCCAGCCGGGTGCGATCCAGCATGTCTCGAATCTGCGTGTCTGCGCTGGGTCCCAGTCATCCTCTATGAGATGCAGGATTGGGGACGGATGGACGCCGCAGCGCTCGGCGAGCTTGCCCGGGGCTTTGCGGCTGCGCTATGGTTCAAGGGTCGAATGCCACCGCGCGAGGGTGGCACGAGAGGCACCAATCTTGCTCATCCAACGCCAATTTGCAGTACGCCAATTTGCAGCATTTGTTGCCTGCGCGCTTCTCTCGACGACGGCCTGCCTCGCGCAGTCATCAACGCTGGTCGATCTCGATTCTTCTTCCGCGGCAGGCTTCCCCATCGTTGCCAACGGACGGGCCGCGGCGATCTACGTTGCGCCGCAGAATCCAGAGACCGTGCGCGTCGCGGCTGAGGCTTTTGCGGCAGATGTGGAGCAGGTCACCGGCATCAAGCCGCGCCTGCTCGCGTCGCTGGCTGGGCCGCTGCCGGCGAACCTCATCCTGGTCGGCATCCTCGAACACTCGCCGGAGATCGATCGCCTCGCCGCTACGCACGCGATCGACACCACAGCCGTCGCGGGCAAGTGGGAGAGCGCGGTGACGGCGGTGGTTGCCACGCCGATGCCGGGAGTGCATCACGCGTTGGTGATCGCGGGCAGCGACCGGCGCGGCGCGGCGTACGCGCTGTTTACGCTCTCGCGCCAGATGGGGGTCTCGCCGTGGACGTGGTGGGCCGATGTTCCCATCGCGCACCACGCAGCCATCTACATTCGCGCGGGCGTGCATGTACAGCCGGAACCCTCCGTGCAGTACCGCGGCATTTTTTTGAACGACGAGGACTGGGGCCTGCGCCCTTGGGCCTCCAAAAAGATGGATCCGACGGTGGATGGCGGCAAGGGAAATATCGGGCCGAATACCTACGCCCGCATCTTCGAGCTGCTGCTGCGGCTTCATGCAAACTCCCTATGGCCCGCGATGCATCCGGGCACGCTTGCCTTCAACGCCGTGCCGGAGAACGCGCGGCTGGCCGATAAGTGGGGCATCGTGATGGGCTCGTCCCACTCCGAGGCGCTGCTGCGCAACAACGTCGGCGAGTGGAACGAGGCTGCTCCACCCAAGGGCGACGGCCCGTGGAACTACCAGACCAACAGCGCGGCGATGAACGCCTACTGGGAGAAGCGGCTCGTGGAGAACGGCAAGTACGAGAACTTCTACACCGTCGGATTGCGCGGCGTTCACGACTCGGGGCTCGAGGCCACAGGCTCCCCGCAGGTCAAGGCCAAGCTGGTGGAAGACGTGATGGCGGAGCAACGCAAGCTGCTGGCGGCGCGCGTTAATCCCGACCTGGCAAAGATTCCGCAGGTCATCTGGCTCTACAAGGAGTCGCTCGACCTCTACCGCGTTGGGATGAAGGTGCCGGACGACGTCACCCTCGGTTGGAGCGACGACAACTACGGCTACATCCGCGAGCTGCCCAATGCGGCGGAGCAGAAGCGCGCAGGCGGATCGGGTGTGTATTACCACGTCAGCTACTGGGGCTCGCCGCACGATTATCTGTGGCTCTGCACCACGCCGCCGGCGCTGCTCCAGGAGGAGCTGACCAAGACCTATGACCACAACGCGCGACGCTACTGGATTCTTAATGTTGGCGATCTTAAGCCGGCGGAGATCGACATCGACTACTTTATGCAACTCGCGTGGGACGAACCGAGTACATCGAAGCTGAGCCAGCACGAGTGGCTGACGAAGTGGTTCGCCGAGCAATTCCCTATCGACTATTCGCGACCCTCATCCACGCCGCATGCTCATCGCGGAGCGATGAAGAATGGAGCTTCGCAAGACCACCTTCAACTCTCCCAGTTCGCAAGCGATGTTGCCGATCTACTAACCCTCTATTACAACCTCAACTTCATCCGCAAGCCGGAGTTCATGGGCTTCAACGGTTACAACGACGGGATCAACCGCACCGCCTTCCATCCTCTCGTTTGGGGCAAGTATGGCGAACCCGTCCAGAATCCTTCTCGCTCGTTCGAGTGGTCGGCCTATAGCACCCTGGAACTCGACCTTGCCAAATGGCTGCCACAGAAGTACGCCGCCGCATTCTTTGAACTCGTCGGCTACCCCATCGAAGCTTCTGCCGCGCAGAACGAAAAATTTCTCGCTGCCGATCTGACCTATCTCGACGCGCACAACCACGACACCACAGCCCTCGCCACAGACACCGCACGTGCCCGTGCCGCTTACGACACCATCCAGTCCCTCACCGCGAAGTACAGCAGCATCGCGAACGGAAAGTGGGACGGCATGATGTCCGATGCGCCGCGCGAGCGTCACGTCTTCGAGATGCCGCGGACGGCCACGGCAGCCGATGCGGACAAACCTTTGCCTGCGTCATGGAGCGCAGGCGACACCTCATGCCAACGTGCGCCCAGCTCTTCCGCACAGCCGTCCAACCCGGCAAGCCCCATCTTCACCACAATGCCGTCCGATCTCGCACGTCTCGCCTTCACCGAACAGTTCTGCACCGTCTCGATCAACGCCGCCCACTTCGCCAACAATTCAGACACGTCCGAATACCGCGCAAAGGTCGCAAAGTCCGATCCCGCAGTGGCTCAATGGAACACGTTAGCCGACCTCGGCATCTCCTGCGCGTCGGTCGTCTACGGCGCACCCGGCTTACTTGCCAACGCCGATGTGACTAATGCGACCTCAGGCCCGCAGGATGTGCCTTGGTTGGACTACGACTTCACCACTACGACCAACGGCCCAGCCACGCTTGCGCTGCATCTGCTGCCCACCTTCCCGGTCGACTCCGACCACAAGCTGCGCTACGCTGTTTCCATCGACGGAACCACGCCAGTGGAGCTAGACGCTGCGGCTCCCGCAGCCAAGGCATCCGTCGGCGCAGGCGACGGCCCTGCAAACTCCGAATGGGGGGAGAACGTGCTGCGCAACTCGGCCATCGCAACCATACCGCTCGGTACGCTCACCCCCGGCAAACACACCCTCCGCCTTATCTCCCGCGACCCCGGCGTGGTCTACGAACACCTGGTTATAACCTTCCCCGGCGCGCCGCCCGCTTATCCCGTCCCACCGGAGACGAGATGAGACCGCGCATCGCACACGCTGAGACAAAAGACTTGTACCGCCCGTCTCTTCACCGGCCCCCATTTCGCCGCTTCCTCGCCGCCTGGCGTCTGAAGCGCAATTAAGTTCCATTCGGAGAGAACCATGTCCATCCCCTCGTCTCTGCGTCCGGCGATTCTCACCCTTCTCGTGCTGGCGACGATGCCCCGTCTTGCCGTCGCGCAATCCGGCCCGCAGGTGACCCCGGAGATTGTCGCCGCGGCAGCCGCCGCCAAGACGCCGGTCGCACCGGGCCCGGTGCAGCCGACGTGGGAGTCCATCCGCGCCAACTACAGCGTGCCGCAGTGGTTCATCGACGCCAAGTTCGGCATCACCATGCATTGGGGCCTCTTCTCCGTCGCCGCCTATCACAACGAGTGGTACGAGAAGTACATGTACACCACCTTTGCCGACTGGCACGCACAGAACTTCGGGCCGCAGGACAAGTTCGGCTACAAGGACTTCATCCCATTGTTTACCGCCAAGGACTTCAACGCCGACGAGATGGCCGAGCTGGTCAAGGAGTCCGGCGCAAAGTACTTCATGCCCACCGTCGAGCATCACGACGGGTTCTCGCTGTGGAACAGCGCAACCAATCCGTATAACGCGTACAACATGGGCCCGCACCGCGATCTGGTCGGCGAGATGGCCATCGCCACACGCAAGGCTGGCCTCAGGTTCGGCATCTGCAGCCACAACATGGAGCACTACACCTTCGTCAATCCAACCCCCGGACTCAAGACCGACGTGGACGATCCCAAGTACGCCAACTTCTATTGGCACGATCACAGCGATGCACGGCTGCAGGAGTTCCTCGAAGACTGGGTGAAGAAGAACATCGAACTGATCGACCAGTATCAGCCGGACGTGATGTGGTTCGACAATGGCGTCAACTCGCGGGCCCTTGATCCGCTGAAGATGAAGGTGGCCGCGTACTACTACAATCGCGCGCTCGAGTGGCACAAGCAGGTCACCATCGAGACCAAGGACTCCGCCTTCCTTGCCGGCAGCGTTCTGGACTTTGAAAAGCTCAACCCGCGCGGACCAACGCAGATTCTCAAAGGCGTCTGGGACGCCGAGGACACCGAAGGCAGCACCTGGGGTTACACAGCCGCCAACCCGGTGGAGACCTTCCGTGGCGCACGTTCGGTCATCAACGAGCTCTCAACCATCCTCAGCATGAACGGCAGCCTTCTGCTCAACCTTTCGCCGATGGGCCAGGGCGCCATCAACGATGCTCAGCGCACCGCGCTCAAGGAGGTCGGCAAGTGGCTCGCCGTCAATGGCGAGGCCGTCTACGGAACGCACAACTGGGTCGTCGATGGCGAAGGCTTCACGCCTCTGCCCCCGCGCAGTGGTGCGATGCGGCGTCCTGGCGCAGCCGCAATCGCCGCAGCGGAACAGGGCCCCACCGCGGGTGTCACGCCAGCCATTCCACCGCCGCCGGCAGTTCCCGCACCGGCTGCTCCCGCACCAGCCGTAGCCGCTACCGCGCCGACTGCACCGCGCGCGCCTGCGGAAGCTCAGGGACCGAAGCCCGTGGAATACCGCTTCACCGTCAAGGGAGATAACCTTTACGCCATCGCCCAGTCCTGGCCCGGCGACACAGCCGTCATCGCATCGCTCGCCGCCGGCAAGGCTCTGGACGGCAAGGTTCCCGAAGGCAAGATCGCCAGCGTGACGCTACTGGGCAGCCCCGGCCAACTGAAGTTCACCCAGGACTCCGAGGGTCTCAAGGTCAAACTTCCCGCCGACAAGCCCTGCGACTACGCCTTCTCGCTCAAGATCGTAGGTCTGAAGATGAATCCCGCCGGGCCGCCCGTCCCCGCTGTGATGGCGGACCTGCGCTAGCGACCGGCTAAACCCGCGTATATCATCCTTCGCGCCGGAAGAAAATTTCTCCGTGTATGAAGAATCTGTGCGCGGACGATCATCCTATCCCTATGCATCGCCAACCGTTCGAGTTCACACCGGGTACCCCATCCTTCACGCTTGTTGCGAAGGGTGGGCCGATGAGTGGGTTTCTCTTCGCACTCTTCATCCTCTTTGCAACCACCGCCCGCGCCCAGGGCAACTACGAGATCCAGGTCTACGGCTCCGACACCGTCGCGCCTAAAACCCTCATGGCCGAGCTGCACTCCAACTTCACCCCCGAGGGCCAGAAGAACCTCATCGACGGCGTCTACCCCACCAACCACCAAGAGCACGAGACCGTCGAGCTCACCCAGGGCATCACCCGTTGGTCCGAACTCGGCTTCTACATCTTCACCAGCGAGCAGGAGGGCCATGGCGTGCAGTGGGTTGGCGACCACATCCGTCCCCGCGTGCGCGCGCCCGACTCCTGGCACTGGCGGGTCGGCGTCTCGCTCTCCACTGAGATCGGTTATCAGCGCGCCGTCTACTCGCCCGACACCTGGACCTGGGAGATTCGCCCCATCGTCGACAAGACCCTCGGCCGCTGGTACGTTGCCTTCAACCCCGCGCTGGAGCGCACCTGGCACGGGCCTGACGTGGCGCTTGGCCTCGACTTCTCCCCCGGCGCAAAGATCGGCTACGACATCACAAAGGTCGTCAACGCGGGCTTCGAGTACTACGCCGACTACGGCCGCCTCACCTCGCCCTACACCCTGCACAACCAGCAGCAGCAACTCTTTGCCGTCACCGACCTCAACGTCTCACCCAAATGGGAGATCAACATCGGCGTCGGCGTCGGCCCCACCGCGGCCACCGACCACCTCATCGTCAAAGGAATCCTTGGCCGCCGCTTCGACTGGGGCCACCACCCGCCCGTCAACTGAACGCCACTGGAAAGACTACTGAGTCAACCGTGCCAGCAACTCCGCCGCGGTGCGCCCGGAGCCGGGATTGATCATCGCAGGCGCGATCTCTGCCAGCGGCTCCAGCACGAAGCGCCGCTCCGCCATCGCCGGATGCGGCAGGGTCAGCTCGTCGGTCTGCAAAACCACATCGTCCATCAGCAGCAGGTCGAGGTCGATCATGCGCGGCCCTTTCGCTGGAACGCTCGCCCGGTCGCGTCCCATCGCGCGCTCGATGGCCAGCAGCGCGCGCATCAGCTCCACTGGCTCCAACTCGGTATCGAGCAGCATCGCTGCGTTCAGGAAGTTCGGCTGCTCAGTGAAGCCCACCGGCGCGGTGTCATGGAACGACGAGACCGCGCGCACCTCACCCAGCTTCGCCACGCGCGCGATGGCCTCGCGCAGGTTGGCCTCGCGATCGCCCCACGGCGAGGCGAGGTTCGACCCCAGCGCAATCGCCGCGATTCGCCTCACGCTCTCCCCCACACGGAAATGCTACGCATGGACGGCAAGAGTCTCAGGCAGAATCGCCTCGCCCACATCTGCCGGCTCAGGAACCTCATCATAGACATGCGCCAGCTCCCACGCCGAACGGTCGCGCATCAGCCGCTGCACCAGCGCGGTGTGCATGGCGTGGCCCGCGCGCTCGGCGACTACGCGGCCCTGAATGCGTCGACCAGCGAGAGCCAGATCGCCGATCAGGTCCAGCACCTTGTGCCGCACGAACTCGTCGGCAAACCGCAGCGGCCCATTCTGCACGCCCTGTGCGGTGAGAATAATCACGCACGCCTCCGACGCGCCGCGAATCAGACCCATATCGCGCAACTTCGGCTCGTCCTCCTTGAAGCCGAAGGTCCGCGCGGGAGCGATCAGCCGCGCGTAGTCTCCCGTCTCCAGATCGCACTTAAAACGCGCCGATCCGATGGGCTGCGGAAAGTCGATGCGGTAGTCGATGCCGTATCCCGTGCCGGGATAGACGCCGATGAACTTGCTGCCATCGCGCACCTCGAGTTCCTTCAGGATGCGGATGTACTCGCGCTTGCGCCGCTGCTGCTTCAACCCGACGGACTGAAACGCCTCTACATACGGCAGCGCGCTGCCGTCCAGGATCGGCAGCTCCAGGTTGTCCACCTCAACGATCACGTTGTCCACGCCAAATCCGATCAGCGCCGAGAGCAGGTGCTCGGTGGTTGAGATCAGCACCGAGCCGCGCATCAGGCTGGTGGCGTAGCTCACTTTTGCGAGGTTGCGACCGGTGGCCGGAATCTCGAAGCCGTCCAGATCTGTCCGCCGGAAGACGATCCCCGAACCGGCAGGCGCGGGCACCAGGCGCATCGAGACCTCGGCGCCGCTGTGCAGGCCCACGCCGCGAAACTCGATCTCCGACCGGATTGTCTGCTCGGGGTGAGCGTTCTGTGCCAAAAGAAGAGGGCTCCCAACAACCTGAATGTCAAGATTACAACGGGGAAAGCACCTCCGAGGTGTGGCAAAATTACCACACTTGGCGCAACTCTTCTGGTTCCTTCTACGCGTGGAATCTGCCGCTCTGCGGTACTATCCATACATTCCATGAAAGATCCGGCAGCCATCCTCGAAGCCGTACAGTCTCAGTCGAATTGGATCGCAGAGACGCTGCGAGAACTGGTCCAGGTCGAGTCGCCCAGCGACAACAAGGCCGCCGTCGATGAGGCCGTGCGCCTCGTGGCGGGAATCGCCGAGGCAGTCAGCGGCCGCGTCAAGATTCACAAGCACAAGCTCTTCGGTGACGTTCTCGAAGTGCGCTTCGGCCCCGCGCGCGGCGGGAGCAAGCCCATCCTGCTGCTTGGCCACCTGGACACGGTCTGGGCCCTCGGCACGCTCGGCACCATGCCCTGGCGTAAGCGCGATGGGCGATATTTCGGCCCCGGCGTCCTCGATATGAAGTCCGGTGTGGCGATGGCGTTGGCGGCGATTCGCGCGCTGAAGCAGCTCGGCGTCAGCCGTCCCATTACGCTGCTTCTGAACAGCGACGAAGAGGTCGGCAGCCCTGCGTCGCGTCCCATCACGGAGCGGCTCGCGCTGGCATCGCAGGCAGTGCTGGTGCTGGAACCCGCGCAGGGCCTCGCCTGCAAGACCGCTCGCAAGGGCGTCGCCGACTACCGCCTGCACGTCACCGGCGTCGCCTCGCACAGTGGCGTCGACTTTGCCAGCGGCCACTCGGCAATCCTCGAACTCGCGCGGCTGCTCCAGACGGTGGCTGGATTCACAGACATGCGGGTGGGGCGGACGGTGAATCCCGGCGTAATATCGGGTGGCACTCGCGCGAATGTCGTCGCGGAACACGCCTTCGCCGAGGTCGACGTGCGCATCGCCCGCGCCGGCGACGCCGCCCGCGTGGAGAAGCTCTTCCGCAGCCTGCGCTGCGCCGATCCGGCGTGCAAGCTGGAGATTACCGGCGGCATCAACCGTCCGCCAATGGAGCGCAAGCCGGGAACTGTCGCGCTCTACAAGCAGGCCCGCAAGCTGGCCGCCGAGCTTGGCTTCCAGCTCGACGAGGCCGCGTCCGGCGGTGCCTCCGACGGCAACTTTACCGCCGCCCTCGGCGTTCCCACGCTGGACGGCCTCGGCGCGGTCGGCGAAGGCGCGCACGCCGACCACGAATCCATCCTCATCGACCACCTCGTCCCTCGCACCGCTCTGCTTGCCGCCTTGCTCGCCAATCTATAGAGATTGCGGAAGATAAAGCCCTGCCGCAGCGTGCGAAGGAGACTCATCGGCGATCGGCAGGCGCGCTGCCTGAGCTACAATGGAAGGTGCTGCACTCCGCGGCAAAGTCCACCAGAACTGCCAGAATCAGGGGTTTTCCTTATGTCGATTCCCGCCACGCAGATGCGCCCGGGCATGTTGATCAAGCACAACGACCAGCTCCACCTCGTCTTCTCGGTGGAGCACCGCACGCCCGGCAACCTGCGCGCATTCATCCAGGCCAAGCTCAAAAATGTCCGCACCGGGGCCATGTTCGTCGAGCGATTCCGCTCGCCCGACCCCATCGACCGCGTCAAGGTCGACGAGATCAAGATGGAGTACCTCTACAACGACGGCGACGACTTCTACTTTATGGACGACGCCTTCGAGCAGACCGTCCTCAAGCGCGACACCCTGGGCGACGCCGTAGAGTACCTCACGCCCAACCTGTCCATCAGTGTGAGTTTTTACGACGGAAAGGCTGTCGGCATCGAGCTGCCCACCTACGTCGAAATGACGGTGATGGAGACCGAGCCGGGGATCAAGTCGGCGACCGCGTCGTCGGTCACCAAGCCGGCCACCATGGAGACCGGCCTCGTCGTCCAGGTCCCGCCCTTCATCAACGAGGGCGAGAAGGTTCGCGTCGACACCGCCGAAGGCGCGTACCTCAGCCGCGCGTAGTGAGAATCCAGATGAACCGTAGCGATCTACAGAAACTGTCGAACACGAGAATCCGCGAGGCCCAAATTCTCTTCGATGCCGGAGAGTATAGCGGTGCATACTATCTGGCAGGATATGCGGTAGAGTGTGCTCTGAAGGCTTGTTTTGCAAAGGGTGTTCAACGATACGATTTTCCAGACAAGTCTCGCGCGGGCAAGGTCTTCATTCATCGTCTGCCGGAGCTAGCTAAGCTGGCGAATCTGGACTCGGAACTATCGACGGACGCAAAGGCCAATCCCAGACTGGATGCAGGTTGGCTGTTGGTTTGTAATTGGACCGAGGAAAGTCGATATTCAATCTGGACAAAATATGATGCAGAAGTATTCCTTGCAGCAATAACCGAGCGAAAGGATGGGGTGCTGTCATGGATCAAACGACGCTGGTAAATCTTGATATTGACGCTGGACGCAAGGCCGTCGAAGCCCTCGATGCCGCCCACATCAAAGTAAATGTTGCGCTCTCGATGGTCTCGTCCGATTACGACGATTGGAGGCTGGTTCTGTCTTCCCCTTCCCTCGATCAAACTCATCTATTGAAAGCATACGAGAAAGTGGCCGTAATATTGCGTGATCGATTCTCTATGATGCTGCCTCCTATTCTGATCTTGCCGACTAAAGATCCTTTCATCCGCGAACTGCGCAAGATATTCGGCAAGGCAAAGGATGTAAACGGAATGCGATTGGGTGGCCAGACGATTGGGAATCGGTTTATCGATAACGCATACGTCTACCGGATTCAGTAACGAACTATGGTCCAGCAATATCTAGTCAAAGGACGTGTGCAGGGCGTGGGCTTTCGCTGGTTCGTGCAGAACGAGGCGGCGCGCATCGGCCTGCGCGGATGGGTGCGCAACACCGACGACGGTGCCGTCGAGGTGATGGCCTCCGGCACACCCGAACAGTTGGAGGACCTCGTTCTGGCGCTTGGCCGCGGCACCCGCGGCAGCCGTGTCGACAACATCGAAAGCCATCCCGTGGCCGAGAGCGAAGGCGACGAGTTGCAATCATTTCAGATTGAAGGAGCATGGTAATGAGTGAGACAAAACCAATCGACTGCGAGCCCCTGAAGCAGCTCATCCGCACCGTGCCCGACTTCCCCAAGCCCGGCATCCTCTTCTACGACATCACCACGCTGCTGCAGGACAAGGCCGGCTTCGCCCAGCTTATCGACGCGCTGGCGCAGCACTACATCGGCAAGAAGATCGACCTGGTCCTCGGCATCGAGGCGCGCGGCTTCATCTTCGGACCCGCGCTGGCCTACCGGCTGAACGCGGGCTTCGTCCCCGTGCGCAAGCCGAAGAAGCTGCCCGCCCCAACGGCCCGTGTCAACTACGACCTGGAGTACGGGACGGATTCGCTGGAGATCCACCTCGACGCCATCCAGCCCGGCCAGCGCGTCGTCCTGGTCGACGATCTGCTGGCCACCGGCGGCACAATGCAGGCCACCATCCAGCTCGTCAAGCAGCTCGGCGGAGAGATCGCAGGCCTCGCCTTCGCCATCGAGCTCGACTTTCTCAAAGGCCGCGCCAAGTTCCCCGAGTATGACGTCTTCAGCCTCCTCCACTACGACGAGTAATTTGAACCGCATCACTTTAACCAATAGGAGCTTTTATGAAGTCCCACGGATACGCCGCGCACGATAACAAATCGCCACTGGTTCCCTACAGCTTTGAGCGCCGCGACCCCGGTCCGCGCGATGTGGTCGTCGAGATTGCCTACTGCGGCATCTGCCACTCCGACATCCACCAGGTGCGCAACGAGTGGGGCAACGCGATGTATCCCATGGTGCCCGGCCACGAGATCGTCGGCCGCGTGACGGCGGTCGGCTCGGAGGTCACACGCTTCAAGCCGGGCGACCTTGCAGGCATCGGCGTGCTAGTCGACTCCTGCCGCGTCTGCGCGAACTGCAAGGCGGACCTGGAGAACTACTGCGTCAAGGGATTCGTCGGCACCTACAACGCCAAGGGCTACGACGGCGTGGTGGTGCATGGCGGCTATGCCAACAACATCGTCTGCGACATGCGCTACGTGCACACCATCTCGCCCAAGTTCGGCGACAAGCTGGCGGGCGTGGCTCCGCTGCTCTGCGCGGGCATCACCACCTACTCGCCGCTGCGCCACTGGGGCGCCGGACCGGGCAAGAAGGTCGGCATCGTCGGCCTGGGCGGGCTCGGCCACATGGGCCTGAAGTTCGCCCACTCCTTCGGCGCGCATGTCGTCCAGTTCACCACCAGCGAGAGCAAGATCGCCGACGCCAAGCGTCTCGGCGCGGACGAAGTGGTCATCTCGAAGGACGCCGCGGCGATGGCAAAGCACGCCACCAGCTTCGACTTCATCCTGGACTGCGTCTCCGCTCCGCACGACCTCAACGCCTATCTCGACCTGCTTCGCCTGGATGGGACGCTTTGCCTGGTCGGCCTCTCGGAGAAGCCGCTTCCGGTTGCACCCTTCTCGCTCACCTCGTTCCGCGTCGCGTTGGCCGGCTCGAACATTGGCGGCATGAAAGAGACGCAGGAGATGCTGGACTACTGCGCCGACCACGGCATCGTCTCTGACATTGAACTCACATCTGTCGACAAGCTCGCCGAGGCCTACGACCGCGTCATCCGCAGCGATGTGAAGTACCGCTTCGTCATCGATATGGCAACACTGAAGAGTTCGGGCCGCATATCCAAGAGGAAGACCGGGTGAACGAATAACTAAAGCAGCTTCCGAAATTGCTCCAGGGTCAACCCTGAATCACGAATGATCCTGAACATCGTGATTGCATTCACTGGATTATTCCGTGGAATGACGATAGTTATGCGCCCATCAGACATTACGATGTGGCCGCTCTGGCGAATGATCTCGAAGCCAACGCGCTCGAAGGCTTTGACCGCGTGCAGGTGATTGATGCCCGGAAGTTTTCCCATCTTCAGGATGCCAGGACTTCAACGTAGCGGGTTTCCTTGCGCCGGTTCATCTCTTCAACCACTTCCAGATACTCCGTAATCGCAGACTTGATGTTCGCAAGCGCCTCCTCCTCCGTGTTGCCCTGGGACCAGCAACCGGGGAGTTCTGGACAGCCGACCGCGTAACCCTCTTCCGACTTGATCAGTTCGACCTTGTATCGCATCGTCTCTCCCTTCATCCACAAGCCCCCATCTTACACATTCACCGCCATGCCCTCCACGCTGCTGAAGCCATCGAGCAGCGCCTCGGCCACCGTCGGATGCGCGTGGATGGTGAACATCATCTCCTCGACCGTAGCTTCGAGTTCCAACGCGGTCACACACTCCGCGATGATCTCCGTCGCGTACGGCCCAATGATATGCACGCCGAGGATCTCGCCGTACTTCGCGTCCGCGACTACCTTCACGAAGCCGTCGTGCGCGTCCAGGATCGTCGCCTTGGAGTTGCCCACAAACGGGAACTTGCCCACCTTCACCGTATGCCCCAGTTCCTTGGCCTTCGCCTCCGTCAGTCCCACGCTGGCGATCTGCGGATCGCAGTAGGTGCATCCGGGAATGCGCGCCTTATTGATCGGCCTCGCGTACTTGCCCGCGATCCGCGCCGCTACAATCAGCCCAGCCATGCTGCCCACATGCGCCAACTGCGGCATTCCACCCACTATGTCGCCAATGGCGTACACGCCTGGCTCGGTCGTCTCCATCCATTCATTCGTCATGATGAAGCCGCGGTCTGGCACAATCTTCGTCTTGTCTAACCCCACATCCGCAGTGCGCGGCGACCGCCCCACCGCAACCAGCACCTTCTCTGCCTGCTTTGTCTGCGGCTTGCCGTTCGCGTCGGTCCAGGAGACCAGCGCGCCGTCCTTGTTCTTCTCAATCTTGGTGTCTTTGATCCCGAGATTCACATCAAACCCGCGCTTCTTGAACAGTCGCAGCAATTCCTTGCCGATCTCCTCGTCCTCCACCGGAACCATGCGCGGCATCATCTCCAGGATCGTCACCTCCGCGCCAAAGCTCTTGAAGATCGAGGCGAACTCGACGCCCACCGCGCCTGAGCCAATCACCACCAGCGACTTCGGCAGCTCCGCAATCTTCAGCATTTCGTAGTTGGTCAGGACCGTCTCATCGGTCTTGACGCCGGGCAGCATCCGCGCATCGGATCCAGTCGCCAGCACCACCTTCTTCGCCTTCACCGTCTGGACGCTGTTTGGGGTCTTGCCGTCGGCCAGCTTGACGTCGATCGCATGCACGCCGTCCTTCGCTGGGCCGGTTAGCCGCCCGAATCCCTTGAACGTCGTGATCTTGTTCTTTTTCATCAGGAAGTCGAGGCCCTTGGTGTGCCGCGCGACGATGTCGTCCTTGCGCGCCAGAACGCCCTTCCAGTTCAGCTTCGCCTCGCCCACGCCCTCGATGCCGTAGCGCTCCGCGCGCTTCAACTGATCCCACAGTTCCGCCGTAAACAGCAGCGCCTTGGTGGGAATGCATCCCCACAGCAGGCACGTCCCGCCCAGCCGGTCGTTGGCGTCCACCAGCGCCACCTTCAACCCATACTGCGAGGCGCGAATCGCGCAGGTATATCCGGCCGGGCCACCACCCACCACCACCACATCGAAGATCGTCTCTGCCACGGTCGGCTCCTATCCAGATTGAATTCGCAACAGCTCGATTTTACGCTGCGTCGCGTCGTTCTCTGAGACGCGCCTTACACTCAGATGCTCCAGCCTGCCCGCGCGGCGCAGTCTCGCACTGCACCCTTTCCTCCCATACGATTCACGCCTACCACGCGATGTAGACGCCCTTGCCAACCCACTCCACACTCCCAATCTGCGCCATCATAAAATCCGCAACGTCCTCCCGCGAGATGCGCGCTCCGTTTCGTGGCAACGCCTCGCCATCCACGCGATATGTCCCTCGCCCAGGCTTGTTCAGCAGCATCGGAGGCATCACCATCGTCCAATCCAACCCCGACCCCGAGAGCGTCTTCCACTGCGCCACCTGCGACGCCACCGGCCACTTCAGAAACGTGTTGTATACCATCTTCTGCACAAACCACCGCCGCCACACTGGCTGCTTCTTCATCGAATCACTCAGCGCCCCCGCCGACCCCAGCGCGATGATTCGTCTTACACCTGCCTTTCGCATCGCATCCACAATCAGCGGCACGGCCCGCTCCAAAACGTCTTCCTTCCGTAAAGACCGTGCCCCCAGCGCAGACAAAACTACGTCGGCTCCTTCGACCGTACGCCGCACCGCCTCGGCATCGAACGCGTTGCCCTCCACCACGCGCACCCGCTCGGCGTACACAAACTCCGCAGGCTTCCGCAGCAGCGCCGCAACCTCATATCCGGCAGCCAGGCTGCGCTCGGTGAGCAGTGTGCCGGTTGCCCCGCTTGCTCCGAAGATTGCGATCTTCATTCTGCCCTCTTCATACGCCTGTCTCATTATCCTCTTCGCAGGCATCAATACTGTTCAAAAGTAGGACCGTCTATCCTGCTGATCGTGCGAGTGTTGTTCAACATTCCCACGAACCGGACAAGTCCCTGCGGCTGGCGTGGCCACCGTCCTGTGAAGAAATGCGATAACAGGGTTGTCTCTCTGTGGGGACCCGCCATTCTTGCTCCTTCTTCGAGAACCAGCGCGCGATTTTCTAAATCGAGGCGGCACCGCAACCCTCCGGCACATCAATACATCGTCCTGAAATCCACTTTTCCGACGACAACGACTGCTGCTACTAGTATTTCTCTTTCTTAATCCTTGTTTTTAGTAGAAGCAGTACAAAGTGCCTTCGCCATGATGGAATGCACTCATCACACACAAGTGGCTGCTCTTTCCACAAAAAATCTGTAGCATCCGAAGGCCGCCAATCAATAGAATCAAGAAGACCGAGGCTGGACAGTTCACACCGCGCCGGATTCGGTGTACAGTTTGGCCAGCATCCATTGCAACGATAGAATGCCCGGAGAGACCGCCTTGCCCAAAGAAATTCAGGATGCAACCGCCGCAACTACTCAGGAGCCCGAGATGACGACGACAGCCGCGCCTGCTGGAAACCTTGAGATCACTGTCTCCCGCGCCGAGTTGCTGCGCGAACTGACGGCCGCTCAGTCTGTCGTCGAGCGCAAGACAACCATTCCCATCCTCTCGAACTTTCTCTTCGAGGCGGCGGACGATACGCTGACGATTACCGCAACCGACCTCGACCAGGGCGTGCGCACCAGTTGCGCGGCCAAGGTCAAGAAGCCCGGCGCATGCACCATTCCCGCGCGCAAGCTCTACGACTACATCAAGCTGCTGCCCGAGGGCGACATCTCCATCAAGCTGATGGACAACCACTGGGTGCAGATCCGCGCCGGCCGCTCCAACACCAAGATGGTCGGCATGGCGCGCGCCAACTTCCCGCAGGTTCCAGAGTTCCCCACCACCGGCGCGTACAAACTCTCCGTAGCTTCGCTCGAGAATATGATCTCCAAGACCATCTTCGCAATATCGAATGAAGAGTCCCGCTACACGCTGAACGGCGCGCTGCTGGTGCTGAAGGCTGAGTCGATGGCCATGGTCGCGACGGACGGTCATCGCTTGGCCCACATTGAAAAACTCGGCGAGTCGCTGGCGGGCGTCTCCGGCGAGAAGAAGACCCTCATCCCACGCAAGGCGCTCAGCGAGTTGCTCTCGCTGCTCAACAGCACCGAGGCCGAGACGCTCGACTTCGCCGACGACGAGCAGACCCTCTTCTTCCGCGTCGGCGGCCGCGTGCTCACCTCGCGCAAGCTCACCGGCCAGTTCCCCAACTACGAGGCCGTCCTGCCGCGCGACAACAACAAGTTCGTCATCGTGCGCTCCGAGGACCTCATGGGCTGCATCCAGCGCGTCGCCCAGTTCGCCGACGAGCGCTCGGGCGCCATCAAGATCCGCCTCGAGCAGAATGAGCTCAAACTCTCCAGCTCCTCCACCGACTCCGGTGAGTCTGAAGACACCATCGAGACGCCGTACAACTACGACCCGCTCGTCGTCGGCTTCAACAGCCAGTACCTCATCGATTTCCTCAAGGCCATCGGAAACTCCGGCGAGGTGCGATTGGAGTTCAAGGACGCCCAGTCCGCCGGCCAGATGCGCCCCGAAGACGGCAGCGAGGACGTCAAGTACCGTTACATCCTCATGCCCATGCGCATCTGACTCCTTCGCGGAGGGCGAAACTTCGTAAAAAACCGGCAGGCTGAACCGTATAATCTGTGCCATGAAGACAAAATCGCAGACCAAGCCAGTCGTCGCAGTTCTCATGGGCAGCCGCAACGATTATGCGGTGATGCGCGCAGCCGTAGACATCCTGCGCGAGTTCGGCGTTTCCTATGAGGCCCGAGTCGTCTCGGCGCACCGCACGCCCGACCAGATGTTCGCCTACGCAGAGTCGGCCGCATCCCGCGGCCTGCGCGTCATCATTGCCGGCGCGGGGGGCGCCGCCCACGTCGCCGGAATGCTCGCCGCCAAGACGACCGTTCCAGTCCTCGGCGTTCCCATCGCGGCCACAGCGCTTCAGGGCCTCGATTCGTTGTTCTCCATCGTCCAGATGCCGAAGGGAGTTCCCGTGGCGACCTTCGCCATCGGAGCCGCCGGCGCTGCCAACGCTGCCATCTTCGCCGTGCAGATCCTCGCGGCCACCGACTCAGAGTTGCAGGCCAAGCTCATGGCCTGGCGTGCTGCCCGCCGCGACGAGGTCCTAGCGCAGTCCCTCGATGACGAGGTTCCAGCGTAACCGGGGCCACATCTTTATTTTCAGCAATTCAGCCAAATCGCTGGGGTCCAGACAACAGCGGCGAGCGGACGGCCTGTCTCCGTCGTCCTTCTTGAATGATGACAGCATAGAGCGGAAATAAGCCTGCATTTTGCACAGATTATTGGTTGGGATTGGCTTTGATTGTAACTTCCCGTTGATTTTGAGATGGTAGCATTGGATGCAAAGCTGAGAGACCAGACGGCAAAGAAACCTAGATCCGCTGATAGACGGGCGCGGGTTTGTGCGTACCCGGCGGCAATTCCAGTAACAATGCCGATCGAAACTTCCAGGAGGGTCCAATGTTAAATGTGTGGATGAGCAAAATCAAGATGGTGACCTTGGCGCTTTGTTGCGCGCTTCTGTGCATAGCAGCCACCGCGGTGCTGGCGCAATCGACGACCCAGGGCGCAATCGGCGGGACAGTGTTCGATCCGACCAACGCGGCGATTGTGAATGCGACGGTGACGATTCACAACGACGCGACCAATGCGGAACAGACGCTGACTTCGGATTCGAGTGGTTACTTCAAAGCGCCACTGCTGGAGCCAGGGACATATACGGTGACGGTTGCGGCTGCGGGCTTCAGTGGGTACAAGACAGATGTGCAGGTGGCTCTGGGGCAGATGACGGAGTTGACGCCTCACCTGACGACGGGCTCTGCATCGACGGTGGTGGAGGTGACATCGCAGGCTCCAGTCCTGAACTTCGATTCGCCTGATTTTTCGGCGAACCTGAATACGCGGGCGCTGGAGAATGTACCGGTGAACAATCTGCGCTGGTCGAGCCTTGCGCTGATAACTCCTGGAGTTGTCTCGGACTCGAACGGATTTGGACTGGTGAGTATTCGCGGGATCAGCCCGCTCCTGAACAACGTGCTGATCGACGGCGCGGACGACAACCAGGCGATGTATGCAGAGGAGCGCGGGCGCACGCGTGAGGCGTATTCGACGCCGCCCGCGGCAATCCGCGAGTTCAACGTGAACACGGGTGTGTATCAGGCTGAGTATGGCCGTGCGGCCGGCGGCGTGATCAACTCGGTGACCAAGAGCGGCGGCAATCAGCTGCATGGACAGGCTTACTTCTCGGACCGCGAGAGCGCGTGGGGCGCGTACAACCCGTATACGACGAACACGACTGCGGTCTATGCAAATGGCGGGACGGTTCCCTCGAGCTTTGTGACCTCGCCCTACAAGCCGTCTGATTCGCGCAGAATCTGGGGCTTCAATGCAGGCGGCGCGCTGATCCAGAACAAGCTGTTCTGGGAGTACACATACGACCAGCATCGCCGGATATTCCCGGGAACGGCCAAGGCAAACTCGCCATCATCTTTCTTCACACAGCCGGATGCGGCAAACGCAGGAAGTCTCAATACGGTGACGCCTCCGGCCACCGCGACAGTCACCTATCCAACCTACACATGCAATCTGGCGACGGGCTACCTGACACCTCCAGCATCCCCGGTTCCTGGTTATAACATTGCGGCTCCGGCACTGGACGCGCAGGTTTGTACGATGGCGGCGCGCGAAGGTCTAGCGAGCTACGGCGCAGGCGCTGCGACATACGCCACTGGACTTGGCGTGCTGCTTACCGATCTGGGCAGCGTACCACGCTCGGGCTACCAGGAAGTGAACATGCCGAAGCTGGACTGGCAGGTCAACAACAAGAACCACGCCAGCTTCCTTTACAACCGGCTGCGCTGGGATTCACCGGGCGGCGTGCAGACGCAGGCGACCAACAACTATGCCGTCGATACGTTTGGCATGGACTATGTGAAGCTGGACTATGGTGTCGCGAAGTTGTCCAGTCAACTGAATTCGAACATCAGCAACGAAGTTCTCTATCAGTTTGGCCGCGAGCTAAACGACGAGAGCCAGCAGCCGTACAGCGCGTTTACCAATCAGTATCTACAGGGAACGGGCACATCCGCGGGCAATGTTCCCGAGGTGGGACTGGCAACCTCGACGGGGTTCTACCTGGGCTCGCCGTACTACTCGTACCGCAAGGCGCTGCCGGATGAGCACAAGTGGCAGATCGGCGATGTGCTGTATGTGAGCCACAGCAACCACAGCTTCAAGTTCGGCGTGGACATGGTGCATAACTACGACCTACAGAACAATACGTACGAGAGCAATGGATACATCTCGTACAGCTATGTGACCAATTTCCTGGCCGATCTGGCGTCCGATGGCAAGGCGGTGGATACATGCGACAGCGGGGCCTCAGCTTATGCGTCGGCCACGGCAAGCGCAGTTGGGAACTATCCGTGCTACACCTCGTTTGCGCAGGGCTTTGGCGCTCCAGTGTATGCGATCTCGACCATGGACTACGGGTTCTTTGCGCAGGACAACTGGAAGGTTAGTCCTCAACTGACCTTAGAGCTGGGTCTGCGGTACGACTATGAGCATTTGCCGGGAGCCTCCGCCAACGCAAACCTGACGACGGCGACGGGCACCTTTGTTCCGTATACCGGAATCAGCAACGCGCCGAGCGACAAGAACAATCTTGGGCCGCGTCTTGGCTTTGCCTACGACGTGACGGGCAGCGGCAAGACGGTTGTGCGTGGCGGCTACGGCATGTTCTACGGGCGCATTACGAACGGCATATTGCTGAACGTGCTGCTGAGCACGGGCAGCCCGAACGGGCAGTATACGTCGTCGCTGAAGCCAGCAACATTCTGCAATGCTCCGTTCGGCACTACTCCTGGACCTGGAATCGTGGTTTGTGCGACTGGAGTTTCCGTTGGGAGCGGCGCACCGGTCTTCCCGAATATCATCTCCGCGGCTACACCTCCTACTCCAGGTTCCTACTTCCTGGCACCCAATCTACAGAACCCGATGGTGCATGAGTTCGACCTGATCCTACAGCAACAGGTCGGCAAGGGCACGGTTGCTTCGGTGAGCTACCTGGGCGCGCTGGGCAAGGAACTGACCAACTTCGTGAATACGAACCTGGCTCCGTCGACGTCGAATGCAACCATTACGATCAGCGACCCTAACAACGCTGGACCGCTGCCGAATGGAGCTGTGTATGTAGTTCCGCAATATACCGGCTACATCAACAAGGCGTTCACCAACATCACAGAGGTGATCGGCAACGTCAATTCGAACTACAACGCGGTCGCGTTCGAGGTGCAGAACCGCTCGCTGAAGTCGATCCAGTTCGACGTGAACTATGTGTGGTCGCATGCGCTGGACTACAACCAGAACGCGACGACAACCGACGCGAGCAACGGCCAGTATGACCCGGACGGAATCCAGGCGAAGGATTACGGCAACTCGAACTACAACGTTCCCGACCGCGTGACGGGATATGTGCTGTACAACTTCCCGAACACGCAGCGCGGCGACTGGGTGAAGTACCTGGTGAACGACTGGGCGATCGACTCGGCGTTCCAGGCGCAGAGCGGGCTGCCCTACTCGGCTACGCTGAGCGGCTATCCTTCGTACAATGCGCTGAACAGCAGTTGGAACGGCGCAGGCGGTACGTCATGGATTCCGGTGATTGGGCGCAATACCTACAAGTACCCACGCGACATCGTGCAGGACGTGCGGTTGCAGAAGCAGATCTCGTTCACCGACCGGTACAAGGCCGAGGCGAGACTGGATCTGTACAACATATACAACCACCAGAACGTGACCGGGGTTCAGAACACGGCTTATGTGTTTACTACTGCGAAGGCATCTCCGAATACGGGGACTGCGACGTTCCAGAACGGGATTGCGGGGACTGCGAACTTCGGCTCGACTACCAACTCGAACTCGAGCGGGTTCCTGTATACACCGCGCGAAGTTGAGATTTCGTTCAAGTTCCTCTTCTAACCTGTTTTGAAGATCCAGGGCGGCGGCTTCGGCTGCCGCCCTATTTCTTTGTGGTGGGTCTGCACGAGATTGTCGAGCGCCTGCTTTGAAGCCGATACCGCAGAAGGAGCAGAATGAAAGCTAAGGAACTGCGGCCATCCATCTGGATGGAACAAGAGGAGAGACTCAGATTATGCCCGGAACCAGGACGAAGGTTGTTGCATTCAACGGCAGCGCAAGAAAAGACGGAAACACGGCCATCCTGCTTCGAACCGTTCTGAAGGAACTGGAGGCCGAGGGGATTGAGACCGAACTCATCCAACTGAGCGGGGCCAAAATTCACGGCTGTCTGTCTTGCCGCGAGTGTTCCAAGCGGAAGGACCACCGCTGCGGACAGACCAACGACATGGGAAATTTCTACATCGAAAAAATGGAGGAGGCGGACGGCATCCTGCTCGGCTCGCCGACGTATGTGGCGGACATCTCTCCTGAGATCAAGGCGCTGATGGACCGCGCCTGTCTGGTCTCCAAGGCGAACGGCGGCATCTTCCGCCGCAAGGTTGGCGCAGCCGTTGTTGCGGTGCGCCGAGCGGGAGCGATCCATGCCTTCGATTCCTTGAACCATTTCTTCTTCATCAGCGAGATGATCGTGCCCGGCTCGTCGTACTGGAACATCGGCATTGGCCGCGAGATTGGCGATGTCGAGAAGGACGAGGAGGGCATGCAGACGATGAAGACTCTGGGCCAGAACATGGCGTGGCTGCTGAAGAAGATCAAGAGCGAGGCTTAGAGAGCGGCGAAGCAGGCTGACTTACGATTGATCTCCGCTTTTATTTCGTCTTATATTCTCCCCTCCCCCTGCCATCCCCCCTTTGTGGGGGATGGGCTCTTAAGTTGATGCTTATCAATCGGTCACAGTCATAATACTCATAATGATACTTTTATTGCCAAGCTGAATGAAATCAATCTGTTACGAGTCTACTTGCACTGCAAAATATTCATTGCAAACAGGTTATGGATAAAATATTCATTCGGTAGTGTTTTCTGGGTCTGGTGCGAGGGGCATGGGAGGGCCAAACTCCTCGATCATTCTTTCCATGAGGGTTTTGGGGCGGGCGGCTTGGGCGGGGATGCCGTTGCCATCTCCGGGCGCGGCGAGGGTTTGGCCGTCGCGTGTGCGGACGACTCGGCTGGCCAGGGTGGTGAGGTCGTCTCCGGACGCGTGTGCGGGAGCGAGTGCGCGGGCGTTGCAACTGGCGATCTGGAGGGCGTAGAGGAGGCTGCGTGCCTGTACGGGATCGATCTGGCCGGCGGCGATGGCGGCGAAGAGCAGGGAGATAGCGAGCTGGACGGACTCGGCGTCTTCGAGCGGCGGGTAGCTGTAGGCGGGAGCGGGTGCGAGTTGGGCCGGATTCTGGCCGTTCTCCATTAGATATTGCACGGTTTCCGGGCGCAGGGGCGCGGCTTTGGCTGTGGAGGCGGCATCGTGGCCTCGGCGGAGGTTGCGGTGGAAGTAGCAGAAGACGGAGCCGGTGATGGCGGGCGACTGGCAACGATGGCCGTTGGTCTTGATGTGACGGCAGATGGCGAGCTTCACGGCTTGGGAGTTCATTGGTTCCTCGATCCTGGTTTTTAAATGCGAAGGGCCACAAGACCCGTCCCCGTGTGGTGGACGGCTTGCGGCCCTTCTTTTTTTATCTCTACTTCTATTCTACCAAGTGGAGCATAACTACTATGCCAACTATTTTTTTTGGGGAAGTGGTTTATATTGTGATTGTTATGGGAATTTTTGGGTGTCGAGGGGCTTGACATGCGGATTTGCTGGGGTTTTTGAGGGGTGCGGGAGCAAAAAAAAGACCCGTGGCTAAAGACCCTTGATTCGATTGGCTTTATTCAGGGGCTGAAGCCCCCTGCTCCCTCCGAAAAGGCAAAGACGGAGCTTTTGTGGGAGAAAGGGGTGGAGGGTCCAGGTCGGGTGGGGTTCATCGGGGTTCTTCGCGCTCGAAAGACGCGCTCAGAATGACGGCAAGAACAGGCAACAACGAAGAACAGGAACAGACAACAACGAAATGCGGGGGTCCCTCCACTGACCACCCCAACGAGCAAGTTCGCTCGTCGGGGACCCCGGTTGCGGCGGCAAAGTACGCCGCCTCCGGTCGGGATGACGATAGTTTAGTGGTGGGTCGGGATGACGGAGTGAGTGTGATGCTCCAGTCGGGATGACGGCGCTAGCGGAGGTTGAGGCGGAGTTCGGCGCCGGTGTACTGCGCGGACTTGGCGGCGGTTGGCGTGGGCGAGAAGGCGGCAGAGTGCGCGGCTGAGACCAGCACGATCTGGAAGGTGCGGTGGTCGAGCATTCCGTCGAAGCTGCCGGTGCGCTTGCCCAGAGTGAGCGTCGCGGTCTTGTCGTCCCAGTGGATGGGGATTTGCGTGAAGGCACCCTTCTCGTAGTCGAAGGTGGTTCCCTGATCCTCATAGAGGAGGAAGCTGCCGCTGGCCCCGGCGTAGACGTAGAGGGTGGTGGGGTCGGAGGGCTTCTCGCCGATGTACTGCATGGGCGGCGCGTAGGGGATGATGGAACCGGCGCGGACGAAGACGGGGATGCGGTCGAGCGGGGCGGCTGCGGAGATGCGACCGCTGGCGGCGAGGCGGCCCGTCCAGTAGTCGTACCACTGGGCCGAGGCGGGCAGGTAGACGGGGCGCGCGCGCTGTTTGTACTGGGTGATGGGAGCGACGAGCAGGGCGGGGCCGAACATATACTCGTCCGGCAGCTCGCGGGCGGTGCGGTCGGCGGGAAAGTCCATCACGAGCGGACGCATCATGGTGTAGTCGCGCTGCGTGGTCCAGCCGGCCAGCGAGTAGATGTAGGGAAAGAGGGCGTAGCGCAGGCGGTCGAAGCTGAGCTGCGCGTTGAAGGCGGCCGAGTCGTCGCCGAGGGTCCACATCTCGCGCGGGCGGAGTTCTCCATGGACGCGCAGGAGCGGAGTGAAGGTGGAGTACTGGAACCAGCGGGCGTTGAGCTCGCGCCACTCGTCCTGATTCTCGGGCGTCATGGGCTGCTGGGAGAACTTGCGCTGCATGGTGTAACCGCCGGTGTCCATGGTCCAGTAGGGGAGGCCGGAGATGCTTGCGCCGAGGCCGGCGGGAATCTGCTTGGCCATGGCGGTCCATGTGGAGGTGATGTCGCCCGACCAGGGGACGGCGGAGGTGCGCTGCAGGTCCGCGAAGCCGGAGCGGGTGAGGATGAAGACACGCTGGTTGGGCGCGGCCTGGCGCTGGCCGGAGTAGACGCCTTCGCTATTGACCAGGGCGTAGGCGTTCAACATGCGCGAGCCGGTGCCGAGGAAGGTTGGATTCATGTGCGTCTGTTGGCCTTCGAGGGTGGGCGGCGAGGGCATGAGGTCTGGCTCGGTTGCGTCCATCCACCAGGCGTCGACTCCCTTTGCAAAGAGGGCGGAGTCGATCTGCGACCAGAAGAGCTTGCGCGCGTCGGGGTTGAATGCGTCGTAGAAGGTGTAGGGCTGGTTGATCCAGTCCTTGATGTGTTCGGTGAGATTGGGCTGGTAGAGGAAGCCGCGGGCGTTCATCTCTTTTGCATTGTCGGTGTTGGGGTTGAACTTGCCCCAGACGGAGATCATGAGATGGGCGTGAAGGGCGTGGATGGCGTCGATCCAGCCGACGGGATCGGGGAAACGCGTGGGGTCGAACTGGTGCGAGCCCCATGCGTCGGCGCGCCAGTACTGCCAGTCCTGCACGATGTTGTCGAAGGGAATCTGGCGCTGGCGGAACTGCTTAATGACGTCGAGCGACTGGTCGGCGGTCTCGTAACGCTGGCGCGACTGCCAGAGGCCAAAGACCCAGTTGGGAAGCATGGTGGCACGGCCAGTGAGGAAGCGATAGCCGGCGATGACCTGGTCGGATGTGGGGCCGTAGACGAAGGTGTAGTCGATGCCGTCGCCGACCTCGGACCAGAGCGATGTGTCGGCGGTGGGCGCGGGGGTCTTCCAGAGGAAGGTGAGGGTGGACTGCTGCTCGGGGTCGTTCTCGACGCGGATGGGATATTTGTGGCCTGCGAGGAGATGGACGAGGACCTGATCGTTGGTGGGATTCCAGCTCTGCCGCCAGTGGTCCATCACCAGCTTGCCGTCAATCCAGACCTGGATGCCGCCGTTGGAGTAGGCCTGGAACTGGTAGTCGCCGGTGACGGGCGCGAGGACGAAACCCTGCCAGCGCTGCGGTTTGAGGGGCGCGGGACGGCCTCCGCCAGCCGGACGATTGCGGCGCATGTCGATGCCGATGACTGCGGACTGGCTGGGCGGCTGGGAGCCGTCGATGGGCGCGAGGGTGAGGCCGCCGGGTTTGCCGCCGGCGTCGTAGAGATTGGCGGGCGGGATGGCGACGAAGGGGCGCAGATCGCCGAAGCGGGTGAAGGAGGTGTTGTCCCAGAGGATGCCGTAGCCGCGCGAGGAGACGAGGAAGGGCACGACGATGTTGGTGTTGTGCTGCCAGAGGTCGAGGTCGTAGCCCTTGATGTCTGTGATGCCAAGCTGCATCTGGCCGAGGCCGTAGAGGGACTCGTCTGGCTGGGCCTTCCAGCGTTGCTGGATGTGGAATGTGGTTTCGCCCTGTACGGTGGCGGGCTCGAGCGTGCGGCTGCCTGACGCTTCGGAGAGGATTGCGTGGCCGGCGAGGTCTGCGAAGGAGACAGCGCCGGAGTTTCGGTCGACGATGACGTGAAGTTTGGCGGTGGTGAGGACGAAGGAGGTGGGGCGTTCGGAGAGCTTCCAGCCGGTGGTCAGGGACGCACTGGGAATAACGTCGAGCGAGGCGCGGCTGAAGAAATCGGCGGATTTGGCGAAGGCCACTCGGACGACCGTGTCGGCGAGGAGTTGGATGCGGAGATCGCCGGAGTCGAGGTGGAGGGTGAGGCCATCGGGCTGGCGGTCCATCTTGGCTGGGGCTACAGGCTTCACCGAAGGTGCGGCTGACTTCGCTGGGGCTGCATGAAGGGTGAGTGCGGAGAGGCCGAGAGAGGCGGCAAGAATTGCGGAGTTCGCAGCGGCAGTAAATTGCATGAGGAAAGTTTACGCGCCGGTGCGTTTGGCGTTCCAGCGAATCCGTTGCCTGCGATTCTGCCGCGACAAACGAGCGGTCGGCCGGAGCGGATGGAACCAGCGCAATTCAATTCCATACAGGTATGATGAAAGTTCGGCACTCTGCTTCAGAGGGATGGTTTACGAAGGACACTTTTACAGCCAGGAACAGGGACAGATGAAGCAAAACACAACTAGACGGGTTGAGCTGTTCGACACCAGCCTGCGCGACGGTTTGCAGCAGCCGAACCTCGACATCTCGGTGCCCAATGCCGTCGGCCTGTTGGAGCGGATGGGTAAGTTTGGCGTCAGCTACGCGGAGATCGGCTTTGCCGGGGCGAACCAGTTTGTAGGCGACCTGGCCAGCGCACTGCGTTCGATTGAAACGGGGGCGATGAAGCTGGCCCTGTTCGGCAGAACGCGCGGGCGCGGCAGCAAGGTCCAGGAGTGGGCCGACGTACAGATCATGGTGCGCCACAAAGAGCGCGTTCCCGTCGCGGTGGTTGTCGTAAAGTCGCGGCTGCTGGACGTTGCAAAGTCTCTGGAGACGACGCCGGAAGAGAACCTGCTGATGGCGTTCGAGACCATTGCGTGCCTGCACGACAACGGGCTGGAAGTAATCGTGGACCTGGAGCACGCACTCGATGCTTTCCACGGCCGCCGCGAGAACGGCGAGCTTTGCGAGGCAGATTTCGCCAAGCGCAGCCTGGATTATTTCCACCAGATGGTGGCGCAGTGCGTGGAACAGAAGGTGAGCAGGATCATCGCATGCGATACGACGGGCGGCGCCAATCCGGAGGAGGTCACGCAGCTCTTCGCGGGACTCACGCACGCGCATCCCGAGGCCCGCTATGGATTTCACGGTCACACCGACCGCGGACTTGGAATCGCCAACACGCGGGCCGCAATCCAGGCCGGAGCAGTGCAGGTCCAGGGCACGATCCTCGGCACGGGCGAGCGCTGCGGCAACGTGAACCTGACGACCGTGATCGGCTCCATGCAGCTTCGCGGCGAGGCGGAGTTTGTGCCTCCCGAATCGCTTGCGGGGCTTACTGGTCTCGCGCAGGCGGCCTATGCGGCCTTCTCGCTGGAGGCACCGCACGGCACTCCCATCGTTGGCGCGGGGGCCTTCGGGACATGGGCCGGAATGCATGGAAGCAGCGAGGGCAAAGACCCAGGGGCGTACCTGTGGTGCGATCCAGCGAAGGTTGGCGCAAGCCCGCGGATTGGGGTCAACGCGCAGTCTGGACGGGCCAATATTATTCTGCTGTCGAAGTCGCTGGGTGTTCCTCTGAATGCGGCGCAAGCGCAGACGCTGCTGGACAGCAACCAGGGAATGATTGAAGGCGGCGGCTATACGGCCAGCGAGATCTCCTTCACGCTGGCGTGCATGAAGGTGCTGAACACGCTGCGCGATAGCTTCAGCGTCAAGGGCTGGCGTGTGCTGGACGAGAGCGACGAGACGGGCAACCGGTATGTGCAGGCGTCGATGTCGCTGGTGGTTGGCGAGGGCCAGGTCACCACCACGCGCGCCGAGGGCTCCGGCCCGGTGGATGCGCTGACCAAGGCAATGCGGCAGGAGCTGGAGAAGTGGTACCCGGCCGTGGCGCAACTGCGGCTGGACACATTCAGCGTGACCGCCATCGACGTGGTGGCGCACGACACGGCGGCGCATGTGAGGGTGACGGTGAGCTTCCACGCCGAGGGGCATCCGTCGTGGACGACCGCGGGCGTGAGCAGCGATCTGAACCAGGCGGCGCTGATGGCGATTGTGGATGGGTTCCACTACTGGCTGCTGAAGAACCCCGCGTAGGGAAGGTTGTCGCTATTCGCAGAAGGCCCGAGGCTGAAGCCCCACGCTCCCTCCGAAGAACAGAAGCAACGACAACGGCCAATGCGGGGATTCTTCCCCTTCGGCAAGCTCAGGGTCAGAATGACAAACAAAAAAGGCAACCCACTCATGCCGCAAAGACGCGGCATGGGTGGGGCACCCGGCTTCTGAACTACAGGTTGGTGGCTACTTTGCGGTCATCTGCGCGGCGATGGGGGGCATGGCGTCCCAGTCGTCGGTGCGGAAGGGCGCTGCCTGCAGGCCAGCGCTGTTGTAGAGGTTTGCGGTGTCGGGGTAGTTGTCCCATGCGTAACGCACCGCAAGCGGCGCGCTGACCTGGGGGCTGCCGACCACGACCGAGTCGCCGACAATTTTGGCGTCGGCATCAATGAACTTCTGGTCCGCGCCGGCGATCTGGAACCACTTGAGCGGGCTGCCATCTTTCGACTTCAGGCCCGCGGCGTGGGTGAACTTGACGCGAATCGCGCTGCCCTCGACTTTGCTCGACGCGTAGACTGGCCCGGAGAACTCGATCTTGCGGCCGTAGACATTGGCCAGGGCGATTTTGGAGAGGCGGTCGCCCAGCGGCTCTTTGTTCTTGGGGTGAACGTTCTTGGCTTCGCCGGTGTCGAGGACGACGGCCATCCCTGTATTCGGGAGCGAGAGAATCCTGGCCTGCTGCTCGCGAACCAAGGGGTTGTTGCTGACGTTCTGCTGTCCGGGGAGCTGGACGACGTAGAACGGGAAGTCGCCTTCGTGCCAGAGCCTGCGCCACTGGGTGACGAGCGTGTCCATGACGTGGCCGTAGAGCAAGAGGCCCTGAGGGCCGCCGACGATCGACTCACCCTGGTACCAGAGGACGCCGCGAATGGCGTAGGGGACGATGGGGTTGATCATGGCGTTATAGAGCACGGTGGGCTGGTGCTGGTCGTGCGCGGGATCGCGCAGCGGGCCGGGGCGGCCGGGGCGGGCGTTGATGGTCTGCGGAGAGGGAGGCGCGTCGGCGTCGCTGGCCGCGTTTGGATGCGCTTTGAAGTACGTCTCGCGAGCGTCGAGCTTGTCGAGCATGGGTTTCAACTGCGGGTCGGAGTCAAGCGCGTCGCGCGGAACCCACGCCTCCGCGGTGCTGGCCCCAAAGGCCGAGAGCACGATGCCGACTGGCTGCTTGAGCGCCTGGTTCAGGTCGCGCCCGAAGAGATAGCCGACGGCGGACCAGTCCGGCACGGTCTGCGGAGTGCAGACCTGCCATGTGCCCACGGCATCCGACTGCGGCCCATACGCCGTGGCGTTTTTGACCGTGAACATGCGCAGTTGCGGATAGTTCGCGGCGGCAATCTCCTTGTCCTCGTTGATCAGTCCATAGGGCGGATGGCCCTTGGCCGAGACGTTGAACTGCATGTTCGACTGGCCCGAGCCAAGCCACACCTCGCCGACCAGAACGTCCTTGACCAGGATGGGAACGTCGCCCGCGCCATCGCCTGCGATGGTCATCTCAAACGGGCCGCCGGATTTGAGGTTGTAGAGGCTGACTGTCCATTTGCCCTGCGCGTCCGCGGTGGCGGAGCGTGTCTGGCCGTTGAGGGTGACGGCGACCTTCTCGCCGGGAGTGGCCGTGCCCCAGATGGGCACCAGCGTTCCGCCCTGCAAGACCATGTGGTCGCTGAAGAGCGTGGAAGGCTTGACCGCAGCGCTGGCGGCCAGCGTGAAACACAACGTGGCCGAGAGGGATGCGATGAGCGACAGTCTCTTAATCAAGGTCATAATTTCCTCGTTGGTGCCTACCGATTCAAGTACGTTGCGGTCCGATGATCGTCCGTGCGGAGACGAATACGCAAAGCGGTCGCTAGGGAATTATGCCACTCGCAGGAGATCGTTGAATATGGAAAAACTGAATGTGAAAAACGAGGGGATGGCGGTGAGGGACTCGAATCGAACAATAACTATATATTTATCAATCAGTTGAAAATTGCAAGGTTGAAAGTACCCCCAATTGTACCCCCAGCGATGCGGCGTTGAGGCTACGAACCGCACTATGACCAGCCTTATCGGGCATGGCCATCTCCACTCCGCCTGGCCTCCAGCTTTCCTCCCCTACGACCAGCGGGACTACGCTCGCAATGTGGATGATACCTGCATTATTTTCGCTTATTATTCGTCAATGTCCATGCACTACTGCCAGCAGGGAGCAGTCCACCCAACCGTCTATGTGGTGCCGTGTAGAGATGACTTCAACGATGATGCTACACCACCTAAGCTATAGATCACAATTCAGACGAGCAGCCCAACTTTTGCCCAGTTAGGTGAATACTTGAGCACTCACCCGCATGTCGAGACCAAAGGCGTCGCTTGGAGCCCAGCATGAGAAAACTGCATGGCCAGCTAATGCGCTTCGACACCCGTTGGGAGGTGATTCCGGGACCTGGACGGATTGGCGTTCGCAATGTGGGCTAGGTTACAGACACAAGTCCAAGGCGGCAGGGGTGAAGAACTTTCCACAGCGGAAGGCACGCTGCGACCGAATGACTAAACAAACTTTCAGGACAACACATGAAAAAGTGCCATTTTATCAATACGAACCCGTACCTATTGGCAGTTGAGGTTTGGAGCCTTCACCTAGAAGGTAGTCCAACCGCCTTTAGCCTCGAATTCTAATCACAGCTATGCCTGTTAGGTATCATCGAACCAGTGGTAGCGCCTCAGGCCGCGAAACAGAAGGCGCCGGATGCATGCGGCGCGAGGGGATCTTCGATCGGATCAACTCCATCATCGGCTTCTCAACATAGAAGTGGGTCGCCACGCCGAGAAGGGCGGAGACGGCCGTGCCGCAGACGATGGCCGTGATGTCGCCGATGTGTGGCGTCAGATGGAATTTGTCGAAGGCGACCCACATGGCTTCGAGCGCGAAGATGTGAAAGAGATAGATGGCGTAAGACGCGTCGCCCAGAGTATTCGGCAGGCCGGCGAGCGGCCTAGCCACCTGTTCTTCCACGGATACCGACGCCAGCAGGATAATGGCCGCCGGAATGCCCCAGAGGAGGACGCGCGGCGGGCTGCCCGCACGGGCGATATCGGTGGACACCAACACCGCCAAAGCAACCAGGAACACCGGAGCGGCCGTGGATTTGCTGAGACGGATGCCGCGCAGAGTAGCATATCCAATCGCCATGCCGAAAATGAACTCAATCAGCACGGAGTTCAGAATCACCGGAGCTGCGCCCCAGGCAGGCGTCCGGAAGTACCCGATGCCCACGGCAAGTAGTAGTAATCCCGTTGCCCAGCGAATGGGCCGACATGAAAAAATGAGGGCCGTGGCGAAGAGGATGTAGAAGAGCAGTTCGTAAGAAAGCGTCCAACCCACCGGGAGCACCGGAGAGGGAATGTGAGCGAAGTTCCAGGCGGGGATGAAGAGAAACGACGCGATCGTGTGCCAGAGGTGCAGTTTGGTGTGGCGGACCAAGCCGGGAAATACAAGTAGGAGCCCAAGTCTCATGCAGGTCGCAAGCCAGTAAAGCGGCACCAAACGGATTAGACGTCTTTCCATGAATGCTGCGCCGGCACCGTGAGCACCCCACGAAGGCGCTGTGGTCACGACCATAATGAATCCGCTGATCGCGAAAAAGATATCGACTCCGGCGGCGCCAGAGTAAAGCACGTATCCGGAACCGAGGTGATCCCGGGCAGATTCCATCGCGTGGAGCAGCACGACCAGCATGGCGGCGAGTCCGCGAAGGGCCTGAACACTGACATATCGGGACGAATGCTTAGAATGGCGTGACTTCATCTCGAAGACCTATTGATGGGCGCATGCTGAAAAGTAGATCCGGCTCATGTCTCGACCTCTAGGAAAATCAAAAACTCAGATTCTGCAGCTCGGGATGTCAAATGCGGGCAGGGACTTTTCGATTGTGATTTGGAACCGGGTGGGGAGTGACGACAGCAGATATGGGCGCTGCATCGCTTCTATGGATCAGAGTGATCTCTAGCTTTGCTGTCGTTTGATTCCGAGAAATGTGCGAACTGCCGCCGAGTTCGGAGTACGTTTCAATCTCGCCCAATTATAGCGGCTCCTCAGTGTGCTGAATAGGGTTGCCGATGCTCTACCCAGAGCATTCGATTTCCGAATTCATCGCGGAGCGGGTCAACCCCAAAGTGTTTGATGAGCGAGGCAGCCCAACGCTGTCTCGTGGGCCTGGGACGTGGCCGCTGCCCCAGCAGAGCAAAGACGACTGCAGAGGTCTGCCTTTTTGTCCGAGGCTCAAGCAGGCCGAAGTAGCGCATGGAGTGCCGGTAGCGGTCGAGGATATGCTGCGATAGGATGGCGACGAACTCCGCCGGGATGCAGCGGGCCTCCTCCAGAACCGTCGTCCGGGTTGCTTTGCTCTGCCGGGTGTCCTTGACCTGGTAGACGACCTCCTGCTCCCTCCACTGGAGAATGCGCTTCTGGGAGATGGGAAGGCGGCGGATATAGCGCCCGGCATATCGCAGGAAGTGCCCTTTAGACATCCGTCGGGTGATGTGGATGTTCCAGTCCCGCTGCAACTGCTGATGGGTGAAGTCGTTGAACTCCCCTGGCAGCGAAGGCTCGTGTATCAGTCCATCGCGGTGCGCCTTGAAGAGATACGCGCAGACGGCGGAGCGCCACAGATCCATGATCTGTTCCTGGTCAAAGCTCAGGGATTGCACCCAGCGGGCCTCGGCTGGGTTTAGACCGTCGGCGGAGACCATGATGTGAAGGTGCGGATTGTAGTTGAGGCGGCCTCCGAAGGTGTGTTGTACGACGACCATGTAAAGGCGCACCCGATACCGGGTCCAGGCCCACTGCTGGAGCACGGCCGCACCCAGGGCGGGGAGATCGTGCTGTAAGGTGCGATGGGCCTGAATGACTGGCCAAAAGACATCGGGCATGGTGGGCAGTGAGGGACTCGAACCCCCGACTTCCTGCTTGTAAGGCAGGCGCTCTAACCGACTGAGCTAACCGCCCGTGGTTTGCGGGACAGACCCCAGTGTAGGTCAGGGCTGTGGGCGATGCAACGCGCGATGATTCAGCCGGGCCGAGGAAACCGGGATGAACAATCGACGCGTGAAAACAGGTTCAACGAAACCGCTCTAAAATAGCAATATGTCTTACGTTGCAGCGGTCGATCATCTGCACGGCCTGGGCCAGGAGCTTGCCTCCCCGGCGCCGCGGCGGAAATTCGACCTGGCGCACATGCGAGCGCTGGCGGCGGCACTGGGCGATCCGCAGAAGCGGTTTCCCGCGGTCCTGATCGCCGGGACCAACGGCAAAGGAAGTACCGCTGCGACGCTGGCGAGCATCTGTGCCGCCGCAGGCCTGCGCACGGCGCTGTATACTTCGCCGCATCTCTCGCGTGTGACCGAGCGCATCCGCACGGCTGAACCGGCGGAGACTATAGATGAGGCCGAGGGAGCCTTCGCGTTGCAGGAGATTCCGGAAGAGGAGTTTGCGCGGCTCTACTTCCTGGTCGACGAGACGGCGCAGCGGCTGGTTGCGGACGGCGAACTGCCGCACGCTCCCAGCTTTTTTGAGTCGCTGACCGCGCTTGCATTTCTCTACTTCGCCGAGCGCAAGGTGGAGATCGCAATTCTGGAGGTGGGCCTCGGCGGACGGCTGGATGCGACCAACATTGTGGATCCAATGATTTCGGTCATCACCGACATTGCGCTCGACCATCAGGAGTATCTGGGAGAGACGATCGCCGAGATTGCGCGCGAAAAGGCTGGAATCCTGCGGCCGCACGGCACGCTGGTGACGCTTCCGCAGCATGTGGAAGCCAACCAGTCGATCGGAGGCGCAGCGCTTGCGCTCGACGTGCATGTTATCGATGCGGCGGAGTTTCTTCCTGGACGCAGCATCGCGCACGGCTTGGTCGAGCAGGCAGCAAAGGCCCCTTTGCAACCGAATACCTACGAGATTTTGCTCGATGGCGAGCGCTTGCATGTGCGTTCTCCGCTGGCCGGCGAGCATCAGCGGCGCAACATCGCCCTGGCGATTGCGGCTGCGGCCGGATTACGTAACAATAAAGGTTACAATATTACAAACGCCGCGATTGAAGGGGGAATTGCCGACACGTCGTGGCCTGGCCGGCTCGAATACCTGCCTCCCGACCTGCTGCTGGATGTGGCCCACAATCCGGCGGGCGCATGGGCACTGCGCGCGGCCATCGCAACGCTTCCCGAAGAGCGGCCGCGCACGCTGATCTTCAGTTGCCTGCGCGATAAAGACCTGACAGAGATGGCGCGAATCCTGTTTCCGCTCTTCGATGCGAACGCCGGAAGGCCGCGCGACCACATCCTCTTCACGCTCATCGACAACCCGCGCGCGGCGAGCATTGAAGACTTGCTGAAATCCGCGCGGGCGCTGGAGATTCCGGCGCACACCGCAGCCAATTCAGCCGAGGCCCTGACGCTGGCCAGAAGCTTGACGCCTGCCGGCGGCCTGATCGTCGCGACCGGTTCCATTTACCTGGTGGGCGCGGTGCGCGAGGCGGTCGTGGAACCATGAACGAGAGCCGGAGCCAGAGCATGATCGATCCAGACGTAGAACCGGGCGGTGCGCCGCAGCCCGAGCATCGGATTCCTGCACATCTTCGTTATCTGACGATGTTTGTGTGCATTCCACTGATGGCGCTGGCGACGGCCGGCTTTGGGAGTGTCTCCCTGATCTGCGGGCTGTGGGACCGGGCGGGCCGCCAGCAACACTTCGTCGCGCGCGTCTGGGCAGCAGTCATACTGCGCTGCGCTCTCTCGCCGGTGCGCATTGTGGGCGCGGAGAAGCTGAGGAATTACCCCGTCGCGGTGTATGCTTCGAACCACCTGAGCTACATGGATACTCCGGCGCTCTTTGCCAAGCTGCCGTTCCAGTTCCGCATTCTGGCCAAACAAGGCCTATGGAAGGTGCCGTTTGTCGGCTGGTACCTGAAGCGGTCGGGCCAGGTGCCGATCGACTCGGGAAGCTCGCGTTCGGCGATCGCCGGTCTGTTGCGCGGAGTTGCGTCGCTGAAGGCTGGAATACCGCTGCTGGTATTTCCGGAGGGTTCGCGAAGCCCGGACGGACACATGCAGGCCGCCAACTCAGGCGGCGCCTTCATGGCGCTGCGGGCAGGCGTTCCGCTGGTTCCGCTGGCGCTGATCGGGACCTATGAGCTGCTGCCGATCCATGTCTACAGCCTTCGCCCGCGACCGCTGCTGATTGTTGTCGGCGACTCGATCCCGACCGTCGGGCTAACTACCAGGGACGCCAACGCTCTGACTGAGCGTCTCTACGAGGAGATCGGGAAGATGTACTATCAGTATTCGGATCTTGCGCCAGCCGCTGACTCGCGCGCCGCGGCCAAGTCCCACGACAGCGCGACTCGCGGAGCATAGACAACGCCATGATTAGACCCCGCATCGCCATTCCGGTCCCCACCAGCACCGATCCTGAATACAACGTCAATGGCTGGAAACAATACGCGACCGCCGTGGAGCGGAGCGGAGGCGAGGCTGTCGAAGTACCGCTGGGCGAACCGCCTGCCACAACTGCACGGCTGATCGCCGGCTGTCAGGGAGTTCTTCTGCCGGGCAGCGGAGCGGACGTCAATCCGCAGAAGTACGGGCAGGAGCCGACCGCGGAGTGCGCGCCGGTGGACCTTGCCCGCGAAAATGTCGATGAGTTGCTGCTACAGGACGCCCATAATATGGGAAAGCCGATCCTTACCATCTGTTTTGGGACTCAGATGCTGAATGTGTGGCGCGGCGGAACACTGGTGCAACATCTGACTGGAACGGCTGTGAACCACAAGGCGGGGCGCACGGTTCCCATCGCCCATATCGCGGCGGTGGTGCCGGATTCGTTGCTTGGCGAGCTGGTTGCGGAGGAAGAAGTCACAGAGCGTGATGGGTCACTCCTGCTGCCGGTCAACTCGAGCCATCATCAGGCCATCGAGAGCGCAGGCGACGGGCTGCGCGTCTGCGCCCGCACTCCCGAGGATGGCGTCGTTGAAGCGATTGAAAATACGCCAGATGGGTTGGGCGGAGGCTTTGTGGTCGGCGTGCAATGGCATCCCGAGCGCACGTTCGACGACAGCGCCGTCTCCAGGGCGCTCTTCGCGCGATTCATCGGCGAGGCAGCGGCGTGGGTTCCGCGCCCAACGTCACCACCCGCAGTTTAGAAGGTTCCCTTTGACTCCAGATTCGATCGCTGAACTGCTCGAACCGTATGTCAGCATGCCCGTCGGGCAGGTCTGGGGAGTGGCCACCGAGGAGGATGTCTGGCCTGAAATATACTCACAACTCGTTATTTATCTTGAACTTATATTGAAATGGAACGCACGGATAAACCTGACCGCGATCCGCATTCCAGAGGAGATTGTCCGGCACCACTTCGGCGAGAGTCTATTCGTTGGAACTCACATTGGAGCATGTGGGACGCTGCTCGATTTCGGATCCGGCGCCGGATTTCCCGGGGTTCCGATCCAATTGCTGAGGCCGGACGTGCGGGTGACTCTGGCAGAATCGCATGGCAAGAAGGCAGCGTTTCTACAGGAGGTGGTGCGCAGCCTGAACTTGCCGACTGAGGTCTGGGCAGGCCGGGTGGAAACAATGGCTGCGGAGCGGCGGTTTGACGTGGTGGCTCTGCGCGCGGTGGACGTGATGGATCGAGCCGTGGGTGAGGCTGGACTTCGGGCGGACGGGCGAGTTCTGATTGTGGGAACGGCGCGTCATTCGGTCTACCCTGGGTTGGCGGAGAACTTCCATATGGATGAGCCTGTGCCGCTTCCGGAGTCGAACGACGGCGTACTGTGGATCGGGCATCGCTGTTAGACCCGAACCGCTATTAAGCAAGGAGGTTTGATTTACCCTCTTTCTCCGAAATGTTCCACGTGGAACCCTCTACGTACCTGCGATTCTGCGAGGGAGACCTGTGGGAGAGATATAGTTGGGCTGGCACCGAACGTTCCACGTGGAACACTCCCCCATTTGCCGCCACCGTAAAAAGTTTTCCACACCACCCGTACGCAATCCCCAGCCGTAGCAAGCGTTATTTGAGCCGTCCACAGTTTCTCCACAGGGATGCAAACTTCTGCACAGACTGCGGCATTGCCATCCATACCCATCGCCCGATAGTCTTCCACTACACCGTGTCCACCAATCCTTCCCCGTCATTTACGTCTTCCAGCCAGACCGAGGCAACGACCTGCAAGGTCATCGCCGTGGTCAACCAGAAGGGCGGAGTGGGCAAGACCACCACAGCCATCAACCTGGCTACCGCTCTAGCGCTCGAAGGGCTGCCTACTCTGCTGATCGACTGCGACCCTCAGTCCAATGCCACTGGGGGACTCGGCATAGCACGCAGCGAATCCCGCCTGAGCGTCTATGATGTGCTGATGGGATCGGCGACCCTGGAAGAGGCGCTGATGCCGACCGAGATCGCGTCGCTGTGCCTGCTGCCCGGAAGCAAGGACATGATTGGCGCAAACCTCGAACTGGTATCGCAGGAACGCCGTGAGTTCTGCCTGCGCGAGGCCATCGCGCCCGTTCGCGGGACCTACTCGTTCATAGTGCTCGACTGCCCGCCCGCACTCGATCTGCTGACCCTGAACGCGCTGGTTGCCGCCGATGGGCTGCTGGTGCCAATGCAGGCAGAGTACTTCGCTCTGGAAGGCATCTCGGAGTTGATGCAGACGCTCGACCAGGTGGCCCATGCGTTCAATCCGACGCTGGCGCTCGAAGGCGTTCTGTTGACCATGTACGACGATCGCACCAACCTGTCGCAACAGGTCACGGAAAACCTGAAGGCGTTCTTCGGGGAAAAGCTGCTAACCACGACCATTCCGCGAAACATCCGGCTGGCCGAGGCGCCCAGCCACGGAAAACCAGTGCAGCTCTACGACCCGCGTTCCAAGGGCGCGGAGGCGTATACCGCACTCGCGGTCGAATTGCTGCGCAGGAATGGAATCGCCAGCCGGAAGGATCAAAAGCAACAGAATGATGGACATGAAGAGGTTAAGGCGGTTCCCCGGTTCTGGCCGTATTCAAAATAATCACCGCTGGGCGTTATGTGAATCAGTGATCGACGCTGGCGCAGAAAGAGGTTTATACGATGGAAGCAACCGCAACCCATGCTGACGCGAAGCGCCGACCGGCGCTGGGAAAAGGGATAGAATCGCTGCTTGGACCACGACCGCAGATGGCCCCCGCGCCTGAAGCGACGGGCAAACCGCTGGAGATCGCACTGGACCGGATCGACCGCAATCCCAACCAGACACGCAGCAACTTCGACGCGGAGAAGCTTGGCGAGTTGGCTCAGTCGATCACCGCAACTGGAGTGGTACAGCCGGTGGTGGTGCGCGAACTGGCAGGCGGACGATACCAGCTCATCATGGGTGAACGGCGCTGGCGGGCGTCCCAAGCGGCGGGCAAGGCGACCATTCCGGCCATTGTGCGTCAGGTCTCCGATGAGCAGGCGCTGGAGATGACCATCGTCGAGAACCTACAGCGCGCAGACCTGAACCCGATGGAGCAGGCGCGCGCATTTGAACGGCTGAGCCGCGAGTTCAAGCTGACCCAGGAGCAGATGGCGGTGCGCACGGGAAAGGACCGCTCCAGTGTTGGTAACTTTATTCGTTTGTTGAAGTTACCTGTTTCGATTCAAGGACTTCTGGAGTCCGGTCAACTCAGCTTCGGTCATGCGCGGGCGCTGTTGGCGCTGGAGTCGGCGGAGCGGATGGCGGCGGCGGCGGCGAAGATCACCGCGCTGGCGATGTCTGTGCGACAGACCGAGACCTACGTGCAAGGGCTGATCGATCCAGAGTCGAAGCCGAAGAAGGTGAAGGCTGTAATCGAGCCACTCGATCCGAATGTGCGCGAGGCTCGCGATCTGATTCAACGGAGGCTTGGGCTCAGGGTGCGAATCGAGGACAAGGGCGGCAAGGGGCGCGTCATCATCGAGTACGCAGGGGTCGAGGACTTCGACGCGATCCTGGCAGCTCTCGGCGAAAACTAGCCGGCCTGCAAAGCAGCGAACTGCTTCCGCACTGTCCAATTATGCTACTGTATCGGTTACAAATACAGTTTACGATCTTGATTCTTAAATGCAGAACCGGCCCGCCGCCTGAGCCGTCTCATTGTTCCTGTGGCTTTGCAAGGGTGTACGAGGCGGTCTCATTGGGAGAGATCGTGCCGAAATCCTATGCTTTGCCTCCACAGCTACAGTGAGACCGCTCGTATCCGCTGGAGAAACCGCGGGCGACGGGCTGGACTGCTTCTGCCTGCAACTTCCGTCCGACCCAGGGAGGGACTACTTCTTTGGCGGAGCGATGCTGTCCTTAGCGGCCTTGGCGACGCGGAACTTGACCACGGTCTTGGCTTTGATCTTGATGGTTTCGCCGGTCTGCGGGTTGCGTCCGAGGCGGGCCTTGCGATCTGCCTTGACCAGTTTTCCGATGCCGGGGATGGTGAACTCGCCGTTCTTCTTGGTCTCCTTGACGGCTGTCTCAGCCAACAGCTCGAGGAAGCCTGCGGTCTGCTTGTTGGTCAATTCGAGTTTTTCTGCCAGTGCGCGTACGAGCGCGGTCTTGGTCATTCCTTTTGCCATGTGTGTTGCTCCTTGGTTCCAAGTTGGTGGTTCAGCATCGTGGTTCGGGTGCATTGTGGGGCCGATCGGTTCGCCTGATCCGCCCGTATTGAACCAGCTCGCGGTTGTTCTTGTCTGCGAAATCGCCGGTGTTTATGCGGGTGTCAGGAAACGTACCGCAATTCACCTTCGACCATTCGGGTTGCTTTGTCAATGGGTTTTATCTGGTTTCCACAGTTATTTTGCCGTTTTCTTCGGGTTTTGTCCTATTTTTGGCACATATACAGGTCTTGATGGGGTTATTTGTAGAAATTCATTGGATTTTTGCTGGCCGGGCAGACAATATCGCGTGGTTGAGGAGGTGGACGATGGGGGCCGCAAGCGCGAAGCGCGAGGTGATGTCGCGCAGCAGAGAGGGTTGCGTTGCGCGCTCGGCGGGAAGCGTGGTGGAGACGCCCCACTGGCGGCAGAGCAGGAGGTCGAGAGCGGGCGAATCGGCGGAGAATCCGCGCGGCGGCCGGATGAGGCGGTTGCCGTCGAACTCGGTCATCGCAGCGCGCAGCTTGCGGTTGGCCAGTAACGCCCGCAGCTCGGTGTGATGGTCCAGCAGGTCGCGCCGGATCGCGAGCGTCTGATCGGCGGTGGGCATGTAGACGCCGGCGGCGATGACGGTCTCGGTCGGGCTGAGGTGAAAGTAGAAGCCCGCGCCGGAGGTCTTCTGCATTCCGGCGCTCGCCCACCAGGCGGCGACGTGGGTTTTGAAGGGGCGCTCGGTTATACCTCTTGAGGCATCGAAGCGCGTGTCCCGGTAGATGCGGAAGAGGCATTTCTGCGCCGGGCGGATGTACTCCGGCGCGAAGGAGGCGAGGGCGGCGTTCACCTCCTCGATGAGCGCAAGCATGGGGGCCTTGAGTTCGCGCTCGTAGACGGCCTTGCGCGGGTCGAACCAGGCGCGGTCGTTGTGGCGGGCGAGCCCGCGCAGAAATTTGAGGGCCTCCGGGTTGAAGTGCGTCGCCATTCGTGTTCCCCCTGCATCGATCATTCGCCAGTCAGTCCATCTTCTCACTCTAAATCGACGCTACGAAACTGTTGGACACTCCCCTACGTTCCTTCGCAGGTTCAAGAATCTGCCACCTTTGCCTGCCGCCCGTTACAATCAAGCCAGATGCCTAGCCTTGAAGCGCGTCTTATTGGTGAGGAGGTCTTGGTGAGTGACGGATCATGTAAATCGCGGCAAGCGTTCCCTCATCATGGCAGCCGTTCACTCAAAGGATACGAAGCCCGAGCTTGCCGTTCGAAGCGTGGTTCATGCACTTGGCTATCGCTACAGACTTCATGTTGCCAGCCTACCCGGCAAGCCGGATTTGGTATTCCCGTGCCGACGCAAGATAATTTTCGTACACGGCTGTTTCTGGCATCGGCACGCGCGATGTCGATACTCAACTTCTCCAAAGACTCGACCGGACTTCTGGCAAGAGAAGTTTTGTACAAACGTTGCGCGCGACCGCCGTACTCGGCGGGAACTGAAGAAATTGGGTTGGAGTATCCTAGCAGCCCGTGGTTAAAGTCGGCGATTGATGCAGCACAAGACTGGATTCAAAGCGTCTAACGAGTATGGCGATGGGCAAGCGGGAAGATCAGCAAACGCAGGAGCTTTTGTGGATTGCGAACAC
>Ga0224554_1000123_pt1 | contig 70881 bp, 63 predicted proteins | sample 714S22024metaG_FD_180666 | JGI IMG/M metagenome (GOLD analysis project Ga0224554, IMG submission 180666) | Peat soil microbial communities from Stordalen Mire, Sweden - 717 S2 20-24 | ecosystem: Environmental > Terrestrial > Soil > Wetlands > Peat | place: Sweden: Norrbotten County, Stordalen... | reverse complement strand
GCGCAAGAAGCAGTACAAGAAGATGCAGGGACACCGGCAGGGCTTCGTCGAGGTTGCGATCAACGAGATTGTGGTGAACGGGAAGAGCTACAAGGCCGAGGCGGCCGCGAAGTAATTTCAAAACCGCAGCGGCCCGAGGGCCGCGCGAAAGAGGCGACGGAATGGCACATAAAAAAGGATTAGGTTCATCCAAAAACGGGCGCGATTCCAATGCGCAACGGCTGGGCGTGAAGGTGTTCGGCGGACAGGCGATCCTGGGCGGGGGAATCATCGTGCGCCAGCGCGGAACACCGCTGAAGGCGGGCGCGAACGTTGGGCGCGGCAAGGACGACACACTGTTTGCAAAGACCTCTGGCGTGGTGCGCTTCCAGGACCGCGGGCAGCATGGACGGTTTGTGCTGGTCGATCCGGCGGAAGTAACCTCCGTTCCGGCGTAAGCTGCGCGGGTTTGCAGGCCGATTCAAACGAATATCAGCGAAGGCCCCGATTCGTCGGGGCTTTTCTGCTTTAAGGGCGGGGCTGCGGAGTGGCTCGCGGCGCAGAGCCGCTTGCGGCGCGGGGATTAGCCTGCCATGGAAACATCCTTGGCGGGGAGGTCCGGTTGCGGCGGCTGGCGGCGTGCTTCAGCAGCGATGGCGGCGGGCGCGCTGGAATTGGCTGCCGCAAGATCGGAGGCGGCGGTTTCCGGTGCGCTGGCGGTCTCGGCTGCGGCGGGTGAGACGGTCTGCGATGCGGCGGGTGAGGCGGGCATCTTGTTCTTGTAGCACTGGCGGCAGAGCACGGGGCGGCCCTGGGTGGGCTTGAAGGGGACGGTGGTCTCGATGCCGCACTCCGAACACTCGGTACGCGTCTCGGTGCGCGAGATTCCGGCCGCGGCCGGGCCACCGCCGGTGGTCGCGCTCGCACCCTGCGAGCCACGCCGGGACTTGCATGGCTTACAACGTTTGGGGTCGTTCTTGAACTGCTTGTCCAGGAAGAAGAGTTGTTCGCCGGCGGTGAAGATGAACTCGCCGCCGCAGTCGGTGCAGGTCAAGATCCGGTCCACAAAGTCCATACCGTTTCTCCGGTCGTACAGATTTCGTACAGGTCGAACTGATTCCGTTGAGATAGAGATGATCTTGCGCGGCTCCGCGATTCGCGGATTGGGTGGTGGGGAAGGCTTTTATTTTGTGGTTCGGGGGGAGCGGCCGGGTGCGGTTAATGACGGAGGCCGCCTGCTCCGGGTGGGAGCGGGCGGCCAGCCATGGTTTCCAGAAACCGGGGTTTCGAGGAATTTTGGTTTAGTGGAGCAGGACTAGTCCTGCTCCTTGCGGATCTTCTTGCGGTTGCGCTTGCGGGCAAGCGCCTCTTTGACACGCTTCTTTTCGCCGGGCTTCAGATAGAAGGAGTGACGCTTCACTTCCTTGATGATGTCTTCAGTCTGGACCTTGCGCTTGAAGCGGCGCAGCGCGTTTTCGAGCGGCTCGCCTTCCTGCACACGAATCTCTGCCAAGGGGAATACACCTCCAAATCGTCCCAGATGGGCAGTCCTTAGAATACCGTATAAAACGCGGGGTGCGAGGGATTATCTGCCGGGAGGGGAAGCAATTCGACCGGAAGATAACAAGCAACAACGAAATACGGAGATTCTGCCCTTCGGCTGCGCTCAGGGCAGAATGACGGCGTATTGCAGATGAGGGGCGCAGAAAAATCTCTGTGCGCATGAAATAATTCAGTCATGATCCGTGCGTATCAGGGAAGGCTGCCGGTGGTGCCCGCGACGTGTTATGTGGACCTCTCCGCGCAGGTGATTGGCGACGTGGAGCTGGGCGAAAACGCCAGCGTGTGGATGAACGCGGTGCTGCGCGGGGACGTGAACGCGATCCGGCTGGGCGCGAACAGCAATGTGCAGGACTGCGCCGTGCTGCACGGGATGCGCGAGAAGTACCCGGTGATCGTCGGCGACTGGGTGACGATCGGGCACAACGCGACGGTGCATGGATGCGTGGTGGAGGACGCGGTGCTGATCGGGATGGGGGCGACGATCCTGAACGATGCGCGGATCGGGGAGGGATCGATCATTGCGGCGGGCGCGGTGATTGTGGAGCACGCGGTGATTCCGCCCAACTCGCTGGTGGCGGGAGTTCCCGGCAAGGTGCGGCGCGTGCTGGGCGACGAGGACCGGAAGCTGATCCTGAAGTACGCGCAGGACTATATCGACTACGTTGCGATTTATTTGCAGGAGACGGAGTAGAAGAGATGTAACCACGGAGTTTTTCTTCGTCTAACTAAATGAAGGTGCGAGTTTTGCAGCGGCTTGTGGTGGAAACTCGGCTGCAAAAGATGGAATTGGGCGCGGTTTCGCTGTATATTAAGAGACCTAGCGTGCTCATCTCTGTTCCTTGCTCTGTGGGGTCTGCTTCGGCGGACGTGTCGATTGAAACCCGAACTGGTTTTCCGGCGTAGAGATCGCGGGGTCGCAGTGTCTGTTTCGGTTGGGGAACGAATTCCAGCACCCGGAAGGTTGCCATGAAACGATCCGATCGCTGTCAACGCATCCCCGACCCGCAAGGGCTGTACCATCCGCGCAATGAACACGATGCCTGTGGCATGGGGCTGGTGGCAAGCATTCGCGGAGAGCAGAGCCACGAGATCATCCGCAAGGGGCTTGAGGTTTTAATCAATCTGACGCACCGCGGGGCGGCGGGATGCGATCCGGAGACGGGCGACGGCGCGGGGATTCTGATTCAGATTCCGCACGTGTTCTTCAAGCAGGAGTGCGGCAAGCTGGGGATGCAGTTGGGCGAGCGCGGAAGCTATGGGGTGGCCATGGTGTTTCTGCCGGTGGACAAGCACAGCCGGCTGCAGTGCGAAGGGGTGCTGGAGCGGATTGCGCAGTCCGAGGGGATGACGCTGCTGGGCTGGCGCGATACGCCGGTGAATGGAAATCTGATCGGGCGCGAGGCTCGTGCATCGCAGCCATACATCGAGCAGATGTTTGTGGGCTGTCCGGAAGGGATGGACGAGGACACCTTCGAGCGGCTGCTGTATATCGTCCGCCGCCGGACGGAGAACGAGATTGCAGCGTCGGAGATCGAGCACAAGGAAGACTTCTACATTCCGTCGCTCTCCTGCCGGACGATCGTCTACAAGGGCCTGATGCTGGCGCCGCAGATTGAGAAGTTCTACTACGAGCTGGCCAATCCGCTGGTGGCAAGCGCCTTGTGCCTGGTGCATCAGAGGTTTTCGACCAATACATTTCCCAGCTGGAAGCTGGCGCACCCCTACCGCTACATGGCGCACAACGGGGAGATCAACACCATTCGCGGCAACATCAGCTGGATGAACGCGCGCCAGTCGGTGCTGGCGAGCCCGCTCTACGACGGCAAGATTGACAAGCTGTATCCGGTGATTGTGCCGGGCGGGAGCGACTCGGCTTCGATCGACAATGCGGTGGAGTTTTTGTTCCAGTCGGGCCGGTCGCTGCCCCATGTGATGGCCATGCTGATTCCCGAGGCGTGGTCGGGCAATCCGGAGATGGACCCGAAGAAGCGCGCGTTCTATGAGTACCACGCGTCGTTGATGGAGCCGTGGGACGGGCCGGCGTCGGTGTGCTTCACCGACGGCCGCGTGGTGGGCGCGACGCTGGACCGCAACGGACTGCGGCCTGGGCGGTACATCGTGACCAAGGACGATCTGGTGGTGCTGGCGTCGGAGGCGGGCGTCATCGAGGTGCCGCCGGAGGACGTGCGCAAGAAGGGCCGGTTGCAGCCGGGGCGGATGTTCCTGGTGGATACGGTGGAGCATCGCATTATTGCGGACGAGGAGATCAAGCAGTCGCTGGCCGGACGCCAGCCCTATGCGGAGTGGCTGAAGGAGCAGCAGGTGCTGCTGGACGATCTGCCGGAGCCGTGGCGGGTGATGCCGTCGGACCCGGAGAATCTGCTGCGCCGCCAGCGCGCCTGCGGGTACAGCGAGGAGGACCTCAAGGTGCTGTTGGGGCCGATGGGATCGACGGGCATGGAGCCGACCGGGTCCATGGGGTCGGACGTGCCGCTGGCGTGCCTCTCGGACCGGCCGCAGCAGTTGTTCAGCTACTTCAAGCAACTGTTCGCGCAGGTGACCAACCCGCCGATCGACCCGATCCGCGAAGAGCTGGTGATGTCGTTGATCAGCTACATCGGGACGGAGCGCAATATTCTGAATGAGGCGCCGGAGAACTGCCACACGCTGAAGATTCCGCACCCGATCCTGACCAATCGCGATCTGGAGAAGCTGCGGCGGATCTCTTCGGGCGACCTGCTGGCAACCACGCTGCCGACGCTCTTCCGCGCTGCGGATGGCGAGGCTGGACTGAAGCACGCTCTGGACGACCTGAGCGCGCGCGCCGCGTACGCTGTGAAATCAGGCTATACATTGCTGATCCTGTCGGACCGCGGCGTCGATGCGACCTATGCACCGATTCCCAGCCTGCTGGCGATGGCCGCGGTGCACAACCAGTTGGTGCGCGACAAGACGCGCACCCAGGTGGCGCTGATTATCGAGAGCGGAGAGCCGCGCGAGGTGATGCACTTTGCGCTGCTGATCGGATACGGTGCGAGCGCGATCAACCCCTACCTGGCGTTTGAGACGCTGCACGACATGAAGCTGCGCGGGCTGCTGGCGGAAGACGTGACGGGCGAGTACGCGGAGAAGAACTTCATCAAGGCGATCAACAAGGGACTGCTGAAGACCTTCTCCAAGATGGGGATCAGCACGCTACAGAGCTATCGCGGGGCGCAGGTCTTCGAGGCCGTGGGACTGAACCAGTCGCTGATCGACGCGTACTTCTCCGGTACGGCTTCGCGTGTCGAAGGCGTTGGGCTGGACGTGCTGGTGCGCGAGGCGCAGATGAAGCATGAGTACGCCTTCCAGCCGCTGACCGATTCGGAGACGGACCTGGTGGTGGGCGGGCAGTACCAGTACCGCGAGGGCGGCGAGTACCACATGGTGAATCCGGCGACCATCAGCAAGCTGCAGCAGGCGGTGCGGCAGAACAATCCGGCGACGTTCCAGGAGTACACCGACCTGATCGACGAGCAGAGCAAGCACCTGTGCACGCTGCGCGGGCTGATGCAGTTCAAGTACGCGGACAAGCCTCTGCCGATCGACGAGGTGGAGCCGGCGAAAGAGATTGTGAAGCGCTTCACCACCGGAGCGATGAGCTTCGGCTCCATCAGCAAGGAGGCGCACGAGACGCTGGCCATTGCCATGAACCGCATTGGCGGGATGTCCAACACGGGCGAGGGCGGCGAGGATCCTGCGCGGTTCCTGCGCGACGCCAACGGCGATCTGCGGCGCAGCGCCGTGAAGCAGGTGGCCAGCGGGCGCTTCGGTGTGACGGCGAACTACCTGGTGAACGCGGACGAGATCCAGATCAAGATGGCGCAGGGCGCAAAGCCCGGCGAGGGCGGACAGTTGCCCGGACACAAGGTGGACGAGATCGTCGCGCGGCTGCGCTGTTCGGTGGCCGGAGTGACGCTGGTCTCCCCGCCGCCGCACCACGACATCTACTCGATCGAAGACCTGGCGCAACTGATCTACGACCTGAAGAACGTGAACCCGAAGGCGCGCATCGCGGTGAAGCTGGTGGCGGAGGCGGGCGTGGGCACGGTGGCGGCGGGCGTCTCCAAGGCGCACGCCGACGTGGTGCTGATCTCGGGCGACAACGGCGGCACGGGCGCATCGCCTCAGAGTTCGATCAAACACGCGGGGCTGCCGTGGGAACTGGGCCTGGCGGAGACGCAGCAGGTGTTGCTGCTGAACGATCTGCGCAGCCGGATCAAGGTGCAGACCGACGGCAAGCTACAGACCGGGCGTGATGTTGTGATCGCGGCGCTGCTGGGCGCCGAGGAGTTCGGATTTGCGACCATGCCGCTGATCGCGATGGGATGCATCATGATGCGCAAGTGCCATCTGAATACCTGCTCGGTTGGAATTGCCACGCAGGATCCGGTGTTGCGCGCGCGCTTCCATGGGCAGCCCGAGCACGTCATCAACTTATTCTTTTTTATTGCCGAACAGATGCGTCAGATCATGGCGAAGCTGGGCTTCCGCACCGTCGACGAGATGGTGGGCCGCGTGGACCGGATCGATGCGGTGGCCGCCGACGCTCACTGGAAGGCCAAGGGGATCGATCTCGCGTCGATTCTGTTCTCGCCCGAGCTGCCCTCGCATGTGGGGCGGCGGAAGACGAAGGAACAGAACCACGGACTCGACCAGGCGCTGGACCATGCGCTGATCGAGCAGGCCAGGCCGGCGCTGGAATCGAAGAAGCCGGTGACGGGGAGCTTTGCCATTCGCAACGTGCATCGCACGGTGGGCGCGATGCTGGGCGGCCAGATCGCGATGCGCTACGGCGCGGAGGGACTGCCCGACGAGACCATCCACTTCCGCTTCACGGGCTCGGCCGGACAGAGCTTTGGGGCGTTCGTCCCGGCGGGCGTTACGCTGGAGCTGGAGGGCGACTCCAACGACTACGTGGGCAAGGGACTCTCCGGCGGGCGCATTATCGTCTACCCGCCGAAGACATCGAGCTTCCTGCCGGAGGAGAGCATTCTGGTGGGCAACGTGGTGCTCTACGGTGCCACCGCGGGCGAGGCCTTCTTCAGCGGCATCGCGGGCGAGCGCTTCGCGGTGCGCAACTCCGGCGCAACGGCGGTGGTCGAGGGCGTGGGCGACCACGGCTGCGAGTACATGACCAACGGCGCGGTGGTTGTGCTGGGCGCGACCGGGCGCAACTTCGCCGCTGGAATGAACGGCGGACGCGCGTTTGTGTACGACGACGTGGGCGACTTCTCCACGCGCCGCTGCAACAAGACCGGCGTGGACCTGGAGCCGCTTGTTCTGGACGAGGACGTGGAGCTGGTGCGCGGCTTAATGAAGCGCCATATCGAGTTGACGGGCAGTCCGCGGGCGGCGTGGATTCTGGAGCACTGGGAGACCACGCAGGCACAGTTCATCAAGGTCTTCCCGCATGAATACAAGCGGGTGCTGGGGATTCCGCGCGCTGAATCGGACTATGTCTCACCGGTGCGCAATATTCCCCCAAAAATCGCGTCGCCTCTGGTGGCGGCAGGGCAGGTGCAGCATGGGTAAGGTGACGGGTTTTCTTGAGATCGAACGGGAACAGCCGACGCGGCGCAAGGTCGAAGAGCGGCTGGACGACTGGTTTGAGATCTACCAGCCCTTCGGCGAGGCGAAGCAGCGCGAGCAGGGAGCGCGCTGCATGGACTGCGGCGTTCCCTTCTGCCACACCGGCTGTCCGCTGAACAACCTGATCCCGGACTGGAACGACCTGGTGTACAACGGGCGCTGGCCGAGCGCGATCCGGCGGCTGCATGCGACCAACAACTTTCCGGAGTTCACGGGGCGCATCTGTCCGGCTCCCTGCGAGGCGGCGTGCGTGCTGGCGATCACGGAGCCTGCCGTCTCCATCAAGCTGATCGAGCGCGGCATTGTGGATCGCGCGTGGGATGAGGGATGGATCCAGCCCGAGCCTCCCCATCACGACACTGGCCGCCGCGTTGCGGTGGTGGGAAGCGGCCCGGCGGGACTGGCCGCGGCGCAGCAGTTGCGCCGCGCTGGCCATACGGTGACGGTGTATGAGAAGAGCGACCGCATCGGCGGGCTGATGCGCTATGGGATTCCCAACTTCAAGCTGGAGAAACACATTCTCGACCGGCGCATCGAGCAGATGCGCGGGGAGGGCGTGACGTTTGTGCCCAACGCGCATGTGGGGGTCAATGTCGATGTGCAGACGCTGCGCGACGAGTACGACGTAATCCTGCTGTCGGGCGGAAGCGAGCGGCCGCGCGACCTGGCGATCCCGGGCCGCGAGCTGAAGGGAATTCATTTTGCGATGGAGTTTCTGCCGCAGCAGAACCGGCGCTGCGAGGGCGACACGCTGGACGCTTCGCTGGACATCCACGCCGAGGGTAAGCGGGTGGTGATCCTGGGCGGCGGCGACACCGGGGCCGATTGTCTGGGGACGAGCCTGCGCCAGAAGGCGAAGAGCATTCATCAGTTTGAGATCATGCCCAAGCCGCCGGAGACGCGCGCTGCGTCAACCCCGTGGCCGATGTGGCCGTTGCAGTTGCGCACCGAGAGCAGCCACGAAGAGGGCGGAATCCGCGACTGGTGCATCAATAGCGTAAAGTTCACCGGCGACAAGCAGGGGCGCGTGACGCATCTGCACGCGGTGCGCGTGGGCCCGCCGCCCAGCTTCACGGCGGTTGCAGGCTCAGAGTTCACGCTGGAGGCCGATTTGGTGCTGCTGGCGCTGGGCTTTCTGGGGCCGGTGCGCTCTGGGATGATCGAGCAGTTGGAGCTGAAGCTGGATGCTCGCGGCAATGTGGCCACCGACGAGAACTACGCGACCTCGGTGGAGGGCGTCTTCGCCGCGGGCGACATGCGGCGCGGCCAGTCGCTGGTGGTATGGGCGATTGCGGAGGGCCGCAAGGCAGCCGCGTCCATCGACCGCTACCTGGCCGCAAAGCCCGAATCACTCACCCTGGGACAAAGCGTGCTGGTGTAAACACTCCGGGCGGCCCACTCACCTTCGTTCACGGCCACGCGCACCATCGCGTGGCCGGTTCGCTTTTGGGGCAAGAGGAAATGCCGCGGGGAACATGTGCCGGGCCGGTTACGTATCATGTTGCGTGGAAGACGATGCACGCGGAATGGGACCGGGGGGAGGCACAAGATGCGGACGAAGCAGGGACTGAGGGTTGCGGGAGTGGCGGCGGCAGGACTGGCGGCACTGCTGCTGCCGGGCTGTCGCGTGCAGTCGGACAAGCATGGCGATAGCGACAACGTGAAGATCTCGACGCCCTTAGGCGGGATGCAGGTGAAGACCAACGACGCGGTGGCAACGGAGGGACTGGGCCTGCCGGTATATCCCGGGGCGCAACTGGTGAAGAAGGACAAGGACAACGGCGCGGCGGACGTGAATATGAACTTCGGCGGCTTCCAACTGCGGGTGAAGGCGGTGAGTTACCAGACGGGCGACTCGCCGGAGAAGGTGGAGGCGTTCTATCGCGCGGGGCTGAGGCGGTTTGGCGACGTGATCGCGTGCCGGGACAACCGCGTTGTGGGATCGCCGGCCAGGACGCAGGAGGGGCTGACCTGCGACAACAACAATGGGAACCACTACTCGGTGGACGACAAGACGGACAAGGGCGCGCTGGAACTGAAGGCGGGGTCGCAGCAGCACCAGCACATTGTGGAGATCGAAGCCCAGGGCGGAGGGACGAAGATTGGGCTGGTGGCGTTGGACCTGCCGGGCGACGCGACATCGCAGAGCGGGGACGAGCAGGACCGGCAGTAGGGGGTTGTGCTTGCACTCAGCCTCGTCGGCTTGCGGAGGGGTGTGGGGTGGGGTAGCTTCGTAGATATGCAAGAGTTCTGCCATCGCTGCGGGGGGGAGTTGCCGGCGGGGAGCGGTGAGTCGCCGTTCTGCCCCCAGTGCGGTGCGCCGCAACTGAGTCTTTCGCTGGAGAACCAGTCGATGGAGACGGGCGGGGAGCCGGCTGGCGAGGCGGAAGCGGCAGGCACAACCAGCGCGCTCCCTGATGCGACTCCGCGGCAGGTGGAGTGGAAGACGGCGATCCGCTGCGCGGCGGCGGTGGCTGGAGTGGGCGCGCTGCTGAGCGTGGCGGCGATTCGGGTGGATCTGCTGTCGCCCGTGAGTTTTCTGTGGATCATGAGCGCGTCGCTGATAACGCTGGGGTTCTACCAGAGGCGGCGACCGGCGGCGTGGATGGATGTGCGGGTGGGAGCGCGCATCGGGGTGGTGGTGGGCGTGTGCCTGGCGCTGGAGGTGGGGACTGCCATGGCCGGAGCGGGGTTGGTGGCGCGGTTTGGGCTGCACGCGATGGGCGGCTTCGACGCGCAGATGGCGGCGCAGGTGCAGAAGGCGATCCAGCAGTCTTCGACGCCGATTCCACCAGAGATGATGGGGCTTCTGGGGACTCCGGAGTTTCGCGGCGGAATGATCCTGGCAGGCTTTGCATTCCTTGCGGCGGGGCTGGTGGTGCTGTCGACGCTGGGTGGGGCGTTTGCCGGGCTGCTGGGGCAACTGCGGATGCGGCGCGGGACTGCGGCGTAAACGAGGATGAGGGGGAGCACAGATTTCGTTAGTACTCGCGGACTTGCGCAATCTTCAGCGCCGCGTAGAAGAACGCCGCGGAGAGCACGAGTGAGAAGGCCATCGCAGACCACGGCATCGAGTGCGCATAGAGTGGCGAATTCTTTCCCGTGACTCGAATGAAGTCGACCGAGGCAGGCAGAGAGAATTTATACGAGAGCCACCCGAACGCTCCCGCAGCGATCATGGTGCCGAACATGCGCCACATATCGTCGAGAAAGGTTGCCAGCAATACGGACAGGAAATAGATTGCCGAGCCACAGACGATGAGTGTCAAGGCATAGTAGAAGAGGGCAAACGGAGCCACTTTTGCCCGCAGCACCGGAGAGACGAACCACAGGGCGCAGAAGAACGCCGCGAGCGATCCCGCCGTCTCCAGCCATCCAATGCTGGCTCGGACGGCGATCAGTCGAAGACGGCTCACCGGCAGCGAGAGCGTGAACTATGTCGAGCCATGAATGCCTTTTGTCGCCTGGAAGCTGGGCTGCGTGTTGATTCCCGCGCCACCCAGCATCGCGCAGACCATCATCACCATAATCTGGCCATAGAACGTGACCAGAAACAAGAGGACTGAGGTATTCATGCTGGATGAAAACTGATGCATGAAGCTCAAATCTAGACAGACAAATCCGAGCATGAACAGTAGTCTAAACCGGGTTTCTAGCCAACCTTTATACCAAAGCATCTCAGTTGCTCCTTGTGTGTTCGAGGAAGATCTCTTTGAGGGTGACGGGGAAGCATTCGACCGTGGTTCCGCAAATCGTGCGCGCCTGCTCGACGATGGCATCGACGTTGTGGCTGGCCAGAATCGATATAACTCGGCCCTCCTGACGAACCGACTCGACGCCTTCGGGCCATTGCGCTGGCACTGTAGCCGAGTCTGCCAGTACGACGTTGAGACGTCGATACTGCGCCTTCATGTCGTCGAGCGAACCACTCGCGACCAGCTTGCCGCGATGGATGATGCCGATGCGGTCTGCGATCCGCTCGACCTCTACGAGTTGATGTGACGAGAAGAAGATCGTCGTCTGTGATGCCGCGGCAATCGCGACCAGTTCGCGCAGCACGTCCTCGGTTGCAGCGGGATCGAGTCCGTCGGTTGGCTCGTCGAGGATCAGCAGCTCGGCCTGGTGCGAGATGGCAAGCAACAGCATCAGCTTCGAGCGCATTCCCTTCGATAGATCGGGAATCTTGCGTTTGGGTGGAAGCTCGAAGAGCTCCAGATAGCGCTGGGCGAGATCGTCGCGCCAGGTGGGGAAAAATGGACGCGTGAAGCGGACAATCTGCTCCACCGTCATGTAGGGATACAGCTCCTTGTCCTCGGTGACGAAGCCGATGCGGCGGCGGATCGCGGCGGCACGGTCGGCATCGGAGACGGGGGAGCCGAAGACGTGAGCGCTGCCGCTGTCGGAGTGCAGCAGGCCCATCAGGGTTTTGATGGTGGTGGTCTTGCCCGCGCCGTTGCGCCCAAGGAAGCCAAAGATGCTTCCCGCCGGAACCTGCAGGTCCAGACCGCACAACGCAGGCTTGCCTTTGAATGACTTGCTGAGCTGATTCGTTTCAATGATGAGATCGTTCATCGCCTTCCTTTCTGTACTGCTTGCGTCTGCTCCTGTGCGCGGGTCTGAGCCAGCTCGTTTTCAAAGGCCCTGCGCAGCTCCTCTTCGCTGAGGCCCAACGAGATCAGCCGCTCGACGGTCGACTGCATCGCTGCTTGCGCCATCTGGATCAGGCGGGATCGCCCTGCCGTCGCCTCCTTGATGAAGGCTCCCGAGCCATGCTTCAGCTCGATGACGCCCTCGTGCTCCAGCTCGCGATAGGCGCGGACGACGGTGTTGGGGTTCATCACGAGCTCCTCGGCGAGCTTGCGGATCGTGGGCAACTGGTCGCCCTGGCGCAGCGCACCCGTCTCTACCGCGTGCTTCACCTGCTCCATGAGTTGCAGGTAGAGGGGGATGCCGGAGGATTGATTGAGTCGAGAGATCACTGTAATGTGTACTAGTCAAATAGTACACTACACACTTTACGACGGTACGTCAACAGGTGAAATCGAGCACCGCAGAACAACGTTTGCCGGGCTGCTGGGGCAACTGCGGATGCGGCGCGGGCCGGCGGTGTAAGGGGGGTTCTGTTAAAGAAAAAATAATTTACACAGGGCCAGGCAACCCCAGGCAACCTGAGCAACTATTCTGGAATCCCAGTTTGTGTCATCTTGGGTTTTCGGCTGACTTTGTGGGAAGAAACCAGTTCAAAGATCCCCCCAGCGGGATGTGGCTTCTGTCACAGATCGAATGATGTTGCTCCTCTAAATCCAACTTCTGGATGGCCACATTATGGTTAAACGGTGCGTCAACTCAAGCTGCCATGAAGAGTTCAAGCTGCTCAATGGGGGTGATCTGTATGCGCTGGAACGTCGATCTGTGAACACAGAGTTCTTCTGGCTGTGTTCCTCATGCGCCCGCGCGTACGAGTTGTATCTCGACCCGATGGGTACCGTTTCGGTGCGAGACGGCAGCCTGATCCATCGCGTGCCACCGCCGCATCCCGACGCCAATCTGCGACTCATCTCTCGCATGATGAGGCCGCGGCCAGACACGATGCCCTCCGGCGAACGAGCATCTACCTTTGTGTCGATCGACGAGCCGTTTTCCGCGGCTTTCCGAATGCGAGGCGACCTGGCGAGTTGAATTGCGCGCGGGGAGTTCTTCTTGCGAAGACCGATTTCCCCGCGGATGAAACCAACGAGGGGGGGATATGGAAAGCCAGTCAGTATACGAACCAACCAAGCGAAGCAAAGACGCATCCTGCGATCCGGCTGCGCTAGCCCACCTCTCGTATGCCACCGGCCTGAAGAAGGCGGCGCGGTCCGTCGAGCAGGACATCTCTCACATCTGCTCCGCCTTCCTTGCGGAGCGGGGTTGCCTCAGCACGGGAAAGTCGCGGAAGCAGAGCGCTGCCTAAAGGCGATCCTCTCCCCGAGTGCCTGAGTTCGGTCCTTCCCTCTGACGTTTAATCCCCCATCCGACGATTGATCCTTCCATCCGACGTTTGCAGTCACCGGTGATGCGGCAAAGAGGGTTTTTCCACTGCGTTTGGGATTGATTCCAAGCGATGCGGCGGTTTGCGGCGCAAACGGAGTGGATGGCTGCTATCATCATTTTCGGCGGAGTGAAAGCCGCAAACAGACCTATGAGCGAAACTACGGAAGCGACACCAGGGACCGGGCCGGAGAAGTTGAGGCTGCGCGAGAAGGGCCGGCTGATGTCGGCGTCGGAGATTGAACGGACGCTGGTTCGGCTGGCGCATGAGATCGTCGAGAAGAACGACGGGAGCGCGAACCTGGGACTGGTCGGCATCAAGCGGCGCGGCGTGCCGCTGGCCGAGCGGCTGGGCAAGCTGATCGCGGGAATCGAGAAGCGCCCGGTGGAGACGGGAGTGCTGGACATCAACCTCTATCGCGACGACCTGACGACGACCGGGCCGCGGCCTACGGTGGTTCCCGGCGAGATCGGATTCGACGTGAACGGGCGCGACATCATCCTGACGGACGATGTGCTGTACACCGGACGCACGGTGCGGGCGGCGCTGGATGCGCTGTTCGACCATGGGCGGCCGAAGAGCGTGCAACTGCTGGTGCTGATCGACCGCGGACACCGCGAACTGCCGATTCAGGCGACCTATACGGGGCGTACGGTCCCGACCTCGCGGCGCGAGATCATTGAAGTGAAGCTGAACGAGATCGACGGGCAGGAGCAGGTTCTGCTGGTCGAGCTGGTGGACTGAGGCAGAGGCGCGTGACCGAGCGGGCGAAGAGAGTTGCGACGAGGGAGGCTGGGGCGGACCTGCTGTCTGTAACGCCGGTGGGTCCTTCGGTGGTTGCGGCGGGATCGCTGCTATCTGTGGAGCATCTTTCGGTCGCGGATGTGGCCGGGATTCTGGCGATGACTGCTCGGCTGGAGCGGATGGCGGCGGCAGAGCGGGCGCGCGTGCTGCTGGGGCGAACGGTTGCGCTGCTGTTCTACGAGTCGAGCACGCGGACCAGGACCTCGTTCGAGCTGGCGGCCAAGTCGCTGGGCGCGACCACCACGCTGGTGAGCGACAAGTCTTCGTCGATCGAGAAGGGCGAGAGCCTGAAGGACACTGGGCTGACGTTGCGCGCGCTGGGTGCGGAGGCGATCATCCTGCGGCATCCGTCGTCGGGCGCGGCGTCTCTGCTGGCGCGGGTGACTGGGCTGCCGGTGCTGAACGCGGGCGATGGGATGCATCAGCATCCGTCGCAGGCGCTGCTAGACCTGCGGACGATCCTGCTGCGGCTGGGGCGCGACGCAAGTACGGTGGACGCGAAGACGCTGGATGGCATCACGGTGGTGATTACGGGAGACATTCTGCATAGTCGCGTGGCGCGGTCGGATGCGATGCTGCTGCCGCGGCTGGGCGCGCGGGTGGTGCTATGCGGGCCGCCGGAGTTGCTGCCGGAGAGTGCGCTGGGACTGGGCGCCGGGATTGAGATTGAGCGGGACTTCGATCGCGCGCTGGCGCGGGCGGACGTGGTGATGATGCTGCGCATCCAGAAGGAGCGGCTGGCGGGATTCGACCTGGATCTGGCGGAGTTTATCGCGCGATACCAACTGAGCGCAGAGCGGCTGGCGGCTACGCCTGCGAAGACGATTGTGATGCATCCAGGGCCGATCATTCGCGGGCTGGAGATTGCCGGCGAGGTGGCGGATGGCGCGCAGTCGGCGATCGAGCAGCAGGTGAGCCAGGGTCTCGCGGTGCGGCGGGCGCTGCTGGTGCGGGCGCTTGGGGTGAAGGCATGAGCAAAGGCTTAACACCGATTTACCCCGGCATGCACCGATTCGATTTTTGTTACACGGAAGAAGAGCGATGAGCGAGATTTTAATTTTGAATGGGCGCGTGGTGGATCCGGCGAGCGGGACCGATGGGCCGCGCGACGTTCTGGTGCGCGATGGGCGGATTGCGGCGATGGAGATGCCGGGTGGGCTGGCAGGCGTTGCGGGTTCGATTGCGAAGGAGAACCATCTCGATGCGGCGGGGATGGTGGTTGCGCCGGGGCTGATCGACATCCATGTGCATCTGCGCGAGCCGGGACAGACGCATAAGGAGACGATTCGCACGGGAACGGCGGCGGCGGCGGCGGGCGGATTCACCACCGTGGTGGCAATGCCGAATACGACTCCGGTGAACGATTCGGTGAAGAGCCTGAAGTGGATGCTGGCGGCCGAACGAGGTCCGGTCGTGAAGCTGCTGGCCATGCCGGCGGCGACCTTCGGCAGCCTGGGGCAGGAGATTACGGACTTCCACGAGCTGGTGAAGGCGGGGGCGGTCGGCTTCACCGACGACGGCAAGCCGGTGCTGGAGGACGAGGTGATGCGGGCGGCGCTGGTGGCGGCGGCGGGGCTTGGCGTTCCGGTGTCGCAGCACGCGGAGGACACACGGCTGACGGGCGGATGCAGCATGAACGCGGGGCCGGTGGCCTTCCGGCTGGGACTGCGTGGAATGGCGGTGGAGGCGGAGGCGAGAATCGTGGAGCGCGACCTGCGGCTGCTGCGGGAGATCGAGCGGGTGGAGCGGGTGAGGCCGCACCTGCATGTGCAGCATGTGTCTACATCCCGTGCGTTGCACGCGATCTGCGAGGCGAAGAAGCACGGGTTGCATGTGACCTGCGAGGCCGCGCCGCACCACTTCACGCTGACCGATGAGGCTATCGGCGACTACGACACGAACGCCAAGATGAATCCTTCGTTGCGTGGGGAGGCGGATCGCCATGCGCTGATCGAGGGGCTGATGGATGGCACGGTGGACTGCATTGCCACCGATCACGCGCCCCACGCCTCGCACGAGAAAGAGGTGGAGTTCGAGCGCGCGGCGAACGGGATTACCGGCCTGGAGACCGCGCTGGGACTGGCTTTGCGCGTGCTGCACCGCGAGCATGGGATGGAGTTGGCGCAGGTGATTGCGCTGATGAGCACGCGTCCGGCGGAGGTGATCGGACTGAAAGATCGTGGGAACCTGCGTGTGGGGAGCTGGGGGGATGTAGTGGTCTTCGACGCGGCGGCGGAGTGGAACTTTGCGGTAGGCGCGTCGCGGTCGAAGTCGAAGAACACGCCGTTCGATGGGGCGGCGATGATGGGGCGGGTGCGGGCGACGATCTGCGAGGGGCGGATTGTGTATCGCGCAGCATCGTAGGAGCAGGGTAAGCCGGCTTGGGTGAAGAGACGGTTGAAGGTGGGGAATTCGCGGATGCGGACGGAAACCTTTGCGGATTGAGGCGGTTGTGTGGGCGGAACGTGCATCTTACTGGAGGGACGGGTTGCGAAGGCGGGATCGATCGGTTCCGCCGCCGCCCCGTTCCACACGCAGCAATGCGCGGTGCCGTGCGCCGGATAGACGCACTGCACGGAAGAGATGAGGGCGAGACGATGAAGGCGAATTTATTGGTGAGGGCGAATTGGCTGCGAGCTGGGGCTGCGATGGTGCTGGGCGTGGCAATGATGGCGGGTTGTGCGTCGCAGCAGGACAAGGCAATCGAAGCTGCGAAGAAGCAGGCGGCGGCCACCGGGCAGACGCAGCAGGTGATCTCGGTCGACAAGGCTGGGAACACGACGACGACGACGGTGCAGCCGCCAGCTCCGGGTCAGACGGCGGAGGCGATTTCGACGACAACGGCACCCGCGCCGCCACTGACGCCGGGAGGGCCGCTACCTACTGCTCCGGGGACGTACTATCAGCCGGCTGGGACGGTGCAGGGAGCCGCGGGAGGACCGCAGCAGGCAGGTGTGCCGCCGGTCCAGCCGACGGAGGTGAATATTCCTGCGGGGACGGAGCTTGCCATCCGCATCAATCAGACCATCAGCGTGAAACATACGCCGGCGGGGTCTCGCTTCGATGGCGAGGTGGTGGAGTCGTGGGTGGATGCGAATGGGCGGGTGATTCTGCCCAAGGGCACGCCGGTGGGCGGCGTTGTGGATGTGTCGCACAAGAGGGGACACTTCAAGGGGGCTTCGATTTTGGAGCTTCGGCTGACCTCGCTGACGCTGAATGGGACGCGCTATCCGCTGGAGACGCGCGACCTGACGCGGACGAAGAAGGGCAAGGGCAAACGGTCGGCAGCGTTTATCGGCGGCGGGACAGGGCTGGGAATGCTGATCGGCGGCGTGGCCTCGGGAGGCACGGGACTTCTGATCGGAGGACTGGCGGGAGCGGGCGGGGGAACGGCGCTGGGCGGGTTGACCGGGAACCGCGACATCGTTATTCCTGCGGAGTCGATTGTGCGCTTCAGGCTGGCGGACGATCTTACGCTACAGCAATAAAGCAGGTTCAAGGTTCGAGGGAAAGGCCCAGCATGAATGCTGGGCCTTTTCTTTGATCTGTTTGCTTCCCATCCGTTCCGTAAAGCATTTCTCGTAATGGTGTAGACCGCGGCGGTGCGAGAAAAATGCGGGGATTCTTCGCTGTGCTCAGAATGACAACTTTTGTGGGTCTGCGCTCAGTATGACAATTCTTTTCCCTCTACAGAAATCGTAAAGAGGCTTTATTGCTGGAGGAAGGCGAGCAGGTCGGTGTTGACCTGGTTCTTGTGCGTCGAGCATAGGCCGTGGGATGCGCCGGGGTAGATCTTGAGCGTGGCGGCGGGAATGAGTTTTGCGGTGGCGAGCGCGGAGGCTGCGATGGGAACCATCTGGTCGGCGTCGCCATGCAGGATCAGGGTGGGGATGTTGAACTTTTTCAGGTCCTGGGTGAAGTCGGTCTCGGAGAAGGCCTTGACGCTGTCGAAGACGGCCTTGAGGCTGGCGGTCATTCCCTGGCGCCAGAAGCTGTCGCGCAGGCCCTGGGAGACTTTACTATCGGGCTTGTTTGCGCCGAAGAAGGGCGCGCTGACGTCCTTGAAGAACTGGGAGCGGTCGGCGAGGATGGAGGCGCGGATCTGGTCGAAGACCTCGATGGGCAGGCCGCCGGGGTTGGCTGCGGTCTTGAGCATCAGCGGCGGCACTGCGCCGATGAGGACGGCCTTGGCGACGCGGCTGGTGCCGTGGCGGCCGATGTAGCGGGCCACCTCGCCGCCGCCCATGGAGTGGCCGACGTGGACGGCATGCTGCAGGTCGAGGACGTGGACGAGCTGAGCGAGATCGTCGGCGTAGGTGTCCATGTCGTTGCCGAGCCAGGGTTGGCTGGAGCGGCCGTGGCCGCGGCGGTCGTGGGCAATGCATCGGTAGCCGCGGGAGGCGAGGAAGAGCATCTGATCCTCGAAGGCGTCGGAGCTGAGCGGCCAGCCGTGGCTGAAGACGATGGGTTGGCCTGTGCCCCAGTCCTTGTAGTAGATCTGGGTGCCGTCTTTGATGGTGATTGTGCTCATGGGTGGTTTCTCCTTATGTCCTGACCGTTGTGGCGATGGCCTGACAACATCGTATGATGCCGAGGACGCGGTGCATGGATGGGCCCGCCAGAGCGTCTCTGCTATAGCGTCAGAGGCACACCGAAGCCGGCGGGAACTCTTTCCGTGCTGAGGACGGGGAGAATTTGCCGCTAGAAGCGGAGGAAGAAGCCGATGGTGGGTTCGCTGGTGCGGGTGCGGCGGGTGATGGTGAGGTAGTTGGTGAGGAAGTCGGGCGCGAGATAGATGAGCTGGCGGAAGCCCACACGGACGCCGAGGTGGCTGGCGCTGCCGGTGAAGGTGTCTTCGACGCCGAAGTTGTAGTAGTAGGCGGCGCGGTACTGGAAGGGAAGACTTTCGCCGCCGTAGGGTGTGGGGGTGAATTTGATGGTGCCTCCGCCGGCGCCGAGGTAGGGCTGGACGCCGAAGAGCTTCGGCGTGTGGGCGACGTAGCCGAGGGTCATCTCGCGGACTCCAGCCTGCGCCCCGTAGAGGATGTTTGAAGGGATCGCGGGGGTGAAGGTGTAGTTCTGAGTGTAGCGGGAGTTGCCGAAGTTGAACTCGAAGCCGACCAACGGCTTAGCGACGTAGCGCAGGGTGATGAGTTCGCCGACCGTGCTGCTGGGAGAGATGAGGAGGTTGTTGTGGGCGGCGGTGTTGGCGTTTTGCTGCTCGATGCCGGAGACGTTGGTGCTGAGGATGCCGGCGGCGCTGACGGCGAGGTCGATGCGGTCGAGTTGCTTCTGGAGGGGGGTGAGCGGCGTGGCTTCCTGTCCGATGGCCTGCGATGCGGTGAGGCTGAGGAGGCAGAGCAGAAGAGCTGGGACGAGCAGGCTGGCGCCAGCGGGGACAGGTCTGCGAAACGGATTCGGCATGAAGAACGGACTCCCTTGCGGCGAAAAAATGCGCTGCTGCAAGTCTACTCTGCCTGGGCGGTTGTTGGAGCGGTGAGCGGCGATGCTATCGACTGAATGGTTTCGTCTGGTATCATCGGTGCGATCCAAATCAGGCTGACAGGCGGGAGCGCAGGGATGCAGGTTTCGACACCGGTGGGGAGCAGAACGGCTGAGAGCAGCAAGGGCGCGGCGGTGTTTCCAGTGGGGCAGATGGTGCTCTTCGTACTGGTTTTGGTGCTGTTCTTTCTGTGGGGTGTGTCGAACAACCTGACGGACATTCTGGTGCAGCAGTTCCGCAAGTCGTTCGAGCTGTCGCGGTTCAGCGCGCAGTTGGTGTCGACGGCGAACTTTACCGGGTACTTCTGCATGGCGATTCCGGCGGCGCTGGTGATGCGGCGCTGGGGATACAAGATCGGGATGGTGACGGGGCTGTGCCTGTTCGGCTCGGGGATGGTGCTGTTCTGGCCGGCGGCGGTGAGCGGAGAGTATGCGCCGTTCCTGGTGGCGCTGTTCGCGGTTGGGTGCGGGGCGTCGATCCTGGAGACGGCGGCCAACCCGTTCATGGCGCAGTTCGGGCCGGCGGCGACCAGCGAACGGCGGCTGAACTTTGCCCAGTCGTTCAACCCTCCGGGAACGATCCTTGGGGTGTGGATTGGGAGGCAGTTCATCCTGTCTGGAGTGGAGCTGACGCCGGCCGAGGTGGCCGCGAAGAAGGCGGCGGGGACGTATGTGGCGTATCTGCATGGAGAGATCATGCGGGTGGTGCCGACGTACATCGCGCTGGGGACGGCGGTGCTGCTGTTTGCGCTTGTGCTGTCGCGGATGAAGTTTCCCAAGATGACGAGCGAGCACGAGGGCGATTCGGGCGGGCACGGGAGCTTCCGCGCGCTGCGGCACTATCCGCAACTGTGGTTCGCGGTCGGTGCGAATGTGTGCAACGTGGGCGGACAGATCTGCATGTGGAGCAACATCATCTTCTACCTGAAGCAATACACGCCGCTGGGCGAGAAGACGGCGGCCAACTACATCATCTACTCGCTGGTGGCGATGCTTGTGGGGCGGTTCCTGACCACGCCGCTGATGAAGTACATCTCGGCCAGCAGGCTGCTGGGCTTCTATGGAGCGGCGAACGTGGTGCTGATGGCGATTGCGGTGACGAGGCCGGGGATGATCGGCGCATGGGCGATTGTGGGAGGAAGCTTCTTCCTGTCGATCATGTTCCCGACGATCTTTGCGCTGGGGCTGAAGGGGCTGGGCGAGAACACCAAGCTGGGCGGGTCGATGCTGGTGATGGCGATCGTGGGCGGAGCGTTCTTCCCGCTGCTGCTGGGATGGATTGCGCGCAGCACGGGGAGCATGGCGCTGGGCTACCTGGTGCCGCTGTTCTGCTTTGCGGGAGTGGCGGCGTATGGGTTTGTGGCGCCGAGTATCCTGCCGCCGCCGGGAATGACCGACCCGGAGGCCGGATTGATTGCGGCCGAACGGGGGTACGGGATTTAGTTGTTGGTTGCTGGTTTGGTTCGGAATCGGCGCAGGCCTGGAGGGTGGGGAGGGTTGCTGGTTGGGGGTTGCTGGTTGGGGGTTCGGAGGGGAAGCCGTTTTCCTGCTGGAAGAGGGCGAAGGCGCTGTGGATGGCTTCGGCGGCGGTGGCCCGGGTGGCGGCCTGGGCGGCCTGGGCGGCGGCTGCGACGGCTTCCGGCGGGGTGATTTCGGCGATGGGGGCGATGGGGCCGAGGTCTTCATCGAGGATGATGTCTTCGACGAAGTCGTCGGGAGCGTTGGGGCCGGAGGGGGAGTCGGATTCACGGCTGGAGGCGGAGCTGGTGTCGCGGCAGACGTAGCTGCGGCTGGAGGCGGAGTCTCGGGTGTCGCTGCGGGCGGCGGCGGGGCGAGGTTGGCGCGGGAGGTTGGAGCTGGCGATGAGAAGGCCGTAGAGGAGCTGGCCGGCGCGCTTGGAGTCAAGCTGGTTGGTGGCGATGCGGTTGAGAATCTGGGCGAGAGCGAACTGGACGCCCGCGCGGTCGTCGATGGAGGGCAGCTCGAACTCGGCCTGGTTGGGGTGGACTCCGCGGTGGCGCGGGGCGGGGCGGCGGGTGGTGTGGTGGTGATAGCAGAAGGGCTCGCCGCGCAGGGCGGGTGAGCCGCAACGGCGGCCCGAGGTGTGGATGTGGCGGCAGAGGAAGCGCTTGATGGTGGTCTCGGCGGGTTCGGCGGATGCGGTTGTGTCGGTCATTAGGTTCCTCTCCTGTGGGGGGTACACCCCCCTAAAAGTCATAAGATATTCAAAATACGATAGTTAGATCTAGACCTGGTCTGGATCAGGTCTGTATGATATTCATTCCAAATGCTTTAGATTTGTTTATCACTGGAATCAATAACTTAGAGCGTTTTCACCAATGATGTAGAGTATCGCGCTGCGAACAAAATGCGGGGATTCTTCCCCTTCGTTGCACTCAGGGTCAGAATGACAATTCATTTCCCTCTATAGCTAGCGGTTAAATGCGAAGACCCGGCGGTTGGCCGGGTCTGTTTGGTTTTGCTTACTGATTTAATTATACGCCGTGGAGGGAAACTACTATGCCAAGTATTTTAAAGTTTTAAGTGGTTTAGTTGGTGCTGGTTATGGGGAAATTGGGGCGTCGAGGGTCTTGACAAGGGGATTTGCTGTTTTTTAGGGGTGCGAGAGGCGTTTTTTTGAACGGTGAGCTTTGAGCTATGGGCTATGAGCTATGAGCAGGGGATCTGGGGGAGAAAGGGGTGGAGGGTTGGGGTGGTACGAGCTTCGTCGGGATCCTTCGCGCTCGAAAGACGCGCTCAGGATGACAGCAAGAACAGACAACGGCAAGGGCAATGGCAAGGGCCAATACGGAGATTCTGGCTGCGCCAGAATGACAACTCTCGTGGTGGCTGGGTCAGAATGACAAACGTTGACGATTTCGTCCGTTTGTTTAGGGATTTCGGGTGAGGCGGAAGATGTGGGCGGCGGCGGTGGGGCTGAGGACGACGAAGTTGCTGCGGTCGTGCCACTGGTAGTGGATGCCGGTGAGGAGGTCCTCGACGTCGAAGGTCTCGTTGTGCGCGATGCCAAGCTGCTTGAGGTCGAGGTCGATCCAGCCGGATTGCTCGTAGCGGGGATCGAGGTTGACTACGACCAGGATGGTGTTGGCGGGCTGAGCAGGCGCGGCGGTGGATGCGGCGGCTTCGGCTGCGCTGTTCGCGACTCCCGCGCCGGCGGACTTCACTTCTGTAGCTTCGATCCCTTCGGTGATGGCATGGGATGCGGTCTGCGCGCTGGATACGGCTTCATCCGCGGGCGCGGCTGGGGCGGACTTGGAGTAGGCGATGAGCTGCGGGTTGTCTACGGGGTGGAAGTGGAGCGAGAGGTCGCTCTGCAGGGCGGGGTTGGTGCGGCGAATCTGGTTGAGGAGGGTGATGAGCGGGGCGAGTGAGTTGGGATCGCGGCGGTCCCAGCGGCGGATCTGGTACTTCTCGCTGTGGAGATACTCCTCGCTGCCGGGCTTGAAGGGGAGGTTCTCGCATAGCTCGAAGGCGGGGCCGTAGATGCCGTAGCTGGCGGCGAGCGTGGTGGCGAGGATGAGGCGCTGCTGGAAGGCGGCGCGGCCTCCGGTCTGCAGCGAGGCGTGCAGGATGTCCGGCGTGTTGGGCCAGAGGTTTGGAGTGAAGAAGTCGCTGATGGGCGGGCGGGTGATCTCTTCAAAATAAGACTGGAGTTCGGACTTTTCGGTGCGCCAGGTGAAGTAGGTGTAGGACTGGGTGAAGCCGCGCTTGGCCAGGGAGTACATGACGTGCGGGCGGGTGAAGGCCTCGGCGAGGAAGAGAACGTCGGGGGCGTCGCGGTGCAGGCCGTCGATGCACCACTGCCAGAAGTCGAGGGCCTTGGTGTGCGGATTGTCCACGCGGAAGACGCGGACGCCGCGGTCGATCCAGAACTGGAAGACGGAGCGCAGCTCGTCCCATAGGGCGCGCCAGTCGGGGGACTCGAAGTTGAGGGGGACGATGTCCTGATACTTCTTGGGAGGGTTCTCGGCGTACTGGATGGTGCCGTCGGGGCGATGCAGGAACCAGTCGGGATGCTGCGCGACCCAGGGGTGGTCGGGCGAGCACTGGAAGGCGATGTCGAGGGCCAGCTCCATGCCGTTGGCGCGGGTGGCGGCGAGGAGGCGGTCGAAGCCGGCGAAGGTGCCTAGCTTGGGATGGATGGACTTGTGGCCGCCTTCAGCAGAGCCAATTGCCCAAGGACTGCCCTCGGCGTCCGGGCCGGGGGTGGTGCTGTTGTTGGGGCCCTTGCGGAAGGCTCGGCCGATGGGATGGATGGGCGGGAGGTAGAGGATGTCGAATCCCATGGCGGCGATCTCGGGCAGGAGGAGTTCGACATCGGCGAAGGTGCCGTGGCGGGATGGGTCGGGGGATGTGGAACGGGGGAAGAGTTCGTACCAACTGGAGAAGCGGGCGCGCTCGCGGTCGACCCAGAGGCGGAGTTCTTTTTCTGGGGTGGAGGCGAGGCTGAGATCGGGATAGCGCGCGGCGAGGGCTTCGTCCTGGGGCGTGAGCGGGTACTGGTAGAGGGCGGAGTTCTTGCCGGCCAGAGTGCGCAGCGATGCGGCGATGGACTTTAGCTGCCGGGCGTCGGGGGCCTTCGCGCCTTTGCCGGCGCGGGATGCGATCTGGTCGAAGAGGGAGGCGCCGATGGTGAGGGCGAGGGGGATGTCCTGCGGCGGCAGATCGCGCTGGGCGGGGTCGGGACTGGCGGGGTCGGGCTGGATCAAGAGAGGCTGGGCGGCGAGACGCTTCTTGAGGTCGGCGCACCAGGTGTCGAAGTGATCGACCCAGGCCTGGATGGTGAAGATCCAGGGGCCGAGCTTGTCTACGATAAAACTGGCGGACCAGAGGTCGTTGCCGAGCGCGGTCATGGGGGTGGAGAGCCAGTCGGCGTCGCTTTGGTGCTTCGAGAGGAGGCGGGCGAGGACGTGGTCGTGGCCGTCGGAGAAGATGGCGGCGGAGACCTGGACGCTGTCGCCGAGGAAGCGGCGGGCAGGGGTGAGGCCGCACGCGACCTGGGGCTGGATGGCTTCGATGACGACTCGTCTACGTCCTTCGGCAGGTTTCATTTTGTTCCGTTCACCTGGGTGCGTTGTGTCTTCATCTAATGGAGAGATGTCCTTTTGCCGATTGGGCCACTGACTGCATCTTACCGAAGAGTTGGCTGCATCAGCCCGAAAGTTCTCTATTTTCGCCTTATGATCGATTGAAAGTGTACCGGGGTAAGGCGGGAATGTTGCGCTTTCACGAAACTTTTGCAGTGCGGCATCGTATCCTAAGGAGGACATAACCATGCAGCCGATGGGGATGCGGCGTGCGTGTGCGTGGTTCCGCGATCTTGACCGGGGGAAGCGTCCCGGGAGGCAGGTTTAGATAAGGATGCAGATGGCTACTGGGAACAAGTCGGGATTACTCAGGATTGCGTTGCGCATGGGAGTGGTTTTTTCCATGGCGTGCGGGACGTGTGCGGGGATTGCGGCGCAGGCGCAGGCACCGGCGGCGGCAGCCGCGGCGGCGCCCGTCTCCAAGCTCGGCACGGTGAAGACCATTGCCGGCAACAGCTTCACGATGGCGACCGATACAGGGCAGGCGGTGACGGTCAACGTGGCCAGCGGAGCGAAGGTGCTGCAACTGGGGGTGGGCAGCACCGATCTGAAGACAGCGACGCCGGGGCAGTTGAGCGACATCGCGGTGGGCGATCGGGTACTGGTGACGGGCAAGGCCGTGGAGGGCACGGCGAGCTTCAACGCGCTGCGCGTGATTCTGATGAAGTCCAGCGCGATCGCGCAGATGCAGGCGGCGCAGCAGGCCGACTGGAAGGCGCGCGGCGTGGGCGGGATTGTAAGCTCGGTGGATGCGGCGACGGGGACGATCACGCTGGAGGTTGGGGCCAAGAAGCTGGCGGTGCATGCCGGCAGCAAGACGGAGTTCAAGCGCTTCAGCGGCGATTCGGTGAAGTATGAGGACGCCAAGGCGGGGACTCTGGCGCAGATCCAGGCGAAGGACCAGTTGCAGGCGCGCGGGGCGAAGTCGGCGGATGGTTTGTCGATCGAGGCCGAGGAGGTGGTGAGCGGATCGTTCAAGAACCTGTCGGGGCTGATTACGAGCATTGTGCCGGGACCGGGCATCGATATGGCGGCCGGGAAGATTACCATCAAGGACCTGGCGACGCACAGGGTGATGACCGTTAATGTGACGGCGAAGTGCGACATCCGCAACCTGCCGTTGATGCTGGCGACGCGCATTGCGGCGCAGACCAACGGCGGCGGGCAGAGCGGCGGGCGCGGCGGACGCGGGGGCGGCGCGGCGGCGTATGGCGCAGGCGGCGCTACGGGACAAGCCGCGGGGCAATGGGATGCGGCTGGCGGGGCGCGGCGCTCCGCGGGAGCGGACCTCTCGCAGATGATGGAGCGATTGCCCACCGGCACTCTGGCCGACCTGAAGGTTGGCGATGCGGTGATGATTGTGGCGAGCGAACCATCGCCGGGGTCGAGTACGGTGGACGCGATCACGCTACTTTCCGGGGTGGAACCGATTCTGACCGCGAACCCGAATGGCGGCATGGACCTGTCGATGAGCATGGGCGAAGGTGGGGGCGGCGGTGAATAAATCTTTTCAACGTTTTTACAAACGCAGTTATTTATTAGGAGTGAGGATGTCACTACGATCGCGTCTGCTGGCAATATTTCTTTTTCTGGTTGTACCGGTTGCATTGACTCCATATAGGACGATGGCGCAGCAGCCAGCGCGGTCCGCTGCCCCGTCCTCCGGTGTCACGACGTCCGGCGCCACGGTGCATGGCTTAGTAGTGGACCCGGACGATGCATTGATTCCGGGCGCGACGGTGACACTGACTCCGGCGTCGGGCAAGGCGCAGAGCACCGTGTCGAAGAGCGATGGGACGTACAGCTTCCGCGGCGTGGCGGCGGGGACTTATACGCTGAGTGTGAAGGCGTCTGGCTTCGCCGACTATTCCAAGCCGGCGGTTACAGTGACGGCGGGAGTCGATCTGAATGTGGACACCAGCTTGGCGCTGGCGGAACAGATGCAGCAGGTGAACGTGACCACGGACACGGTCTCGCTGAGCGTGGACCCGGACAGCAACGCCAGCTCGACGGTGATTACGGGAGCGGCCCTGGACTCGCTGTCGGACGATCCGGACGATCTGCTGAGCGAACTGACGGCGCTGGCTGGTCCTTCCGCGGGGCCGAACGGCGGGCAGATTTATATCGATGGGTTTACCGGCGGGCAGTTGCCACCGAAGTCGTCGATCCTGGCGATCCGCATCAACCAGAACCCTTTCTCGGCGCAGTACGACCAGGTTGGGTACGGGCGCATCGAGGTGCTGACCAAGCCGGGGACGAGCGCATTTCACGGCAACGCCACGGGCCAGTTCCAGGACAAGTCTCTGAATACCTCGACGCCGTTTCTGGGCGTGGCCAACCAACAGCCGGACTATCACACGCTGTTCTTCATGGGCAACGTGACGGGGCCGATCCGGAACGGGATGTCGTTCACGCTGTCGGGCTCGGAGCGCGATATCAAGAACAACGCGATCATCAATCCCCCGGCCTTCTACAGCAACTCGCCGACCTCGGTGATACTGTGCGCGCCGAAGGATCCGACCTGCGGCAGCAATCCTTTTCCGACGACGGCGCGCGCTTTGTCCGAGCCGTCGACGCGGTGGGACATCAGCCCGCGGGTGGACATGATGCTGGGCGCGAAGAACATGGCGACGGTGCGCTATCAGTATGAGGCGGGGACAAACAGCGTCAATCCGACGGTGATCAGCGCGCTGCTGACGCCCTCCAGCGGCAGCAGTTCCGAATCGGAGATCCAGATCAGCGATACGCAGTTAATCAGCAGCAAGGTGATCAACGAGACGCGCTTCGAGTACTCTCACGACGTCTCGAACTCGACCACGCTGGGCAGCAGTCCGTCGATCGGCGTATCGGGCGGCTTCGGCGTGAGCAGCGGCGGCGTCAGCAACAGCACCCAAGACCACATCGAGTTGCAGAACTACACGTCGATCCAGTTGATCAAGAACTTTGTGCGGTTGGGCGGGCGACTGCGGACGACAAGCGAGACGAACTTCTCGAACGGCGGAACGTATGGCTCATTCAGCTATACCTATCTGCTGGACCCGTGCACGGACCCGAGTGTGTCCAGCACTACAAAGACAACCTTGGGCTGTGCCTCCACTACGGTTCCCTGCTCCGGAGTCCTAACCACCCCCCCTCCGGTTACACCGTACCCGCCTATCTCGTCGTACCAGTGCGGCGTCGTCAACAAGTTCTCGTATACGGACTATTCTACGGGCGTTAAGACGCCCACGATCAGTGCGCGGGAGACCGACGTGGAGCTGTATGCCGAGGACGATTGGAAGGTGACGCCGAACCTGACGTGGAGTTACGGAATACGATACGAGGCGCAGAACGTGATCCACAGCGCGCACGACTTAGCGCCGCGCACGTCGATTGCATACGGGATTCCAAGAAAGAATGGAAAGACGGTCACGGTTCTGCGGGGCGGGTTCGGCGTCTTCTACAACCGGATCGGGCTGGGCAGCATCGAGTCGCAGATTGCGAACAATGGAACGAATTCGGCGAGCTATAACTACACCAATCCCAATTCGTGCACTCCGAGTTACTCGAATGGGGCCTTCACGATCGCCAACAACCCCAGTTGCGAAACGGCAAACGGGACCGTTGCCACGTTTACGCCCACACTGAATGCCCCCAACCTGCGCAGCGCGTACATGATCGAATCGGCGGGCACGGTGGAGCAGCAGGTGGGCAAGTATGCCAGCGTGACGCTGACGTACCTGAATGCGCGCGGCTTTCATCAGTTCATGACGCGGGGCATTCCACTGACGGACAGTCAGGGCAATCCGATCCTGAACAGTTCGGGCAACGTGCAGCTGCAAAATATCAACCAGTCGGAGGGCGTCTTCCGGCAGAACCAGATCAACGCCAACGTCAACGTGCGGATGCCGAAGGGAACCAATATCTTCGGGTACTACTCGGCGAACTGGGCTGATTCCAACGACGCCAGCATGAGCGATCCGTTCAACTCATCGGTGGATTATGGGCGGGCAAGGTTCGCGGTGCGCAGCCGGTTGTTTCTGGGCGGAAGCATTCCTCTTCCGTTCCAGATCTCAGCCAGCCCGTTTCTCACGGCGCAGTCTGGCAGCCCGTACAACATCACGACGGGAGTACCGGAGAACATCACGCTGGCGGGAGTTTCCGCACCGGTTACGCTCGGGGGAACCACGCGGCCGGCCTGGGCGGGCAACGGGCCCATGCCTTCCTATGGGAGCTTCGCGCAGTGCATCAATGCGGCAAACTTCAGCAACGCGACGCCGTATGTGCCGGGCGCGGTCAACAACCAGATTCCGCTTGACTTCTGCACCGGGCCGGCGAGCGTTTCGTTCAATCTGAGGGTGGCGAGGACCTTTGGCTTCGGGCCGAAGACAGCGGCTGCACTGGCTGCTGCCGCTGCTCGGGCGGCTCAGGGCGGCGGTCCTGGTGGCCCTGGTGGCCCTGGTGGGCCCGGTGGGCCGGGTGGTGGACGTGGCGGTGGCGGCGGCGGGCGGGGCGGTGGACCGGGCGGTGGACCGGGCGGCGGCGGGCCGGGTGGATTTGGCGGCGGCACCAACACCGGACGCAAGTACAACCTGACCATCGGCGCGCAGGCGTTCAATCTGTTCAACGAGGTCCCATACTCAAGCCCTATCGGGAGCTTGAACAACCCACAGTTCGGGCAGACGACGAGCATTCAGGGCGGAAACTCGGTGCGGCGGATTACGCTACAGGCCAGCTTCAACTTCTAACTTATAGAGAAACAAAACGGGCGTGGCCAGATTGCTGGCCGCGCCTGTTTTTTTTGCCGCGGGCGGTTGCTACTTCGATTGGAAGAGCTTGAGGTCGATGGAGTCGGCCATGGCCTTGTAGCCTGCGTCGTTGGGATGGAGGTGGTCGCCGGAGTCGTCGGCGGGTGAGAAGACGGCTGGGTTGGCGGGGTCCTGCGTGGCTTTGTCAAAGTCGATGAAGCCGTCGATCTGGCTGGTGGTGCGAATCCACTGGTTGAGGGCCTGGCGGACCTGCTCGCCGGCGGGCGAACTGTATCCCGCGCCGACGTAGGGGGTGAGCGTGGCGGCGTAAACCTTGATGCCGTGGGCGTGGGCGCGCTCGGCGAGCTGGGTGAGGCCGAAGATGAGATCGCCGGCGGAGACGAGATCGTAGACGCGTGCGGGGTTGGGATCGTAGGCGTGGCCGATGTCGTTGATGGCCTCCATGAGGATGACGTAGCGGACGCCGGACTGCGCGATGACGTCGCGGTCGAAGCGGGCGAGCGCGTTGGGGCCGGTGGTGTCGTGCAGGATGCGGTTGCCGCCGATGCCCTCGTTGAGAACGCCAAGACCGGCGGTGCGCTTGTCGGCCTGCAGGCGGCGGAAGAGGTCGTCGGGCCAGCGGGCGTTGGCGTTGAGCGTGGCATAGGCCCCGTCGGTGATGCTGTCCCCGAAGGCCACGATGGCGCCGTCCTGGGCGGGGACTTTGACATCGACGCCTTTGATGAAATGCCAGGAGTGGATCTCGGCTGGGCCATCGAGGGTCTTTGCTCCGACGACGTTGCCCGGAGCAGAGTAGCTGATCTGGTTGGCGCCACCATGCTGTGTGAGCTGATGGATCGTCTGCGCGGGAAGGAAGAAGCTGATGGCGAGATCGGAGGCGGCAGGCACTTTTACTGTGGCGGGATCGCTGACCACCAGCGCGCCGGGGGGGATGGTAACCGAGGTGCGTCCGCCGAAGGTGAGGCCGTCGGAAGAGACGAGATTGATGGTGCTGCCGCCCTGGCTGATGGCGACGTGCGCCGCGCCGATGATGAGCGGATCGGTGCCGAACTCGTTGGTGAAGACGACGCGCAAGATGGGACCGCCGAGGGAGACGTGGACGATCTCGCGCAGGGTGGTGTCGGCTGTGCCATAGAGGAAGTGCTCTGGGCGGTTGGGCGGACGAACTGCGCTTTCTGCCGATGCCGGCGGCGGGGTGGGCGTCTGCGTGGAGGGCGGCGGCGTTGCAGTGCTGTCGGAGGGCGTCTGCGTGGAGGGCGGCGGCGCTGTCTCGCGCAATGGCGTCAGGACGTTGTTGGCGGCGATGGGCGCGGCGGCCCAGGTTCCGACCCAATGGTCGGCGGGCGGCGCGGCGTATGCGGTAACGGTGAGCGCAAGGAGGAGGGCCAGGCGGGAGAGGCGCGAGTGTGTGGTCATGGGATGGTCAACCTCGGAGGGAGATTCTTCAGACGCACCATATTACTCTGGATGACAGGCCGGCGGCTTAGGCGGGTTTGGCGGATGCAGGCGGCTTTCATGTATAGTTGCGATGGCTTTCTGTGTGCGAATTCGGAGTACGGGAATGGTCTACACGGAAGGCCTGAACAAGTCCTGGAGATTCCCTCAGCGGCTAAAGCCGCCTGGCAAATAGGCGTCTTTCGGCGGGACTAAAGTCGCGCCCCTTCAAGACGCGGGTTTATTCAGCGGATTCATTAACATTTGCGTGGACGAAATTACGATTGGGGAATGATGACGATGAGATGGGCGCGCGTTATTATACTAACTATGATGACTACACTTGGAGCACAGGGCGCAGTGGCATCCACTGCGGTGACGAAGGCCGGGTTCGGCAAGCTGCCGGACGGAACGACTGCCGAGATCTACACGCTGAAGAACGCGGATCTTGAGGTGCGCATTACGAACTACGGCGCGCGCATCGTCTCGCTGCTGACGAAGGACCGCGACGGCAAGCTGGGCGACGTGGTGCTGGGATACAACTCGGTGGAGGGATATGTGGCCGAGGAGGCGTCGAAGACCTACGTTGGCGCAATCGTGGGGCGTTACGGGAACCGGATTCGCAATGGGAAGTTCAGCATTGACGGACATGAGTATCAGATTCCGCCGAACAACAACGGCAACGCGCTGCACGGCGGGCCGCACGGCTTCGACGACAAGACATGGGCGGCGAAGGAGCTGCCCGATGGCGTGGAGATGACGCTGGTGTCGAAGGACGGCGACATGGGATTTCCCGGCACGCTGACGCTGCATGTGCGCTACACGCTGGCGGGCGATTCGCTGCATATCAACTACGCGGCGACGACCGACAAGACGACCGTGGTGAATGTGACCAACCATGCGTACTTCAACCTTGCGGGCGAGGGCTCGGGGCCGATCCTGCCGGAGGTGATGCAGATCAACGCGGATGAGTACACGCCGGTGGACGTGGGGCTGATTCCGGTGGGCGGAGCGAAGCCGGTGGCGGGTACGCCGTTCGACTTCCGTAAGCCGACGGTGATCGGAGCGCGCATCAACGAGGCCAATGAGCAGTTGAAGTTCGGCGGCGGATACGACCACAACTGGATTCTGCGCGGCGCGGGTCCGGGGAAAAACGGGGGCGAGATGAAGGTGGCGGCGCGGGTCTACGATCCGAAGACGGGGCGCGTACTGACGGAATCGACCACCGAGCCGGGCGTGCAGTTCTACTCCGGCAACTCCATCCCCGGCCTGTACAAGGGCAAGACGGGTGTGGTGTACGAGAAGTACGCGGGGTTCTGCCTGGAGACGCAGCATTACCCGGATTCGCCGAACCAGCCGGAGTTTCCCAGCACGCTGCTGAAGCCGGGAGTGACGATGCGGTCGGAGACGGTGTACGCGTTCTCGGTGCAGAAGTAGGTCCGTAGAATGCTGAAATTGCCCCGCGCAGAGAGTCTGCGCGGGGCAATTTTGTTAGCGCCGATTTCCCAATGGAGTATTGACGGAACAAAGACAAATACGGAGATTCTGGCCTTCGACTTCGCTCAGGCCAGAATGACGACTTCTGTGCGGCTTCGCCAGAATGACGGCGTGTTTCCTTTTCTCTACAGCAGACGTGAAGAGGCGTCAGCGGGGGTGGGGGAGCTTGAGCTGTAGGTCTTCGGCGATGAGCTTGCTGTGGAGGCGGCCGTTCTCGATGAAGATCTCGTTGGTGCGGCGGCCGGCGAGGATGACACCGGCGAGGTAGATGCCGGGGACGTTGGACTCGAGCGTCGCGGGGTTGCAGACGGGAGAGCGGTCGGTGGCCTCGTCGAAGCGGATGCCGAGCTTCTCCAGGAAGCTGAAGTCGGGGTGGTATCCGGTGAGGGCGAAGACGAAGTGGTTGGGGATGGAGACCTCGCCGCGGGGCGTGGCGATGGTGAGGTTGTCCTCGGCGATGCGCACGACGGTGGAGGAGAAGAAGGCTGCGATCTCGCCGCTGGCGATGCGGTTGTTGATGTCGGGCAGGACCCAGTACTTCACGTGGTTGTGCATCTGGGGGCCGCGATGGACCAGAGTGACGCGCGCGCCGTGACGCCAGAGGTCGAGCGCGGCGATGGCGGCGGAGTTCTTGCCGCCGATGACGACGACATCGAGGCCGAAGAAGGGGTGCGGATCGTCGTAGTAATGCTGCACCTTGCTGAGCTCTTCGCCGGGGACGTTGAGTTTGTTGGGCAGGTCGTAGTATCCGGTGGCGAGGACGAGCTTGCGCGCGCGGTGAGTGAGTGGGCGAGCGAAGCGGTCGGCGGTGTGGACGGTGAACTGGTCGTCGTGGCCGGAGATGCTCTGGACCGACTCGTAGGGGCGCAGGTTGAGCGAGTAGTGCTCGGCGACCTTGCGGTAGTATTCGAGCGCCTCCGCGCGGCAGGGCTTCTGGTTGGGGGTGGTGAAGGGGATGTCGCCGATCTCCAGCAGCTCCGGCGTGGTGAAGAAGGTCATGTGCGCGGGGTAGTGGAAGAGGGAGTTGCAGAGACAGCCCTTGTCGACCATGAGGGCGGTGAATCCGCGGCGCTGGGCCTCGATGGCGCAGGCCAAACCGGTGGGGCCGGAGCCGATGACGAGCAGGTCGTATAGGGGAAGTTCAGGTTGCCGAGGGTTAGCCATCCGTCGATATTACAGAAGCGCAAGCCTTGTGCATATAACACAAAACGATCATCCGAGCGGGTTTTGAGCCTGCGGCCTGCGGCTTACAGCTCGACCAGTTTGTGGGCGATGGCGAAGAGTGCGAGTTCAAGGCGGGTGGAGACTCCGGTCTTGTCGAAGACGTTGGAGAGGTGGCGCTTGACGGTCTCCTCGCTGATGGAGAACTGCGTGGCGATGTCGCGGTTGCTGCAACCTTCGACGATGCAGGTGACGACTTCGAGCTCGCGTGGGGTGAGGCCGTAGGTCTTGCGTTCGGGCACTGCGGCGGCCTGCGCCTGCAGCCCCTGCAGGGCCTTGAGGAGGTTTGCGACGCGCTCGCCTCCGATCCAGTAGTCGCCGCCGAGGACCGCGCGCAACGCCTCCGCGAGGTCTCCGGCGACGGAGTCCTTGAGGATGATCCCGCGCGCGCCGATCTGCAACGCCTCGATGATCTGCTGCGACGAGATGGTGGCGGTGAGGAGGACGATTTTGACGCGCGGCGACTTGGTCATGATGGCGCGCATGGCCTCCAGGCCGGGAAGTCGCGGCATGAGCAGGTCGAGCAGAAGGATGTCCGGCTCGAGTTCGATGGTCTGGGTGATGGCATCGTCGCCGTCCTCCGCCTCGCCGACCACCTCGAAGCCCGGCTCGTTGAGCAGCATGTTGCGGACGCCGAAGCGGACCACGGGATGATCGTCCGCGACGACGATGCGGATGGTGGGCAGGGCAGGAGCGGCAGGGGAAGATTTCGCGGGGGAAGATTTTCTTGCGGGTTGCCGACTGTTTGCGGCTTTTGCAGGCATTTTCCGTTACCTCCACAACTCGGCTGGGGAACCTTCGCTCAGACGCGTGACCCAAGAATACGCTCAAGCCGGTCGCATGCGGCGGACAACTCATCAAGAGAGTTAACCTCTTCCGCTCCCGTGGTTTCGGCAGCTTCCAGGCCGCGCGCCTCCAACTGGGCCGCCATCCGGTGCAATTCGGTTGCGCCCAGCATACCGCAGCCACCCTTGATTGCGTGGGCCTGGCGAACGAACTGTTCCGCATCGCGCGAGGCCGTCAACTGGCGCATGGAGTGGATTCGTTTGCGTGTATCGTTCAGGCACAGCGCGTACATCTGGTGGAGCTGCGGCACAGGCATGGAAGCCGCAAGCTGGCGATAGATTGTCTCGTTCAACACAGGCAGGTCGCTGGATCTGCCGCCGAGGACAGCTTCCGTGGATAGTGCCTGTTGCGGATGGTGGCGCGCGTCTTTTTTCGATGCGGTCTGCGGCTCAGAAGAGGCGGCGATCGAGATTAACCTTGAGTTGGACGGAGACCGGCTGGCGGGGCCGCGGACGACGGTCCACCTCTCTTGCCTGGCTGGAGTTTCGCCGGATGGAGGATTGCGCGCTGCGAGCATGGCTGCGACATCCTTCATTTTGAATGGCTTCAGAAGAAATCCGTCGAAACGCGCGATCACCTGGTCGGGCGGGCGGCTTCCGCTCATCAACAGCAGGAGGGTCTGAGGAGGGCAGAAGCTGCGGAGTTCGCCGGCCAGCCGGGAGCCGGCGAGGCCAGGCATCTGCGCGTCGACGAGCACGAGGCCGGGCGCGGTGGCGGAGTGGTGAATCTGCGTGATCGCGTCCTCGCCGGAGTCTACGCAGACGACCTCGTAGCCTTCGGCCTGGAGCAGTACGCGGAGCAGGTCGCGGCTCATCGCGTCGTCGTCGATGACCAGCACGTGCATGGCCCTGGATTGCGGTGTCATGATTGCTGAGTAGAGTAACAGGCACAGCATCCGAGCGCCACCTGCCGCGGCGTGACCCGGCTGCGGTTGAGGCGTTAGAGTAGTGCGATGGCAGACGAGGACGAGTCGGCGCTGGGCGCGGAGTTCGGGGGCGGGCGATGAGGGCCGCGGCGCTGCTTGCGGTGCTGCTGTGGCAGGCGGCGGCTGCGAACGAGCCTCCGGTGGCAGAGCCGGGGGCGATGAAGTATGAGCGCGCGATCCGCGTGGCTGGTGGCGCGGGACAGGCGTGCGCGGCGCTGGATGCGTCGATCTTCCCCCATGCCGCGCCGTCGCTGACGGACTTGCGAATCTTTCCGGCGGAGGCGGCAGCGGCTGGTGCGGCGGTGCATGAGGTCCCTTACGCGATTACGCTGAGCGAGGCGGCGAGCGAGGAGACCGTGACGGCGCGAGTGCTGAATCTGGTTGAGAGTGGGGCGCGGATCGTCTTCGATCTGGAGATGCCTGCGCGGGCGTATACCGGCGTGACGCTCGATCTCGATCCGGGGGTGCATGACTTCATCGCCACGGCGACGGTTAGAGGTTCGAATGCGCTGGGAGACCGAGGACGGGCAACGGCGCTGGGGACGTTCACGCTGTTCGATCTGGCATCGCAGCGGCTTTCGCGGGATACGGCGATTCCGCTCGAGGAGTCGACGTTCAGGTACCTCCACGTGCAGATGAATGTTTCTGCCGCAGCGGGTCGCTCGACGGGTGGCGCGGCGAGATTCGTTCCGGGGATGGTGCTGGGGGCGTCGGTGCCGCCGAGCCGCGAGGCGCAGACGATCTACACCACGGTTGCGAGTGTTACTGTTCCAACCACTGGGGTGCTGGCCACTGCGCGCAAGACGCGATTCGATCTGGACCTGCCGCTGCGCGTTCCGGTGGAGCGAATTTCGTTCGATCTTGCGCCCGGCTATAGTGGCAACTTCAGCCGGGACGTAACCATCCACGCCAGCTCAGACGCCAACATGGCCGGTATCAACGCAACCGGCGTCTTGGCCGAACCTCCGCTTGAGACCCTGACCGGAACCATCTTCCGGGTCCACTCCACGCAGGAGGGCCGCACGATCCACCAGCAGCAACTATCGATCCCGGCAGTGCTGGGAGCCAATTTGCAGCACTCGGCACGCGTCTGGATCGAGATCGAGAACGGGGACGACCAGCCTCTGCCGATTGCCGCCGTGCGACTGGAGATGCGGCAGAGGAAGATCTGCTTCGAGGCCCCTGCCGCTCCATCCACCGACTCCGGTGCAATTCATGGCTCTGACGCAAGCAGTAACCTGGCTCTGTTCTATGGCGATTCCAGGCTGGCTGCGCCGGAGTACGACACCGCGCGGCTGTTTGTTGCATCGCGCGCGGCCGTGGTTGCGGAGCTTGGGCCGGAGGAGCTGAATGCGAACTTCCGGGCCCCGGCTGCGGTGGCGAGGCCTTTCGCGGAGCAGCATCCCGAGCTGCTGTGGATTGCGCTGATTGTGGCAATCTGCGCTCTGGGGGTGGTGGCGCTGAAGGCTGCGAAGACGTCTGGCCTTGGATGAGGGTGATGTCTGTTAACCGAGTCGATTCCCGGGGCGACGAGAGGACGAATTCCTCTTAAGGCAACCGTACACTCGGCTCTCAGCCTGTAGTCATTGGGTATGCGTAAACTGCGGAGATTGGGATGAAGGCTTTGATCCTGGGGATTTGTGTTGCGTTTGGGGTTGGTGGGTTGAGCGCGCAGACGGCTGCGTGGCAGCCGACAGCGGGACATACGCAGGTACTGATTTGGCCGGGGGCGGCGCCGGATGCGCGGCCGGTGGTGAAGCCGGAGAGTGTTGAGACGGACACGAATCCAAAGGAGTTCATCGGCGGCAAGTCTGTGACTGCGATCAACAACGTCTCGCGGCCAACGATGACGGTCTATTCGCCGACGGGAAAGAATACGGGCGCGGCGGTGGTGGTGTTTCCCGGCGGGGGCTATGAGGAGCTGGCCATCGACCTGGAAGGCACGGAGGCGTGCGACTGGCTGACGGCGAAGGGGATAACATGCGTGCTGCTGAAGTATCGCGTGCCGGCTCCGAGGTCGGGCCCGTACTGGGGCGCGTATCCGCAGTCGCCGATTGCGCTGGAGGACGCGCAGAGGACGCTGGGTCTGGTGCGCTTTCATGCGGCGGAGTGGCACATCGATCCGCACAAGATTGGCGTGATGGGATTTTCGGCGGGTGGGCATCTGGTGGCGGCGATGAGTGTACACTTCGACCGCTTGTACTCGGCTGTTGATGCGGCGGACAAAGTGAGCTGCCGGCCGGACTTTGCGGTGGCGATTTATCCGGGGCATCTGTCGTTTGGCGAGGAGAGCCTGAAGACGCCGAAGCTGAATCCAGACATTGCCAGCCACATCACGCGTCAGGCGCCGCCCACGTTCTTGCTACAGAACGAGGACGACCATGTGGACGACGTGAACGACTCGCTGGTGTACTACATTGCGCTGAAGAACGCTGGCGTTCCGGTGGAGATGCATCTGTATGCGCAGGGCGGGCACGCGTTCGGGCTGCGGAGGACGAAGCTGCCGGTGACAAGATGGCCTGAGTTGGTGGAGACTTGGCTGGGGATGATTGGGATGATTGCGACCAAACCAGAATGAGGTGACGCGACACCCAGGTCTTAGAAGCGAGACCTGGGGCACCCAAGTTCGTGAACTATTTCAGACCTGGGCCACCCGCCTCAGGCGGCGGGCGAGCGGTTGGTTGGCACGGCGTTCGGCCATGCGGGCGCGGAGCTGTTCTTCGGTGTAGCCTTCCCCTCGGTCGGCCTGGGCGCAGCTCTCTGCAAGACGCGCGAGCAATGCTCTGTGGCGCGCGTCGAATTCTGCTTCGGCCTCGACGAGATCGAGGGCGTGGGAGAGCAGCTCGGCGGGTTCGCGGAAGGCACCGCGGTCGAGCTGGCGCTGGATTCGTTGTTCGATGGCGGGATCGAGGGTGATAGCCATGGGATGAGTATACGGCGGGAGCGGGGCGGAGGAAAGCGAGACTTGGGGCACCCGAGTTCGTAAACTTTTTCAGACCTGAGCCACACGCCTACTTTGAATCTTTGCGTAGGATCAGGCCGCTGGCGAGCAAAAGCACACCGAGCACTATTTTTACTCGATCATCCATAGACCAGTCTAGAGAGGCTTCTAGTTGGGCTGGCTGACCAAACTCAGCGCCCCGCGTGTTCGTGGTAAGTTCCCCACTGAAGCCGGAAATCCCGAAAGCGGCTAATCCGCTGCCGAATAGGATGAGGAGAACCGCTACCTTTTTCATGTCGGCAATTTTCTCATAAAGTGCGCTGATAGCATAGCGGGATGGCAGTCAATCTCGCAGGCGCTCGTTCAAAGATTGAGCGGGCCAAAAAGCACATCAGTGATTTCGACCGGGAAAGAGTTAGGTTCCTGGAGTCGAACCCTTATGTATGTATTCACCATTTCGACGAAGAAGAGTCTAGGACAGATTTTGTACTCGGCCCACTTCCCGTCATGCCCTCCGAACTGGCCGTTACCGCTGGCGACGCTGCGCATAACCTTCGGAGCGCCCTCGATCATCTCGCTTGCGAGTTGGTTCGTGATGCCGGGAACCCTATCGGGCGAATTTACTTCCCGATCTGCAATAGTGCCGAGGAGTACGTTCTCCAATCTGAAAGAAAAACTAAGGGTATGCCGATTCCCGCTAAACAGTTCATTGACGCTCTCCAGCCTTACCGTGGACGGAATGACCTGTTGTGGGGACTGCATCAGCTTGACATCATCGACAAGCATAGGTTGTTGGTAGCCGTGGGCACCATGATCGCCAACGTTCAACTCGATCTTAGCGGTACCCATACCGCAATGTCGCTGATCGCCGCTAAGTGCGCTTTGGAAGAGGGCTACATACTGGGTTCGCTGGGTCGGAAGGTTGAAGCAAACCAAGGCATGAAGTTCGCCTTTGATGTAGCGTTCGGCGAGCCGGAAGTCTTGGCTGGAAGATCGGTTGTTGAAACCTTCACCCAGATGGTCGGGTATATCGAGAGAATAGTTGGGTATTTCGAGAGTAATACCGGGACATGATACCTAAAACCATCCATGGGCCGGGTGGTCGATCCAGTCAATGAAGCTGATGGCTTGTGACTAGCGCAGGGCGGCGTCGACTTCTTTGTAGAAGGAGGGGGATTTGAGGATTTCGCGGGGCTTGGAGCCGTCGGCGGGGCCGACGAGGCCGTCGTGCTCCATCATGTCGATGAGGTGGGCGGCGCGGCCGTAGCCGATGCGCAGGCGGCGCTGGAGGAGCGAGGTGCTGGCCTTGCCGAACTCGAAGACGAGGCGGACGGCATCGTCGAAGAGGTCGTCGTCCTCCTGGCTGGATTCGCCGTTGGCGGCGGCGTTGGCGTCGTCTTCCTTGGGGCCTTCGAGGAAGCCGTGGACGTACTCCGCCTCGCCCTGCGCCTTCCAGAATGCGGTGACGGCGGAGATTTCCTTTTCGGTGACGAAGGGCGCGTGGACGCGCTGCACGCGGCTGGTGCCGGGGGGAAGGTAGAGCATGTCGCCCTTGCCGAGGAGGGATTCGGCGCCGTTCGAGTCGATGATGGTGCGCGAGTCGACCTTGGTGGCCAGGCGGAAGCTGATGCGGGTGGGGATGTTGGCCTTGATGAGGCCGGTGATGACATCGACCGAGGGACGCTGGGTGGCCAGCACAAGATGGATGCCGACGGCACGGGCCATCTGGGCGAGGCGGGTGATGGATTCTTCGACGTTGGCGCGGTCGAGCATCATCAGGTCGGCCAGCTCGTCGATGATGATGATGATGTAGGGGAGAGGCTCCTGGTCCACGTCGTCGAAGAGGTAGTCGGAGTTGTTGTCGAAGAGCTTGTTGAACTGGTCTATGTTGCGGACGTGGTTGGCGGCGAGGAGCTTGAGGCGGCGCTCCATCTCGCGGACGGCGTTGCGCAGGGCGTTGGCGGCCAGCTTGGCGTCGGTGATGATGGGGGTGAAGAGGTGTGGGATGCCCTCGTACATGCCCAGCTCGACGCGCTTGGGATCGACCAGGATCATGCGGACCTGTTCGGGCGTGGAGCGGTAGAGGACGGACATAATCATGGCGTTGATGGCGACGGATTTGCCGGAGCCGGTGGAACCTGCGATGAGGATGTGGGGCATGGCGGCGAGGTCGGCGGTGACGATGCGGCCGTTGATGTCCTTGCCGAGGGCGATGGCGAGCCTGGACCTGATCTTGGCGAAGGATTCGGACTCGACCACATCGCGCAGCCAGATGGTCTCGCGCTGGTGGTTGGGGACCTGGATTCCGACGGTGGACTTGCCGGCCATGCGCTCGATGAGGATGGATTCGGCGGCCATGGCGAGGCAGAGGTCGTCGGCGAGGCCGGTGACGCGGGAGTACTTGACGCCGGCGTCGGGATGGAACTCGAATGTGGTGACGATGGGGCCGGGGTTGATCTGGGTGACCTGTCCGTTGACGCCGAACTCGGCGCACTTCTGGACGAGGGTGCGTGCTTCGGCGCGCAGGGCCTCCTCGCGGACGACGGGGACTTCGTCGGAGCGGTAGAGCAGCGAGGAGGGTGGGAGCTTGTACCCGCGGATGGACTTGGGGGTGATGGTGACCTGCTTGATGTCTGCGTCTGCGCGCTTGCCGAAGGCGATGGAGTTCGGCTGGGGCGGCGCGGCAGGCGTGGGGGACGGCGCGGCAGCGGGTTCGGCGGCGCGTGGTTGCGGCGTGCGCGCGGGAGGCAGTTCGGGGAGGGCTGACAGATCGAGGCGGGCGGTCTGGTCTGAATTGCGAGCGCTGAGCGGGGCGGCGGCGGCGGCAAGCTCTGCGGCGAAGGGAGCGGCGGCAGCGGCTGCGGTGCCGAGCGCGGTCGCTGGGGGCGCATCGACATGAGTGCGCGGCATGGACTGCCAGACGGAAGCGGGGGCTTCTTCGGGCTGGACCGCGGCGGCATCGGGCGGCGTGGCGGATGCGGTCGGCCGGCGGTGCTTGCGTCCCCACCAGCCGAAGAGGCCGCCCAGAAGCGTGGAGTGTGCGTTGGCGTCTGCCACGGGCTTGTGCTGGAGATTCAGCTCCAGGGCTGCCTGATCGAGGCCCTGTTCGCGGCGGCTGGTAAAGACTTCGCTGGCTGGTTCGGGCGTGAGGGCCGGCTCCAGCGTGAGGGAGGGTTCCAGCGAGGCTGCGTGCTGGAGCGAGTCGGACTGCTGGCGCAGGGCGATATGCTGGCGCAGGACGCGTTTTTCGGCGCGGGCCAGGGCGCGGCTCGCGCGCCAGTTGTGCAGGCGGTCGAAGAGGCTGCGCAGCAGGGAGAAGTGCGTCTCCATCCACTCGCGGGCGGTGTGGAAGGTGAAGGTGGTGGCCAGGTAGACGGACAGCAGAACCATCAGGGCGAGAACGATGGAGGCGCCGGGAAGGTTCAGGTAATGCACCATGGCATCGGCGAGCAGGCGTCCGGTGACTCCCTCGATGGGCAGGGCGTGACGCCAGAAGAGGGTGCGCGGAAGCAGGCCGATGGCGGCCGGGGCGAAGACGATCCAAAGGGCGAGGCCGAGGAGGCGCGCCATCGGGGAGCCGGCGGGACGCTGACGCATCCAGCAGAGGCCAAGCCGGCCGAGAACGATGGGAAGGAAGAAGGCGGCGATGCCGATGGTCTGGAGGATGAGGTCGGCCAGCCATGCACCGGCCAGGCCGGTCCAGTTGTGGGCAGGGCCTGCGGCCAGGCGCGCGACCAGGCTGGCGGAGGCGTGCGCGTTGACGGCGTAGTTGCCGACCGTGTCGGCGGATGGGTCTGTCGGGGTGTAGGTGGCGAGCGCGAGCAAGAGCAGCGCGGCGGCGAACAGCAGCACGAGGCCGAGTATCTCGTTGAGGCGGCGGTTGCGGGTTGGAGTCGAGACCAGCCTGAGTGGTTTCATGAGGGCAAGCGCGGGGCCAGGTTTGCGTTCCGTTCGCGTTCCGTCCGCGGCCGGACGCGCGCCGGTGCGGCGGACGCCATGACGCGGAGCTGGACGCGGACAGACGAAGGGCCAGGAACCGCTAGAGCTACCCCGATTATCCCAGAGCGGGAGCGGAAAAAGAGAAAAGTTACAGGTGTGGACTCAGGATGCAAACCCATGGGGGGTGGGAGGCATCTATCCTTCCAGCAGTCGCTGTCCGGGAGTTTGTCTTTTGGGCGGAGCTGAGAAGCAACATTGGCTGGGAAGGGGGCGCGGGGTTTTCGCGATTTCTCTCGCTCGCCGCTGGTGCAGGAGAATCGCGTCCAGCCAGCGGACCCCGACCCAACCGACGTTTAACAGCGTGCCGCGCTGCACACTGAATGGATGAAGGGAAATCGACCATGGCAACGGATGCAGCAAGAAACTATGAAATGGAAAGCGCATTGAAGTCGGTTATCAATGTTCTCGAAGACGGGCAGAAGGGCATGGCCGAGATCGGGGAGTATCTGAAGGACGAGCGGCTCAAGATTTTTTTCCTCGCCGAGTCTCTGAAGCGCGCCAACTTCCGGGGCGAACTGGAGAACGAACTTCATCGCCACGGCGTAGCCGATGTTCACGAGTCGGGTACGGCGGCTGGGGTGGTGTATCGTGCGTGGTCCGAACTGAAGGTTAAGCTGGGAGGTGGCGATCACACGCTTCTGGAGACCGCCGAGCAGGGTGAAGACGAGGCTGTGGACGTATACAAGGATGCGCTCGACCAGGAGTTGCCGCTTCCCCTGCGGCAGTTGCTGACCGCGCAGCAGACGCAGATCGTCTTCTCGCACGACTTCGTCCGCGAGCAGCGCGACGCGCTACGTCCGAAGTAAGTTCCAGAGCGGTTTAGTAATGGTGTAGAGTCTCGCAGCGCGAGCAAAAGCAGATTCCTCCGCTACGCTGCGGAATGACAATTCTTGTCTCGCGGAATGACAATTCTTGTCTCTCTATAGCAATAGTGAAAATGCTCCAGCCGAAGAAAGTTCCAGACTGAAGGCCCCCCGTTCTGCTCTGAGGCAGAATGGGGGTCAAGTGCGTGCGCGGCAGGCCGATAGAAGAAGGGGAGACACAAGAGCAAGCGATTCCGTGTGGATGACGGAGCCAGGGCTGCTGTGTCGGCGCGCGGTTCAGAGGATGTTTCAGATGAATTTCAGGAGATTGGGTCTTAAGCCGAAGATTGCGATTGGATTTGGATCGCTGCTTGCGATCATTGCGGCGATGGGCTTTGTCGGTTACCGGTCGGCGGTGGTTGGCGAGAAGAATGGGAATGAAGTGCAGATCGATTCCGCCAAGAAGGACGCTACCAGCGCGCTGCAACAGGCCATCCTGGTGCTGAGGATTGGTACGCGCGATGTGCTGATGGGACGCGACAGTGACAGCACCCATCTATTGGAGCACGGCGAGGCAGACATCCATCGAAAGATGGATGAGCTACAGCCACTCCTCGGCAGCGATGCCGACCGGGACCTCTATGCTCGGTTTGAACTCTCCTATTCCGGCTATATCGTCCGTAATGACATTGTTGTCGCCAAGTACCGGGCGGGGGACACAAACGGTGCAATCGAGATGTTCAAAGGGCATGACGGGCTGGTGCTGTATACCGCGTTGGCGGATGCCATGAACAATATGACGGCAGCGTTTGAGCGTCAGCGGCAGGACGCTCTGATCCGGGATGATTCCTCCGACAGTTGGTCCAAGACGCTGATGACGATTCTTGTGCTGGCCGGAATGGCGCTGGGTTCTCTGATCGCGTTTGTGATGGCGCGGTCGATCGTCAAGACGATGCACCGGATGTCGGCGATGATTGAGGCCCTGGCTTCCAACAATCTGGTGGTGGAGGACATGGAGGTGGAGAGCGAGGATGAGATGGGCAAAGCCGCGCAGGGGCTGAACAAGATGAAGAACAACCTGCGCTGCGTGATATTGTCCATCGCATCGACGGCGGAGAATGTTTCGGGATCGAGCCGGGAGATTTCAACGACGGCATCGCAGGCCGCCGATAGCGCGGAGAACCAGAAGCAGCAGGTGGGGCAGATCGCCACCACCATGCAGGAGATGGCGGCGACGGTGCGCGAGGTCTCTTTGCACTCGAACACGGCCGCGCGCTCTGCCAAGAGCGCCGCCGAGAGCGCACGCGAGGGCGGAAAGATTGTGGAGGACGTGCTGGAGCGGATGCGCGGCATTGCTCGCGGCGCAGGGATGGCGGCGGCAAAGGTTGAGCAGTTGAGAACGCGGTCGGATGAGATTGGCCGGATTGTGGGCGTGATCGACGAGATTGCCGAGCAGACCAACCTGCTGGCGCTGAATGCGGCGATCGAGGCGGCACGCGCGGGCGAACAGGGACGCGGCTTTGCCGTGGTGGCGGCCGAGGTGCGCCGGCTGGCGGAGCGGACGACGGGAGCGACCGGAGAGATTGCTGCTGTGATCCACGATTTTCAGTCGGAGACCGTGGTCGTGGTGCAACATATCCGCACCGATATTGCGTTGGTGGAGCAGGGTGTGGAGGCGGCCAGCAAGGCGGGCGAGTCGATCGAGCGGATCATCCGCGAGGCAGACACGGTGGGCACGATGGTGGCGCAGATCGCCAGCTCGGCAACGCAACAGGCGACCGCTGCGGAGCAGGTGACCGCGAGCATGAGCCAGATCAATGAGCTTGCCATCGAATCGGCCGAGGGATCGCAGCTCTCGGCGCAGGCCTGCGAAGAGCTCTTCGACCTGGCGCTGGGACTGCAGAACATGGTGGCCCGGTTCGACGTGGGCCAGCGCGATGCGGACCGGCGCGATGCGGCCCGGCGCGATGCGGAGCAGATCGAGCCGGAAGAGAAGAAGCATCTGTTGGAGGCGAACTGGGTAGATGCGACCTGAGCGGGTCTGCCTCAGAGCATTCTGACAACTCATGCTTTATAACGCACCTCGAACAAAATGCGGGGATTCTTCGCTGCGCTCAGAATGACAAACATAGAACAAGCAACGACAAGGGCAAATACGGAGATTCTGGCTGCGCCAGAATGACGACTGGTGTTGGCTGCGCCAGAATGACGACGCGGGTGGGGGCGATGCTTTAGAGCGGTTTCATCGCAACTGTTATCGCGCGAGAATTATTAAAGTGGTTTTTCTTGAGGAAAAACCACGCAAACGGTCTTCGCTTCTGTAAAGACCCGCGGTGAAACCGCTCTAGCGTCCGCGGGAGGGGTCTGGGGTGGGGGCGGTGGAGAGATCGACGTCGAGGGGGGCGGGGGATGGGGTGTCGCAATCGCCGTCGGGGGTGTAGGTGCGGGCGCAGGCCTGGGTGATGGAGCGGCGGCGGGGAGACTGGGCGAACTGCCATGCGGCGGCGTCGAGCGTGCCGCTGAGCGCGGCCGGAGGCGGCTGGAGGACGCAGCCGGGCGCGGGCGGGCAGGCGTCCTGGGCGACCCAGAAGGCGATGGGATGGAGGTGGCTGGCGGCGACACGGGCGCGAATATCTTGAATGGTGGTGATGGTTGCGGGCTTGCCGTTGGTGCCTCGGCCATCGGCGACGGGCTGGCCGCTGGCGTAGACTCCGGGGCGGAAGGCGGATTGGGCGACGGCCTCGGTCCAGGCGAAGAGGTAGGCGGCCTGCTCGGGGAGCAGGCGGCCACCCTCTTCCTGGTCGAGGAAGAGGATGGCGGCGGCGGGGAAGCCCTCACGGAGGGCGGCAGCGACGTCGGCTACAGCGTCGGCGCGACCGAGGGCTGCGGGGGAGCTGCTGCGAAGGGATGCGTGGGTCAGCTCGGAGTCGAGGCGGCCATTGGCGACGATGAGGAAGCCGAAGCCGGCGCGGCGGAGGCGGTCGCGCGTGCCGAGCCAGGAGTTGTGGGTGGTGCCGGGCGGATTGGTGAGCCAGTATCCGGTGAAGGCGAAGTGCTTGCGCAGCTCGGGGAGGGCGGCGTCTCCGGGGTAGTCGTTGCGGTCGAATCCGAGATAGGCGGGGGCGGGGGCGAGGGGCGTCTGGGCGAGGGCAGAGGCGGCGGCGAGAAGCACGGCGAGGATGAGGAGGCGCAAAGAGGGAGGCTCCGATAATCGAACCAGCCGGGGTGAGATCCGGTTGTGCATTAAGGGTACGCCAAGACTCTGGGCAAGCGATGCGGGCTTGTGCTACCTTTTCTAGCCATGAGCACAAACCTGGAATGGCAGACCATCGACCCGCGATTTCCCATTGGACCCTACGCAAGCGCCGGCAACGTCGCAGCCGCCGAGAGAATCGACGCGATTGCAACGCTGGAGGGGCTGCCTTGCCATCTGCGCGACGCCGTCGAGGGGCTGGACGACAGCCAGCTCGACACGCCCTATCGGGAGGGCGGATGGACCGTGCGACAGGTGGTACACCATGTGGCCGACAGCCACATGAATGCGTTTATCCGTCTGCGGCGCGCGCTGACCGAGGATTGGCCGCTAATCTCGCCGTACGACGAGAAGGCGTGGGCGATGTTGGTGGATTCGGCGACGGCGCCGGTCGGGCTGTCGCTGGACCTGATTGAGGGACTGCACGCGCGCTGGGTGCGAGTGCTGGAGTCGCTGACCGTGGACGAATGGGAGCGCGGATTCAAACACCCGCAGATGGGGCCGATGACGGTGGAGGGGGCGACGCTGCTGTATGCGTGGCACTCGCGGCATCATGTGGCGCACATCACTCACCTGAGAAAGAAAAAGGGCTGGAAGTGATGGATTGCAGGAAGGTCTTTGTTAGACTTTGCTGCACATGAGACAGACGGGAATCCCTTCCGCTGAACAGACGCCGGAGCAGATTGCGGCGGCGCTGGAGTGTTTTCTGGCGGAGCACGCGAAGGCGGTGGTGACGGAGGAGGGGAAGGTCCTGTTCGACATGCGCTCGGCGAAGTACTCGCTGACGACCGAGCATGGACGATGCACGCTGCAACTTTGGAGCGAGGAGAGGAATGTCGTTCGGCGAGTGACGGCGGCGGTGGAACGCGGCGCGCTGCGGGACCGGATGCTGCGGCTGACGACGCAGCGATTTGGGCAGACGCGGCCGGGGTCGCTGGAGATTCTGGCGGACCGCGACCGGCGGACGCCCTCGACGCGCGAGGCGACAAGGGTGCGCTATCTGAAGGCGCTGGAGCGGGTGATGCTGCGCGGTGGCGAGGGCTGGGGCGAGTGGGCGGCGGAGGGGTTCCGCACCGCGATGGACCTGGAGAAGAGCTTCGGGCCGGCGTATGCGCGCGGGTCGCTGGTGCATGGGCACGAGGCGTGGGCGGTGATCGCGGTGAACGCGGAGGAGACGCAGGCGACGGTGGATGGGATATTGACGCTGGGCGTGCTGTGGCTGGCGCACTGTAGAGAGAACGCGGGCGGGCGAAGGCTCTATCGCGGGCTGCGCATGATTGTGCCGCGCGGCATGGCGACGCTGACTGCATCGCGGCTGGCGTGGATGAATCGGGACGCCGCGCAGTGGGAGCTGTGGGAGTTCGACGAGAAGACCGAGGAGATGGAGCAGAGGGACGCGGCGGACCACGGCAATCTGTCGACGCGACTGATCCATGCGCCGAATGAGGAGGCGGCGCGGGAACGCTTCGCGGAGGCTGCGGCGCGGGTGATGGCGCTGGTTCCCGATGCGATGCGCGCGGAGGTGGAGCAGAGGGTTCGCAGTGGCGCGGAGATGGCGTTTCGGCTGCATGGGCTGGAGTTTGCGCGAGTGCGCATGGGCTACGCGGGGCAGAGCTTCAACCGCGTGCAGGAGATTACATTTGGCGCGGGCGCGAACGAGACTCCGCTGACGGAGGAGAATGCGAATGAGCTATGTGAGCTGGTGGAGCGGCTGTTTGCGCGGCGCGAGGCGGGAGGCGACAAGCGGGATGCGCTATACCGGATGCAGCCGGAGCGCTGGCTGGAGAGCGAGCTGCGGCGGGACGTTTCGCTGATCGATGCGCGGCTGGACCGGGAGCATGTGTACACGCAGGTGCCGGCGTTTGCGGCGTCGGACCGCGGAATGCTGGATCTGCTCTCGGTCGATAAAGATGGGCGGCTGGCGGTGATCGAGCTGAAGGCGGACGAGGACCTGCACCTGGCGCTACAGGGGCTGGACTACTGGGTGCGCGTGCGCTGGCACCATCGGCAGAACCCCGATGCGGGGAGCGGGTTGGGAGAGTTTCAGCGGCATGGGTACTTCGGCGGGGTGAGGCTGGCGGAGAGCGATCCGCGGCTGTACCTGGTGGCCCCGGCGCTGCGTGTGCATCCGGCGACCGACGTGGTGTTGCGCTATCTTTCGCCGCGGGTGGATTGGGTGCTGGTTGCGATCGATGAGAGATGGCGGCGGCAGATCAAGGTGATCTGGCGCAAGCGGAGCGGGGAGTAGTAGCAGTTAGAATTCCCTTGCTCCCAAAATGGGAGCGGAGTAGGATTGGGGAGTGAGAGTTGTTGCGCGAAGCACTCTGACGGGGTTTGTCCAGAACCGGGTTCCGCGCGGGGAGCGGCGGCTTGTCACGGAGCACTTGCAGGCCTGGTTCAAGCTGGCGAAGGCAGCGCGCTGGGCGAGTTCGGCTGAGTTGAAGGCGCAGCTTCGTTCGGCGAGCATCGTCTCCGCGCAGAGAGCGGTCTTCAACATCAAGGGCAATGAGTGCAGAATGGTTGCGGGGATCAACTATCGGAGCCAGGCCGTCTTCATCAAGTGGATTGGCACGCACGCCGAGTATGACAAGATTGACGTTGCGACGGTGCGGCACGAGGAGGAGCGCTATGGGAATCTATCCAATTCGAAATAGGGCTGACCACACGCGCGCGCTGGGCAGGATTGAAACGCTGATGGATGCGGAGAGCCTGACGGTGGAGCAGGGCCACGAGCTGGATGCGCTGGTGACGCTGGTGGAGGCATACGAGCAGAAGCACTTTGCGATTGGCGACGCCAGTCCGATTCAGATCGTCGAGTTCATGATGGACCAGAATGGGCTGACGCGGAGGGATCTGGAGCCGATGATTGGCAGCCGCGCAAGGGTCTCTGAGGTGTTGAACGGGAGGCGACCGTTAACGCTGGCGATGATTCGCGCGCTGTCGAACGCGTGGTCGATCTCGGCGGATCTGCTGCTGGGCGAGACGGTCAGGCAGAAGCATCGGCGTGCAGGGAGTGCGAAGGACTCTTCGCGCAAGGTACCGACGAGAAGTAGAGGGCGGATGAAGAAGGCTGTCGCGGCGTAATTTCAGCGAATCCTAGCCGCAGGAGTCGGCGAAGAGGGGGAAGGCTTCGGCGGGGTGGGCATCCTGCGCGGGCAGGTCGTGATGCGCGGCGAAGAAGGATTCGACGGCGGTTAGGACGGCGGGGCCGGATTTGGATTCGAAGATGGATTTGCGCAGGCTGGAGCCGTTGGGGATGCCGTGGGTGAACCAGGCGGCGAACTGCTTCATCTTGCCGACGGCGTCTCGGTGGCGCTGGGCTTTGAGCATCTGCTCTCCGTTGACGATTTGGCCGCTGGCGATGAGCGCGGCGGCGCGCGCGGATTCAGCGGCCTCTTCGAGGGCGATTTCGTCGACGAGCATCTGGAAGTAGGTGCGGATCATGCGGTAGCGGTCGGCGTCGGCAGGGATGTCGTATGTGCCGACGCCGGTGGCTTCCTTGCTGGCGGTGTACTGCGCGATCTGGCGGAAGATCCATGGATTGGCGGGCGCGCCACGGCCAATCATGATGGCGTCGCAGCGGGTGGCGTAAACCATGGCGGCAGCGTCCTCGGGCGTGCGGATGTCTCCGTTGCCGATGACGGGGATGCGGACGGCGTCCTTGACGGCGGCGATGTACTGCCAGCGGGCCTGGCCGGTGTAGCCGTCCTCGCGGGTGCGGGCGTGGAGGGCGACGGCGTTGAGGCCGCAGTCCTCGGCGAGGCGCGCAAGCTCGACGCAGACGATCTCGGCGTCGCTCCAGCCCATGCGGAACTTGACGGTGAAGGGGATGGAGACGGCGGCGCGGATGGATTTGAATATGGTCTCGATGAGCGGGAGGTCGCGCAGCAGGCCGGAGCCGCCGTTGCAACTGACGACGCGCTTGGCGGGGCAGCCGAGGTTGAGATCGACGAGGTCGAAGCCACAGTCCTGGACGATGCGGGCGGAGTCGGCGAGCGAGGCGGGGTTGGAGCCGAAGAGTTGGGCGGAGATGGGGTGCTCATCGTCGTAGTAGGTGAGGTAACGCTTGCGCTTGGACTCGCGGGTGCGGGAGAGGCCGTCGGCGGAGGTGAACTCGGTCATGATGAGGCCGCAGCCGGATTGCTGGTTGGTCTGCGTAGCGTCAACATTTGGGACCCATGTCTCAGAATCGAGACATGGGGCACCCTGTTCGGTGACTGGGCTGAACTGGCTGGCGTTCTTGATGAAGCGGCGGAAGACGGTGTCTGTGACGCCAGCCATGGGCGCGAGGACGGTGGCGGGGGCGATGCGCACGCGACCGATGGCGAAGCTGGCGGGGACGCGGGTGTGCTCGGGCATCGCGTGGTCGGTGGGCGAGTCCCAGTGCTTCTGCTCGAGGGTGTAGCGCTTCTTCATGGGAATTATCGGCGATCAGTAGTTATGCGCGAATCTCCCAATCCGCTTCGTGCTGTTGGATGTAGTCGTCGGCCAGCTTGGCAATCTTGGCGCGAAAACGTTCGGGCTTGATTTCGAGCCGTACCTGTATCTCCTCATTAGGGGAAATAATGATATTTGGGGATATATCGATCTGTAGAAGGCCAATTTTGCCTATGCCATCTTGTGCGAACGCCTTGTCAATAACTCGTTCGGAAAAGCGAAAAGGCGGGCAGTTTTGATTGTTGCTAATGTCCACTACCGCGAGGTACTTGTATTGCGCTTGGATTGACAATAATCGATCAATAACTTCTTCTACTAATTGATCGTACTTGCCCGGCTCCAATACGGCTTCGCTGTAATAATCCCTGGCAAGAAGCAGAACGACATGCACATCGCCGACGCCGTCGCGATCGATGGCGAGCACGTCGATTGGGTGGCCGTCCCAGACGGCATCGATATAGATTTTGGGGACAGAGATTCTTCGCTCAAAAAAAGCGAGGATCGCATTCTTCGCGCGTCCGAGTTGCCGTTGCTCATTGGTCGTCATGTGTCCATCCTTCCAGATTCAGATGCTTCCCAACTTGGTTTACCCAGACTTCGAATCGCAACGCCGCGGTGATCAGGTCTTTGCGTTCTGTGAGGCTTAGCGGATGATCGGAGTACGCAACTCGCGATTTCTTCGACAGTAAAAGTTTGAAGTGGCGCAAACCTTGCTGCTCTTTATATCGATTCGAGTTCAACAAGCCTTGCAGAGTATCTGCTGCATTCTTGTGATCGTCAGAAGAAAGCCTCGCATCTCCCAGTCCGGCCCTCAGTGCATCCGAGTAGGAGATTGCAGAATGAATGGCGAGCAGCGCTGAGGAGTTGACGTGATCGTCATCGTCGCTCATCAACTTCATTCCACGAGAAAAGTCCGTGGCCCGCTCGATGTAGTGCTGCACTTGCACGGCTTGCATAGGTGCATTGTTCCACATTGCTGAGTTTCAGGCTAAGCAAAAAGGCCTCCGCGCGGGCGGAGGCCTTTTGCGTGTGAAGTGGTTGAGGTTACTTGGCTGCGGCGGCCTTGGCTGCGGCAGCGGCTTTGCCGGCGTCGGAACCGGCGATCTTGCGGCGGAAGCGCTCGACGCGGCCGGCGGTGTCGACCAGCTTCTGCTTGCCGGTGAAGAAGGGGTGGCAGGCGGAGCAGATTTCGACCACCAGGTCTCCCTTGTTCGTGGAGCGGGTATCGAAGGCGTTGCCGCAGGCGCACTTGACGTGGATGGTTTCGTACTTCGGGTGAATTCCTTCTTTGGGCATGGTTCTCTCTCTCTTATGTCGGATGTTGCCTGCCGGCTCGCGGTTCGCTTGCAGCGGGAGGGTGCACCGTCACATCGATCGGCCTGTCGCGGAAGCCCACAGAGCCCCGGTCTGTTTCAGGGGCACGATGGCTAACTGTTGTGATTTTATCATGGGGAGCTGGCATCTATTTGCCATTGCTTGCTTTCCTCTTTTGGCCGTGGATTCCCACACGGCGCAGTTCGATTCAGGCCGGCGGCGAGGGGTGGGTGCTGCGATACTTGGGGGATGGGGTTGCGGGCGATGGAAGAGATTTGCAGTTTGTGCGAGGGGACGGGGCTGTGCATCGTGGAGGAGGGCGGGCGTCAGGTGGCTCGGCCGTGCGAGTGCCGCGTGGCTCGGCGGGCGGCGCGGATGCTGGAGCAGGCGCACATCCCGCGGCGCTACGAGGACTGCACGCTGGAGAACTTCGAGCCGAAGTATGACGGCGCGGACAGGAGTTTGCAGTCGGCGCTGGTGCAGGCGCGCGGCTTCGTGAAGGGCTATCCGGTGGAGACCGACGGCAAGGGGCTGCTGCTGGTTGGGCCGGTGGGCGTGGGCAAGACGCATATCGCGGTGGGTATTCTGAAGGAGCTGGTGCAGGAACGCGGGGCGCACGGACTGTTTTATGACTATCGGGAGCTGCTGAAAGAGGTGCAGAACAGCTACAACCAGAAGGTGGCGGCGACCGAGCTGGAGGTGCTGCGGCCGGTCTTCGAGGCCGAGGTGCTGGTGCTGGACGAGCTGGGCGCGGCCAAGCCGAGCGACTGGGTTTGGGACACCGTGGCGCATATTCTGAACAGCAGGTACAACGACCGGAGAACGACGATTATTACGACGAATTATCCCAATTCAGGGGCACTGGGGGCGACGCCCGTCCGCCGGACAGGGAAGAAGAGCGCCGAGCAGGAGGACGCCGAGCGGGCCATGAGCGGAGAGACGCTGGGCGACCGCATCGGGGAACGGATGCGGTCGCGGTTGCAGGAGATGTGCGTGGTGGTGGAGATGCGGGGCAAGGACTTCCGGCAGAGCGTGAAGCGGGCCAGCTTCGGGTAGGCCGCTCCATTGGACGATGTCGTACTGACGAAATCACCGGTTGGAAATGGGTCGAAGATCGTGGAGTACCTGGCGGTTTCGGGGTCCTTCGACTCCGCTTCTCGCGATGAAACTGCGAGAAGCTTCGCTCAGGATGACAACGTTCGATATGACTGACAACTTCGGTATAGAATTTCGGCTTATGAGCGAACAGAATCGTTCTCCGATCGACGGGCAGGGCGGCATGGGCAGGGAATCGCCGGGTGGCTATGCGCCGGGCGTTTCCACCGGGGATGCGCCGATCTTTGCCGAGGAGTTGGAGAAGCGCGGTGGGATGCCGATGGCGGCGTGGGTTGTGGCTGCGCTGATTGTGGTGGTGCTGGTTGGCGCGCTAGTGTTTTTTGGGCGGAAGAAGCCGGTGGCCGCGCCGAGCACGCTACAGCCTGCCGATGCTTACGCGGCCAGCCTTCCGCTGACGCAGTTTGCGATGAGCGAGTCGGAGAACCTGACGGGCGGCAAGCAGACGTATCTGGACGGGGAGATTGTCAACACGGGCGGCCGCACGGTGACTGCGGTGACGGTGCAGGTGGTGTTTCAGAACGATGAGGACCTGGCCCCGCAGATCGACACGGAGCCGCTGATGCTGATTCGCGTGAAGGAGCCGTACATCGACACGGAGCCGGTGAGCGCGGAGCCGCTGAAGCCGGGCGACGAACGCGAGTTCCGCCTGACCTTCGAGACGGTGCCGGAGAACTGGAACCAGCAGATGCCCGAGGTTCGGGTGATCCGCGTTGGCGTGCGGTAAGTGAGAGTTGTAAGTGGTCAGTGGTAAGTGGTAAGGAACTGCAAAACCGCATGATTGAAAACTGACCACTGAAAACTGGTTATGCGGGGGTGGTTTCTTCGAGCGGGGGAGCGGTCTGGTCCGTGGCGGGCGGGGGCAGCTTGCTTTCCTTGGCGACCGAGGGTTTCGCGCTTTGTTCGGTTCTATAGGCTATTGCGGCGGTTGCCTGCAGATCGGCCTCGAGGGAGACGGCTTCTTCCGGGGAGATCTGCGGGAAGTAGGCGTTGGAGAAGTATTGCCCCAACATGCGATGGGTGTTGAAGAAGGTGCCGTTGATGCCGATGCAATGCTGCTGCATGCGCGCCCATGCGTTGGGCCTCTGGTAGAGGGGCGCGATCAGGTTCTCCAGCTTGTCGTATAGGCTGGCCGCCTCGCAGTCTTCGGTTTCGGCCCTTTCGATGGCCCATCCGGTGAGGTTCTCGGCGCAACCCTCGATCCACCATCCATCGAGCACGCTGAGGCTGGGCACGCCGTTGAGCGCGGCCTTCATTCCGGAGGTGCCGGAGGCCTCATAGGGGCGGAGCGGGGTGTTGACCCAGAGGTCGACGCCCTGGGTGAGCAGCGCGCCCAGCTCCCAGTCGTAGTTCTCCAGGTAGAGCATATTGACGCTGTCCACCTTGAGACTGGCGGCGGCGGTGAAGACATCGCGGATGAGGCCCTTGCCCGCGGCGTCGGCGGGGTGGGCCTTGCCGGCGAACAAAATTTGGATTCCGCCGATCTTCTTGGCGATCTTGGCCAGGCGCTTGGGATCGGAGAAGAGCAGGCTGGCGCGTTTGTAGGTTGCCACGCGGCGGGCAAATCCGAGGGTAAGAACATTGGGGTTGAACTGCTTGCCGGTGCGCAGAGCCACCTCATCGAGCAGGCGCTGCTTGCTTTTGGCGTGGCAGTTGGCGATTTTGGTGAGCGAGACGCCGTAGATGGAACGGAGGTACTGGTTGTCGCGCCGCCACTCGGGGACCTCGGCGTCGAGCAGCGCCTGCAGGGGGTCGGAGATCCAGGTTGCGGCGTGGACTCCGTTAGTGATGGAGTGGACGCGGACCTCGGGGAACATCTCCTGCGAGACCTTGCCGTGCTCCATGGAGACGCCGTTGACATAGCGCGAGAAGCGCAGGGCGAGATAGGTCATGTTGAGCAGCGCATTGTGCAGGCAACCGAATCGCTCGATGACGTTGCCGCGCTCCGCGCCGAGCACGGCGTACATCTGGTCCGTGGCGAACTGGTCGTGTCCGGCGGGCACTGGGGTATGGGTGGTGAAGACGCAGAGCTGGGCGATGGCGGCGACGTCTTCCTCGGTGGCCTGGTCGAGCGAGGCGGCGCCCAGACGCTCCTCCAGCAGGCCAATGCCGAGCAGAGCGGCGTGGCCCTCGTTCATGTGGTAGACCTCGGGCTGGACGCCGAGGGCGCGCAGCATGGCCACGCCGCCCAGGCCGAGCACCGTCTCCTGACAGAGGCGGTAGTAGGTGTCTCCGCCGTAGAGGTGGTCGGTGAGGCGGCGGTCGTAGTCGTCGTTGCCCTCGAGGTCGGTGTCCAGCAGAAAGACGGGGATGATGTGACCGGCGGCCCCGACTACATCGAAACGCCACGCGCAGACCTTGATACTGCGCCCCTGCATGGAGAGGGTGACCACCTGTTCTGCGCTGGGGAGGGTGGTTTCGGGCGACCAGGGGACGTCGGACTCCGTCTGCTGGCCGACCGCGTCCAGGTTCTGGCTGAAGTATCCGCGGCGATGCACCAGCGAGACGGCGACCATGGGGGCGGCCATGTCGGCGGCGGAGCGAAGGGTGTCGCCGGCCAGCATCCCAAGGCCGCCGGAGTAGGTGGGCAGCGCTGGAGAGAGAGCGATCTCCATGGAAAAATAGGCGATCCTGCGCGCGGTCAGGTCGGGGCTGTCAACTTCGAGTGCGCGGGGGGGGGTGGTCGGCAGGCTCATGGAAGATCCGTCCTTTTGATTTAAATACTGCAAGTACCGCAGGACCCGGACTCGTGGTCCGGATTCGAGACCGGGGCGCAATGAAAGTGCCTTTATCTATGCCGTGGCATAACGGATTGATCGACCCAATTGCCCGGCGACGATAGCTCTGGGAGCGCTGCCGACCGGGAGAACAAGCTACAGTCTAGCAAACGCAAGCGGAGCGGATCGTGCATAGCGGCAAACGTTCGCCGGTCATGGGCTGAGAGGAACGAACGGTTTCCGTGTCGCGCCTAGCTGTCGAAGGACATGAAGCCGAACTTCATGGCAAGCCCGGCGATAGCGGCCAGCGCCAGGGCCAGCGCCGTCCACGGGGCGGCGGAGCGAATGCGCTTGCGCAGGGCCTCGATGAGGAGAACCACGACGAGGAGCGCGAGCATCAGGAAGACGCCGTCCCACTGGAAGCCGCGCGTGCCGTTGGCCCACTTCGAGATGAACGAAGGAAGGCGCAGAAAGCTGGGGAGAAAGACGCTCAGGATCGGCAGAAAGCCGCCGATCGCAAACGCAACGAGGAACAACACGAACTGGAGTACGGTGAAGATTGTTCGCTTCATTAGCAACTGGCTCCTTGGGGCTGATGGCTCTGACTGCTTCGCCCCGTTCTGATCTTAGAACGTGCGGGCTGACGTTGCGAGGGGGGAATCAGGGCTTGGTGAAGCGCGTCTGCATCTTCTGGCGGTGGCGCTCCAGGGCAAGGGCGATGAGGCGGTCGATGAGCTTGCGGTAAGGGATGCCGCTAGCCTGCCAGAGCTTGGGATACATGGAGATGCTGGTGAATCCGGGCATGGTGTTGATCTCGTTGAGAAAGATGCGGGGCGTGGATTTTTTCTTACCCTTGGCTGTGGCGGACTTGCCCTTTCTGGGAGTCGCCGGTTCCATGAGGAAATCGACGCGGGCGAGGCCGGAGCAGTCGCAGGCGCAGAAGGCGTCGAGCGCCATCTGGCGGAGCTGCTTCGATTCGGACTGGGTGAGCGTGGCGGGAATGATGGGGATGGATGGGGCTTCGGGCGAGTCGGCGTATTTCGAATCGTAGTCGTAGAACTCCTTGTTGGGGACGATCTCGCCGACCACCGAGGCCTGGGGCTCGTCGTTGCCCAGGACGGCGACCTCCAGCTCGCGCGGCTTGACGCCGGGGCCACCGACTCCCTGCTCGACGATGAGCTTGCGGTCGAAGCTGGCGGCGAGGTCGAGGGCCGCGGGCAGTTCGGCGCGGGCGTGGACCTTGCTGATTCCGACCGAGGAGCCGAGGTTGGCGGGTTTGACGAAGAGCGGGTAGCGGAGGGATTTTTCGATGAGGCGGATGGCGCGTTTGGGGTCGGAGCGCCACTGGGAGCGGAGAAGGGCGACGTGCGGCGTTTGGGGCAGGCCGGAGGCGGCGAAGAGGCGCTTCATGGCGTCCTTGTCCATGGCGGCGGAGGAGCCGAGGACGCCGGAGCCGACGTAGGCGATGTCTGCCAGCTCGAAGAGACCCTGGATGGTTCCGTCCTCGCCGAAGGTGCCGTGCAGGACGGGGAAGACGACGTCGAGCGAGGCGGCGAGCGGGTTGCCGGGCTGCGCGAATTCGGCATTGGTACTGCGTTCGAGGCGGTCCGTGGCGCGGCGCTGCGGGTGCGGTGGCATCTGAGGGATGTGGAGCGGCTCGCCGCAGCGCAGGACGGCGGCGGCGGCGGCGAACTCGGCGTCGTCTTCGCTGGAGGAGATGAGCCATGCCGGCGCGCGGCCATCGAGCAGGCGCAGGGTCTCGGCGCCGCTGAGCCAGCGGCCCTGCTTGTCGATGGCGATGGGGACGACCTCGTAGCGCTTGCGGTCGATGGCCTTGAGGACGGAGGCGGCCGAGAGCAGCGAGACTTCATGCTCGCCGGAGCGACCGCCAAAGAGAATGCCGATGCGAAGTTTTTTCTTCATGGTGATGTTGAGAGAGCCTGAGCAAGATCAGTATAAGCGCAGCCGGATTTGAGGTGCGTCATTTCCCGGGGAGGGAGGGGGGATGCGTGGAGTGGGATAGACTTAACAATTGTGTTGAACAAGCTGATCTTCGCGAACCTTACCCACCGGCCGGTGCGGACTTTGTTGAGCGTGCTGGCGATTGCGGTGGAAGTGACCATGATCCTGACCCTGGTGGGTGTGAGCCACGGCACGCTGGACTCGACGGCGGCACGGGCGCGCGGGGTGGGCGCGGACCTGGTGGTGCGGCCGCCCAACTCGACCGTGATGTCGTCGCTCAGCTCGGCGCCGATCAGCGACAAGCTGCCTGCCGTTCTGATGCAGCAGCCCCATGTGGTGATGGCCACCGGCACGGTGATCCAGGGGCTGACCTGGCCGGACTCTATCACCGGTCTGGACTTCGCCGCATTCAACCGGATGAATGGCGGATTCACGTATCTTTCCGGCGGCGATCCGGTGAACGAGAACGACATCATCGTGGACCAGTACTACGCGCAGCATAAGCATCTGCATGTGGGCGGCACGCTGCGCCTGATCAACCACGACTGGAAGGTCGCGGGCGTCTTCGAGGGCGGCAAGCTGGCCAACATCTGCGTGAAGCTGTCCGCGCTACAGGAGATTACGGGCAGCCCCAACCATCTGAGCCAGGTCTACGTGAAGCTGGACGACCCGAAGCTGGCCGACCAGATGGTGGATGAGCTGAAGGCCAAGCTGCCGGGCTATCCCATTTATTCGATGGAAGAGCTGACGTCGATGCTCTCGATCAACAACATCGGAATGCTGAAGGACTTTATCTGGGTTGTGATCACGGTGGCGGTGATCGTGGGCTTCATCGTGGTCTTTCTGGCGATGTATACGGCGGTGCTGGAGAGGACGCGCGAGATCGGGATACTGAAGGCGGTGGGCGGCGGGTCGGGGTTGGTGCTGGACCTGCTCTTCCGCGAGACGCTGCTGCTGGCGTTGATGGGGACGGCGGTGGGCATTGCGCTGACCTACGGAACGCAATGGCTGATGAGGCATCTGGTGCCTCCGCCGCTGGTGCAGGAGACGGTCTACTGGTGGTGGTTGTACGCGGGCGGAATTGCGATTGTGGGCTCGATGCTGGGAGTGGTGGTTCCCGGCTTGAAGGCCGTGAAACAGGATGTGACCGAGGCGTTGTCGTATGAGTGAGGGCGAGGTTTTGGCAGGTGCGGGACAGATGGGGACGGAGCCGATCATCCGGGTGCGAGGGCTGACCAAGGTCTACCATGTGGGCGACGTGGAGGTTCATGCGCTGCGCGGCGTGGACCTGGAGATTGCGCGCGGCGAGTTTGTGGCGATTGTGGGCGCGTCGGGCTCGGGCAAGTCGACGCTCTTCCACATTCTGGGCGGACTGACGCCGGCGAGCGCGGGGACGGTGGTGATCGACGGCAAGGACCTGGCGCTGATGTCGAACCGCGAGCGGACGGACCTGCGCAAGACGACCGTGGGGTTCGTCTTCCAGAAGTACAACCTGCTGCCGACGCTCTCGGCGGAGGACAACATTAAGATTGTGGAGTTCATCGGCGGGCGTTCGACCGAGTTTACGCCGGAGTTTGTGGAGGTGCTGAAGCTGCTGGGGATCGACGACCGGCTGAAGCACAAGCCGCGGGCGCTCAGTGGCGGGCAGCAGCAGCGGGTGGCGATTGCGCGCGGGATTGTGAACCAGCCGGCGATTCTGCTGGCCGACGAGCCGACGGGCAACCTGGACAGCCAGAACTCGACCGCCGTGCTGAAGGTGATGAAGGACCTGAACGAGCGAACGGGGCAGACGATCCTGATGATTACGCACGATCCGGATGCGGCGTCCTACGCCAGCCGCAAGGTACACATCCGCGATGGACGTATTGTGTAAGGGGCGAAGATTCCGCGAGATGGAGCGCTACGGGAGACGGTAGGTTTCAAGCTTTGTGCCATTCAGCACAACGAGGAAGTCGTGCCCATCGGTCTGTGCAAACAATCCTGACGTAGTGTAATCATTGAAACGCAATGGCACCGAGAGCATGGTTTTTCCATCTGGGATGGAAAGTACCTTGAGGGCGCGAGAAGTTTCAAAACTGAAGTCGCCGTCCCCACCTGTCAAGTGTGGGATACCACATCGATAGAGAGCCAATGTCTCGGCTTTGTTCAGATTTTCACGACTGCAGTGCGATCCAGCTAGGCCTTTGTACCTCAAGTCGATAGGTTCACTGCCGGGCAGATCATCGATAGCGGACACGTGCGCGACCTCAAGTAAGTCGGGGCAGGTGTCGCTCGCATCCATGACGATTCGTTGTGACTCTCCAGTTTGGGTATCTTTTGTCCCGTAGGCCATGTTGTACCGGCAGGTAGCAGTAGGCTGCATGTCGGGAACCGATATTGCTGTAGCATCCACTCCGAATGTTCCTGAAGGATATGTCTTTCCAGGGCGTGGTATGTGTTGCATGTAATTCATTGACACCAGAATGCCGTGATTGTTTAGGTATAGTCCGCCATCCACCAGATAGCTGTCGGTCGTAAGGACTCTTGATAGGACACTGAAGGTGGACAGATCGACGACTGCGACGACAGCTTCGCGTTTTCGTACGCCGGAGGCATCAAGCTTGAGGTGAACCATCCACAGGCGGATGATAAGGAATTTCCCGCCGGGAATGAGGATGAGTTCGGGAACGATGTTCGTATCGCTATTTGGAGGGGCTCCAGCGAATGTGAGCGATTCCTCCCTGGGTGCCTTCGTCTGCCATGACGACACTCTCTTTAGGGTCAATTGGCCATCCTCCTGCCATAACAAGCTAAGGAGGGAATTGTCCGGTGCGAGTGTCAAGTGAAATGAGGGATCAAAGAAATATTTGATTACCTTCTGCGTATGAAGGGCGTAGCTCGTAGTCGGGACAGGCTTTTGCGCTTGGCCGGGCAGTACGAGGGAGAATGCGAGAACGACGAAAGTCATACGTGCGAACATTGCGAAAGAATACTACCAGCGTGCCGATTTGGGGACGTTTTTCCACCGCAAAAAGGCAAGAACAGTAGAGGTCTTTATCTCGTCGGGTAAATCTGCGAGACTGGAAGGTATGAGTGCAACCATGACCAAGGGTTTGACGGACCGGATCAACCGGATTGAAGTTTCAGCGACCATGGCGATTACAGCGGAGGCGCTGAAGATGAAGGCGGCGGGGATCGACCTGGCCAACTTCGGCGCGGGCGAGCCGCACTTTAACACGCCGCAGCACATCAAGGACGCGGCGATCGAGGCGATCGAGAAGAACTTCTCGCGCTATACGGCGGTGCCCGGCATCCCCGAGGTGCGCAAGGCCATTGTGGAGCGCCACGCGGCCGACTTCGGATCGAACTTCGCAGTCGACGAGTGCGTCTTTACCACTGGCGGCAAGCTGGCGCTGTTCAACGCCATCCAGGTGCTGGTGGACCACGGCGACGAGGTGGTGCTGCCGGTGCCGTACTGGGTCTCGTTCAAGGACATCATCGAGTACGCGGGCGGCAAGGTGGTGTATGTCGAGAGCGACGAGCGCGAGGACTTCCGCATTACGGCGAAGATGATCGAGGCGGCGATTACGCCGAAGACGAAGGCGATCATTCTGAATACGCCGTCGAACCCCTCGGGCGCGGTGGTGTCGGCGGCGGACCTGGAGGCGATTGTGCGCCTGGCCCATGCGCGCGGCATCTATCTGCTGCTGGACGAGTGCTACGCCTACCTGACCTATGCGGGCAAGCCGGTGAGCGGCGGGACGTTTACGGATTGCAAGGAGCACGTGGTCATTCTGGGTTCGCTGTCGAAGACCTACGCGATGACGGGCTGGCGGGCGGGGTTTGCGCTGGGGCCGAAGCAGATTATTTCGGCGATGAGCAAGCTGCAGTCGCAGAGCACGTCGAATGCGACCAGCTTTGTGCAGAAGGCGGCGGTTGCGGCGCTGACCGGCCCGCAGCAGTGCGTGGTTGAGATGCGCGGCGAATTTCTGAAGCTGCGCGACCGGGTCCTGGCCGGACTGAAGACGATCCCAGGAATCACGTGCTCGGTGCCGCAGGGAGCGTTCTATGTGTATCCCAATGTAAGCGCGTTCTTCGGCAAGGGCGGATTGAAGACGGCGTCGGACGTGGCTGCGAAGCTGCTGAGCGATGCGCGCGTGGTGGTGGTTCCGGGCGAGGCGTTCGGGACGGCGGACCACATTCGCATCTCGTACGCGGTTACCGCCGACGTGGTGGACGAGGGCGTGAAGCGGATGCGCGAGTACTTCGGCCAGTTGAGCTAGGCATCCCGTCGCGAGGCCCTCGCAGGTGCGAAACGGCATCCAAGGATATATTGCACGTCAGGCGCAGCATTGTTCCACGTACATGAGGGCCTATGGATTTGGCGAAGGGCAATGCGGGGCCACGATTTGCCCCGATGATTCTGGCGGGCGGCAGCGGGACGCGCTTCTGGCCGAGGAGCAGGCGGGCGCACGCCAAGCAGGTGCTGGCGCTGGATGGCGAGCGGACCATGATCCAGCAGACGCTGGAACGGCTGCTTCCCCTGGCCGCGGCCGAGGACGTGTGGGTGTTCACCAACAAGCTGCTGAGCGCGGTGATTGCGGAACAGTTGCAGCAGGTGGCGCGGGAGAGGATTCTGGCGGAGCCGGTGGCGCGCAATACGGCGCCTGCATGCGCGCTGGCGGCGTTTCTGCTGGAGCGGACGGCGCCGGAGACGGTGATCGGCGTCTTTCCGTCGGACCATGTGATCCGCAACAACGCCCGCTTCTGTGAGGTGATTCGGGCGGGCGTAAAGCTGGCGGCGAGCGGCGAGAGGATTGTGGTGCTGGGCGCGCCGCCGACGCGGGCGGAGACGGGATATGGATATATCGAGCTGGGCGACGCGGTGGATGCCGCCAGCGTGCCCTGCGGCGATGTGCCGGTGCGCCGCGTGAAGCGGTTTACGGAGAAGCCCGATCTGGCGCGGGCGGAGGAGTTTGTCGCCACCGGCAACTACGCGTGGAACGGCGGGATCTTTCTGTGGAGCGCGCGCACGTTGGCCAATGCCATCCGCGAATACTCGCCGGCGATGGCGCCGCTGCTGGAGAAGATTGCCGCGGCCCATGCAAAGTCGCAGACGGAGTTCAATCGCGTCTTCGCCGAGGTATATCCGATGTGCGAGGAGATCAGCATCGACTACGCGGTGCTGGAGCCGCGCTCGGCCAAGGGCGATGCGGGATCAGAGATCTACTGCCTTCCGGCGGACTTTGCGTGGAACGATCTGGGCTCGTGGGCGGCGCTCTACGAGCATCGGGCCGGTTATAAGCCGGGAGACCTAGAGACGGAGAATGTGTGCGACGGAGCCAGTACGCAGAGCGTCGTCATCGATGCCGAGGGGAACTATGTGTACGCTCTGGGCAAGGTTGTGGCGCTGATCGGCGTCAGCGACCTGGTGGTGGTGGAGACCACGGACGCGCTGCTGATTACCACTCGCGAGAGGTCGCAGGACGTGGGCAAGGTGGTTGCGGAGCTGAAGGCGCGGGGCCGCTACGATCTGATCTGAGGACTGCATTGCGACAGCGCCTTTGCGCGAGGCACTCACGCGAGTCGCGCCTGCTGCGAAGGGCGCGCGCGTGAATAGAAGGAAGAAATGGCAGAGACGAAAACAGCGGTAAAGTTCGGGACGGATGGATGGCGCGGCATTATCGCCGACGACTTCACCTATGCCAATGTGCGCGTGGCGGCGCGGGCGATCGCGCACTACGTTCTGAAGCATGAGGACGCGAAGCGCGGAGTGTGCATTGGCTACGACACGCGCTTCGGCTCGCGGGCCTTCGCGATGGTGGCGGCCGAGGTGCTGGCGGACGCGGGGATACCGGTGGCGCTGGGTTCGGAGATTGCGCCGACGCCGGCGCTCAGCTATGCGGTGCGCGGGCGCAAGGCGGCGGGCGGGGTGATGATCACGTCCAGCCACAACCCGGCCGAGTGGAACGGCGTGAAGTACAAGGCGAGCTACGGTGGATCGGGCAGTCCCTCGATCATGGCCGCGATCGAGAGCGCTCTGGGCGATCCGCTGGCCGACGCAGCGACACCGGCGAAGATCGAAGAGGTGAACTTCAACCCGGAGTACATCGCGGCGATTGCGAAGTTTGTCGATCTGGATGCGATTCGCGCGTCGGGCTACAAGTTTCTGATCGACTGCATGTACGGATGCGGACGCGGCGTGATTGCGGGAATCTTTACCCGCGCGGGGATTCCGTTTGTGGAGATACGCAGCGAGCTGAACCCACTGTTTCCGGGGATTAATCCCGAGCCGATCCTGCCGCACATTCATGCGACGCAGTTGGCCGTGGTCGCCCAGAAGTGCGATGCGGGGTTCATCACGGATGGCGACGCGGACCGCATCGGCGCGGTAGATGAGCACGGCAACGTGGTGGATGCGCACAAGGTCTTCTCGGTGCTGCTGTATTGGCTGCTGACGCGCAAGGGCTGCCCGGGCGATGTGACGCGCGCATTTAATACGACGAAGATGATCGACCGCATCGCGGCCAAGTACGGGCGCACGCTGCATGAACACGGCATCGGCTTCAAGTACGTCTGCGATCTGATGCTGAAGCAAGAGATCCTGATCGGCGGCGAGGAGTCGGGCGGAATCGGGATCAGCCGCCACCTGCCGGAGCGCGATGGGCTGCTCAATTCGCTGCTGCTGGCCAATGTGATGGCGGACGAAAAGAAGACGCTGGGGCAACTCGTCGCGGCGTTGCAGGAGGAGTTCGGCGAACACCAGTACGGGCGCATCGACATGCACATCGACGAGGAGCTGAAGCAGTTGGCGATTGCACGGGCAGGCGCGCTGGCTGCGGGCGATACGATGGCTGGGATGAAGGTGCTGCGCGTGGAGAAGATGGACGGGATTAAATTCTTCCTCGACAATCCTGCCGCAGCGACAAAGAAAAATGCCGCGGAGACGTGGCTTCTGCTGCGCGCCTCGGGGACGGAGCCGCTGCTGAGGGTCTACTGCGAGAGCTGTGCTGTGGAATCCGTAACGCAAGTGCTTGAGGGCGCGCGGGCGTTTGTGCTGGCGGGGCGTGCGGATTGAGCGAGACGGCTGCAGATGCAACAGACAATCAAATTGTGACGGTCGAGACTAAAGGGTTGCTCTTCGACATGGATGGCGTGCTGATCAGCTCCATCGGCTCGGTGGTTCGCTGCTGGCAGAGGTGGTGCAAACAGTACGACGTGCCCAATGCCGAACAGTTTCACGTTCCGCACGGCACGCGCGCGGTGGACATTGTGCGCATGTTGAAGCCGGAGTTCGACGAGGCGCAGGTGGCCGAAGGGCTGCGCGTCATCGAAGACCTTGAGGTCGCGGACACCGCCGACCTGACCGTGCTGCCGGGAGTGAAGGAGTTGCTGGCGAGGCTTCCGCTGGAGCGTTGGGTGATTGTGTCCTCGGCGACGCGGCGGCTGCTGGTTGGGCGGCTTGCGGCGGCGGGGCTGCCGGTCCCGGAGCGCTTCATCAGCGGCGACATGGTGCTGCGCGGGAAGCCCGATGCGGAGCCGTACCGGCGCGGCGCGGAGCTGCTCGGGTTTGCGCCCGGCGAGTGCATTGTGGTGGAGGACGCTCCCTCCGGCGTTGGCGCGGGCGTTGCCGCGGGATGCCGCGTGCTAGGCGTGCTGGGGACGCATCCAGCGGAACAGTTGCGCGCTGCGACGTGGCTGGCGCGGTCGCTGGAAGAGGTCGAAGTGACGGCGACGGCGGATGGGCTGGAGCTGCGCTTTACGCCGGTGGGTTAAGCTTGCATCCCACCCATCGCGATGAAGCTGCGATGGATGGGGCACCCGAGCTTTGGTGTGGGGCGAGGGGAGAACAGGCAACGACAACGACAAAAAAATACAGAGATTCTGGCCATTCGACTTCGCTCAGGCCAGAATGACGACGTCTATCGGTTCGCCAGAATGACGACGTGTGGCTGATTGACGGCGTGATCGATGCGGCTACAGGACAGTGGGCAGGCCGGCGAGGGCCATGGCGATCTCCTCGGCCGGATACTCGTAGTTCTGCAACTTGCCGGCCTGGAAGTCGATGTAGGACTGCATGTCGAAGTGGCCGTGGCCGGAGAGGTTGAAGAGGATGGTGCGCGGCTTGCCCTCGCGTTTGGCTTCGAGCGCCTCGAAGATGGCTGCGGCGATGGCGTGGTTGGACTCCGGCGCGGGGATGATTCCCTCGGCGCGGGCAAACTGGATTCCGGCGGCGAAGGCGTCGAGCTGATGCACGGCGGTGGCCTCGATGAGACCGAGGTCCTTGACGTGCGAGACGAGTGGCGCCATGCCGTGGTAGCGCAGGCCTCCGGCGTGGATTCCCGGCGGCATGAAGGTGCTGCCGAGGGTGTGCATCTTGACCAGCGGAGTGAGATGGCCGGTGTCGCCGAAGTCGTAGGTGAACCGGCCCTTGGTGAGGCTGGGGCAGGCGGCGGGCTCGACGGCGACGATGCGCGCGTGGCCTTTGCCCTTGATCTTGCGGCCCAGGAACGGCATGGTGAGGCCGGCGAAGTTGGATCCGCCGCCGGTGCAGGCGAGGATGACGTCGGGCTCATCGTCGGCCAGGGCCATCTGCTCGATGGCTTCGAGGCCGATGACGGTCTGGTGCAGCATGACGTGGTTCAGGACGCTGCCCAGCGCGTACTTGGTGTGTTGGTCTTTCGCTGCGATCTCGACCGCCTCGGAGATGGCGATGCCCAGCGAGCCGTTGGAGTCGGGATGCGCGGCCAGGATGGCGCGGCCGGTCTCTGTCTCGTTGCTGGGGCTGGCGGTGACGGACGCGCCGAAGACCTCCATCAGGGCGCGGCGGTAGGGCTTCTGGTCGTAGCTGACGCGCACCATGTAGACCTTGCACTCCATGCCGAAGAAGGCGCAGGCCATGGCCAGCGCGGAACCCCACTGGCCGGCTCCGGTTTCGGTGGAGAGGCGCTTGGTGCCTGCCTGCTTGTTATAAAACGCCTGCGGGACGGCGGTGTTGGGCTTGTGAGAGCCGGCCGGGCTGACGCCTTCGTTCTTGTAGTAGATGTGGGCGGGCGTGTCGAGCGCCTGCTCCAACCGGCGCGCGCGGAAGAGGGGCGAGGGACGCCACTGCGCGTAGACCTGGCGGACTTCTCCGGGAATCTCGATCTCGCGCTCGGTGCTGACCTCCTGCAGGATGAGGCTCATGGGAAAGAGCGGGGCGAGGTCGTCGGGGCCGAGGGGCTTCAGTGTTCCGGGGTGCAGAGGCGGCGCCATGGGCTTGGGCAGGTCTGCGACGATGTTGTACCAGGCTAGAGGGATGCGGTCCTGCGGCAGATTAAACTGGATTTTTTCCATGGGCAACATTCTACCGTGTCAGAGTCGGGACACACTGCTGCGGCGAAGTTGCGGATGTCAATGCTCGGAATCTACCAGGACTTCCAGGGCGCTTTGCCGGACTGCCAGAGTTCTTCGAGTTGAATTTTGTCGCGCAGGGTGTCCATGGCCTGCCAGAAGCCGTGGTGGGGGTAGGCCTGCACCTCGCCGCGAGCGACGAGGGCCTCGATGGGTTCGCGCTCGAACATCCAGCGGTCGTCCTTGACCTCGGCGATGACTTTGGGCGAGAGGACGAAGAATCCTCCGTTGATCCATCCGCCCTCGTCCTTGGGCTTCTCCTGAAAGGCGTAGACATGGTTGTTCTTGAGGCCGAGGGCGCCGAAGCGGGCGACCGGCTGGACGCTGGTGAGGGTGACCAGCTTGCCGTGCGCCTTGTGGAAGGCGATGGTGGCCTGGATGTCGACGTCGGCGAGGCCGTCGCCGTAGGTCATGCAGAAGGTGTCTTCGCCTTCCAGGTACTTGGCGACGCGGCGCAGGCGGCCACCGGTTCCGGTGTCGTCTCCGGTGTCGACGAGAGTGACGTTCCATGGCTCGGTAATGGAGTTGTGGACGGTCATCTTGTTGTGCGCGATGTCGAAGGTGACGTCGGAGGTATGCAGGAAGTAGTTGGCGAAGTACTCCTTGATGATGTAGCCCTTGTATCCGAGGCAGACGATGAAGTCGTTGATGCCCTGCTGGGAGTAGAGCTTAAGGATGTGCCAGAGGATGGGCTGGCCGCCGATCTCGACCATGGGCTTGGGGCGGACGGAGGTTTCTTCACTGAGACGCGTGCCGAGACCGCCGGCGAGAATGACTGCTTTCATGGCGCTTCCCTTCATGGTTGGGAGGATGAATTCAACGCCGCTCAGCGGAGGAACTCTGCCCAGCCATCTGCGCCTACCAGTATGACATGTAGCCTGTGCAGAGACTCAGCCGAGGGGCCGTTGTGTATCCTATGAGGACAAGCGGCAAGCTGGCGGCGGCGCGAACAGGGCTGCTTGCCGGCGGGAAACCAGGACCATGATGAAGCTTTCGGATTACATATTTGGGCAACTGCGGGAGTGGGGCGCGAAACATATCTTCCTGGTGACGGGCGGCGGCGCGATGCACCTGAACGACTCGATCGGCACCTCGGGGATTGGGTACACCTGCTCCCACCACGAGCAGGCCGCGGCCATGGCGGCGGAGGGCTACGCTCGCATCACCAACACGCCGGGACTGCTGAATGTGACCTCGGGACCGGGGGCGATCAATGCGCTGAATGGCGTCTTTGGGGCGTGGACGGACTCGATCCCGATGCTGATTCTCTCCGGGCAGGCGAAGCGCGAGACCTGCATGAGGACGTACGGCATTACCAACCTGCGGCAACTGGGCGATCAGGAGGTCGACATCATCCGCATGGTGAAGGGGATTACCAAGTACGCGGTGTGGGTGAATGAGCCGGAGACGATTGCGTATCATCTGGAGCGGGCGTGGTACCTGGCGCAGAACGGGAGGCCGGGGCCATGCTGGCTGGACATTCCGGTGGACGTGCAGGCGGTCCAGATCGACGAGACGAAGCTGAGGCACTACGACCCGAGCGAAGACGCGCTGCCCTATGACTCGGCCCAGGCTCCGGCGCAGGCGGTTGCGGTGCTGGAGAAAATCTCCCAGGCGAAGCGTCCGGTGCTGATGGTGGGCAGCGGAGTGCGGCTTGCAGGGGCTGCTAAGGTGTTCCGCGAGGTGATCGAGCGGCTGGGGATTCCCGTGACCACTGCATGGACGGCGGTCGATCTGCTGCCGACGGGACATCCGCTCCATGCCGGACGGCCCGCGGTGGTTGGCGACCGGTCGGGAAATATCGTGATCCAGAATGCGGACGTGCTGCTAGCGGTCGGAAGCAGGCTGCCATTGCGCCAGACTAGTTACAACTGGAACTCGTTCGCGGCAAAGACGTTCAAGATCCAGGTGGACGTGGACCCTATCGAGATGCAGAAGCCGACGGTCAAGCCGCAGATGGCTGTGCTACAGGACGCGAAAGCGTTTTTTGAGGCTATGAATGACGCATTGAAGAAGAGTCCGGTTGCACCGCGGACGGAGTGGAATGCGTGGTGCCAGGAGCGGGTGAGAAAGTATCCCGTGGTGCAGCAGAGACAGCGTGATGCGGAGTCGCTGAACCCTTACCACTTCACCGAGATATTGTTTGACGTTCTGGAAGAGGGCGACGTGATTGCGTGCGGCGATGGCATGGCGAGCGTGGTGCCGTTCCAGGCGGCGCGGGTGAAGGAAGGGCAGCGTCTGTTCACCAATGCAGGCTCGGCATCGATGGGGTATGACCTGCCAGCAAGCATAGGCGCGGTGATCGCCAACGCCGAGAGGAACGGCGGTCGGCGGGCAATCTGCCTGGCGGGCGATGGCAGCCTGCAGATGAACATTCAGGAGCTTCAGACCATCGTGCATGCACAACTGCCGGTGAAGGTTATTGTGTACAACAACAACGGATATCTTTCGATTCGAACGACACAAAACAATTTTTTCGGCGGGAACCTGGTGGGCGAGGGCCCAACTAGCGGTGTGTCGTTCCCGGACCCTGTAAAGCTGGCCGAGGCGTATGGAATTCCCGCGATTCGAGTGCAGACAAAGGACTGCGCACAGACGCTGCGGGAGTTTCTGGCCAGGCCGGGGCCGGGGCTGGTGGAGGCGATGCTGGACCCAGCACAGGGCGTGGAGCCGAGGCTGACCTCGCGTGTTCTGGCGGACGGGTCGATGGTGACCGCCGCATTTGAGGACATGTATCCATTTCTGGATCGAGACGAATTAGCGTCTAATATGCCAACATGGGATTCTTAGAAGATTTCTTTTCGCTGAAGGGGAAGCGCGCCGCATTGACCGGCGCGGGTGGCCTACTGGTCGGTGAGATGGCGCGGAAGTTTGGGCTGGCCGGCGTCGATGTGGCCGTTATGGACTATTCGGAGGGCGCAGCCGACAAGGTGCGTGACCAGATCGTCGCGTCGGGTGGCCGCGCAATAACCGTGCCGATCGATGTGACCAGCAAGGATTCGTGGAAGAGCGCACTGCAGCGGGTTCTTGGCGAGTTGGGGGGCGTCGAGATTCTGGTCAATGGTGCGGGCGCGAATGCCCCGACACCATTCTTTGAAATTGAGGTGGAGGAGTGGGACAACATTCTGCGCGTGCAACTGACAGGCACGATGCTGGGTTGCCAGGTTTTTGGCGCGCATATGGTGGGACAGGGGAAAGGAAGCATTATCAACATTTCTTCCGCTTCGTCGGGGCCTCCGTTGTCCAAGGCGTTTACCTATTCGGTGGCGAAGGCCGGGGTGAAGAACCTGTCCCAGAACCTGGCGCGGGAGTGGGCCACCGCTGGCGTGAGGGTGAATGCTCTGCGCCCAGGATTTTTTCCTAGCCAAATGATGAAGGAGAAGTTTTTGACCAGAGATCGAATCGAATCGATTCTAGGACATACTCCGATGGGGCGATTTGGCGAAGCTTCTGAGTTGACGGGGTGCGTGCTCTGGCTTGCCTCGGACGCGGCGAGCTTTGTCACGGGCGCGGAGATTCCCGTGGACGGTGGATTTACCTGCATGACGATTTAGGGGGACTATGAGCGGACGAACGACGATCATTACGGGGGGGACTTTGGGGATTGGAGCTGCGATTGCCAAGGCGTTCTATCGTACGGGCGATCATGTGGTGATTGCTGCTCGAAGGGACAATGGTTTG
>Ga0224554_1000122_pt1 | contig 71038 bp, 58 predicted proteins | sample 714S22024metaG_FD_180666 | JGI IMG/M metagenome (GOLD analysis project Ga0224554, IMG submission 180666) | Peat soil microbial communities from Stordalen Mire, Sweden - 717 S2 20-24 | ecosystem: Environmental > Terrestrial > Soil > Wetlands > Peat | place: Sweden: Norrbotten County, Stordalen... | reverse complement strand
GAAATCATTCGTCGGCGTAGTGATCATCAGGCTGTCCAAAAGTCCAAGCTGGGGATTGGTCGTCGTTTGCATATCTCTCGGACGCGGCATTCAATAACTAAGTTTCAAGACTTTTGCAGAGATCCCGTATTATAAAAACTCACGGTAGTTGGCTCAATTTGATTTGTGTAAAATGTTCCAGCCCCCATTCGAGTGCCGTTGGGGTCTTCTGTTTCTTGCGGCCAGTCATATTGGCCAATTATGGTAATCGAACTTGGCGCAATTACAGTCAACGTTGTTTGGATCGTCGCATTGCCAATGGTGGCGGTTATTGTTGCAATTCCTGGACTCATGCTAGCCGTGAATACGGTTCCTGCCCCGTTAGTGGAATTGATACGGCCTTTGCCTGAAACGCTCCAAGTGGTTCCGCCTGGCATTCCATCAAAATCAACAACTTCGCCAATGCCGATCGTCGTTCTGGCATTATTTGTGTTTCCGGTCGCAGTGCATTCGGTTGTGTGTGTCAGCGTGTATTCCGTCGTCAAAAGATTGAAGGCATACCAATCCAGATTTTTGACCGTTGGTGTGATGTCCACAGTCGCATTGTCGGCTATCACAGCATAAACATTTCCATTGGCGTCCAGTTGTCCTAATGAGCCGATGGTTATTTGTTGCGGCGGGACCGTGTTGCCCGTCCAAAATTCATAATTCCCCGCCCAAAAACTGTAATTCGGCGTGTTTGGCGAGATGCTGTATAAATGATTTGTCATGGAACCGGGCGGGCCGCCGGTTGAAAACAGCACGTCAACCTGCTCGGTCATCTTGATGGTCTCCCCAAGCGCTCCATAATCAGTATTCATTGGATTGTGGGCTTCGGTCAAATTTTTCGTGTATTCAAATCTCAAGGGTGGTGGGTCGTCATCTGCATTAGTATGCCAGGAGCCGTTAAAAGAAATTTCATTTGCGAAGTATGAAATAGATTGAGGCCACGCTGTTGCTGGCCATTGATACAAACTGTAAAGATAAGGGTATCCCGATGACCAATTCCAAGTTTCATTTGTTTCCGCGCTGGCCGCTCCGTCAGCCCAATTCACTGTCCAATCACCAATCGCTGAATTCGCAGGATATTCGCGGTGCAAGTGATAATCATAGGTTTTAATGTGAATTCCCTGTGTCGCGGCAACCTGCGTTGAAGCATTTCTCGACATGGCAGACCTCGGGTTGCCTGCAAAATCGCTTCCAGAACCATTCCCGCCATTGTCAGAGTTGGGAATGGCGGTCGCTTCGGCAATTCCATTGCCGCTTGTCACGGGGACGATTGTTGCATGCCATGTTCCGTCTCCCGGCTGCGTGGCATTCGTGCCATTCACCCAAATCTTGTAACCGCTCGTGCTGATGGTCCCGCTCACAGCCGTTTGTCCTGCCAATACAGAATTGACCGTCAATGTCACATCGCTCTGTCGCAAAGTGATATTGGTGACGGTTATGTTACCTGCGGCATCCATAACAGTAAGTGTCAAAGTGTTTGTTGCGGTGTTCAGTGGCAAATTTTGCAGCCAGAAAACGCCATCACGCCCAACGGAAGCGGCTGCGACATTTGTGATATTGTTCGCATCCACTATCTGCGCATTCACACTTGCCGTGGCATCATCGAGGTGTCCGACGAGGAGGAAATCTGTGCTACTGATCTGCGCTCCATTTTGCGGCCAATAAAGTTGAACCGTTGGCGGATTGGTTTTCGAGGAATAATCCAAAGTGAAACTCAAATTTGTCGTTGTGGTGTTGCCAGCCAAATCGGTCGCGTGAAGTGTGATGACATTGAGACCGTTTGTCAGAGGAACGTCAAAACACTGAAACCAATTCGTCGTGAATTTCCATGCGTTTATGTCGGAATGCTGCGCTGTAACGAAAGCGGGCTGATTGACGACCAACCCGGTAGCATTGGACAAGTCATAGCTCAAGCTGGATAAAGCTTCCGGACTGTAACCCTGCAACTGAATCATCGGTTGCGAGACCACATTGCCAACCGGATTTGTGATTACGATTGAAGGTGGCGTTGTGTCCAAAGTGAAAAACGCCGTTGACCAATAAACCGTGCCATCAGAACCGCGAAAGCCAAACAACACCTCGTAAGTGCCATCATTTGTCCCCAATAAAACATACGGCACGGCGCTGAACGGAATCCACCGTGCATCTGCAACATTTGTATCGTTGACCAACACCGCCATCGCCGCCGCTGGTCCGCCACTTATCGAAGCTGTGATAAGATCGGTATTCACATAAAAATCGGGAAAGGAAGCGGTCATGTTCGCGGCATCAGTTATCGGCGTGTCGCTTCTGGTAGCCTTGAAAAATCCGCCATCTGGCGTGGGAATGTTCAACGTGAAATTCGTCTGGCCGTTTGTGCCGGAAATCAAATCATTCCATGTTGCCGTCAAGTTGCTGGCATAATAAACATCATACGTTCCCGCTGGATCGGCTTCGACCAGATTCAATTGGAAATTTGTGCCGCTGATTCCAGTTGTGCTCTCTTTCAAGCCCGGAACGTAAGGCATTGCCGTAACGTAAATGACGTTATTTGTGTTTGGCGGGCACGTCGGGCAGTTCGTCAAACTCGGCGGTAATAATTGAGCGTAAGAGTTCAAGAGGAAGCAACAGGCGACAGCAAAACCCACTGTCAGCCTACCGACAATTTTTTTGATGGCATTCATGATTCGGTTTTTGTTTTCTTCCGAGCTTTTTTGCCCGGACTCGAATCTCCTTGCCATCCTGAAAGCGGAGGCGCGCCCAGCACGCCCCCGTTTCAGGCAACCACGTCCAAGCGGCGCCTCTCACAAAAGCACACCGGGACGCGCGATTGCTCGCGCATCGAGGTAAACTTTGTGAGTTTTTTCTTGCAGATTGCTAACGACCATTGGACGTGGTTTTAAGAAACGGGATTCGAGTCCTCGCAACGCAAAGACTCCATGCCAGAAATTAAATTTCTGGCGCTGGTAAAGAACTGCCTCTGTTAAATCAAATCACCAGCAAAATGGCAAGTAACAATTTGAAAACAAAAAGGCCGGGACTTTTCAATCCCGGCTTTATTGAATTCTTCAGTGGTTAATTCACAACATGAACAATTCAACGGCTTAATTTTTTGGTTTCACTTTCAAAGTCAGGCCGCTGATGCCGACAATTTCAACCGGCTGCCCGGTTTCCACCGGCATTTCGCTGACGACGTTCCAATGCTCGCCCTCGATAAACACCTTGCCGCCCGCCGGGTCAATCCGCGAAAGCGCGTTCACGGTTTGTCCGATCATCGTTTCCACGCCGGCGCGGACGGGTTTGAACTGCGCGCTGATGCCCTTGCCGACGACAAAGATGAAAAACAACGCCGTCACCACCGTGCCCGGAATGATCCAGACCAGCGACAGGCCGAAACCCGGCCCGGCGTTGCTGAACAGCATCAGCGCGCCGAGGAAAAATGAGAGGATGCCGCCCGCCGTCAAGACGCCGTGCGTCGTCGCAAAAACATCGGTGATGAACAGTGCAATCGCCAGCCCGATCAGCACCAGGCCGGTGACGCTGACCGGCAGGATGGCCGACATGTAAAGCACGAGGATCAGCGCAATCGCACCGACGATGCCCGGCAGAATCGCGCCGGGACTGCTCAATTCACCGATGATGCCGTAAATCACCATCAGCATCAAAATGAACATGACCTCCGGCCGCAGGAATAATTGGGAAAAATGTTCAAACAGATTCATCGGGATTTCCACGATGGTGGCGTTGGCGGTGTGCAACGTCCTGCCACCGACTTCGCGTCCGTTCAGTTGCTTGAGCAAATCGGGCATGTCCTCGGCGATGAAATCAATGACCTTCTTGTCCAGCGCGTCTTCCGCCGTGATGGAGGCGCTGTCGAGCACGGCGGACTTGGCCCATTGCACGCTGCGGTTCCGTTTGTCGGCGATGGATTGCGCGAAGCTGGCGGTGTCATTCTCCATTTTTTTCTTCATCACGTCGTCGGTTTTTTCCACATCGCCGCTGGAGCCGAGTTCCACCGGATGCGCCGCGCCGATGCGCGTGTGGGGCGCCATCACGGCCACATCCGCCGCCATGGTGATGAACACGCCCGCGCTGCCCGCGCGCGCCGGCGCCGGCGAGACATAAACCACGGTGGGAATTTTTGCGGCGTAGAATGTCGCGACGATTTGCGAGGCGGAATCCACGAGTCCGCCCGGCGTGTCGAGCTGGATGACGAGGCACTCGTCATCCTGGGCTGTGGCGGCGTCAATCGCGCGGGAAATATAATTGGCCGTGGCCGGGCCGATGGCGCCATCAATCTTGATCAGCCCCACCTGCGAGGCCTGCACCGCCGCCGCGCCCCAAACCAGCCCCGCAACCGCGATGGAAATCCAGTGCTTCATAACTTTCCCGAACCGATGACAGTTTAGCAGAACGTGCGGATGCTGCAAACGATTTTCGGCCGGCGCTCCCGGGATCGGCAAAAACACAATCCGGAAAAAGTAAGGATTGAACGACGGTTTTGATTCTGCAAAAATGCGGGCTGCGATTTGATTTATGGATGTTCTGACGCTTTCGAGAATCCAGTTTGGCGCGACCATCGCGTTTCATTATCTTTATCCGCCGTTGAGCATCGGCCTGGGCCTGATGCTCGTGCTGATGGAGGGATTGTGGCTCAAGACCGGCAACACGCTCTACCACCAGATGGCGCGGTTCTGGACGCGCGTGTTCGCGCTGACATTCGCCATCGGCGTGGCGACGGGCATCGTGATGGAATTCGAGTTTGGCACGAACTGGGCGGCGTATTCGCGCTACGTCGGCGACGTGTTCGGCAGCGCGCTGGCGGCGGAGGGCATTTTTGCGTTCTTCCTCGAATCCGGTTTCCTTGCCGTGCTGCTGTTCGGCTGGGACAAGGTCAGCCGCAAAATGCACTTTTTCTCGACGTGCATGGTCTGCCTCGGCGCGCACTTCAGCGCGGTGTGGATCATCGTGGCAAACTCGTGGATGCAGACGCCGGCGGGTTACCACATCGTGATTCACGACGGTGTGCCGCGCGCGGAAGTCACGAATTTCTGGCAGGTCGTTTTCAATCCGTCCTCGATGGAGCGGTTGTTTCACACCGTTTGTGGCGCGTGGCAGACGGGCGCATTTCTGGTCGTGAGCGTGAGCGCGTGGTATTTGCTGAAACGGAAACATCAGGAATTTGCCCGCGCGTCGCTGAAGGTCGGTCTGTCCGTGGCGCTCGTCGCGTCGCTGTTGCAGGCGGTCAGCGGGCACATCAGCGCGCAGGGCGTGGCGAAGAACCAGCCGGCCAAGCTCGCCGCGTTCGAGGGACTTTACCAGACGACCTCCAACGCGCCGCTCACGCTTGCCGGCTGGGTGGACGAGAAAAATGGAAAAGTCATTGGGCTCCAGGCACCGGGCGCATTGAGCTTTCTGGCGCACAATGACTTTCACGCGCCGGTCACCGGGCTGAACGAATTCAAGCCGGAAGACCGCCCGCCGGTGCAGGCGTCGTTTCAATTCTTTCACGCCATGGTGGGCGTTGGCTTCACGCTGATCGCCATCGCGGCGCTGGGATTTCTGTATTTCCGCAAAGGCACGCTGCACGAGCGGCGCTGGCTGCTGTGGATTCTGGTGTTCTCGGTGGTCGGCCCGGAAATCGCGAATCAGCTCGGCTGGTTCGCCGCCGAAGTCGGTCGGCAGCCGTGGATTGTCTACGGTGTGTTGCGGACGCCGGAAGGATTTTCCAAGATTCTGGAGGCGAATGTGGTCCTGTCGTCGCTGATTTTGATGACGTTGATTTACTTCCTGCTGTTCGCGGTTTTCATTTACCTGCTTAACGATAAAATCCAGCACGGGCCGGACGACGCGGATTTGAAGCCGTCCGGCAAACTCGCGCTGCCCGAAAAATAATCATCACCATGCACTTCGATCTCAACACGGTCTGGTTCATCCTCGTCGGCGTGCTGTTCACCGGCTACGCGATGCTCGACGGCTTTGACCTCGGCATCGGCGCGCTGCATTTGTTCACCAAGGAGGACGCCGAGCGGCGCGTGATGCTCAACGCCATCGGGCCGGTGTGGGACGGCAACGAAGTCTGGCTCGTCACCGGCGGCGGTGCGCTGTTCGCGGCGTTTCCAAACGTCTATGCCACGGTTTTCTCCGGTTTTTATCTCGCGCTGTATTTGCTGCTGGCCGCGCTCATTTTCCGCGCGGTGGCGATTGAATTCCGCAGCAAGCGGCCCGAACGCTGGTGGCGGCAGATGTGGGACGTGAGTTTTGCCGGCGGCAGCATTTTATCCAGCCTGCTCATCGGCGTGGCGCTGGGCAACATCGCTTGGGGCGTGCCGGTTGACGAACACGGCGAATTTGCCGGGACTTTTCTGGGCCTGCTCACGCCGTATCCGCTGCTGGTGGGCGTGACGACGGTGGCGCTGTTCATGATGCACGGCGCGATTTACGGCGTGATGAAGACCGACGGCGCGCTGCACGACAAGCTGCGCGGCTGGGCGATGAACTCGATCATCTTTTTCGTGATTTGCGCCGTGACCCTGACGATGACGACGCTGCTTTATGTGCCGCACATGGCGGCGCGGGTGCGCGAGCATCCGCTGCTCTTCACCGTTGCGCTGGCGAACATGCTGGCCATTGCCAACATCCCGCGCGAATTCCACCACGGCAACGACGGCCGGGCGTTTTTGTCGTCCTGCGCCGCCATCGTGACGCTGATGGCGCTGTTCGGGCTGAACATTTTTCCGAATCTGGTCTACAGCCTGCCGCCCAATACCGCAAACAGCTTGGACATTTACAATGCCGCGTCATCGCCGACAACGCTGGGCATCATGCTGATCATCGCGTGCATCGGCCTGCCGGTGGTGCTGGCCTACACGGTGAGCATTTACTGGATCTTCCGCGGCAAGGTGAAGCTGGACCGGATGAGCTATTGAAGAATCAGAGGCCGTTGGCTAATGAACCGGACGGTCGCCGGGAAATTTTTCAAAACGGCCAGTTGATGCCGATGGAAAAATCGAGCTGGCCACCCAGGTTCAACCGGCTTTGGCGGCCCGCGCCGCTGAACGCGGCATTGCCCATCGGCATATATTGCACGCCGATGAAGATGTCGGCGTCATCCTGCACATGATACATCAGCGCGCCGTTCACATAACCGCCAAAGGTCACATCGGTGCCTCCGAAGCTGCCGGTGTTGCGGGTGCTGCTGTTGCCGGTCGTGATGATTTCGCTGTATTTGCAATCGCCGGACACGATGCCAATCGCCGGCCCGGCGCCCAGCGACATGCCGACATGTTCGGTCAAATCCCAGTAAAATGACGGGCCAAATCTCAAGGTGTAGAGCATCACGTCCAGCGAGCGTGAACCGGTGATGCTTCCTGCCGTGGTGGTGTTGGTTGACGTGTATGCGGTGGAAATGATCGGGCCGGTTCCGCCGGGACCGCCCTGGTATGGCGCGGTTGGAACAATGATGCCGCCGGTGTTGTAGGTAAAAGTCGTCTGCGTGACACTTGCCAAAGTGGAGCTGTTGTCCGAAATGTTGATGGGCAGCAGGCCAAAGCCCAGTTCCCAGCCGACGCGCGCGTGCTTCCAATACCAGAGATTGTCGCCGTAGGCCATTTCGAATCCGGGGAACGCACCGCCGTCAACATTTGCGCTCATGCTGCCCAACGGTGTGACCTGGGTGATGGCGTGCATGGCAATCGTCCCATTGGCCGGATTATACTGGCTGGCGTTGTTGTATCCCCAATAACTCGTATAGCTGGAGTCTCCGTTTTGATCCGGTCTCACATAGCCGTCGTCGTAAATCCCGTTTGCCGGATTGTTGCCGGAAACATTGAACACCCCGCTTTCATTGAAGCTGGCGCTGATGTTCATTCCGACCAGCGCGCCGATGCGGAAATGCCTCGTCCAGTCGTCCGTGTCCTTGGGGATTCGGATGAAGGCGCTGGAATCCGGTTTGCCATCCACTTCCGGCTGGGCCGTGGCAGCCGGCACAACTCCCAGAAAACAGCCGGCCAGACACCCTGCGGAAAAAACGTGGGGTCGGACGCGTCTCAAAATGGAAAGCAATGTCTGCATGACCTCATGGATTCAAAAACACGCGATAAAAACGCACGGGGGTGTTGGTTGGCGCGCTTGCCGTCGTCGGCGGGCCGTAATCAATCCATTGCACTTCATTCCCCGGTGCCACGATGGAAATGGAAGGCGGCGCCATCATGGCGTTGGAAAATGAAACATTGTCGCTGTAGGCCACGGTGTAATTCCGATTGGTGACGGCAAACCATTCGATCAGCATGTTGCCGTTGGACATCCTGACGATGCGGTTGATGCTGACGTTTGTGCCTGCCGGCGCCGCGGCTGGCGGCGTCCAGTCGGGAACGGCCGGCAGCGCGAAGGCGTGCAACTGGCCGTTGGTGAACGGGAAAAGTTTTCTGGGGAAATATTGCAGCAGCAAGTTGACATGATGGCCCGCCGCCAGCCCGGCGCTCAAATCCACGAACGGACTGCCGTTGTTCGTCCCGACGGCGTTAAACAACTGGTTGGTCAAACCCGTCACGACGATTCGCGCGGCCGGAACATCGTCGGAGCTGGCGTTCGTCAGCAAAACGGACTGCTCCTCCAGCCCGTTTTGGAGATCAACATTTTGCCCGGAATTGGTGACGGCCACCAGCAGCTCGGAAAGATAATTGGTGACGGTGATGTTGGTGCTGGCGGAATTGTTGGTGGGGTTGATGTCGGTCGCTCCGGTCGAGCTGACAAATGCCGAGAACAGCAGGCTTCCCGCGTTGGTGGGCTGGACGGTCAGCACAAAATTGGTGAAAGCCCCGCTGGCCAGCGTGCCCAGATTGAAAATGACATTGCTGCCCGCGACGCTGGGAGCCGGGCTGGCTGGCGAGACACTTTTGTATCCCACGCCCGGCGGCAGCGTGTTTGTCAACATGACGTTGGGGGCTGCATTGGGTCCGGCATTGGTCACGGCCACCCCGAAAGTCATCCAGTCGTTGGTGATGACGGGCTGGGCCGGGCCGGAAATCGTTACGCCAAGGTCGGCTATGACAATGGGCGCGTTGGTGACTTGAACAACCACGTTCGTGGAAGCGGTGTTGGTCACGGTGATGGAAGTGACCGTGATCATATTGGTGATGGAGCCGGCCGCCGTTGGCTGGACGGTCAGGGACAATTGCGCAATCCCACCATTGGCAAACTCGCCGAGGTCAAAAACCACAATGCTGCCGTAATTGGTGGAAGAACCCTGGCTGACAGTATAGCTCAAGGGCAGAACTGATGCCGGCAATTGGTTGGTTACCAGCACGTCCGTCAGCGGAAATTGATTCAGGTTGGTCACGTTGATGGCGTAAGTCAGCGAATTGCTCACGAGCATGGAAGTCGCCGAAGGGGCGACGGAAAGCCCAAAACCCTGCGCGCCAGCCCGCGGGCCGGAGCACATCATCAGCCCGGCCACAACCAGCACTAGCATCCGAAGATGGAGAAAACCTTTCATGCCAGAAACAACAATGCTGCGAATTGCGTGTCAGAAATTCAAGCGAAACATTTGCTTCATCTGCTGTTCGATTCGTATCAGAAAAATTAAAGTTCCAGATTGCGCGTCAATGCGTCGCTGGCGCGGCGTTGTTGGTGTTCGCCTGAATCACCGGCGCATTGGGCGCGACCGGTGTGAAAAAGCCATTGTCCTGGGTTTGCGGCGGAGGCAATTGCTCCGAAGGCGTGTTCGTCGGCATCGAGGTGTTGAAGAAACCTCCCGACATGGTCTTGGGATGGGCCAGTTCCTTTTTGCGTTCGGCTTCGACCGCCTTGGTTTGTTCCTCGACATCCTCGCCAAGGGAAGCGGAGACGCCCGGCAGCCGCCGTCCTTCCGTGATGGTGTTTGCCGCGGCGAGTTCCGGTGTCGCCAAAACTGTGGGCCGCATCAGGACGATGAGTTCCTCGCGCGCCTTCGAACTGTTGCGCTGGGAAAACAGCACGCCGAGCAGCGGAATGTCCTGCAGGAACGGCACACCGGACCGGTTGGTGGATTTTGAATTTTTGATGAAGCCGCCGAGCATCACGGTGTCCTTGTCCCTGATGGCAATTTCGGAATTGAGCGTGCGCTTGATGGTGTTGGGAATCTGGCCGACACCGGTGATGGTGGTGTAGCCGTTGAGATCGTCAATTTCCTGCTGGATCTGCATCACGACGAGACCGTCGGGGTTGATGAACGGCGTTACGTCCAGTTCCACGCCGACGGACAACTGCGAGTAGGAGGACTGGTTGCCGTAGGAGCCGCCGTAATTGTAGGTGCTGGTGACATACGGCACGGTGTCACCCACGAAAAACTGTGCGGGCTTGGCCTGCGAGGTCTGGATGCGCGGTCGCTGGATGATGCTGGCATGGCTGTCTGACGCCGCCGCCGACAGGGCAACGTTCCAGTTCGGGCCGATACTCCCGAAATAACTCAAGCCGCCGCCAAGACTGTTGCCGACGGTAGCGGCATTGGGGGTTGAGCTTGCGCTGCTTGTTGTATTGCTGCCTAGCGTGTGGTTAATAAAATCAAAGAATGACTGGCCGTTGTTCATGCCGCCAGCGCCTTGCAAAGGCAAGCCGGTCCCATAATTTTGTTGGGCTTGCGCGACGGAGGTGCCCAGGCTCAATGTATCAGGGCCGAGCGAGTAATCAATGATGACCGACTCAATGAGCACCTGCGCGAGCAGCACGTCCAGTTTTGAAATGACCAGCTTGATCTGATCCATGTCCTGCCGTGTGGCAAAGACGAGCAGTGAATTGGCCCGTTCGTCGGCGATGATTTTGGCCTGGCCGAAAATCTGGATTGGCTCCTGCTTGCCGCCGCCCCCGCCGCCGCCCGCATTGTTGATGATGTTCAACAGTCGCTGCTGGAACGGAGTGGAGGATGACGGCGTGCCGTTGGGATTTGCTCCCGCAGTGGTTGTGCGCGACTGGCCGAACGTGCTGTTGGCCGTGTTGTTGTTGTTGCCGGATTGAGTCGCGCCCAGACCGCCCATTCCGCCAATCCCCGTTCCGGTGCTGCGGTTTGCCGCGATGCCGCTGATGGGCGAGGTGCTGGTGGAACTGCCGACGGAGACGGTCGCGCCGCCGCCGCTGCCGCCGAGGCTGTTCAGCGCGTTGGCGATGTCATCGGCCTGCGCGTAGCGGATCGGGATGACTTCGGAGATGTAAACCGCCGGCACGCTGATGTCAATTTTGTCAATCATCTCCAGCATGCGCTTGACGTTTTCAGCGTAGTCGCGGATGACGAGAATGCCGTTGTCGTCAATTGCGGTGATGCTGTTCGGCAATCTGCCAAAGGGCTGGATGATGGGCTGCATCACGCTGGGCTTGACGTATTTCAACTGGCAGATGTGCGTGACGTAGGTGCCGAGATCGGGCAAATGGGCCGCGTCGGTGCTGTCCAGCGTCCCGCCCGCACCGCCCGCCGCGTCCGGCGTCAGCACCTTCACAAACTTGTCGCCGATGGGGACGACCACGATGCCGTTGAGCGCCAGCACCGCCTGCAACGCCTCAATCGCCTCGGTCTTGGTCAGCGGGGTTTGCGTCTTCAACGTGATGGACGCCTGCGGGATCCCCCCGCGCAGCAGCGTGCGCCCCACCAGATCGGCATAAACTTCGAGCACCTGGTTCACATCCACGCCCGGAAAATTGTAGCTGTAGCCGGGTGCTTCCTTTTCCGGCGCGGCGGCGCTGCCGGGGGCCGGCGGCATCTGCGCCCAAAGGCCGGAGGCGGTCAAAAACAGGATCAGGAAGAGCGGGGTGATTTTCATTTGGCTTTTGCGGTTGGGGTTTTCGAGCTGGCCGGGGCGTTTCGCTGGTAGCTGGCCACCAGTTTGATGTTGGCGTTGAGCTTTTGATGCTGCGGGTCGGGCTGGAGTTCCAGGTCGAGCACACGGATCATCGAGACGTCGGAACCCAGCTTGTAAAGGAAGTCCACCAGTTGCTCGTCCGTGGCGCTGACATTGATGTTTTGAACCTGCTGGACGAAAAACGCGTCGTTCGTGCGGGTCAGCGGCCGCCCCGGGTTGACCATGCCGACGCCGCTGGCGTTGGCCTGCGACTGGATGGTGCGCAGGAAATTGATGGACATGTCCTCGGTCGCGACAAACTCGCCCTCGGTTTCAAATCCATGCACCTGCGCCTCGTAATTCTTCGTCTGCGAAATGGTTTTCTGGTAAAGATCCAGCTTCTGCCGCGCCGCCTCGAGGCGTCCGTGAAAGTCGTTCCAGTCCGAAAAGTGCGGCCAGATGAACGCCCAGTTCAGCACCAGGATGAAAACAACCAGCACGCCGACGGCCAGGCGGCGTTCCATCGGACGGAGTTGAGCAAAGAATTTTTTCATGGCACGGCCTCCGAGTGTTTCAATTGCAGCGAGAAGTGCCAGCTGACCTGATTGCCGCTTTGATTCCAGATGAGCGGCTCGATGGCCGCCGCCTCAAACATGTCCTGGCCGTCCAGTTTCGCCTTGCGGACCGCGTCGTAAAACCTGCCCTGGTCCGAAATCTGGCCGATCTGTTCCTGCGCGCAGACGCCGTTCAGGGTCAGTTTCTGGCCGTCGGCAAAGCTGGCGCGCTGCAGCGTGAGGCCCTCGGGCATGTTTTCGGCGACAATCTTCCAGCAATCCAGCGCCGCGTATTTCAACTGCTGCCGCTGCGCGAGCACCGTGTAACGCGCCTTGAGCTGCAGCACGTTGGTGTAGCTGTCGCCCAGTTGCGCAGCCTGCTGTTCCACCGCGACGGTCTTGTAGCTTAAAACGGTTGTCGCGCAGAAATAAATCACCACGCCGATCGCATACAAAATGCCCGTCGTGATCAGCCCGCGCAGCCAGAGCCGGTCCACGAACTGCTGGTGGTAGCGCGCGGAAAATTCCGGCGGCAGCAGCGCCGCGCCCGACGCGGCGGCGGCCCGGCGCGCGGTGCGCGCGGCCAGTTCCGCCGGCGGCGGCGGCTCCACCACCCGCACCGGCCCGTCCAGCGCCTCGCGCAGAAGCTTTTCCCACTCGGCGGCGTTGACCGGGTCGGCGACCAGATGCCATTGCGGCGGTTCGGTCAGCCAGCCTTCCATTTCGCCCGCCCAGCAGAGCTGCGCGAGCTGGCCCTTCAAATTTTTGGCGCGGTCGCCTTCGGGCGGCAGGACCAGCAGGCACAAATTCCGCAGCGCGCCGTTGCTCCGCCACGCGACCAGCGCGGCGTCCTTCCCGTGCGTGCCGGCGTAAATCCACGCGCCGTTTTCCGTCGCGGGCGTCGCCTCCAGCTGGTCCAGCATCGGCGCCTCAAGCCGGTCGGCGAGGTAGCCGTTCTTCTCCAGTTTGCCGAGAAATTCCTCCACCGCCGCGCGCCCGGCGATGATGACGACGACATGTTGCAGTTCGCCGGCCGCCGCCGTCTCGTCGGGCCGGACCGCAGCGGGGGCGGGCAGGATGTGCAGGCTCCAGACAATCTGGGTGACGGGAATCGGCGAGAGTTTTTCCAGTTGCAACTCCACCATCGCCTGCGTCTCCTCGAAGGAGCTTTTGGGCAGCTCGATGACGCGCAGAAAAACGTGTTCGGGCGGCAGCCACGCGACGTTCAGCCGCGGCTGCCAGAGCGAGCTCCACGATTTGGCGACCCACCGCGACGGCAGCGATTCGCCGCCGGGGATTTTCTGCTCGCGATCCAGGACAAAATCCCCGCCTTTCGCGTCGAACCGCCAGAGACGGTTCGCGTCGGGCGCGACTTGCAGAATGTTGCAGGAATGCCAGCGGGCCATGATTCAGTTGCGGATTGCGGATTGCGGATTGCGGAGGGGCGCCGCCGGTTCGCCAGCCGGCCGGATTGGAAATTGGAAATTGGAAATTGGAAAATTCATTTGCCCTTGGTGTATTGCGCTTTGTCGGCACCGGCCAGCGCGTCCATGTGCTCCTCGATCTGCGTCACGCGCAGGACCTCGTCAATGGTCGTCTCGCCGTTCTTGACCTTGGTCCAGCCGTCGGTGCGCAGCGTGCGCATGCCCTGTTCGATGGCCTTCTGGGCAATCGTCGTGGCCGGCGCGCGGCTCAAAATGAACGGGCGGATGGATTCATTGACGAACAGCATCTCGTAAATGCCCTTGCGGCCCTGATAACCGAGCTGCCGGCAGTTCTCGCAGCCCACGCCGCGCCAGAATTTCGCCGTGCCGATTTCGTCCTCCGGAAATCCGATTTTGCGCAGGTAATCCGGCTCGACCTTCTGCTCCGTCTTGCACGTGGGGCAGATCGTGCGCACGAGGCGCTGGGCCATGACCGCCTCGACCGACGACGCCACCAGAAACGGCTCGATGCCCATGTCAATCAGTCGTGTGAACGCGCTGGACGCGTCGTTCGTGTGCAGCGTGGAAAAAACCAAATGGCCCGTCAGCGAGGCGCGGATGGCGATCTCGGCGGTTTCCATGTCGCGAATTTCGCCGACCATCACCACGTTCGGGTCCTGGCGCAAAATGTGGCGCAGCCCCATCGCGAACGTCAGGCCGATTTCCGGCCGCACGGCGATCTGGTTGATGCCCTTCAATTCATATTCCACCGGCTCCTCAATCGTGATGATGCGTTTGTGGACGGAATTGATCGCGGCGAGGAAGGCGTAAAGCGAGGTGGATTTGCCGGAACCCGTCGGGCCGGTGACGAGGAAAATCCCGTGCGGCTTGATGATGATTTCGCGGATCATCGCCTCGTCCTTCGGCGCGAAACCAAGCTTGTCGAGCGACAGGAAGATTTTCCCGCGCGTCAGCAACCGGAGCGAGACGCTCTCGCCATAGACCGTCGGCACGGTGGAAACGCGAATGTCAATTTCCTCGCCCTTGATGCGGACGTTGATGCGGCCGTCCTGCGGCAGGCGCTTTTCGGAAATGTTCATGCCGCTCATGACCTTGATGCGCGAGATGAGCGCGGCCTGGAACCGCTTCAACTGCGGCGGCATCGGCGTCTGGTGCAAAATGCCGTCAATGCGGTAGCGGATGCGCAGGTCGTCCTCCTCCGGCTCGAAATGGATGTCCGTCGCGCGCTCCTTGTGCGCCTCCCAGATGATCTGGTTGACGAACTTGATGACGCTGGCCTCCTGGTCGTCCTCGGTGATTTCCTTGTCAACGATGTCCAGGTCCAGCGCCTCGCCCTCGCCCAGCTCGTCGAGCGTTTCGGCGCCGACGCCGTAGTATTTTTTGAGCGACTTTTCGATTTCGGACTTCGGCGCGAGCGCGAACTCCACTGGCATCTGCGCGTCGAACCGCACCGCGTTCATCATTGCCGCGTCGAACGGGTCGCTGGCGGCGAGCTGCAGGGTGTCGCCATTGACCGCTGCGGGCAGGACGGAATACTGGAACGCGACCTTCGTGGAAATTTTGTTGCGCGCCTCGGCCGGCACCGTGTGCTTGTGCAGATCAATGAACGGCCAGCCGATGGCCGCCGCCAGCTTTTGCAGGAAAACATCCTCCGCCACGCCGCGTTCGCGGGCGATGAACGTCAGCAGCGGCTCGGTCGAGCCGCCGGCCGTCGCCGCGCGCCATGCCTTGCGCCAGTCGTCGAATTGCTTCGGCGTCGCTTCCGCGACCGTCGTGATCAGATTTTTTGCCGAGCTGAAAGCCATGCGTTTTCGCAGGGTATAACAGCCGGAAGCGGGAAAAGTTGCGGAAAATTCAAAAATTGTGAACCGTTGCATCGTTAAATCGTTGCATCGGGAAAAGCCTTGTTTGACAATGCAACGGTTCACGTTTTAACGATTTAATGCCTAGCATGAAACAATTTGCCACCGTTACCGTCATCGGGCGTGACAAGACCGGCGTCATCGCCCGCGTCACCAATTTTTTATTCGAACATCACGCCAACATCGAGGCGCTGGAGGAGCAGGTCACGCGCGGCCAGTTCAGCATGACGCTCCAGGCGTCGTGGAAAAGCGGCGCATTGAAGTCCGATTCGCTCCGTGCCGGCCTGGAACAACTGGCCCGGCAGCTCGGCATGGAAATCAAGATCCGCCTCACCGAGCCGGACCGGCGCCAGCGTTTCGCCATCATGGCCACGAAGGAAACGCATTGCTTCGAGGCGCTGCTGGCCGCGAAATTGAAGGCCGACCCGGCGCTCGTCATTGGCAACCACGCCGACTTCGCGCCACTGGCGGAAAAATTCAGGCTGCCCTTTGCCCACGTCAACTGGGCCGACCGCGCCCAAGCCGAGTCGCGCGTGCTGCGGCTGCTGGAGGAGCGCGGGATTGATTTCATCGTGCTGGCGCGGTTCATGAAAATCCTCTCGCCGAATTTCGTGTGGCGCTACAAAAACAAGATCATCAACATCCATCCGTCGCTGCTGCCGAGCTTTCCCGGTTCGCAGGCCTACCGGCAGGCCTACGAGCAGGGCGTGAAAATCGCCGGCGTCACGGCGCACTTCGTCTCGACGCGGCTGGACGAGGGGCCGATCATCGCGCAAGGCTCGTTCCAAATCCACCCCGGCATGTCGCTGAAGGAACTCATCGCCTGCGGCCAGAAGTTGGAGGCCGCCGTGCTCGTCAAGGCCGTGAAACTTTACCTCAACAGGCATCTGGATGTTTACTGGGGCGTGGTGAAGGAGGTTTGACGTGAACGCCTTCGAGCCGCCGCTTTACGTTTCGCGCCGCACGCCGGCGAGCCTGTGGCAGGAATATCGGATTTTTTCCGACCGGCTGGAGCTTCAAGCGTGGACTCTTTTTCACACCGTCGTCATTCCCGCGAACGAGATTCTGGAAATCGAGGTTCGCCCTTCCGTTTTCAGCGGGCGCAAAGGCATCACCTGGGGCATCAAGCTCGACAATTCCGATTTGCACCGCCACGTCCTGGTCAGGAGAAAAAATGGCTTTTGGAAACGCCTCGCATTCACGCCGGACAATCCGGACGAGTTCGTGCGCGTCTGCCGGTCCATCATGCCTCGTTGAGCGGTCCGGGAAAGAAACGGTTCAATGAACAATGCTGTTTGATTTGCCGGCCTTTCGGGCGTAATTTCGCGTCCGGGCTGGGACATCAATTCGGCAGCCCGTGGAAAGGAAAAATCTATGGCAAGGAAAACAAACAAAAAGAGCGGCGACGGCGGTCGCGCACAGACTTTTTCGTTTCGCGCACCGGAGGCGTCGAGCGTGCAACTGGTTGGCAACTTCACGCAATGGCTGGAACATCCCATCAACCTGCAAAAGGGCGTTGATGGCGTCTGGCAGGCGGCGGTGCCGCTCCCGCCGGGCACATATCGTTACCGCTTTTTCGTGGATGGCGCGTGGCGCGACGACCCGGCTTGCACGCAGCGCACGCCAAATCCGTTTGGCGGCGAAGACATGACGCGGCAGGTGGCGTGACCGGACGCCCGCTTGCACCTCGACTCGCCGCGCCGGATTGATACGTTGTCAGCGTGAACGATTTGACCATCGGCCTTTTGGGCGCGTTGCTGGCGACAAACCAGCCGCTCGCCGTCAGCAATCTGGTCCAGCAAAACACCGGCGTCTCCGTCGCGATCGCAAATCCGAACGACCCCGAGGAACTGGAGCTGCGGCAAATCATGGAGGATGACGACACGGCGCTGGCCGAGGTGGACCGGTGGATTCAGACGAACAGCGTGCTCATGGCGACGGGCGTGGGCGAAACGAAGGAGGCGTTGAACCAACGCATTCACGCGCGGCTCGACACGGTCCGCACCAATTACGCCGCCTTTCTCCGGCGCCATCCGGATTCATCGCGCGGCTATCTGGCCTACGGCGCTTTTCTTGATGACATCGGCGACGAGGAGTCGGGCCGGGTGCAATTTCAAAACGCCGCGCAAATTGACCCGAACAATCCGGCGGCCTGGAACAATCTGGCCAACTATTACGGCGAAAACGGCCCGCTGACAAATGCCTTCGCCGATTACGCCCGGGCGATTGAGTTGAACCCCTCCGAGCCGGTGTATTACCAGAACTTCGCGACGACGGTTTATCTTTACCGCAAGGACGCGCGGGGATTTTTCGGCCTCAACGAGCAGCAGGTTTTCGACAAGGCGCTGGAGCTGTATCGCAAGGCCATCCAGCTTGACCCGGACAATTTCCCCCTCGCGACAGATTACGCGGAAAGCTATTACGGCATCCGCCCGCTGCGCACCAACGACGCGCTCGTGGCGTGGACGAACGCGCTGAACATCGCGCACAACGACGCCGAGCGCGAAGGCGTCTTCATCCACCTCGCGCGGGTCAAGGTTGTCGCCGGGCGTTTCGACGAGGCCCGCGCGCAGCTCGACGCCGTGACCAACATCATTTATGCCGATCTCAAAAACCGGCTGAAACGCAACCTGGCCGGGCGCGAAAGCGCCGCGACAAATCCGCCGCCCGGCGCGATGACCAACGTCAGCCTTGCCGCGAATGTTCCATCCGCCGCCGCGACAAACATCCCCGCCCGGCCCGTCGGCGCGTTCACCGGCGCCGCGAACCTTTCCACCAACCTCATCGCGGCCCCGCCGCCGCTGCGGCAGGCGCCGGGTTCTCCGTGAAATTCAACCTTGTCCCGTCGCGGCTTTGTGGTGAAATGGGCGCGCATGAGCTTTTACGACAAGTTGAAATTTGACGCCAACGGCCTGATCCCGGCCATCATTCAGGAGCAGAAAACCGGCCGCGTGGTGATGATGGCGTGGATGAACCGCGCGTCGCTCGAAAAAACCATCGAGACCGGCAAGACGCATTTCTGGAGCCGCTCGCGCAAAAAATTCTGGATGAAGGGCGAGCAAAGCGGCCACACGCAGACGGTGAAAGACATCGCGTTCGACTGCGACGGCGACGCGCTGCTGATCCAAGTCGAGCAGATTGGCACGGCGTGCCACGAGGGCTACCAATCGTGCTTCTTCCGCTCGGTTGAAAAGGACGGTTTCAAGATCACCGAGCCGCAATTGCAGACGCCGGAGCAGATTTACGGAAAGAAATGATTTGGCAGGGACGCCGCGCTGCGGCGTCCGGTCGGCGCAGCGCGCCGACCCTACCTAAATTTATGGACGACACAATTCCATTTGCCAGCCGCGGGTATTTCCTGATGCTCGCGCTGCTGGTGTTTTCGCGCGGCATGGATTTTTTGAGCACATGGATCGCCACGCCGAACCTCGCGCTCGAAGGCAATCCCATCGCCAAGAAGCTCGGCTGGAAATGGGGCGTGCTGCTGAACATTGCCATCTGCCTGGCGCTCCCGGTCTGGCCGTTGTCGGCGATTGTCATCGCCACCGCCAGCGTGATGGTCGCCGCGCGCAATTTCCAGTCCGCCTGGCTCATGCGCTCGCTCGGCGAGACCGCCTACCGCGAATGGTATGTCGGGCGCGTCCGCGAAACGCGCCTGCGGCTGTTTCTGTCCTGCCTCGCCGGCAACACGCTGCTCACCGCTGCCGTCGGCGCGGCGCTGATTGGGTTCGGCGGGCCGCGGCTGATTCCGCTGGCCATCGGCATGGGCATCGTGGCTTATGCCGTTGCCGTCCTGTTTTACACGCTGCTGGCGGTATTCCGGATCCGGCGCGCGCTCGACCGCGAGGCCCGCGCGCTGGCCGCCGCTCAAGCCCGGCCGGCGGACGGCGCGGCGTTGCTGGTGGAAACTTGCTCGCGCCCGCCCGGCCCAATCGTTTAATTTGCCGCCATGTATTCGCCGTCGCTTGATGAATTTCTGAAACTGGCCGCGCAGGGAAACCTCATTCCCGTCACGCGCCGCATCCTCGCCGATCTGGAAACGCCGCTCTCGGCCTACCGCAAAATCAGCGGACAGGGCGAATCGTTCCTGTTTGAATCCGTCGAGGGCGGCGAACACATCGGGCGCTACTCGTTCGTCGGCTGCAATCCGCGCGCCGTCATCAAGCAGACCGGAAACCGCGTCGAAGTCATCGAAAACGGGAAGGTCGTGGAAAGTTTTATTATTGGCGGCGCCGGCATCCGCGACGGCCTCGAAGTCGTCGAGCGCGTGATGAAAAAATACCGCGCCGTGGCGGTGCCGGGTCTGCCGCGCTTCACCGGCGGCGCCATCGGCTTCATCGGCTACGAATTCATCCACGATGTCGAGCCGGTCGTGCCGCGCCCGGCACAGGACGATTTGAAGACGCCGGTGATGTATTTTCTCGTCGCCGACCAGCTTTTGATTTTTGACCGCGTGCAGCAGACCATTACGATTCTGGTCAACGCGATTCTCGACGACGCGGACAGCCCGGCGGAAGCCTACGAAAACGCGGCTGGCGAAATTGAGCGCATCGTCTCCCTGCTCGAACAGCCGGGCGAAAATCAGCCGGTCAGCGTGCCGCGGGAGGTTCCGCCCGTCGCGTTCGAGTCGAACCAGACGAAGGAGAAATTTTCCGCCAACGTCGTGGCCGCCAAGAAATACATCACCGCCGGGGACATCATCCAGGTCGTCGGCTCGCAGCGGTTTTCGGCGCCGGTCAAGGCGTCGCCGCTGGACATTTACCGCGCCGTGCGCAACATCAATCCGTCGCCGTATATGTTTTTGCTGGAGCTGGACGGGTTCTCGCTGGTCGGCGCGTCGCCGGAAATTCATGTCCGCTGCGAGGATGGCAAGGTTGAGATCCGCCCGATTGCCGGCACGCGGCCGCGCGGAAAAACCGGGGCCGAGGATGCCGCGCTGGAAAAGGAGCTGCTTGCCGACCCGAAGGAACGCGCCGAGCATGTCATGCTGGTGGACCTGGCGCGCAACGACATCGGGCGCGTCTGCGATTTCGGCAGCGTGCAGGTGAAGGAGCTGATGACCATCGAGCGTTACAGCCACGTCATGCACATCGTGTCGCAGGTCGAGGGAAAGCTTGCCGCCGGCAGGACGAATTACGATCTCATGCGCGCGACGTTTCCGGCGGGCACGGTCAGTGGTGCGCCGAAAATCCGCGCGATGCAGATCATCGCCGAACTCGAACAGACCGCGCGCGGGCCGTATGCGGGGTGCGTCGGCTATTTTTCCTTCAACGGAAACCTCGACACCTGCATCACGCTCCGCACCGCGCTCATCAAGGACGGTCGGGCTTACGTCCAGGCCGGCGGCGGCTGGGTGAATGACTCGACGCCCGAGGGCGAATTTCAGGAGACGGTCAACAAATCCATGGCCATGCGGAAGGCCGTGGCGATGGCGGAAAATTTCGCGCGCAAAACGTGAATCCGCAATCCGGCTCCGGCGCGGTCGTCGGGCTGAAGACGGAGGATGTCAATTTCCCGCCGGTGGCGCGTTGGTGGGACTGACGGGAATCAGTTCCTCGAGGCTGCGGATGGGATGCAGCGGCATTTCCAGAAGTTTCGGGACCAGCGGAACCACCGGCTCTTTCTTCGGATTTTCCAGCGTGCCGGTGATCTTGTATTCAAAAAATTTGCTCACCGGCCACAGGAACGGGCTGACGAGCGGGCCGAAGACCGGGAAATTGTGCAGCAACTGCGCGGTGACGCGCGCGTTCACGTTTCCCCGCAAATCCACGGTGCCGCTGTAATCCAGGCGCGTCATCGCCGTGCTGATTTCCAGCGAGTCCGAGTGGATCACGCCGTTGGTGATGGCAAAAGCCGCCGCCGCCTCCGTCGCGCGGCTGTTACCCAGTCCCGGCGAAACGGCGTTCAGGACCGGCGACAAAAGGCTGAACATCGGGATGTCCCAAATCAGTCCGTCCCGCAGCCGCGCCTGCCCGAAACCATCCAGCGTCCGCCAGTCCCGCGTGTCCGCGCGCGTCACGACCACCCGCCCGGACAGCGTGCCTTCGAGGTGATTGGTGGACGACGCCAGATCCGCGGCGAGCGCGTGCAGGTTGATGTTCGTGACCGCCGTGGTGAATTGATAATCCGCGCCCTCGTGCGGCACGCGGAAATCGAAATTCGCAAAGCCGCTCCCGCTGCCGCCATAAAGTTCCGCCGCGATGTTCGTCAAAACCAGCGTCTCGCCCAACCAATGGATTGTGCCCGTGACACACGCCGCGCGGAGCTTGAGGCATTGGAACGGCACGCCGCCCACGACATCGAACCGCAGGTCGGCATCGTCCACGTCATGCACGCCGTTGATGTCGTGCAGCGGCACGCAGCCCTCCACCAAAACCGTCGGCGGCTGCAAAAAATGATACGGCTCCATGATGTGCGCGGTCTTCGGGCCGATGGCGCGCGCGATGGCCTGCGGATCGGCGGTGCTGTGGCCGTCCTTGAAGAGAATCAGCCGCCGGTTGAAATCCAGCGCGACCAGGCTGGCGGTCATCGTTTGCGTGCCGCGCCAGAGGCATGGGTTGATGAATTCCAGCACGCGGTTTGTGTAGGACAATTCGCCCGTGACGCTGTCCATGGACTGGCCGCGGACGGTGAAATTCGTCAGTGCCACGCGGCCGGTCGCGCCGATGCCGTCGTAATCATACAAGCGTCCCCACACGTCCACGTCCAGGCGCACCGGCTCGGCGAACTGCACAAGCCCGAAACCGCGCACGGCGTTGCTCGCCGTCAAAAACGGCCGGGCGGACTCGGGATCGAATGCGCCGCTGATGTGCCAGCGGTAATCCTTCGTGGCGTCGTCCTCGCTGCCGCTGATTTCCAGCCGCGTTCTGGATTGCGCGACCGCGACGGCAGGCAGATGCCAGACGAGATTTGAGTAGGCAAACCGCGCGTCCGCCGAATCAATTTTTGCGCCGAACGCCGTGCCGTTCGTGAACGCCAGTTCGCCGTTCAATCGAACCGTCGGCTGCACGCCGCGCCAGTCGGGCTGGCGGTTTGTCCACGCGGGCAGGATCAGCGAGCCGCCGGCGCGCAACGTTGGCGGCTGCGTCCACGAAAATTCCGCGAGCCGCTCGCGCGTCTTGTCCGTCAGCAGCGCCGCGACCGCGTGAAGATCCAGGCGCGAGACGTTGGTGAACACAAACTCGCGCGTGGCGACGTTTAATTTCGCCCGCGCATCCAGCGGGCCGCCGCCGAGCCGGGCGGAGAGGTTGGTGAGCGCCAGTTCCGGCGCGCTCCAGAAACCGCCGCAGGAAATCTCATCCGCGTTCAGCTCGTCGGATTTCAATTCCGCGAGCCGCGCCGTCCAGACCAGCTGATACGGCTGCAGGTTGGTCCACCAGGACCAGGAAGAATCAAAACGGGCCGCGAAGTTGGTGGGCGCGGTCAGGTTTGCTGAAATCTCCAGATTGCGCGCGGTCGGCCCCGGCGTCCACGCGCACTGCCGCGCGGACAATTTGGCCACCGTCAGTTCCGGCGAGTGCCAGACGCCGTCGCATTCGACCGCGCTCGCGCCGGCTTTTCCAGACCGCAATTCCGCCGCGCGCGCCGTCCATGTGATCCGGAAGGGTTGCAGATTTGTCCAGAGACCCGGCAGCGCGATGGAATTCGCCGGGGCCTCGGCGGGCGCGGCGAGCCGGGCGGTGAACTGGAAGTTGCTCGCGCCGGCCCACGGCGACTGGACGGCAGGCGCGGTGACGGCGAGGCGGACGTTGAACGAGTGAACATCGCGCGCGTCGCCGGTGAAATTGAGGTTCAATTGCGGCGTGCCGGTGAAATGGATTTTGCCGAGCGCGTCGGAAAATTTTTTCAACTGCGTCCGCGTCGCAGCCGCGTTGCCGGTGTCGGCGCCGCGAAAAATCGTCCAGTCGCGGATTTCCGGCGCGTGGGCGATGTCGCCGGACAGGGTGAGCTTCGCGCCCGCGAAGGTGGCCCTGAAATTGTCGAGCGACCAGGTGTCGTCGGCCTCAAAGCGCAGTTCGGTCTGGATGCCGTCGAGCTTGAGGGCGTTTGTCGGCGAGAGCGGCAGGATGAATTTGCCTTCGCGCAGGGTGAAGCCGTCGAGCTGGAGCCGCCCGTGCAGCGCGGCGCGGTAATTCAATTCCAGCCGGACCTCCTGCGCCGAAAACGCCGGGCTGTCGGGCGCGGCGGAATGGCCCGCGTGGACGTTTTCCGCGATCAGCCCGTGGAAGAGGCTGAAGCGCAGCCGGGAAAAATCCAGTTCAACGCCGTGTTCGCGCAGGGTATCCACCAGCCGCTGCTGCAAAAAATCCGGCACGCCCATGCGGTCGAACCAGACGAACGCGCAAATCAGGGCGAGCACCGCGGCCAGCGCGCCGTGGCGGCACCAGCGGAAGCCCACGCGGCATTTGCGCCAGAAACCGGATTGCATATCACGGCACGTTCGCTGGAATGGTGAGATAACTCAAGACGAACTGGTAAAGCACCGGCGAAAATTCAAACATCCAGCGTTCGCCGTCCAGCGTAACGGCGGCCAGCACGCCGTTGTCGTGCGCGCCGAAATCCACGGTGGGTGAGCCGAAATCCACGGTGAATTTCCCCCCGTTCTTGAGTTCGGTGGTGATTTGCAAATTGTCCGGTCTGAATCCCATCGTGGTCATGTCGGACCCGGCCAAATTGCGTCCGATCCAGCCGGCGGCGGTCAACTGGCCGAAGCGCTCGACCGCCTGCCCGATGTATTTGCCTTCGATGAAACCCTGCGAGCCGGCGGCCAGCGACCATTTGTCCGGCCCGTTGTGGACGATCTGGCGGGTTTTGCCGCCTTGATGAATCGTGATTTGCGCCACGTCATCCACCTTGAAATTCCAGATGCCCAGGTCGCGGAATTCCCAGCCCTCTTCCGGCAGACGGTTGAAATCCCGCACCGTGATGGCGTAAATGGAATCCTCGTTGCCGCACCGGACAAAAACCTCGTTGGTTAGTGTCGCGCCAAAATACAGTTGCGCGACGACCGAGTTCGTGTCGCCCGCTTTCGAGCGCAAAACAATTTCGCGCTGCGGCGTGGCGAGGCCGCAGCCCGTCAAATCGGCGGGCATCACGACATCCTTCACATATTCCGCGACGCGCAGTCCGGCCAGCGTTTTGATGAATTGCTGGACGCTGCCGGCGTCCGCCGAATATTTTTCACCGACGATCCGCCAGTCGTTGGAACCCTGTTCCCGCAGGATGAAATTGTTCTGGCCGCGCACCTCAATTTCCGCGACTGGCGCGGTCAGTTCAAACAGCCGTGTGTCGCGGAAATCCTTTTCCGCACCGCGCCACGGCGTCAGCGGTTCGCGGGCGGTCGTGAAGACGGTGTTCCAATCTCCGCGTTTTCCATAAGCCCGCGAGGGGTCGTTCGCCGGGCTTTTGCCCACATGGACGGCGGTCACCAAGTTGGTGCTGCGACCGAGCCACAAATCGAGATCGGCGGGCTGCAAACCGAACGCGGCGGGGTCCGCCTTGGCGTCGTCGGTGATGAATTGCGTGACATGTGCGGCCAGCAGTTGCTGGAGCGCGTCGGTGATGTGGTCGGCGTCGGCGCGCGCGTTCCGCGGGCGGATCATGCGCCAAAGATGGTTGGTCGGATCGCGCCGGAGTTCGATGACGATGCCCTTGGCATTGTTGGTCAGCACAATCCAGTCGAAGTCGTTGTGTCCGGCGTTCACGAGCGCGGTGTCGCGCCATTCGTCACCGGTGCGGGGGATCAAATCAAGCCAGCCGGCGTCGGCCACGGCCACGCCGTCCACGCCGGCAACACGCAGGTAGACCTGGTCGCCGGGCGCGGTTCTGCCGCCCACCGTCAGTTGCCAGCTCTGATCACCTGCGGCAATGGCGAGCCTGGCTTGCGGATGTTCAAAACCGAATTCCGTCTCGTAATCCTTGTGTTCGTGGAGTTCCGCCGTGCCGATTCTGGCGGGCGCGAGTTTTTGGAGGGCGTTAAGCAGCGCCTGGATGGCGGCGGCCTGCGCGGGATAGGAAACGGGCCGGGTCAGGACCCAGCCGCCACCCGCCGCGTCCGACGGCCTGCTGTTCGTCGCGCAGATTTCCATCGCGCCGGTTGGAAACACCTGGACGCTCGTGACGGTGGCCGGACGCAGGTTGGGCAAAAGAGTCGCCGGACCGGCAGTGACCGGGCGGAGGTAGTGTTCAAAAATGAAGATGAACGCGAACAGCGCCGCGGCGATCACGAACCAGATGCCGGTGGTTTTTGAATTCATGCTGTTAGCTCCATTTTTATTTCCTTCGCACCAGCCAGACCAACCAGCCGAAGAGCAGCACCATGCCGGGCAGCGCGCCGAGCAGAAGCCAGCGGACGGCTTTTTGCTGGTCGCGCGTCATCGTCAGGCGGAATTCCGTGACGGGCCGAGGCCCGATGCCCTCGAGCAACTGCGGCCGGTCCAGCAGCCAGTTGACGGCGTAACCGGCAAAATCGCGGTTGGCGCCGGAGTCAATCATCTGGTTGTCGAGAAAAGTCGAATCGCCCGCGACAACCATGCGCGTGATGCCGCGCGTGCTGATGACGCCGGGAACGACTTTCTGTTCGACCGCGACCGCGAGCGGATAACTGCGCGGCGCGGCGGCAATCTCGCCCATGAGCGTTGACTGCGGGCTGGAGGCCAGAAGCTCATCAACCTTGGGCGCGTCGGCGGGCGGATTTTGCGCGTTAATCGCGCCGACGGGCCGCGGCAAAACCAGCTGCACCGCCAGGCCTGTCAGCGGGTTGACGATGGGATGATTGTTGAACGTGTTGATGATCACATCGCTGCCGGAACGCGTGTTCTTCGGCTCCAGCACCGCGTCGCCCAAGACGGCGACGCCCCACCGCGCGAGGATGGGATCGAGTCCGGTCGGCTGATTGCGGGACAAATAATTGAACAGCATGAACAGCCGTCCGCCTTGCGCGAGGTATTGGTCAATCTTCTGGAGTTCCGTTTCATTGAGCGCCGTGCGCGGTCCGGCGATGACGAGCAAATTGCAATCGTCCGGCACGGCGTTCTGGCCGAGCAAATTCAGCGGCTCGGTTGCGATATAATTTTCACCGAGAACCGCGCCGAATTTCAGGTAGCCCTGGTCGCCAGAATCGGACAGCAACGGTTCGCCGTCGCCCTGCAGAAAATACGCCTTGAGCGGCTTGGGGTTTTCCACGGCGAGCAGCATCGCGGTGAATATCATCTCGCCATTGGAGGCGATGGGCTTGCGGCGGAATTCGCGTTCGGTGGCGTTGGGCACCTCCTCCAGCCTGACCTGCGTGAGCGAGTCGCCATTGACGGTTTTCACGCGGCCATGGTTGTCAAAAATGACCAGGTCCTTGTCCTTCGCCGCCCCCAGCTTGTATTGTTCCTTGACCTTTTCCGCCTCGCCCGGGTCGTGCACATAGTCCACGGTCCGGACGGCAATGTTCGGGTTCGCCGAGTGGTATTCGTCCAGCAGCGCCTTGATCGTCGGATAAAAATTCCCTTCGTCCTGGGTGTCGAAATAAACCGTCACGCTGATGCGATTGGTGATCGAGCGGATCATGTTCAGCGTGTGCGAGGACAATTGCTGTGCCTGCGAACTCAAATAAAACCGCCCGTAAAATTTCGCGCCGAGATAATTCACCATCACGGCCACCGCCAGCACCAGCGCCGTGCGCACGACCACGTCGAAGCCGATTTTCCACCGGCGACCGCGCGAAAAACTGGGTTGTGATTTGGCGGCCATGTTATTTCCAGCGGCGGCTTTCCACCACGCGCAAGGTCAGGAACAGAAAGAATAAGCTGGCGCTGACATAAAACAGCACCGTGCGCGTGTCCAGCACGCCGCGCGCAAGATCGTTCATCTGGTCGAACAGGTTGAAATAGGACAGCGCCTGCGCCTGCCATTGCGCGGTGACGGGAATTGATTTCGCCAGAAAACCGAGCGAGAACAGGCTCACGCCCAGCACGAAGCTGATCATCGCCGCCGCCATCTGGCTTTGCGAAACGGCCGACGCAAAACAGCCCAGCGACAAAAACAGGCAGCCGGTCAGAAAAATTCCCAGATACATTCCGCCCACCGTGCCCGCGTCCAGCGCGCCTGGCTGGTTGGTGAAATGCCGCACGATGAACAGGCACGCCAGCATCGGCAGCCATGTCACCATGTAAAAAATAATCGCCGCCGCGAATTTCGCCGCGACCACCTGGATGTCGCTCACCGGCGTCGTCATCAGCGTTTCAAACGTGCCGGAGGCTTTTTCCAGCGCGAACAGCCGCATCGTGATCACCGGCGTTACGAGCAGCAGGATCAGCCAGAAATAAAAAGTGGCGTAAAACATTTCCGTCACCTGCGCGGTGAACGGATCGTTGCCGAGGCCGGCGATCAAAACGACAAAACTCAACCCGACCAGCAGCGTCACCGCTGCGATGATGACGTAGCCCGTCAACGAAAAGAAAAACGCGGACAATTCCCGCCGCAGCAGCGTCCAGAAAATTTTCACTCGTTTTCCTCCTCCTCGTCGGGCCGGGTGATCTGCTCGTAAATGTCCTCGAGCGAATGGCGGCGGCGCGTCAGTTCGCGCATCACCCAGCCGTTTTGCTGCGCCAAGATAAAGATGATCGGGCGCAGGTCCAGACCGTCGCGCGGTGTCAGCACGCAGCATTGGAAGCCGCCCCCGCCGTCCGACATGTCGAAGCGCTCAATTTCCGGTATCCGCGAAAGGCATTCGCGCAGCGCCCCGGCGGGCGCGGCGATTTCGGCGATGACCTGGCTGCTGCCGGCCATGAGCCGCTGCAAATTTTCCGGCGTGTCCGAGGCAAGGATTTTGCCGTCGAACATGATGAGCATCCGGCTGCACATCATTTCCGCCTCCGGCAAAATGTGCGTTGAAATCAAAACCGTGTGTTTCCCCGCCAGGCTTTTGATCAATTGCCGCACCGAGCGGATTTGATGCGGGTCAAGACCGATGGTCGGTTCATCCAGAATGATCAATTCCGGCTCATGCACCAGCGCATCCGCCAGGCCGACGCGCTGCCGGTAACCCTTCGAGAGCTGGCCGATGACGCGCCGGCCCACGTCCGCCAGGCCGCATTGTTCCATCACCGTCGTGACGCGCTCGCGGGAGCGCCGCCAGCCGAGGCCCTTGAGCCGCGCGCGGAATTTCAGATACTCGCGCACGCGCATTTCGGGATAGAGCGGGTTGTTTTCCGGCATGAAGCCGATGCGGCGGCGCACCTCCACCGATTGATCGAACACATCAAAGCCCGCCACGCGCGCCGTGCCGCTCGTCGCCGGCATGAAGCACGACAATATCCGCATGGTCGTGCTTTTGCCCGCGCCGTTCGGGCCGAGCAGGCCGACGATTTCGCCGCGCGCGACCGCGAACGAGATGTCGCTCACCGCCGTGCGGCCCGCGTAGCGTTTCGTCAAATTGGAAACTTCAATCATCGAATCTGTGAACCGTGAAAACTCCGGCCAGTCTAGCCGAAAACACCCCGCTGCGGCGAACAAAAACTTCGGCTTGCCATGATTTAACAGGCGGAAACCGCCGGAGTTGCGCTCAAAATAATTTGACTTCACCGCCCGGTCGGAGAAAAGCTGTCCCGGTTGAACCCGTCCGCAGAAAATTTTTACGCCGTCTGGCGCAACCAGGGCCGCGCCGGGGATGTTTTGCGCGACAAGGACGGCTTTCCCGCCGAACGGCTGCTTCAGGCCGTCTGGCGGCATCAGCGCCTCCAGCGCGACCGGCTGAAAACCCTGGACGGACAGGCCGTCCGCGTGCTGCATCCCGGTTTCACCAGCGTCGAGGGAGGACCGGATTTTCGCGGCGCGGTCATCCAGACCGGCGGCGAACCGCCGCGCTCTGGCGACGTGGAAATTGATCTGCGCAGCCACGGCTGGCACGCGCACGGCCACGACCGCAATCCAAATTTCCAAAATGTCATTCTGCACGTCGTCTGGGAAACCGGATCGCCGACCTCCGGCACGGCGCAAAGTGGGCGTCCGCTGACGCTGCCGATAAACGATTCGCTCGACGCGCCGCTCGGCGAGTTGAGCCGGTGGCTCGAAAATGAATCCGCATCCGTGCTGCCCGAAAATTTTCGCGGCAGATGTTCCGTGCCGCTGCGCGAACTCGGCGAACCGCAGCTTGCGGAGCTTTTGCGCCAGGCCGGCCGCGTCCGTCTGGAAGCCAGGGCCGCGCAACTCTCGGCCCGCGCGCGGCAGGCCGGCTGGGAGCAGGCGCTGTGGGAGGGCCTGTTCCGCGCGCTCGGCTACAAGCACAACGCCTGGCCGATGCACAATCTGGCGGAAACGCGGCTACTCTGGTCGCGCGGCGCAGAAACGCCGTTTGCATTTCAAGCGCGCCTGCTCGGCGTCAGCGGTTTGCTGCCGGCGGAATTGACCCGGACGCAAAAAAGTTCCGACACCTGGTTGCGCCGCGTCTGGGACTGCTGGTGGCGCGAGCGCGACGCATTTGCGGATTGCATTTTGCCGCGCGCGGTCTGGAAGTTCCACGGCCTGCGCCCGGCAAATCATCCGCAGCGGCGGCTGGCGCTGGCGGCGCACTGGCTGGCGGACAAAAATCTGGTTTCAAAAATTGAAAACTGGTGCGTCGCCGGCCTGGCGGACGACGTGCTGCCGGGTTCGCTGCTGGAAATGTTGCAGGTTGAGCGCGACGAATTCTGGTCGTGGCACTGGACGTTCAAATCGGCGCGGCTGGCGAAGCCGCAGCCGCTGCTGGGCGGCGCGCGCGCGACGGATCTGGCGGTGAACGTGATTTTGCCGTGGCTGTGGGCGCGCGCGGCGGAAGGCAAAAACGCCGGGCTTCAACATGAAATCGAGCGGCGTTATTTCGCCTGGCCGGCGGCGGAGGACAATTCGGTCCTGAAGCTGGCGCGTCAGCGGCTGCTGGGAACTTCAAGCTGCGGCGCATTGCGGAGCGCGGCGGCGCAGCAGGGCTTGATGCAAATGGTCCGCGATTTTTGCGGACACTCAAATGCCGTCTGCGACAACTGCCGGCTGCCGGAATTCGTGCGGGGTTGGAACCGCGGCACGGCCTGAAGCCCGTGCCGCAAAATTATTTCACTTCGAGCTTGTCGAACGGATTGTTCACAAAACCGTCCGAAGAGGGCTTGTCCGCGACGGGAACCCTGCCGGCCGGCGGCGGCACGGCGGGAGGATTGCCGGCGGCGGGCGGCGTGGCGCCTTCAATCGCATACGGATTTTTGGCGCGTTTGTTTCGCGGCAGCGGGCTGATCATCGCGTTGATGCCGCGCCCGATGAGCTTGGGCACAAAATCGGGATGGCCGAAGGGCGCGACGGCTTCGAGGAATTTTTTCGTGACTTCAAAACCGAATTCCTGATGCGCCATTTCACGGCCCCGGAATTTGAGAACGACTTTCACCTTCATGTCCTCGCACAGAAAGCCGATCGCGTGCTGGATTTTGGTGCTGAGGTCGTGTGGGTCAATGCGCGGGCTGAGCTGGACCTCCTTGACGGTGGAGGCGTTCTGGTTCTTCTTGGATTCTTTTTCCTTCTTGGCCTTCTCGTAACGGAACTTGCCCAGATTGACCAGCCGGCAGACCGGCGGCACGGCAGTGGCGGCAATTTCAACCAGGTCCACGCCATGCTGGCGCGCCAGGGTCAGCGCCTCGTTGAGGGAAATGACGCCGAGCTGCTGGCCGTCCACCCCGATGACCCGGACTTCGCGGGCGCGGATTTTGCCGTTGACCCGGACAAACGAATCGGACGAAAAATTCCGTGAAGGAAAGGGGCGGCTCAAGACACCCCCGTTGGTTGTGGCATAGCTGTGAGTTTTGGCATCAATTCTGGCGTCGGACTAGTTCAAACGATGCTGTTTATTTAAGTGATAACCGTTCCTGTTGCAAGCAAATAATTCGCGGCAAAATCAGGTTTCGCCCCGGAACGCCCGGATGCTCCGCACAAAATCATCCGGCACACCGAAGTCAAACCGCTCCGCGCCGGTCATTTCCAGCGCAAGATAACCCTCGCGCCGGCGCTGGATTTCCTGTGCGCGGGTCAGTTGAAACTCGCCGCCGTCGCGCACGTCGTCGCGGATCATCTCCTCCAGCACGTCGTAAATCGAGGGCGCGAGCAGGTGCATTCCGAACCAGCCGAGCCACGTTTCGGCGGGCAGATCGTTGACGCGCAATTTTTCCCGCGCGACGGCCACGGCGGGTTTTTCGATGATGAGCGAAACGTCAATCAACCGGTGATTTTCCGCGCGGCGCGCGCCGGCAATGGTGCCGTAACCCTTCAGCTCGGCGGCGGAAATGCGGTTCACGGCGGAAACGCTCTTGCCGCCGGATATTTGCGCCGTGTCCGCCAGCTCGCGATACGGCGAAACCGGTTTGCCGCGGAACAAATGGTCGCCGAGGCCGAGCAAAATCATTTCGCCCGCCGCGAAATTTTTCGTCTGGAAAATCGCGTGGCCATAACCTTCCTGCCGTTGCTGCACGGCAAAGCTGACGCGCCGCTCAAAACCGCGCATCTGCTCCGCCTCCCGGAGCAGCGCCGGATATTTCGCCAGCCGCTTGAGATAATCGTCGCCCGGCCCGCGCAGATAATCGCGCACCAGCCCGTCCTCGCCGGGCTGGACGATGATGCAAATCTCCTCGATGCCGGCGGCTTCGAGTTCAAGCAAATGATAATGAAACAGCGCGCGGGCGATGCCGTCGGCGCCGACGACGGGGAAAAATTCCTTCTTCACCGCGTGCGACGCCGGGAAATGGCGCGTGCCAAGACCGGCGATGGGAATGACGGCTTTGCGAACTTTCATTTTCAAGCGTCAAATCGCTTCCAGCCGGTTGCGCCGAAGGCGTAGCGCTTGGCGCCGAATTCGATTGCGCCGGGCGACATGCCCTCGAAAATGTCCGGCATCGCCCCGACGCGCCGGGAAAATTCGACGGCGATTTGCGGGATGTGTTCCTTGAGCGCGGCGATTTTGCCGAACACGGCCACGGTGCCGCCGGTCCCGCCGCCGGTGATTTTAGCGCCGTAAAGGCCGTTTTCCGGGCCGCGTTTGCGGACGGCTTCCACCAGGAAATTCACCTCCGGCACCGAGAGCCGGCAGTTGTCGCGGTAGCTTTCGTGCGCGCCATACATCATTTCGCCGGCCGTCACGAGCGCCCGCTCGTCGCCGGTCCCGGCGGCCTGGAGCGCCTTGATGAATTTCAACACGCGCCCGTTTTCGCCGATGGGATGCCGCGTGGGGCCGGCGACGCGGTAGGTGGCATCCGGCTGCACCGTCGTCACCGGGTCGTCGTGCGTCTTGTATTTGCCGAGGAAATCCGAGCCGAGAATGGTTTCGGGGATTTGCGCCTGGTATTCGGTTTGCAGCTCGTCGGCTGAAATTTCGGTGAGGTAATTCAGCGGCGCGCGGCCCGTCCGGGCGCGGAGTTCGTTGATGATTTTTTTGCCCATGAACGCGCCGATGCGGACGTTGCCGTAGGCGTTGCCGGCGACGGAATGGCGGACCATCGAGTTGATGCCCACGAAGCCGGTGCCGGCCGGGATTTCCACCTCGCCGACAATCGAGCCGGGCCGGCAGAGGATGTGCGTGAGCCGGCCTTCGCGTCCGCTGGCGACGGCGATCTGATCCATGATGCCGCATGGCGCGCCGACGACGTGATTTTCGGCCATCTGGCCCAGCCGCGCGATGCGCATGCCGTCGAGCTTCAGGCCGAGATAGGCGTTGAGGCAGGAAAGCGTGCCGATTTCCACGGCGGCGGAACTGCCGATGCCGACGTTCATCGGCACCGCGCTCATCAGCATGAAACTGAAGCCGTAGGGCAGCGCGACCGATTCTTCTTTCAACAAAGTGAAAATGCTTCCGCCGATGTAGGCCGCCCAGCCGGCCAGCGGATTGGCCAGGCAAAGCTCGCGCATTTGCGTGTAAGTGCCGACGGTGTCGCCCGATGCCAGGTAATCCAGCGGGATGCGCGTCTCGACGGGCAGGCTGCGCTGGCCGACCTGCACCGAGCGGATGCGCAGCGTGCGGTCGGTGCGGGCCTGCAACGCCATCAACATGCCGCGGCCCAGCACCGCTTCGCAGACGTTGGCGCCGGAATAATCGGCAATGCCGCCCATCACGTCCAGCCGGGCGGGCACGCGGGCCACCCAGACCTCGCCGCTGTTGAAGAAACCGGCCAGGCCCGTCGGGTCGCCGTTTGGTTTGCGCAGGAGCTGCTCGAATTCTGAAATTTCAAACGGTAGTGCGGCGTTCATAGGTTGTGGCTTTGACGATGCCACAATCCGGGCGCGCGGTCACGCGGGAAAATCAGTGGTGGTGGCGGAACAGCCGCTTCCGGTTTTCGAGCAGATACCAGACGATCAAAATATTCAATGCCAGCACAATGAGCAGGCCGATTTTGGGATGGTGGAAAAATTCCGGGCGCGGCTGGTCCGGCGCCCTGGGCAAACGGCGGCGCACCAGTTCAAAAACTTCAATCGGGATGAAAAACGCCGACTCGCAGATGGCCAGCCAGATGGCCCACTTGGCGCGGAATGCCAGCCCGGTCCCGCCGACGAGCAGGAACAATCCGTAAAGCGTCGTCCCCGACGCAAACACACGCATGTTGGTGGGTGAGACGGTGTCCAGCCAGTCGGCGATGCCCGCGAAAAAGCGCCGTTCGGGATCAAGATGCACCCACCCCAAAAACTGATTGAACAAATCGGGCAAATCCTTGTTGGCGAGTGAAAAGATGCTCAACGCCAGCAGCAGCAACAGCGAGCCTTTGACCAGTTTGACCGCGATGATGAAATACAGCGTCGGCGCGCGCTTCTTTTCAGGCACGTCTGGAATTTTTGCGTTCTCGGTCATCAACGAATTTTAGACAGCAAAAACTGCAAAAGTTCAGAAATTTTCAGCCGTTCCTGCTTGCCGTCGTCGCGGTAACGGATCGTCACCGTGTCGAGCAGCTCCGGTTTTTCGCCCAGCGTGTCGAAATCAATCGTCACGCAGAACGGCGTGCCGGCCTCGTCCTGGCGCGCGTAGCGTTTGCCGATGCTGCCGCCGTCGTCGTAGTAAACATTCATCCACGGCCGCAGCAAATCGCGGACTTCGAGCGCTTTCTTGACCAGCTCCGGTTTGTTTTTCAACAGCGGCAGCACGCCGGCCTTGATCGGCGCGACGCGCGGGTGAAATTTCATCGTGTAAATCGTCTCGGTCTTGCCTTTCGCATCCGTCTGGGTCGTTTCGGAATACGCGTTGGCGATGAGCGCGAGGATCAAACGATCCACGCCGGCGCTCGGCTCGATGACATGCGGAATGTATTGTCCCTTCGCCAGACCGTTCGCGTCGTCGGTGGCCTGCTTCTGCGCCGGCTCGGCTTCCACGCCGGATTTTAAGAGATATTTTTTCCGGTTTTCGTAATAACGCTTCCACAAATCGTCCTGTTTTTCCTTCGGCAGCCTGGCCCAGGCGGCGCGCAACTCGTCGTCGAACACGCCCATCGGCTTGCCGGAAAAACGCGCGTGCTGGCTCAAGTCAAAATCGCTGCGCGCGGCGATGCCTTCCAGCTCGTCGCCGGCCACGTTGCCATTCTGGTCTTTTTTGCTGAACGGGAACTTAAACAAAATATCCGTGCAGGCGCGGGCGTAATGCGCCAGTTCCGCCGGCGTCTGATGATGAAAGCCCAGCGTCTCCCGCGACAGGCCGATGCCCTCGTAAAAGCGCACGCGCTCCTCGACCCAGTATTGATGCCATGCCTGCCAGCCCCAGTTCGATTGCGGATTGTGGATTGCGGATTGCGGATTCTCAGAAATGGTTGCCACGCTGCCGTGGATGGCCTCGATGACTTCATCGGGCTTGATGAAAAACTCCAGCTCCATCTGCTCGAACTCGCGCGAGCGGAAGGTGAAATTGCGCGGCGTGACCTCGTTGCGGAACGCCTTGCCGACTTGCGCGATGCCGAACGGCACCTTCTGGCGCGACGTTTCCATCACGTTCTTGAACTGCGCGAAAATCGCCTGTGCGGTTTCCGGGCGGAGATACGCGATGGCGGAATCGTCCCGCACCGGGCCGACGTAGGTTTGAAACATCAGGTTGAACGCGCGCGCCTCGGTTTTTTCGCCGTGGCATTCGCACACCATTTTGCTGGGCTTTTGCGGGCAGGGAATGTCGGAAATCTGATCCGCGCGAAAACGGCCCTTGCAGGTTTTGCAGTCAATCATCGGATCGCTGAACGTCGCGACATGGCCCGATGCCTCCCAGATTTTGGGCGACATGATGATGGTGGCTTCGAGGCCGGCGACGTCATCGCGCTGGCGAGTCATGGCGTTCCACCAAAGCTCCTTGACGTTGCGCTTGAGTTCGGCACCGAGCGGGCCGTAATCCCAGAAGCCGTTGATGCCGCCGTAAATCTCGGACGATTGAAACACAAATCCGCGCCGCTTGCACAGCGACACGATTTTTTCCATCTGCAAATTTTCTTTTGGTTCGGCCATAATTCAAGTTCAAGGTTCAAGGTTCAGGGTTCAGAGTCCCAACGCTGAACTCTTAACTGCGAACCCCGAACGGTTTGATCGGGTCGGTCAGTGTTTGCGAAGCGGGCGCCGGTGTAAATCAGATTTTCACAAGTGCGGAACTGATGTGCCGAATCATATCCGGTGAATGTTATCGGATTGACCCGCGGTGGATGGCGTGGTTTGCTTCGGTTGAAGTGTGACTCCACAAAGGTTGAAACGCCAGCTTAAGGACGGATTGGCCGGTGCCACGAGTTTTTTCGGCGCGGTGGGAAAGCGCGAAACGATCTGGCGTGCATTCGTCGCGGCTTCGATGGCGATGGTTTTGATTTACCGGGTTGATCTGGGCGCAGCCATCTATTCTCAAGCTTCACAAGTTGCCAGACTTCAGCCGGCGGCCGTGCCGTTTGGTCAATTTTTGAAGGCGACTTTCAATGATTTCACTTTTGTCTGTCTAATGGGGCTTTGTTACCTGGGTCTGAAAATTTCGGCATTCCGACTAATGCCGCGACTGGCTGCCAACGCCATTGTTAAGATCGGCGAAGGAATATTTGCGGTTGCGCTGCTCTCGTTGCTGGCATTTATCGAGCGTGCGCATTATCAACTGCTGCTTCAAATGGACACCGGCCTGACGCTTGATTTCGTGAAAATAACACCGACGATGATGGGCGTGGACGATTTTTTCCGAATTCTGACGTGGCAGGATGTTGCTTTTATTCTGGCTCCGGCACTGGTTTTTGTTTTGGCGTGCTTGTTTGCCAGGACATGGCGGCGGATTGACAAATATGTTTTCCTCTTTTTGTTGTGTTTCGTTATGTGCGCGCAAATGGCCGGCCCGCAGACATTGCCTTCTGAAATCGCCTCGAATCCGGTCGTTTACTTTTCGAACGATGCCATTGAGGACTGGGTGAGCGAAGCGTTCCAGGAAAACGAGTATTACGCGCGGCTCAAGGATTTGCCGGGAGATGAGCAAACCAATTCGATACAATTGGTGGACGAGGCCTTCGTTAATCCGCGGCCGCAACCGCCTGCTCCGCGACACGAGCCGGCTTCAATCGCCGACGGCAAGCCTTGGAACATCTTGTTTATCGTGTTGGAAAGCACCGGAGCCGATTATGTTTTTGACACGTCTTTGGGCAACCCGACCCCGATGCCGTTTTTGCAGAAAATGACCGGCGAGGGTTTGTATCTCAGCAATCATTTTACATCCGCCAATAACACCGCCAAGGCGGCGCTTTCCCTGTTCACCGGTTTATATCCTTCCACCGGCCGAATTAATTTTTCCATGGGAGACAGTGTCGCCATCCCGACGCTGAATCATTATCTTCCGGCGGAATACGACTATTTTTTGATTCATCCCACCGACCCGGGGTTTTCGTTTCCGCAATTCCTGTTTCTCAACAACGGGCTGCACGATTTTTACAACATGGAAACCCTGCCGCCCGGCCGGCGGCCCGCGCCAAATGGCTTGGCGCGCAATGAAATTGACTGTTTTGATTTTCTAATCTCGCGTCTGGATAGCGCCCGCGAACCGTTCCTGGGCATCTACTGGTCGTTCATTCCGCATTTTCCTTATTCAGACTACGGGTCGGAATTCCGCATTTTGCCCGGCGTCACCAAGAGGCAGGCCTACTATAATAATTTGCACACGCTCGACGCGCAGCTTCAACGCGTTTACGAACATCTCGTCAAGACTGGTCTGGCCGACCGCACGCTGTTGGTATTTGTCGGCGATCATGGTGAGGCATTTGGGCAACATCCCGAAGTTTGGGCGCACACCTTCGGCTTCAACAGCGAAATGTTTCGCGTTCCCATGCTATTCTGGCAGCCCAAACTGGTTTCGCCGCAAGTCGTCAAATTCCCCACTTCGCACGTGGACGTCACGCCGACGCTGCTCGATATTTTGGGATTTCCGTATGACGAATCCAGATTTCAAGGAGAATCCGTCCTGCGTGGCACGCCGCGCCGGAAATACATTTTCACCATGGACGCCCACGGCGAATACATTTCAGCCATCAGCCCGAAGATGGACAAAGTCATCATCGGTTTCCACCAGAACTATTTCGGCGCATTCAACTTGGCCAAAGACCCCGGCGAAATATTTCCCCTCGACGAAAAGCGTCTTTGGCCGCAAGCCGAAGCCATCATCAAATTCCGCAATTACCAGTCGCAGATGATTGAGGATTACAATCAGGCCATCCTTGCCGGCCGGACATTTCCACCAGAAAAACACGGTCCCGAAAAATAAGAACTCGCGCCGCCCTGACCGTTTTGCGGAGCAATTTCCCGCCTCCACTTCCCGCTTCTGCAAACTACGTCCGAATTTGCGCAGCCAATTTTCTCCTGTCGTGCTCAAACAGTGGTTGTGAGGCCGAGTCGGTGTAAATGAGTTTTTACCCGTCCGATTTTGTCATCGTGTGTGAAATTCACGCATATGCGTGAAATTTTCACGCAAGCGGCCCAGGCGGGGGTGTTGGCGGGTTGATATTTTTTGCCTAATTCATCGTTTTCCTGACGATTTTCAAGAATGCATCTTTGCCATCAAGTTGGCACGAGCATTGCTAAAAGGTTTTCAGAGTTGGTGTTGACGGTGGGCGTGCTCGGTGTAGAGTTCGCCCCCTGTCACCCGAAAGAAACAACAACAAAACAGTAATAACCTATGAAACGCACTCTCAAACAGAAAAAGGGCTTCACGCTGATCGAGCTGCTCGTCGTGATCGCCATCATCGCCATTTTGGCGGCCATGTTGCTGCCGGCGCTCGCCGCCGCCAAGCGCAAGGCGCAGAAAATCAACTGCACCAACAACCTCAAGCAGATTGGCCTCGCCTTCAGGATTTGGGAGGGTGACAACAGCGACAAATACCCCACAGCCTTAAGCTCGATGCAGGGTGGTGCCTCGGAATTCGTCGTGTATGGCACTAAAACGAAAGCCGACAACGCTTATAATGTGCCTTACGTCTTTTCGTGCATGTCGAACGAGTTGTCCACGCCAAAAGTGGTGTATTGTCCATCGGACAGCACTCGCTCTATGAACGCGACCAACCCATGTTTCAATGTTACCGCCGCCGCCGGTTCCACAGCCGCACCCTTCTATAATGGGTATTTGAGCTATTTCGTTTGCGGCGATGCATCTGATCAATATCCGCAGATGATTCTTGCTGGCGATCGCAATATCGGCACGGCGGCAAATATTGGGGCTGCTAGCACTGGTGGCACTTTGCCTGCAGGCGTTGCTACTTCTCCTTATATAACTGGCGCAGAACAAACGTTGGGGAGTGCTCCAGATGGTGGTGCTTTTACTGCTGTTAATGGCTATGTGGCTTGGACTGCTAACGACATGCATCTTAAAGGTGGCAACCTTGGTCTGACGGATGGCAGTGTCGCATCAGCAACCGTTTCAGCCATGCAATCGCAGTTCAATAATGCGACGAACGGTTATATTACGACTACCATATGGTATAATTTCCCGCAGTAAGTGGGGTCTGGTTTGAGCAAACGAGGCATCCGCAAGGGTGCCTCGTTTTGCTTTTACGCCCGAAACTTGTTTGTTGGGAACACTCCGCGATTTTTCGTTTCCAGCTGCTGTCGTCAATTCCCGAAAACAGAGCAGGTGCAGCCCACCATTCGCCTCACGTTGCCAGCACCGATGCGCCGGTGTGGCGCATGGTGTTTTCTCGTCACATGAACGTGTCGTTCATCGGTTGTCGGTTGTCGTTGGACTTTTGCCGGGTTCAACGCGTGGCCGCACAGACTGGTTTTGTGACAGTCATGGGAATTTTGCCTCAACGTGGATTCATTTTTGGGAAGTGGAAAAGGCCTTTATTTGAATGTGGGATGGAAATCGTCAACGTCAAGCAAACCAATTCCCCGGTTGTTCGGAGTCGGCCGGCTTGAAATCCGGATGTCCGCGCAAGGCGGCGCAATTGTTTTTACCTGTGAATATTCCAGATCACGTCGGGATTCAATTTTTCGGCCCTGTTGGCATCGCTGTCATTGGGCGCGCCATTGGTGATGTAATTGTGGAAAAAGAATTCGGAGTGACCATCCATAAAAACCAGGTTGCCGCCACTGTTATGCCTCATGGCAAAACGGTAGCTTCTCGAACAAGGAAAAATCCCATTACGGGCATCGTCGCTCGCCCCCCCTGGCAGGTGTTCTGTGAGCGGGTTGAAAGTCTGTTCGGTCAATAAAACTGTTGCTGATGATTGCAGCACACTGGAAAGCTTCACCGTTTGCGGATAGGGCAGTTTTCCATAAAAGGTGGTGATTGGAGTGGTCGCTTTGAGGTCAATATTCATGCAATAACTGAAAACGCCATAGGCTCCACCTTGCAGGAAAATAGCCGCTGACCCTCCATCGGTGGCGGCGGGACAATGCCATATTTTACCGATACCATTGCCGGGGAAGGGCAGCTTGTTGTAGTAATGTGCTCCCCCCGGCAGAGATTCATAATATGAAAGTGTATGATCTCCCACCAATTGCGGCAATGTGTTGAACCAGGCAGCGGGATCTTTTGGACTTCCCGGGCCGGTGGTTGCTCCGGTATCCACTCCGTATGTGCCGCTGTCATCAGTGCCATCACGCGGTGTCATGTCGTCGTTTTGTGCGGCATAGATTTGGAGTGCCAAACCCCATTGGCGCAGAGTTGAAAGGCATTGGATAGTTTGCGCCCTTCGTTTGGTTGCGGCAAGCGCCGGGAGCAGCAGCGCCGCCAGAATGGCAATGATGGCGATGACGACCAGCAACTCAATCAGCGTGAATGCGCCGTGCCTGGCTGAAAAATTCAGGCGTTTTTCTTCCGCACGCCAAGCCGGAGCTTGGTTGCCATTTTCAACCGGGTGGTCACGCATAAAGCTTCGCTGTTAATTCAACCATCATCTGTCCACGTCAATAAAGGCGCTCCGGCATTAACCGGAGCGCCGCCAAATTTTTCCGCTTGGTGTTCGTCGTTATGGGCTGCTAATCCGGTAAAAACCGGTTGGTTGGTTTGTATTCAAGGTGTCTGAAAATATGCCGTTCGTGGTGCTGAAGGTCAAACCCGAGGCAATCGGCGTCCATTGGTTTGTAAAGGGCAGGGCGACATTAGTTGACCACCAGACAGAATAGGGGACGAAGGGCTGTGCACTCCATTGGATGACTCCGGCGCTTCCGCCGCCGCTAGACGCACCGACCGGCGCGGACGGCCCCGCGACGATGTCCGAATAGGCGGACGGGTCAATTTCAAAGCCCGAACTGCGATCTGTCGCGGTGGCGGTGTTGTAGTAACCCAACGGGCCGGTGACCGTCCTCGCAAATTGCGGAACCGGCTTGCCAATGATGTTCACGTTGGCCGCATTCAGAAAGAAGGTGAATCCGCCGCCGTTGACATTGGTCATGATGTAGTTTCCGCTGGCAAAATTGGTGCCGACACTATTGCCCGGAAAATAAACATTGGTCAGCGTCACCAGCAATCCTTCGTAATGCCGGATCACATTGGAAACGCTTACGAAGGCTCCGCTGCCATTGGTAAAGCTGAAGGGCAGCATGACCGGAGCCGGCAACGAGTTTGTGTGACCTGTGACTGTCAGGCTGGTGGAGGGATCGGAAGTGGACAGGTTAAGTTCAAGCAGGCTGTTAAACTGGCTAAGTGGCCCCGTGATTGTCACGATGTCGCCCTGTCGTGGCTGTATGTGTGTTCCACCGGCGACAAACACGCAAATGCCGCCCGAGCTGTCCTGAATGTAAAACTCTCCGTTGGCGGAGCCGGTGAACGGACCGCCATTGACGGTGCTGTCAGCGTTTGTCACCTCGCGGGTATAAACGACCGCGTTGGCGACCGTGTAATACGCCGTGGTGTTGGTTGGCAGGAAGAAGGCGGGGTCAACCAGGCCGCGCAAATAGTCAATGTTGACGGTCGTCGGCGTCAACAGGGTCAGCGTGTTGGTGAAACTGTTGGTGCTGCCGTAGTCATTGCTGATCAGACAATTATATTTGCCGAGCGTGCCGTTGCCGCTCTGGATGTTTCTAATGACCAGGCTGGGCGTGTTCGTGGTGGTGGGGTCCACGTTCGTGTTGGTGGGCGCGCCGCCGTTAAAGAGCCATGAGTAATTCATTGTCGGCGTGCCCTGCGCGACCACCGAAGTGGTGACGATTTTTCCAGCGTAAACCGCCTGGCTTGCGGGCTGCGTGATGATGATCGGCGGCCCGTTGGTGATCCACAACAGCACGGGGAGGTTGGTCACGGTTACGCCTGTGAAAACATTGCTGACGATGACGCCGTAATATCCGCTGTCCGGCAGGTCCGGCGATGAAAATGGCAGGACATTCGAGTTGCCGTTGGGATTGTCATAATCCACCCCATTCATCTGCCACCGGTAGTTGAAATCGGCCAGTCCCTGGCCGGCGGCGACGATGGACAGCTGCGATGGGAAACCCACAAAATTCGTCGTGCCTTGAAGGGGATAGACGATGCTCGGTTTTCCAGAATTGTAGGCCCAAACATTTGTGGCCGCCTCATCGTAGGTGGTGGCCACGACGAGATTCGAGACGGTCAAAAATCCACCAAAGCCCGTGGCCTGCCGGAAAGCAAAGTCATCCGCGATATTGTTGGTGGTCACGGCATAGGGTGTGTAGCTGTCACTGCTTTCAGCCTTGGTGTCGCTGGAAGAAACGGGGTCAACCCACAACGAGAGCGACCAATCGTTCACCGGATCCCAGAGCAGCACCACCTGATAATCCGTGTTCAAGGCCAAATCCTGCCCGAAGACGGCGCTGGGAATGGCGCTGTTTGCCGCCGAGACACCCAGCCGGAATGTGTTCGGCAAATTGTTAAAAACATTGGTGGTGACTGGAGCCTGGTTTCCAGACAGCGCCCACAGCTTGCCTTCAAAAGAGGAGGAACTGGCGGCACCATACTTGAACAACGCAAAATAGGAGCCGTTTGCCGTCGGCAAATTGGTGAAGTTGACAATGAAACTGACGTAAATCAACCGGTGAGCATTGGTAAATGAACTGTTATTGGTGATGGAGAACATCCGGCCACAATCGTCCTGGCGGGGCAATCCGCCCGACACCGTGGTCCATACTTCAAGTCGGCGTTTGTTGACTATTAAATCACTTGGACTTGCCGTGCCGCTGAATCTAGCCCAAACGGCGTTGGTCGGCGGCACTGCGTTGGTGCTATTGACGATAATCGGGCCGTCGGCGTAGTTGAATAATTCCTGCCAGATCACGTCGGCGCGCACAGACGCGACCGCCAGAAATGAAAGGAGGACGAGTGTTGTTAGTTTTTTCATGGGTGAGTTTCGGTTTTAATTTTGAATGGTGGTGATGGCAGGAAATCTGACGAGCGTGAAACCGTTATGAAACTGCCGGCGGGCATGAGACAACATTTTCCCCCGAACGGGCGATCCATCCCGTTTATTTCGACCTGCCGGGCGACTTCCCGAATAGGGCTGACCTTCTGTTTCATGTTCTCAATCGGTTTAACTCTGCGAACGTATTCTTTCTCCCATAAATTCCCGCCCCCGACAAGAAACTTTCAGGAAAGTTGTTCACAAATTCACAGAATTCACAAGTCCGGCACCAGCCCGTCACCGGTGCGTCACATCGTTTGCCGGGGCGGTGATTGGGTAAAGAGGATTGCAGTTCCAAATTCGCCATCGGTCAGTCAGCCACTGGCACGACCTTCGCAGTCAGACCTCCGAAAGCGGTTCGACCTCGCGCTCAATCTTCATCCGCGATTTTCACCGCCCATTCGGGATACGGCGTTTGCGGGCCTTTCATCGCGCGCCAGAGGATGCGGTTGAACACGTCCTCCGGACACTGGTCTTCCTTGTCCAACGGAAGTCTGGCAGACATCATCGCGTCTTTGCGCAATTGCGCGTCTCGAATTCCTTTCGTCGGCGGATTCATTTCATCCAGCGGCACGTTGTTGGTCGCGGCGTCGAACGCGGTGAAGTCCGGCTGGTTGGTGAAACAGTCGAACATCGGCGTGGCGGTGGCGTCCATCTGGTTCATCGGCGGCAGGCCGAGCATCAGCTCCATCGTGCGGAGCAGGCTGGTCTGGTTGTATTGCGTGTGGACAACTGCGCCGCGCCGTGTGTAGGCGCTCGCAACGTAGGCCGTCGTGCGGTAGCCGCTCACATGGTCCCAACCGTCCTGCGGATCGTCCTCCACGGCAAAGATGCAGGTGTTCGTCCAGAATTTCGAGTGGCTCACGGCTTCGACGACCCGGCCCATTGCGAGGTCGTTGTCGGCCACCATCGCCCCGGGCGTGGGGTAATTGGTTTTCGTCGCGCCCGTGTGGTCGTTGGGCAGCCAGAGGATGACGAGGTTCGGCAGATTGTCCGCCGCTTCAAATTGCTTCAGCGATTTGATGAATTGCGCCGCGCGAAACACGTCGGGCACGCTCAAATCCCAGCCGACCGTGTTTGTCACAATAAACGGCCGCAGCGCCTCGATGTCCGGTTCGCAGGCATAGGCAATGGCATTCGAGCCGCCAATGAAATCGTGCCAGGCGTCGAGAAAGGTGACGTTGGTGCTCCCGGAGCTTTTCCAATGCTTCGCGTCGGTGGTGAATTCGCCGAAATCCACGACCGTTTTTCCGTGCGCGAGCGCGTCGTTCCAGATGAAGCCGGCGGGCGAATACGCCAGCGCGTCCTCGCCGCCCTCGCCAAACCCGCCGCTGGGATAGCTGCGCGGCCAGCCGGCAAATTCACGTTCGACGTAATCCGTCGCGATGCCCGCGTCCGTCCATTGATGGCCGTCGGCGCTCAGGATGCTGCAGCAATAGGTGTTGTCCAGCAGGCAGAAATCGCGGACGAGCTTGTGTTCGTTCGGCGTGACGCGCTCGCCAAAAATGCACAGGTTTGCGCTGCCGTCCCCGTTGGTCACGTCGCCGAGCACCTGATCGTAGGAGCGGTTTTCCTTGATGATGTAAATCACGTGCGAAAACACACCCGGCTCGCCGGCGCGTTCGGGCACGGGCCGGGCGGGCTGATGTTCGCGCGGCGGCAAATTGGCCTGCGCCAGCAGCGGATAGCGCAAATTTGCCAGCGCGGTTCGCGTGTAATTGTCCAGTTGGCGTTGTGACGGCACGGGAACGAGCGAAAGCGAGCCGGTGTATTCTTTCGTGTTGAAACCAGAGCCTTTGCCCAATCCTTTTTTGGCCGGTTCCATTTTTGTGGCAATGTCCTTGAGATTGGCGACACAGACTTTTTTATCGCGCGCATCAAAGGCAACCGCCGCCGGAAACCAGCCGGTGGGAATCAAGCCGAGCAGTTTGGACGCGCCCGGTTTGAATTGAAAGACGGCCACGGCGTTCTGCGTGCCGTTGCAGACGAACAGTCTTTTGCCGGATTTGTCGAACGCCACCGCGTCGGGCTGCGCGCCAAACAAGTCCGCCGGATTCCGCCGCGCGCAAATCGTCTCGACGATCCTGTCGGTGCGGGTGTCAATGACGCTCAAGGTGTCGCTGCCGGCATTGGCGACGACAAGGAATTTTCGGTTTGGCGACAGGGCCATCGCGCAGGCGCGCAGGCCGGTCGCGATTTCTTTTTGATTTGTGTCGGCAAGATCAATCGCCGACACCGAACCTTCGCTGGCGATGCTGCGGTCGTCCACGCGCACCCGCGTGCCCAATCCCGCCGGACCGACCGAACTGTTCGCGTCCGGCCGGCGTCCGCCCCAATTGCTGACGTAGATTTTATTTCTGCAAAGCGTCACGTCGAACGGCGCAACGCCAACGTCCCATGTCCGCAAGACGCTTCCCGTGGCGGCGTCCAGTTCGAGCAGCCGGTTGGAAAGATTTCCCGCGACATAGATTTTCCTCCCATCCTCGGAGACGGCAATGCCCGCGGGAATGTCATTCGTGCGGCGGGAAGCTTTCACGCCTGGCAGGCCGATTGAAAACAACGGTGCAATTTCACCGCCCTTTCCGACAGCGAAAACCTTGATGTCGCCATTGACGTTGGAAAGATAAACGCGCGAGCCATCGGGCGAAAACGTGAGGCCGGTGAAACTCAATTTCGCCTGTTGATTCGTGCCGATAATGCCGTCAGCCAGCGCCGGCATGGGTTGCGCCACGTCCCCTGGGAACGGGACGCGTTGCGAAATGGCTCCGGTTTCGGGATTGATGACGACAAGCTCGCGCGTCAGCCCCGCCGTCACGAGGGTTTTTCCATCGGGACTCAACGCGAGGGCGTTCGGCCTCATGCGCGGCAATTCAACTTGAATTCCAGCGGGCACTACCAGCTGATTGACCGGCGTGATCAGGCCGTTTGTGCCGGGGCCGACAGCGGCCGTCGTGGCGTCAAAGTCCTCTGCGGAAATTCGTTGAAAGCCGAACCCGGCAAACACGATCAATCCGAAACGGATTAAAAAACTTCGATTCATGGCCAGCAAGAATGCCCGCAAAGCGCTTGCGGCGGCAAGTCACGTTCCGGTGAATTTTTTGTATTCACGCCAAATCAAGTCGTTGAAGCCGTAATGCTCCCGGCGCGACACATGGCTTGCGCCCAATGGGCTGAAAGCGCATTCTTTCCGCCACAAAACAATCAAATGGCCATGAAAAATCTTTTTTGGATCCTGCCGTTCGTTCTCGCCACCAGCCTGTGCGCCGCGCCCAAAACCAATCCGTCCGGCGCCGACACCAATGCGCCGTCCACCGAGAAAAACGAGGCGGCCATCATTCCCGACGCCACGCACAAGCCCGTTTTCACCACCAACACCGTCGCCATCGCCGGCCAGCAGGTCACCTACGTCGCCGAGACCGGCATGTTGCCGATTCTCGCGCCCACCGGTTCGGTGCGCGCGTCGGTTTTTTACGTCGCCTACACCCGCGCCGATGAAACCAACAAGGCCGCGCGCCCGGTCACGTTCTGCTTCAATGGCGGTCCCGGCTCGTCGTCCGTGTGGCTGCACCTCGGCGCGTTCGGCCCGCGCCGTGTGAAAATGAACGACAACGGCACGCTGCCCCCGCCGCCGTTCGGATTGACGGACAACGAGTATTCCATTCTCGACGGCAGCGACCTGGTATTCATTGACCCGGTGGCCACCGGCTTCAGCCGTCCGGCGAAGGATCAGAAGTCCGATGAATTTTTCGGCAACTCCGCCGACCTGGATTCTGTCGGCGAATTCATCCGGCTCTGGACGACGCGGCATGATCGCTGGCTCTCGCCGAAATATCTTTGCGGCGAAAGCTACGGCGTCTTTCGCGCGGCGGGGCTGGCGGACCACTTGAGTTCGCGCTACGGCATGTATTTGAACGGGTTGATTCTCGTCTCCGGCGTCCTGGATTTCGCGACCATTTACGACAATCCGGGCAACGACGTGCCATATCCGCTCTATCTGCCGGCCTACACGGCGGCGGCGCACTTCCACAAAAAATTGCCGCCGGATTTGCAGGCCGATCTGTCGAAGGCGCTGGCCGAGGCGCGAGCATTTGCCGGAGGCGAATATGCCTCGGCGCTGCAACAGGGCAATTCGCTCTCCGCCGACGAGCATAAAAAAATCGCCGCCGAACTCGCGCGGCTCACCGGCCTGAAACCGCCCGTCATCGAGGACAACCACCTGCGGATTGACGAGGGCGTGTTCCGCCGGCAACTGCTGCACGACGAGGGGCTGATTCTTGGCGCCTACGACGCGCGCATCACCGGCCGCGACGACGATCCGGCGTCGCCGAACCCTGATTTTGATCCGGCGGACGCGGCGGTGACGGGGCCGTTTTCCGCCGCGATGAATTCCTATGTGCGCGGCGAACTGAAGTTCGAGGACGATCTGCCCTACGAGCTTCTTGCCGGCGTCCAGCCGTGGAATTACGGTTCGCGCAACACCTATGCCAGCGCGGGCGACCGGCTTGCCGGAATCATGAACCAGAATCCCTACATGAAAATCCTCGTCATTGGCGGACGTTGCGATCTGGTCTGCCCGATTGACACGGTGCATTACGCGCTCGACCACATGCAGATTGATCCGGCCTACCGCACCAACATCACCTACGCCGAGTTCGATGCCGGCCACATGATGTATATCAACCTGCCGGATCTGAAGAAACTGCACCAGACGGTGGAGGAGTTCTTGAAATGACTAATAACTAAATCCTAATGACTAAAGAATTCCCAATGACCAATTTCCACCCCCTATCCAGTGGTTCACCTCGTTGTCATTCGGGTTTCGTCATTCTTTAGGCATTAGTCATTATGGTTTAGTCATTCGCCTCAAGCGTCATTCATGGGCCTTGATCAACGTCTTGATGGCGCGATTGCCCGCGGCCATTGACTTGAACAGCTCCGGCAGTTTCGTCAATGGACATTCGCCGTCCACGAAATCGCCCGCCTGGATGACGCCCGCCTCGATGAATTCCAGTGCCCGGCGGATGGCGCGCGGCGTGTGATGGAAACTCGCCAGCAACGTGAGGTCGGAGTAATGGATGAAGGAGGTGTCCAGCGTGACGGTCGTGCCCGCCGGGCAGCCGCCGAAAAAATTCACCGTGCCGCCCTTGCGCACCAGCCGCACACTTGCCTCCCACGTTTCGGGCCGGCCAACGGCTTCAATCACCACGTCAAAAGATGTCTTCGTCGCCGTGCGGATTTTTGCGGGCAGATTCCAGCCGTCGCCGATGTCAATCGCCTGGCTTGCGCCCATCCGCCGTGCCGCCTCCAGCCGCACCGCGTGCCGTCCGGCCATCGTCACGTCGCAGCCGAGATTTCTGGCCAGCGCGGTGAACATCAGGCCGATCGGTCCCGCGCCGATGACGAGCACCTGCTGCCCGGCGCGCAATTTCGTGTCGTCCACGCCCTGCACGACGCACGCCAGCGGCTCGGTGAGCGCGGCGTCGGCCAAGGCCGTCTCCGGCTTGAGACGCAGGAGATTTTTTTGAACGAGGCGCGCCGGCACCACGATGGACTCGGCGTAGGCGCCGTTGAGAAACTGCAAATCGTCGCAGATGTTTTCCTGTCCGGCCTTGCAGTAAAAGCAGTTGCCGCAGGGTGCGGAATTGGCCGGAACCACGCGGTCGCCGGTTTTCCATCCCAGCTCCGAACAGCCATCGCCCAGCTCCGAAATGACTCCCGCCAGCTCGTGGCCGAAAACGGCGGGCGGCACGATCATTCTGGCGTGATAGCCGCGTTTGAACACCTTGAGGTCGGTGCCGCAGGTCAATGCGGCCCCGATCTGGATGCGGACTTCGCCGGATTTCAGCGGCGGCGGCGTGACATCTTCAATCCGGATGAGTTCTTTCCCCTGCAAAATTGCGGCTTTCACACGCACAGTTTATAACCACGCGGTGTCGCCGCAAACTTTACTTTGCGCCGCGCGCCGGCGGCGATTTCACAAAATTCGTCTCCCGCAGATAAATCGGCTCCAGCTTCTCGCCCGGGGTGAAGTCGCTCCGGCGTGCGGCCAGTTCCGCCAGCACCGCCGCGCGCGGGAAAATCAACCGGCCACCGGGAAACCACTTTGTCACCTCCGGCCCGGCGAGCATTTCACCGCCAGCCACGCGCGATTCGACTTCCGCACCCGTCATGATTTTCAGCGGCGCAATTTCCCGCCGGCCGTCCGCGGTGATTTCATGCGTCGCCAGATAAAATTCATTCCGCTGCGCGTCAATCACCACGTTCACGCGGCCCGGGATTTTTTCCGCGTGCGCCTGCGCCGCGATGGTTTCCACGCTGCTCACGCCCAGCAGCTTGACGCCACGCGCGAGTTGCCAGCCCTGCGCCAGCGAGATGGCCGCGCGAATGCCGGTGTAGGAACCGGGCCCGAGGCCGACGGCCAGCACGTCAATCTGTTCGCGCTCGATTTTCGCCCCGGCCAGGGCCTGCTCAATCATCCTGAACGCGTTCGTCCCGCGCCCGCCGGTTTCGATGACCTCGGCGGCGATGGCCGCGCCGTCTGTCCGCAAAACGGCCACGCTCCGTTGCGGCGATGAAAACTCAAGCGCCAAAATCGTCATAAATGATTCTCCGTTCCGTCTCACCCGCGATTTCAATCTTCACATTTTTGCAATCCGCAATCCGCAATCCGCAATCCGCAATCCGCTCGGCCCATTCCACCACCGCCACGCCGTCCGGCTGGAGAAATTCGTCCAGCCCGGCGGACAAAATCTGCCCGCGCGTTTCCAGCCGGTATAAATCCAAGTGGAACAGCCGCAGCCGCCCGCCGGTGTATTCGTTCACGAGCGTGAACGTCGGCGAATGCACCCGCGCCGTGACGCCAAGTCCGCGCGCGAGGCCCTTCACCAGTTGCGTCTTGCCCGCGCCAAGTTCGCCGGACAGCGCGATGACCAGCCCGTGCCGCGCCGCGCGGCCCCAGCTCTCGCCGAGCGATTCGGTCTCCGCCGGGCTATGCGAAATGAACGTAGCCATGGGCGTTCAGCTTTTGTGCGCCGGTCTTGTCGCGAAGGATGACGCCATCGCCCGCGACGATTTTCCCGATGCAGCTCAATTTCAATTTTGGAAACTTTTTCCTCCAGGCGTCCAGCAGCTTCACCGCGTCGCCGCCGGCAACCGTGAACAGCAGCTCAAAATCCTCGCCGTCCGTCAGCGCGGCGGCAAGCGGTGTTTTTCGGGTAGGGACGGCGCGCTGCGCCGTCCGGTCGTCGCAGCGCGACGACCCTGCCTTGGCCGCGCGGGAAACCGGTATCGCCGATTTCAGCAGTTCCGCGCCGACGCCGCTTGCCTTCAAAATGTGCCGCAAATCGCCGGCCAGCCCGTCGCTCAAGTCAATCATCGCGTGGATGGAAAAATGTTCCGCCAGCCAGCGCGCCTCGTCGAGCCGCGGCTCGAATTCCAGGTGTTTTTCCGCCAGCGAACCGCCGAGTTCGCCGGTCACAAAAATCGCGTCGCCGGTTTTCGCGCCGCTGCGCAGAACTTGTTTGCCCCGCGCGACGGTTCCGAGCAGCGCGACGGAAATGAAAATGCGCCCCGGATTGGTCGTCGTTTCGCCGCCGACAACCGCCACGCCGGATTTTTCCGCCAGCGCGTTCAGGCCGTCGTAAATTTTCGCCACAAATTCCGGGTCAAACTGCTCCGGCCCGCCTTCGCTGCGCTTCGGCGCGGCAGGCAGGCCGAGGGTGACGAGCGCGGCGGCTGGCGTGCCGGCCATCGCCGCGATGTCGCTCAGGCAGCGCGCCAGCGCCTTGCGGCCGATTTTTTCCGGCGGCGTGTCCTTTGTGAAATGAATTCCTTCCACCACCGCGTCGGTTTTGAACAAAATCAATTTGTCCGGCGATCCCAAATCCAGCACGGCGCAATCATCGCCCGCGCCGGTCACGACGCTTTGGTTCGTCGGCAGCGATTTCGTCAGGCGCGCGATGAGATCGAATTCGTTCATTTCAGCAACTCGACGTGCAGGGATTTTTGCAGGAACTCGTTTATCTGCGGAAGAAAATAAAGCGCGGCGAGGTTGGCGGCGTTGAACAGCGAGTGCGCGGCGATGGGCGCGAGCAGGCGGTCGGTTTTTTCGTAAAGCCAGGTCAGCGCGAGCGCCAGCGCGAACAGCGGCACGAACGTCCCGGCGTCAAAATGGATCGCGGCGAAAATCGCGCTGACGCCAAAAAGGGCGGTGCGCGGCGAGCCGAGCTGCTTCACGAACGGATACAGCATCCCGCGAAAGACAAATTCCTCGGCCACGGGCGCGACGGCGACGGCGAAAAATCCGAAGCACACGCGGAACCACGGGGATTTTATGCCGAGAAAAATGTCCACCGCGCGCTGGTTTTCGACCGGCGCGCCGATTTTTTCCAGCACGATGCCCGACAAACCTTGCAGCAGCCAGACCGCCGGAAGCGCGACGGCCAGCACGCCGGCGGCCAGCAGCAGTGATTTTCCCAATCCCGGCGCGCGCAATCCAAACGCGTCGCGCCCGCTGATTTTGTGCAGCCGCAAAAAGACCAGAATGAAAATCAATGCCGGGCCTTCGAGTCCCAGCGTGCCGAGCAGCGCGAACCCGGCGTCGTCGGGCTTTTGGAACCCGGCCAGGCCGCATTTTTGGAGCAGCAGGGCCGCGACCGCCACGAAGCCGTAGCACGCGAACATCGCCGCTCCAAACAGGAGCACGAATTCGGGCCGCCACGGTTTTTTCGACAACATGCCGCCAGCCTAGCGCAGCCGCGCGCGGGTGACGACGCAAAATTATTCGCGGCGAACCGGATTATGAGGCACAGTTTTGCGATGTCGGCCAAACATACCAACCGTCTGGCAAGGGAGAAATCGCCGTATCTGCTCCAGCACGCGCACAATCCCGTGGACTGGTCCGCGTGGAACGACGAGGCGTTTGCCAGGGCGCGCGCGGAGAACAAACCGATTCTTTTGAGCGTCGGCTATTCCACCTGCCACTGGTGCCACGTGATGGAGCGCGAGTCGTTCGAGGATGAGCGCGTCGGGAAATTTCTCAACGAACATTTTGTCAGCATCAAGGTGGATCGCGAGGAGCGGCCGGACGTGGACAAGATTTACATGACGTTCGTGCAGGCGACAACTGGCGGCGGCGGCTGGCCGATGAACGTTTTTCTCACGCCGGAGCTGAAGCCGTTTTTCGGCGGCACCTATTTCCCGCCGGACGCGCGCTACGGCCGGCCGGGCTTTTTGCAATTGCTCCAGCAAATCAGCCAGCTCTGGCAGGAGCGAAAAAGTGAAATCGTCACGTCCGCCGGGGAAATTTATGCGCGGCTCGAAGCGCTTGCGGAAAACTCCGCCGGATCAAATTTGCCGCTGACGGCGGACGTTTTGAAAAATGCGGCGGAAATGTTCAAATCAAGTCACGACGCGGTTCACGGCGGATTTGGCGGCGCGCCGAAGTTTCCGCAGCCGGGCATTCCCTCGTTTTTGCTGCGCTGTGCGAAACGGTTCCGCGACGACGAGGCCGCGCGGATGGTTTTGCACACCTGCGAATGCATGGCCGCCGGCGGCATCCACGACCAGCTTGGCGGCGGTTTTGCGCGCTACTCCGTGGATGCCGGATGGCTCGTGCCGCATTTCGAGAAGATGCTCTACGACAATGCCCAGCTCGCGCAGCTTTATCTCGACGCCTTTCTCGTCGTCGGCGACGCGCGTCATGCGGACGTTGCGCGCGACATTCTGGATTACGTTTTGCGCGACATGACGCATCCCGGCGGCGGATTCTTCTCCGCCGAGGACGCCGACAGCGAGGGGCACGAGGGAAAATTTTACTGCTGGACGAAGGACGAACTTTCCAGGCTGCTCACCGTCGAGGAATTCAACGTTGCCGCGCAATTTTTCGGGATCACCGCCGATGGCAATTTCATTGACCACAGCCATCCCAGCCCGCTGGCCGGACAAAATGTCTTGAGCGTCGTGGATCCAATTGGGAGGGACGGCGTGTCGCCGTCCCAAATTTCATCAGGAAAAACTGGGGACGCCGGCACGGCGCCCCTCCCGGAGGATTCGGAATTGCTCGCCTCCGCCAAATCAAAAATGATCGCCGCGCGCGCGAAACGCATCCGCCCGCATCTGGACGACAAGATCCTCGCGTCATGGAACGGCCTGATGCTCGGCGCGTTTGCGCGGGCGTCCGCCGTTTTGGGCGATGGAAAATACCGCGCGGCGGCGGAGAATAATTTGCGGTTCATTCAGGAGAAATTGTGGCAGCCGCCACAAGGTGGGGCGGGCAGTCCTCTGCCCGCCGCCGGCGTGCACGGAGTGACGCGCCCTACCGGAACACTTTTCCACCGGTGGCGCGACGGCGAGCGGGACAACGTGCAATTGCTCGAAGCTTACGCATTTCTGCTCTCCGGCGTCATCGAGCTTTACGAGGCCACGCTCGAACCGGGGCATCTGAATTTTGCGATTGAACTGGCCGATTCCATGCTCGCCCATTTTTACGATTCAGAAAACGGCGGCTTCTGGCAGAGCGCACAGGGCGCGGAGGATTTGATCCTGCGGATGAAGGACGATTACGACGGCGCGGTGCCAGGCGGCAATTCTGTCGCCGCGCTCGCGCTGCTGAAACTCGGCGCCATCACCGGGCGGAAGGATTTCACCGGAGCCGCCGAAAAAACTTTGCGGCTGTTTGCCGGCCGGCTGCGGGATCTTCCGCAGGCGATGCCGATCATGCTGCAGGCGCTGGACTTCTCGTTGCAGGAGCCGGTGCGATTGGTGGTTGCCGGCAGGGATGATTCGCCGGCATTTCAACAATTGCTCCGCGCGGCGCATTCGGTTTATCAGCCGGACAAAGTGGTTTTGGGCAACACCGGAGCCGTCGGGGAATTTGAGCGGACGCTGCCGGCGAAAAACGGGCCGGCGGTTTATCTTTGCACCGGCAATTCATGCCAGCCACCGACGAACGACGCTGCAACGGTGAAAGAAATGTTGAAGGACGACAGGCAGCGAGGATGAATCCACGTCGCTCGTCACCCGTCACCGGCCACAAATTTCAGACCGCGCTGTCGCCCTGTTCCTCGGTGCGGATGCGGTAGGCGTCGTCAATGCTCCAGACAAAAACCTTGCCGTCGCCGATCTTGCCGGTTTTGGCCGCCTTGATGATGGCCTGAACGGCCTGCGCCGCGAGATTGTCCGGCAGGACGCTTTCGATTTTTATCTTCGGCAGGAAATCCACGGTGTATTCGCTGCCGCGATAAATTTCGGTGTGCCCCTTCTGCCGCCCGAAGCCCTTGACCTCGGTGACGGTCATGCCCTGGATGCCGATTTCGTTCAGCGCGGTTTTGACGTCGTTCAACTTGAACGGCTTGATGATGGCTTCGATTTTTTTCATAAAACGTCAGGTTGTCAGGTTGATTATTCCGTGTAGGCGCGTTCGCCATGCTGCGTGAGGTCCAGACCGGCGTCCTCGTCCTCAACATCCACGCGCAGGCCGATCAGCTTGTCCACCAGCTTGAGGAGGATGAACGTCACGCCGCCCGCAAAAACCGCCGTGAAAATGACCCCGATGGCCTGGTTGAAAAATTGCGCGGTGCCGCCCGCGAGCGAAACGGCGACGCCGTTGGCGTGGAAGGTGGAGGCGATCGCTGGATTCACAGTCGCGCTCGCCAGAAAACCGAGCATCAACATGCCCGTCATGCTGCCGATGCCGTGGACGCCAAAGACGTCCAGTGAATCGTCGTAGGCAAACCGCATTTTCAATTTCGTCACCGCAAAATAGCAGATCACGCCCGCGGCCAGTCCGATGCAAAACGCCGCCGGCACGGAGACAAATCCCGACGCGGGGGTGACGGTGGCCAGCCCCGCGACCATGCCGGAGGCCGCGCCGAGCACGCTGGGCCGGCCCTTGTGCAGCCACTCGGTCACCGCCCAGCTCAACGCGGCGGCGGCGGCGGAAAAATGCGTCGCCGCGAACGCGCTGGTCGCGAGCGTCCCGGCGTTCAGCGCGCTGCCGGCGTTGAACCCGAACCAGCCGACCCAGAGCAGGCCCGCCCCGATGAGGCTCAAGACGACGTTGTGCGGCAGCATCGGCTCCTGCGGATAGCCGCTGCGCCTGCCCAGCATGATCGCGCAGACCAGCGCCGAGACGCCGGAGCTGATGTGGACGACCGTGCCGCCCGCGAAATCCAGCACCGGGATTTTTCCGCCGAGTGTCCAGTTGAAAATGCCGCCCGTGCCCCAGACCATGTGGCACAGCGGGAAATAAACGACCGTGACCCAGAGCACCGTGAACAGGACATAAGCCTTGAATTTAATCCGCTCCGCGACCGCGCCGCTGATGAGCGCGGGCGTGATGATGGCGAACATCATTTGAAACAGCATGAAGGTCTGCTGCGGCACCGTGGCCGAGTAATCTCCATTTGGCGCGCCGCCGACGCCCTTGAGCAGAAAATAGGTCAGCGGATTTCCGACGAACGCGTTGCCCGGCGCAAACGCCATGCTGTAGCCGAACAGCATCCACAGCGTTGAGACCAGCGCCATGAGAATGAGGCTGTGCATCATCGTGGAGAGGACGTTTTTGCTGCGCACCAGCCCGCCGTAAAACAAAATCAGCCCCGGCGCGGTCATCATCAGCACCAGCGCGCAACTGGCGAGCATCCAGGCGTTGTCGCCGTTGTTGATGACCGGCGCGGCAGCTTGTGACGCCTGTTCGAGCCGGGCCACGCGCTGTTCCAGCGAGGGGTCGGCGGCGTTGGCCGGGGTTGCCGCAAATCCCAGCAGAACGCAGGCGATTGGCAAAAGCAGAAGCAGCCGGGCGGATTTCACAAAGTTAAGCGGGAATTTCATGGTAATCGGATTTTTTTTGCAGGCGATCGAACCGGTCAATTTGACGTCGTTGTAAAAAATCATCTGCCATTCACGCGCGACCGACCGGAAAAACACCGCTGCCGGGCGGTGGCAGACATCATTGTTGATGGACGAAAGCTTGAAGCAAACGGACGAACAAAGCCAGCCGGATTTTGCCAATCCCTTACCAAATTTTAACCGCCCGGTTGCCGCTGGCTTGCGCCGGCAGCGGGCGAAAAAGACCGGCAAATTTAATGGTTCTCTTCCCGCCGTTCCCGGTGCTCCCGGTGCGGCGGCTGAAGTTTGTGCAGGGCGCGGCGCAGCGATTCAAGCTCGCGTTCGTCCGTGAACTTCTGGTGCTCGGCCAGTTCCACCAGCCGCAAGACCTCCTCCATCTGCTCCAGCGACTGCTCCAGCGATTCGACGATGTGCCTGACTTCCCCGACAATCTGGCCGATGGCCGAACCACCGGGTTGGGTGGCGTGCGCGACGCGCGCGACCGGGGCCGGTGCTGAAACCGGTGCTGAAACCACGGCGTGGGCCGGCGGCTGAATTCTCTGCTTCGACGGCACGGGACGCACCGGCATCTCTTCGCGCAGCCGGATTGGCGGTTCTGGCTCGACTTGTTTTGCCGGTGATTCCACCGGTGTTGACGGTTCGGAAACGGGGGCAGCCGGTGCGGGCGTGGGGATTCCTTCAACCGGCGCGACTGGCGGCTGTTGACGCGGACCCCGGCTGCGGCCGCGTCCGCCGCGACGGCCCCGGCGGCGTGGCCCCGGACTTTTCACCTGCGCGGGACGGCTCAATTCTTCCGGCTGTTGTTCCTCAGACATTAAAACGAGCATGACGACTTGGCGGGCAAATGCAAACCCAATCTGACGCCAGACGCAGTGCCAGCAAGGACTCCCGGCGCGGAGCGCTCCCATTTGTGCGGATGAAAAACGGAATGAACGGCGCGCAGCGTCCCGCCAGCTCCGCGCCTATTTTTTCACAAACAACGCGAGTGACGCCGTGAAACCGTGCAGATAATTTTTCCCGCCGACGGGGCCGATCTCGCCGTTGCAGAAAAATCCGGCGAGGCCCAGCGGTCCGAGCCGTTCCTGCACCATTTCGGTGTCGTGGTTTGCGCGGCCAAACAGCCGCCTGCCGCGCCCGTTGCAGCAGCAGAGGCAGCCGCCGTAAATCGTCGCGCCGCCGAGTTGCGCCCTGGCGCTGGCGAGCATTTCGTTCATGTCCTCGGTCGCCGCCGCCGCGTCGCGCCGCTGGAATTGCATCATCTGCCCCATGCGCGGCAGCGCGCCCACGGCCAGCACGCCGGATTGCGGGTCGCCGCCGATGAGATTGCGCACCAGAAAATCGCCGCGGTGAAAATCCTCGCGGTATTCGTTGACGACCAGGCCGATGAGCAGGTTGCCCTGCGACCGGCGCTGTTCGTCGGGCGGAAGCTTCTGAAACGTCTCCGCCAGCACCGCGTAGGCCGGCCGGTTGCCGATGTGATGGATCAGATTTTTTTCGACGCGCGTGAGCGTCCAGCTTTCGCCGATGGGCGTGCAGCCCTGCGAGATGACGCCCTCCAGCTTCACGTCGCCGCCGACGGAAATCGCCACGCCGCCGTCCTCGAACACGTCGCCATTCAGATAAACCTGCGCCGTCTGCTGGTTGAGCGCGCCGCCGGCCAGGCCGCCAAACGCGGGCAGCGGCGCGTAAGCCTCGTTCCACGAGCGGATCCAGCTTTCCGAGTCCAGATGAAATGGGTCAATGAAAACGAGCCAGCCATTCGTGCGCGCCGGCTCGACGCCGGTTTCCTGATGCCAGTAGCCGGATTCGTCGGATTGCTCGACCTGTTCCTGCGTGAAACGAAAACCCGTCAACTCCGCGCCGGGCAGCGAGTAGAGCGCGAGCACCAGCCCGGGCGCGCCCTCGATTTCCTGCGCCCCGGCGATCAGCCCGGCGCCTGAACAGCCGGCGAGCAGCGGGATCCGGGCGTGGACGCGCAAAATCTCCAGCACCTGCCGGGCGAACGGGAACATTTTTGGCGACATGAAAACCAAGCCGAGCGAAACCCGCGGCGCGGGCAGTTGCCGCCGCAGGTTTTCCGCCCAGTCACGCAGGCCGGTTTCATCAAACCCGCCCGGCCAGTGCGCCGCGATGGAAAATTCTTCGTTCACAATGCTACCTCAACCATGCCACAACTTTCTCGCCGGACCAAATCGCCTCCACCGGCTGGCGTTCGCGCGCGGCGGCGGCGCGCCTGCCGCTCACCAGAATCTCGGCGGCCAGCGGGCGCGTGTTGTAATTGCCGGCCATGACAAAACCATAGGCCCCCGCGCTCAAAAGCGCGAGATAATCGCCCTCGCCGGCTTTCGGCAGCGGCCGGTCCTTGCAAAAATAATCTCCCGATTCACAGATCGGCCCGACCACGTCGGACTTGAGCATTGAATTGCCCCTGCGCGTGAGCGGAACAATTTCGTGATAGGCGTCATAAAACGCCGGGCGGATCAAATCATTCATCGCAGCGTCCACGATGACAAAATTCTTCCGGCCCGTGCGTTTCACATATTCGACGCGCGTGACGAGAATGCCCGCGTTGCCGACGATAAACCGGCCCGGCTCGATCAAAATTTTCAGGCCCAGCGGGCGCAGCAGCGGCGCCAGCCGCCCGGCGTATTTTTGCGGCGTCAGGATGTCTTTCGCCGGGGCGGTTTTCCACCACGCCGCCGTTCCGCTGGCGAGCGCGGGTTCATAAACGATTCCCAGTCCGCCGCCGAGGCTGAAAAATTCCAGGCCGTGTTTCGCCTTCAATTTTTGCACCAGCGGCAGGACTTTTTTCACCGCCTGTTCAAACGGGGCCGTTTCGATGATCTGCGAGCCGATGTGCATCTGCAATCCGCGCAGCCGCAGGTTTTTCAATTTGCCGGCGCGGGCGTAAACGCCCTCGACCTGCTCGAGCTGGACGCCGAATTTGTTCTCGTAGGTGCCGGTGGTGATTTTCGCGTGGGTGTGGGCATCCACGCCGGGGTTCACGCGCACGGCGACGGGCGCGATTTTGTTCAGGCGCGCGGCGACGCGGTTGATGCGCAGCAATTCCGGCTCGCTCTCGGCGTTGAAGGAATAAATCCCCCGGCGCAGGGCGAATTCAATTTCCGCCTCCGTTTTTCCCACGCCGGCAAAAACGCACCGGCGCGGGTCGCCGCCCGCCGCGATGACCCGCTGCAATTCGCCGCCGCTCACGATGTCAAAGCCGCTGCCGAGACCGGCCAGGACGCGCAGGACGGACAGATTTGAATTCGCCTTCATCGCGAAGCAAACCAGGTGGTCCAGCGGTGCAAGCGCCCGGTCCAGCTTTTGGAAATGCTCCGTCAGCGTGCGCTGCGAATAGACATAAAGCGGCGTGCCGAACCGGCGCGCGAGCGACTCGACGGAGACGCCCTCGCAAAAGAGCCGGTTGCCGGAATAATGAAAATCGTGCATGACGTCTGAAGTTTAGGGTTCGGAGGTCAAAGTTCAAGGTTGCTAAACAAAAAACCCGCCGGAAAAAATCCGGCGGGCGCGGTCGAAAAGGCTTTCAAGGCTCGGCGAGAATTGCGGCGCGCGCCTTTTGGTATTCATCCGGCGAAATCTGGTTGGCCATGTATTTCGCCAGCAGGGCCTTCAATTCCGCCTCTTTCTGCGCCGAAACGGGAATCGGCGGCGCTTCAATCGGTTTCAGGCCCAGCGACTTTCCGGCATAATCCACATCGGCTGGCGGTGCTGGCTTGACGGCGGGCGCGGCTTCCGGCACGGCGGGTTTTGCGGTCGGTGTCGCGACAATAACCGGCGGCGGTGTTGCCGTGGACTGCGGATTTGCCGGGGGAGTTGCCATAGGAATTGTTTGCTGCGGCGGCGCGGGAGCAAAAATAACCGGGGCTGCTGGTGCGGTTTTTTGGGCAGAATTCACTTTTGCGGCGGCTTCAGCCTGCTTCTTCGCCTTCAGATCCGCAGCGGCCTGCTGCGCATCCAGTTTGGCCTTGGCTTTGGCTTGTGCCTTGGCGGCGGCCTCGTCGGCAGCCTTTTGTTTCGCGGCTTTTGTTTCCGCCTCTTTCTGGGCTTTCAGCTCGGTGGCGGCCTGCTGCGCATCCAATTTGGCCTTGGCTTTGGCCTGTGCCTCGGCGGCGGCTTCGTCGGCAGCCTTTTGCTTTGCGGCTTTTGCGTCCGCTTCCTTCTGGGCCTTCAACTCGGCGGCGGCCAAGTCTGCCTCCTGTTTGGCCCTGGCTTTGGCGGCGGCTTTTTCGGCCTTGGAAACCGGCGGGTTGACCGGAGTCATCACCGGATTGACCGGTGCCGTGGGTGGCGGTTTTATTTTGGGTGCCGCGTTTGTCGGCTGGCTGGTGACACCGGAGGCCGTTACCACGATGGCTGGCGGGGCGGCATTGGCCGGCTGGTTTTGCTGCGCGTCCAGCTCGGACATTTTTTCCATCAATGCCGCGCGCGCTGCGGCCTGCGCCGGATTGTCCTGCGCACGGACGGTGATTCCCCCCCAAAAAAACGCCGTCGCGCAAACGGCTGACAACAACTTGGAAATTTGCATGGCGTTTTCTTACGCCAATTCGCCGCCGGAAGCAACTGCTTTTGCATCCGCCGGAAACAGCCGCCGCCAAGCGAACGGCAGCGGACTGGCCAGTATCGAACGCAGCAGGATGCCGCGAACCTCGCCGCGCGACACCTTCACGCGCTTTCGCAATTCCATCACGTTCGCCGAGCGCAGCTTTTGAATCGTTTTTACGCCGAGCAAAATCGGCCACGCGCACGCCAGGCGCACGCGAAACTGCCCGAATGGCAGAGTGTTCGTGTAATTCCAGCCCGCGCGCAAATGCGACTGCGCCTCGTCCAGACAACTGTGGTAGAACGGCAGGAACTTCGCCTCGTTCGCCGGCGAGAGCAGGGTTTCCGGAAACAATTTCGCCGGTTCCAGTTTTTGCATCGGCAGATAGCAGCGGCCTTTTTTCAAATCCGCCGGCAGGTCGCGCAGGATGTTCACCAGTTGCAGCCCCTTGCCGAAGCGGATGCCGTCGGCGATGAATTGTCTTTCATCCAGCTGTGCGGTCGGAAACAGATGCGCGCGGCAAATCCTCGTCCAGAACCCGCCCACGCAGCCGGCCACGCGGTAGGTGTAATCGTCCAGCTCGGCGTCGGTCTCCAGCGCGGTGATTTTATCGGCGGACGAATTGGCGAACCGGCGCAAATCCAGCTCCTGCCCGCTGGTGATGGTGGCGAGAACGTCGCGCACCAGCTTCAAATCCTCCGTTGAAAGTGTTTGCAGCAATGCAAGGCTGTCCCCGGCCCTTTCCAGCAGCAATCTTTCGGCGGACACGTTTTGCCGTTGCGCCAGCTCGCCAAAATTCAGCGGCGCGGAACTTTGGCCAAGAATCCGTTCGCGGAGTTCGTGCAGCGCGTCGAGCCGCTGCGGGAGCGGGACGAGTTCCGTGTCGGCGATGGTGTCGGTTGTGCGCGCGAGCAGATACGCCAGGCCGATTTGCGGGCGCACGCGCGCCGGCAGCACGCGCAACGTCAGGTAAAACGAGCGCGACGTCGCCTTGAGCAGATCATTTAAGTTCCCGGCCATGCGCGCAAAGCATAAAACTTTCCGTCCGCCAAGCCAGCTAAAGTCGCAACGCGAAATCCATCCTCGCGCCAGTTTCCGACCCGATGGAGCGGGCGCGATCCGTGCCAATGTTGGAGCCGGTGGAACGGCGCAGGTGGTCGGTTTTGGGCCTGAACGGGGGGGGAAGGAAGTCCTCGATTTTACTGGTGCGCCCGTTGGGATTCGAACCCAAGACCCTCTGCTTAGAAGGCGACGAAAGCCGCTAAACGGCTAATGTTTACAGGGTGATTATCGCATATTTATTGGCAAAGTCAAGCGTGCGGTTTCGTGCGGTTCCCGTGCGGCGGCGAAGACGTGGACTAAAAATGGACTAAATTCGATCAGAGAAAGCAGGCAGGCTTTCACTCGCCACTGGATGCTTGAACACCTTGCCGGCAGCCTCGTTGTCCTTGATGCAGTTCCAACCAGCACTGGCATCGCTGCTGCCGTCTTCCATTGCTTCCGTCCTTGTGTGCGTTCGTGCAGCTTGTGCCGCTTCAAGGTTCCCCGTGACACGCACCATGCCAGATGAGTGCGGTTGTTGGCCGCAGCAGATTGTTTTTCGATCCACCTTTCACCGGCTCACGCTCCTTGCTCCAGTTGCTTCGCGCAATACGCGCGCCAGCTTCGCTGTCACTTTATTGCCGATGCTTCGCTGTATTCCACGCGCACGCTGACACCGGCCTTTTTTCGTCACGCCGGTCGTTTGTTCTCAATCCGCAAGCGTAGAACAAAACGCCCGGCGAGTCCGGGCAAAACATGAAAGGCAAATATGACGAAAAACAACAAAACTGCTACTGAATCCAACAAACCCGCGCACGAAATCCGGCATGGCGGCCTGCGCGTCACCATCTGGGGAAACAAGACCGAAGCGGGCATTCGCTACAACGTCACGCATGAGAAATCATACAAGGACGGGGAGCAATGGAAGCAAACGCAAAGCTACGGCAGCGCCGATTTGCTGGTGCTGGCCCGGATGTTGGAACAGGCATTCGATTGGATCAACGCGGCCACCGCCGCCAAGTGATTCATCCGGCTGGCGGGTGAAAGCCCGCCAGCTTTTTTCATTGTTAAAATCCCGCATTGCCTTTGCCGCGCAAACCGCCGCCCCGAACGGCTTTGAAGACTGATTGACGTGAACGAATTTGCAACGCAAACTCATCGTGCGTTATATGTCCACCGATCGCACATTCATCACAAACGAAGACGGTCAGAATCTATACGAACGGTTTCGTGTTTTAGCGCGTCGTGGTGAGCTGGTGTATGCGCTCTACGTTCTGACACCGGACGAAATCAAAATCGTGAAAGGAAATTGAGGTGCCATGAGTCATAAATTGACTAACCAAAACTTCCAACTGATTGATAGCGGCTGGGATAAAATCATCCATGAAGCGACGACGGCAGATCGCACAGAACTGCGGGTGGTATGTCCTTTTATCAAAGTTCGAGCGGCGAAGCGTCTGCTGGCAAACAAACGCCCTGATTTGATTCACGTTGTCACACGCTTCCATCTTGGCGAGATGTGCGACGGGTTTAATGACACAGAAGCATTGCGTCTCTTGCTGGATCATGGAGCAAAGGTTCGAGGCGTGCGAAACTTGCACGCCAAGCTTTATCTTTTTGGCAACAAGCGCGTGATTGTCACGTCGGCCAATTTGACGGAATCTGCATTACTACGAAATCACGAGTTCGGATTTGTTAGCAGCGAGGCCACAATTATCGAATGTTGCCGTGAATACTTTGACACGCTGTGGAAACACGCCGGAAATGACCTCGACATGGCGCGACTTGAAGGCTGGGAGAAGCAAATCAAAGGTGTGCGACTGGAGGGGTCGCGTCCGTCCACTGCCTCCGGTTTGTCGGACGAAGGGGTGGATGCGGGACTGGCACAAACCGAAATCAGCATTATGCCCCGCGTGAGCGAAGCTCCACAATCGTTTGTGAAGCTCTTCGGCACACATTACGACCGAGAATCCGTGAATAAATCGGTTTTGGATATGGTAAAGGCGGCAGGCTGTCATTGGGCCTGCACGTTTCGGAGGAATAAACGTCCCCGTCAAGTGAAGGACGGTGCGGTTATGTTCATAGGAATGTTGGTGGAAAAACCAAACGATACCATCATATTTGGGCGAGCCAAAGGCTTGGGACATGTTGAAGGGCGAGACGAAGCGTCAGCGGAAGAAATTCACCGCCGGAGATGGAAAGCAAAATGGCCGATCTACGTTCGAGTTCACCACGCGGAGTTTGTTGCAGGAACTCTGGAAAATGGGATCAGGCTTTCGACTTTAATGGATGAATTGAAGTCGGATTCCTTCGTCTCAACTCAAAAACATGCCCAGAACAAAAACGGAAATACGAATCCTCGAAGCGCTTGTCGGCTAAAGGCGGCGATGCCGCTGACCAACGAAGCATTCGCGTGGCTAAATCAGAGGTTGGAGCAAGCGTTCGCAAGGCATGGCAAGCTGACGCCAGCGGAATTGGAAAAATTGGATTGGCCTAAAGTGCGTTACTCCACTCCGGACGAAATCAAAATCGTGAAAGCCACCGACGCATGAAACGCGACATGAATCTCATCCGGCTGCTCTTGCTGGAAACCGAGGGCGAAGACCCGAAGCCCGACCTTTCCGCCTACACGGAAGACCAGCGCGTCTATCACTCCGCCTTGCTGATCGAAGCCGGATTGGTTCACGGAGAAATCGTTACTGAAGGCAACGGCCAGCCAGCAGGGACAGTCATCTTGCGGCCAACCTGGGCAGGCCATGAATTCCTCGACGCCGCCCGTAGCGATACGATTTGGCATAAGGCTGGCGAACGCATCAAAAAATCCGGCGTGGATGTCACGCTTTCGCTCTTGCAAGAAATCCTCAAACAATTGGCCAAACAATCGCTAGGATTGCCATGACCCCGGAGGGAAAAACCATCGTGCAACGCGCGGCCAAATGAATGAAACTAAAAGACAAATTTCGTTTGTTGAGTAGATGGTGGCGATTTCCGTTTTTGCGCTCCTACCAATGGGAATCTTCGCTTAATTATTGGTGGTTCAAACGGAAGCGCGAGTTGCTGAATTTTCAGTTCAAAAAAAGCAAATTCAAGGCAAGGTCTTTGTTGCGCGAATCAGCAAACAACACTTCGATTTTCGGCCACCTGATTCTAAATATCTCAACGAGGTTTATTTTCTCCGTCGCACTCGTATTTGTCTTTTTTGTCATAGACCGCCATTTAGGGCATTGGACGCCCACACGGATTCCGAGCTGGCTACATCTAGCGCCAGTTAGAGAAGCCCAGCGTGAATTCCTGACAACACTTGGCGCAATCTCGGCTGCAATTCTCACACTTTACTTCACTGCGTTAAGCGTTGTTGTTAGCACAGCTTACTCGCGAACGCCTGGCATCATTCGTTCCTTGATGATCAAGGAAGAAGTTGGCAGCGTGTATTTTGGCATTCTTGCCCAATTCGCCGGAGTCGTTATTGTGATGCTCACTTGTCTTGCATTCGGTTATCAAATCGGGACGTTGAACACACTTTTAGCATCATTCCTTTGTTTGTTTTCTATATTCGGGTTTGTGTTTTTGGGTGTTCGTGCATTTGAGTATTTTGATCCAACGATGCTCGTGTCGCTTTTCAACAGACGCATGTTGAAGGAAATTCAATCGGTTACGCCAAGTGGGTTTCAATGGAAAGACGCGTCGTTTCAGGCGCATCACCAAAAGCAGGCTGGAGTCTTGTTGGGCTGTTATTCAGATTTGGTGACAATTGCGTCCCAAACGGAAAATCTACTCGGTAAGGGATTGGTTGAATTAGGGCAGGGGTTGTTGTTGATCGTAAATTATTACGCACAACAAAAGGTCAGGATACCATCAAATAGTTTTTGGTTTAGACGGACTTACAAACACAAAAATTGGCTGCTTACTTCTAGCAGCGAACTGGAAATGGCGTTAATGACGGGCACAACAATCCAACCGGATACAGTTGCAGACCTCACGTGGTTTGAAACAGATGCAGCCAAAATTCTTGAGGAGATATTTTTCCAACTAGGCGAACGGAGGGATTCTGCGGGAACAATTGCACTGGCGACTAGCCTGCAAAGCCACATGAGAGGCATGAGTCAATGCTTGGCGGTAGAAGAGGCGTTGAAGATATTTAAGGCCGTCGTTCCCAAATTGCGTTCACAGTCAGCCAGTGAAACAATTCCAGTCAATGAAATCGCCCCGAAGGCGATGAATCGGCTGGCGATTTCCGAAATTTACGGAGTCGCGCTAATAAATGTATTGTTAGGTTTTACCAATGAGCTAGAAAAATTGAAGGCGGCTTCTCTTGGAAAACTTTTCCAATCGGTGAATTGGCTTGAAACGGAAAGCCTCTATACCGGCAGAATCTTGCCGCGTAGGGTAATTCAGGAATTCGAGTTTCTTCAAGGGCGTCTCGATTTTGAACACCGCGCCGAAGGTAAAATCATCAGCCCCGAATGGATGCAAACCGAAATGGTTGCTCTTGCATTTGTTCGCGTCCTTGACGGCGTAACAAAGTTGCTCGTTGATGAATTCGAGATCACTTTTGGGAACGAGGCAGAGGCGCAGTTGGACGGGAAAAATTTCGTTTTAGTGGCTCAATTGGTTCAGCGCGGCTTGGAAGGATGTGATAAACTTTCAAAACACTTCGCTGACTATAAAACATGGCACGCTGAATACACTGCTTTGAATCGCAGCGGGGAATACGATTGGCCGAAAATCGAATGGGATTTATTCCACCAGCGCATCGCCTCGTTGCGAGAGCGGCTTGTCAAAGCGTTGGCGAAATCCTCAAATCAATTGGCAGAAATTCCAGAATCGGAATCTTGGCCGGATTTTTTCGGTCACGCCTACACCGTGCTGGCAGAAGAATGTTTCATTGCAATGGCATCAGGAAAGGAGGACTTGTTCCAAGTCGTTTTTCCACCGTTTTTCAACTTGGTATTACACGCAAAAGAAAAGCTACGACAGAAATTTATCGGTGACGCCCAAAATATCCGTTTGAGTCTTGAACCACTCGCAGATTTGATGGCGCTGTCAGGATTTGCGGCGGTCTTTTCCGAATTAGAGACAAAGCGATATTGGAGCCTAGTTGAGCAATGTTGGAATAAATACTTTTCGCTTTATGTGGATGACGGCAGCAAGGAACAGTTTTTTAAGCTGCTTTGCTTTTGCGTCGAACCAAATTGGCGACTTGCCCCGCGCAGCATCATGCGAACCCGTTGGCAGCAGATGTTTGACCGCTATCTTCGTGCGCATGGATTCGTTTCTGAAAGGGCATTATGGGAAGGCTATCCCGAAAAAAAGTCGAGTCATCCTAGCCTTTTAGTCCGATTTGTTTGTCGTTCAAGCCGTGCTCATACGGATATGTGTGACGTTTTTCTAGCGCTTTATGTTTTCAAACGTCCAGAATCAGCAGGCATTGAAAAGCCGCATGACGTAGATTATTTGCAGAGGGCTTTGTCAACTAAAGCCGATGACGAAACCGATCCCTCGCCCGAAAATGAATAAACGTCATTCAACCGAACCAATTCGCAGGCGGCGTGGCATATTCTACTATTTGCCACCAAGCCCGGAAGGATTTGGAGAATTCTACATGCACATGCTTCCAGAGGATGTTTCGCTAGGCATTATGCCCATCGGTGGACGATCTTCGCGGCCAGATTTTAAGGTCACACTTTGCCCCGCAGATAAATCGGCAAAGGAGATAATCGCGGCAGGACTCAACAGGCGGGACTATGGTTATGGTCGTTCATTGGCTGATTCTTTATATGAGTTTTTCCGTTTGTTAGCGGCTGATTTGTGTGCTGCCGAACAAGCCGTGTTCGAGATTGTTTATCTTGAAGAGCCTCAAACCGAAAAAGTGATCGGTTTTGAATTGGCTTTCATCAGCGAAAACCAAATTGTTGAGAAAAAAGGTCAGCTTTACCAATCCGTCCCGCCGGAACTTGCGAGGGAGCGAAACATTTCCCAACTAATTCCACTGGCAAGGGAAGATTTGATGATATTCAAAGCACCAGCAGATTTTGAAAAACCTCTCCGCGACGTAAGGCAAAACTTGGGGCAATTAGACGAAAAACGGTTTCCAATGATGATGTTGGAGGCTACAAAGACAAATACCCCTTACGATTTTATAGCTCACCAACGGTCAATGAAACTTGCCCTGGTGGAAGCAGTGAAGCCAATCGGATGGAACGCGCGAGGCTCCTTTAACGACTGTGTTTTGAGCTACTATTGGATTCACATGTCTCTGACGTTTGAGAAATTCAAAATCCAATTGAGAGAAGCCATGCTGACGACTCTGAATGGCGGCCTTGAGCGTATCGGTGAAAAAATTGGTTTCAAAGCTCAAATCAAAATTGATGGACTGCCGACACTAGCTGATGTTGATACCGCATCCAACAATTTGAATTCTGGCGCGATGCCATTCACAGAAGTGATGAAACCATTCGAGTTGCGTTGACATCGGCGGGCAGACTGTGATTTTTCCGCTGACGCTCCGCATGGCTGAAAATCACAGACTGCCCGCCGGGAAACTGGCCTGACTCCGTCCGGTTCGGACCGCTTCACTTCACTTCACTCCGCGCGGCCACGCGACCCGCGCCCGCCTGCCCGCGCTCCGTTTCGTTTCGTTTCGCAATCTGAATCCGTCGGAGACAGGCTGGGAAGGGCGCGATGCTCCGCATATCGCCCAAGACATAGCAATATGCCGCGAAGCTTCGCCCGGCCAAGACATCAGCATTAGTCGTGAGCACGGCCAGCTTTCGCTGCGCTGCGCTTGCGAAACTTTCCGCCCTCACTGGTAAAACCAAATTTAGTCTGACCTCCGCCAGTTTGTTTTCCGCTGCGCTGCATCCAAACCAGCGGAAGTCAGAGCAGGATAAAAAACGATTTGTTCAAGTGCTTTTTGTCGCAACCCCGCCGCCGTCATTTTCGTTCATCGCCCTTTCTGGGCCGACTCCGCAGGGGGGCATTCGTGGTGCCCTCTGAAGACTACTCCCACGAGCCGCCCCTGCTGCGCGGCCTTGCTTCAGTGCAGGGCGATAGACCGAAAACGAACAGTCAGGCGCGGGTTCTCCGCAAAAAAAACACTATGAAAAATCAAGATTCAAACACAGGGCTCCAGAGCCGATCCGAACAGTCGGTCGGGGAACCGGCAAAATTCATCATCATTGCCATTCAGGGACGCGAGCAGGTTGTCGCATTTCCGTTTGCGGTTCAGCACGCGGCCATGCTGGATAAAATTCAGCGGCAGCACGGAGACGCGAAGCCCATCAGCGCGGGTTTCTTTTTGGGCTACACCGCAAACCTTTGGGTTGGCGGCGAAAGCATGACACTTGATTTGAAGTCCCGCCCGCAGGATGCCGAACTCATCCGCGCGTTTCTCGCCAGTCCGCAACCGCAATTCAACTTCATTAACGGAGGTGCAAAGTGAACACGAATGGCAAACGCACACGGATACAGTTCAACGACCCGAACCAGACCAAGTTTGTCGGCATCATCTGGCATCCCAAGCAACATCCATTCCGGCTACGCGCTGGCGATGTCATCCGCCTTGAGCAACGGCTTTGCCGGATTGTCAGGGTGAACGAGTGCGCGGCGGTAGTCATTATGAACCGGCCAGTGCGCGAGTTCAAAACGCGCTTTGATAAGCCGGTGAGGTTCACGCCGCCGCCCGCCACGTTCCGCATTTCCTCGCAGTCCGAAGTTGAAATTCTTAACCGCTGATTTTATGACCACCGCAGCCGCAGAATTTTCCACCACCGGATTTTATCGCGCCGTTTATTTCGACGGCCCGCAACCCGAACAAAACCACGACGGCGACGAAATCCCCGTCTGGCTTGTCTATGTCGGCGACGAGGACGCCGACCCCGTTGGCACCATTTACAAATGCCACGACTTTGCCGCCGCCGAGAAACTGGCGCATTGCATGGCGCATGACCGCCGCCTTGATTTGCAACACGACGCAACCCCCGCCTGATTTATGAAACCACAAAACACAACAGACACCATGAAAACAAATGAATCCCCATTCGGCGAAGTCATCTATGCCTACACCCGCAAACAGGCCATCGCCGATGGCGTGGAGGTTGACGTGACCAAAACCGCGCAGGAGGCCGGAATCCGGTTTCCGGTGTTTCTCACGCGTGGCGTTTTTGAAACTTACGTTGCCGTGCCGGAAGGCGTGACGGGACAGGATGAAGCCGGACGGCTTTGGGATGTTGTCTGGATGCTCCGTTTCGGAATCATCCGCGCCCGCCCCGGCGTGCAGCGCATCCCGGTTGCGTTCTATGTCCGTAACGACAACCGCACCCCGCGCCTTGTCAAACTTATCGCCACTTGTGGCCCGCTCGACATTGACGACCCGCAACCGGCCATCACAATCACCATGCAGGACGAGGATTGACCGCAGCAAACATCACCGCCCGCGAACCTGACGGAACGCGGGCATTTTTTCCGGGCTTCACGCCAGCCCAGGCCCGCGCCAAAGGGCTGGCCCTTTGGAATCCATCTTGTTTTCCCCGTCGCGCAAGACTGGCCAGCTTCCAAAAGCGAACTGTCCAGACTTGCGCTCGCCCAGGGAAGCTCCCTTGTGAGATTTCATTCCACCGACGCTTCACTGCGCTTTGGGGCTGGCCGCTGATCCGCGCCCATTTCCCCCACGCGGGCGGCCACCCCGCCGCTCCATTTCGCTCACGGTTTCAGAAATTCCCAAGCGAGCCGGATGAATCGCGGCTGTCAGTCGTCATGCGGATGCCATGCCGCCAGCCAGCCGCGCCCGCTGCGCGGATATGGTTTGGGGGAAAATGTTTCGGGTTGTTTTCAGGCCATTTTCCACTTCGTTCCCCTCTGCATCGGATTTCAGTTCCCGCCCTTTCTGGCCCGCTCCATCAGGGGGCTTTCGTGGTGCCCTCTGAAGACTACTCCCACGAGCCGCCCTGACTCCGCAGGCTCTTTCAGTGCAGGGCGAGAGACCGAAACCGAACAGCAGAGCACAAAAAAAAGCCATGAAAACAAATACGCCAAACAAAAATGCAAGGCTCCAGAGCCGGCCCGAACAGGCTGGCAGCGGAAGCGGCAAACCAATCAAA
>Ga0224554_1000121_pt1 | contig 71048 bp, 69 predicted proteins | sample 714S22024metaG_FD_180666 | JGI IMG/M metagenome (GOLD analysis project Ga0224554, IMG submission 180666) | Peat soil microbial communities from Stordalen Mire, Sweden - 717 S2 20-24 | ecosystem: Environmental > Terrestrial > Soil > Wetlands > Peat | place: Sweden: Norrbotten County, Stordalen... | reverse complement strand
ATTTTTGATTTTTGAACGATTTTTCGGGGCGCAATCTCCATGTCGATAGCAGTGCCGCTGCGCTAAAACGCCTGAAAAATAAGAGTAATTTTGAGGTCCCGCTCCGAATAGCTGGACACCAGTGCGCGGGAGCGTCGCCCTACCACGTTCGGTTCGACTATACTGTGTTCTAAACCGCTTTAACCGGGAGAATCCGCCTTGGCCGGAGCGGCTTAATCGAGTTAGAAATGGAGGATGGCTCCGCGGGAGCGTCGCCCTACCACGTTCGGCTAAGTTAGTGTTTTGGCTCTCCCTCACCCAACCCTCTCCCCAAGGAGAGGGCTTTTCTGCGCGGCGTCGAGGCGATCCAGGACGGTTTTTTTGCCGAGGATTTCGAGCAGGTGATAGAGGCTCGGGCCGGCGGCGGCACCGGCGCAGGCGAGACGCGTTGGATGGATAAGGATGCCAACTTTCACGCCCAAGTCTTTGGCGGTGGATTTCAGGGTCTGTTCGATTCCGGCGGCGGTGAATGGCTCGAGTTGGGCGAAGCTGTTGCGCAGGGTGGTCAGGCGCGCTTTGTTTTCGGGGGTGAATTCTTTGGCAGCCAGCGCAGGGTCCACTTTGATTTCGGAGGTGAAGTAGAAGCCGGCGTAAGGGCCGAGTTCGCTGAATTGTTTGATTTTGCCTTTGCAGGTGGCCAGGGCGGCGGCGATGTATTCGGCGGGGTATTTGCTGAGTTCGTAGCCGGCATGGCGCAAAGCTTCGGAGCCGAGTTCGCGGAAACGGGCGTCGCTCATTTCACGCAGGTATTCGAAGTCGAGCCAATGGAGTTTGGCGATGTCGAAGCGGGCGTTGTGGCGGAGGATTTGGGGCAGGTCGAAAAGCTGGATGATTTCCGACAGGGGCAGTTTCTCGCGGTTTTCCTTGGGGGACCATCCCAGCAGGCAAAGGTAATTGACGACGGCCTCCGGGACGCAGCCTTGATCGAGATAGGTCTGCAAGGACGCGCCGGTGTCGCGCTTGCTCATTTTAGCGCCGTCGGGATTGAGGATGAGGGGGATGTGGGCGTATTTGGGCGGTTCGACGCCGAAGGCGCGGAAGAGGGCGATGTGCTTGGGGGTGTTGGATAAATGGTCTTCGCCGCGTATGACGTGGGTGATTTTCATTTCCAGATCGTCCACGACGTTGACGAAGTGGAACACCGGCTGGCCGTCGGAGCGGACAATGACGAAATCAGGGTCCAAACGTTCGCGGTCGGTCAGTTCGCGCGTGACATCGCCGACGATCAAGTCGGGAATGACGATGGGCTGGCGGTCCATCTTGAATTTGATCGCGCCGTGGGCCTCGTAGGCCAGGCCCTTGGCTTTGAGTTCCTGGAGGCGGGCGCGATAAATTGCGCCGCGCTGCGATTGGAAGTAAGGGCCGTGATCGCCTTTGCCGGGCGCGGCGGGGTCGCTGGTGGTTGGGCCTTCGTCCCAATCCAGGCCCAGCCAGCGGAGACCGCGCAGGATGACTTCGGTGGCCTCGGTGGTGTTGCGGGCGGCGTCGGTGTCTTCAATGCGGAGGATGAAGGCGCCGCCGGCATGGCGGGCGTAAAGCCAGTTGAACAAGGCGGTGCGGGCGCCGCCGATGTGCAAGAAGCCGGTTGGACTAGGGGCAAAGCGAACTCGAACGTTCATGAGGAAAGGCTAAGGGCTAAAGGCTGAAGGCTAAAGGCTAAAATGGCCGCAACAGGGCGCTTGCAATCCGGCGCAAGGCCATCCATGCTGGTGCGTGACAAGATTTGACATAGCGCATTTCAGATGAGCAGCACACCGCCAGATTCCGAGTTCGACCTGGAAAAGTTATTTTTGCCGGCTTGGGCGCAGGGTCCGCCCGCCGTCAATAAATACGCCAGCTTTGCCGGCGAGGACCGCCCTTCCCGCGACCGCGGAGACCGTCCCCCGGGCCGCCGCCCGCCGCGCCGTGATTTTGACCGGCAGGGCAGCCGACCGCCAGGCGGAGGGCGCTCGCAAGACCGGCCATCGCGCCCGGGCGGACCGCGTCCCGGCGGATCACGCTTTGGCGGGCCGCGGGAACGGAGCGAGGCTCCCTTCCGCAGGGAAGAGCCGGCCCCCGCCCCGCCGCCACAATTGACGGTGTCGATATTGCCGGATGAAAAGGGCATTGAGTCTTTGGCCCGGCAAATTCGCATTTCGGGGCGCGCTTACCCGCTGTTCGACATTGCCCAATTGATTTTGCAGAAGCCGGAGCGGCAGCAGGTTCGTTTTGAGGTGATCAAGAAACCGGACGGGACGCCGCTGCAGCCGTTGTTCCTTTGCGCCCTGGACGACACGCTCTGGCTGTCCGAGGATGAAGTGGCGCAACATTTGTTGAACCGCCATTTCAACACGTTTTATCAGGCGGAACGCATCGCCACCGATCCGCCGCGCGGCACTTACACGTTTGTCGGGCAATGCGGCATTAGCGGCACGATTCTTGGTCCGCCCAATCATCACGATTACCAGAGCCAGTTGCGCAAACTGCACGCCGAGCGCTTTGCGCGGATGCCCTTCGAGGCTTTCAAGGCGCGGGTCAAAATCGTCAAGGACCCGGTGGTGGTCAAGAAGTGGATTGAAGATCAAAGTTTCAAGACCGAATACAACTGCCTCAATGTGCCCGAACCCCTCAAGCTGCCGAGCCGGGAGGAGGTCGAGAAGCATTTCCGCCAGGTCCATCTGGGCGCCATCGTCAAACAGGTGGAATCGCACACTCTGAGCGGTCCCGCCGCCCGGCAATTGCGTTCCCCCGAGTTGCAACGACTGGTGCGCATCACTTGGGAAGATCAACGGCGATTCCCGCTGAGGGTCGCCACCACGTTGAGCCAGCAGTTCTCCGGTCACGGCCTGCAATTTTTCAAGGTCAACCGCACTGTAACCCACGTGTCGGTGGCCCGCCCCCATTTCCTCGATCTCGAGGCAACGCCGGTTTCGGAAGGCGTCAAGCGCATTGTCGAGTACATTAATGCCCACCCGAAATGCACACGGCGCAAACTATTCGAGGCGCTGGCCCCTGCGCCGGCCGCCGCCCCCGCCCTTCCTGCCGCTCCCGTCGCTCCCGCGAAACCGGAGGCCCAAGCGACCCAACCAGCCGCGACGGAGGCGCCCACTGCCGCCGTGGCGCCTGAAGCAACGCCGGAACAGGCGGCTTTGGCGGGTGATTTGCACTGGCTCATCCACGAGGGGCACGTTATTGAATTTGCCAACAGCGTCCTGGACACGGCCAAACGACCGTTGCCGAAACCGCCCAAGCCCGAGAAGAAAGCCGAAGCGGCCACAGCGCCCGGACCAACGCCGGTCGTCTCCGCCGAAGCGGCGGCACGCGTGGAGGCAGCCGTAGTGGAGGCGGAAACGCCTCCAGTTGCTCCGGCTGATTCCGCCGCAGCCCTTCCCGCGACGGAAGCGCCGCCCAGTCCCCTGCCCGCCGCGGAAGAAGCGCTGACGACAGCGACCGAAGCGGAAAAGCCCGCCAGCGCCCCCGCAGACAACCCTTGAGGCACCAAACAAGCTTGCATAAGCCGGCCGCCGGGCTGACTATACTCTGTAATTATGGCTTTTACTAAATTCGGGCTTTCACCGCAGATTCTGAAAGGGGTTGCGGCCATGGGCTACATCCAACCGACGCCCATTCAATTGCGCGGCATTCCTTTGGTCATGGCTGGCACGGATCTCATCGGCAGCGCCCAGACCGGCACGGGCAAGACGGCTGCCTTCGCCTTGCCAATACTCTCGAGTCTCGGCCAGCATGAGGCGAAAACGCGCTGCCTGGTCCTTGAACCCACGCGGGAATTGGCCGCCCAGGTGGAAACGGCCATTCACGATTTGGCCCGCTTTACCAACCTGCGCACCGCGGTCCTTTACGGGGGCGTCGGCTACGGCAAACAGCTCGACGAACTCTCGCGAGGGGTGGACGTTATTATCGCCACTCCGGGACGCCTGCTCGACCACATGGAACGGCGCACCTGCCAGCTCGATTCCGTCAAGTACCTGGTGCTCGACGAGGCGGACCGGATGCTGGACATGGGATTCCTGCCGGATGTGCGCCGGATCGTGCAAAAATGTCCCCGCGAACGCCACACGTCCCTATTCTCCGCCACCATTCCGATTGAAATCGCCTCGCTCATCCAATGGACGATGAGAAACCCGCAAACGGTCGAGATCGGCATCCGCCGCAGCCCCGCCGACACCGTTTCGCATGTGATTTACCCCGTGGCGGAATCGCAGAAGACCGATTTGCTGCGGGAATTGCTCGCTCGCACCAACTACGATTCGGTGATCGTTTTCTGCCGCACCAAACATGGCGCCGACCGCATCGCCGGCCTGCTCAAACGCAACGATCATGCCGTCGCCGTCCTGCACTCCAACCGCACGCAAAAAGAGCGCGAGGAAGCGCTCAAGGGCTTCCGCAACGGACGCTATGAAGTCCTGGTCGCGACCGACATCGCCTCGCGGGGACTGGACATTGCGGATGTCAGCCACGTCGTCAACTTCGACGTCCCGCAACACCCGGAGGATTACATCCACCGCATTGGCCGCACCGGGCGCGCGGAGCACAGCGGCGATGCCATGACCCTGATGGTGGCGGCGGACGCCAGTCCCGTCTATGCCATTGAGCGGTTCATCAGCCAAAAAATACCCCGCGTCAAGCTGGAGAACTTTAATTACCAATACACCGCGCTCTTCGAAGAAGCAAAGCCGGGCGCCAAACCGTCATTTCCCGGCAAAGTGCGCGGGGCCAGGGTGCGCGGCGGGTACTTTTACGGGCCGGCCAGGAGACGATAGTGCCTACAGAATATTGGCGGCCAACTCGGCCAATTCGGAGCGCTCGCCCCTTTGCAGTTCAACGTGCGCCGCGATGGCCTGCTCGCGGAATTTGCTCACGATATAGTTGAACCCATTCGAGGAGGAATCCACATACGGGTTGTCGATTTGATACGGGTCTCCTGTGAAGATAATTTTCGTGCCGGTCCCGACCCTCGTAATAATGGTCTTGACCTCAAGGGGCGTCAGGTTCTGCGCCTCGTCGATCACCATGAACTGGTGCGCGATGCTCCGGCCCCGGATGTAACTCAAGGCTTCGACCATGATGGTCCCGGAGCGCATCAGGTCCGTGCTGCGCCGGTGGTCAGACCCCATGTTCAAGTCGCTCAACAGCTCCAGCGCGTCATGGATGGGCTGCATCCACGGCGCCAGTTTCTCGTCCAGCGAGCCGGGCAGAAAGCCCAGTTCACGGCCCATCGACACAGTGGGGCGCGCCACAACCAGCCGGCGGAATTCCCGGTCCAGCACCGTGCGTTTGAGACCGGCCGCCATGGCCAGCAATGTCTTCCCTGTGCCCGCCTTGCCCATTAACGTCACCAGTTTGATGCGGTCATCGAGCAAAGCGTCGAAGGCAAAGTGCTGTTCGCGATTGCGGGGCTTGATGCCCCACACACCCTCGCGACAATCCAGAATGGGAATCAACTTGCCGCCGGTCGCATCGACTTTGGCCAACGCGGTGCGTTTGGGGTTGGTTTCCTCGGTCAAAGTGCAAAATTCATTCGGGAAATACTTGCCGGAGCCGTTGAGTTGCAGCTCATTCTCCATCCGGAACTTCGACATCTTCTCGGCCGAGACCGTCAACTCGATCATGCCGGTGTAAAGCTCGGTCAGGAGGACGCGGTCGCTTTCATAATCTTCCGCCGGCAGGCCGAGGCTGTCGGCCTTGATGCGCAAGTTAATGTCTTTGGTGACGAGGATGGCCGGGGTTTTCGACTCGCGCCTTTGCACGTCCAGCGCCTGGCTGATAATCCGGCTATCAACGCTATTGTTGTTGAACGGCAGGGGCGCCTCGCCGTTTTTCTCCTGGAAAATAATGCGCAGCAAGCCGCCATTTTCGAGTTTAACCCCTTTGTTCAGATGGCCCTTGGCGCGCAAGGCGTCCAAGCTGCGGGAGACGGCGCGGGCGTTTTGGCCCAATTCGGACGATTCCCTCTTGAACCGGTCTATTTCCTCCAGCACCTCAATGGGAATGAGCACCGTGTTGGTCTTGAAGGCCAGCAATGAATTTGGGTCGTGCAGCAGGACATTGGTGTCAAGGATGTAGTTTTTCACTTGGGAGATTGGCCTTTTTCAATTTGGACATGCGCGCGAACCATTCATTCAAATTACTGTGCACCGCCGGGAACTGGTAATGATCCGTGTAGAGAAAGTTGGCCAGCATGGCCCAAAGGTCGAAATCAAGGAAGTGCGGTCGGGCTTGCAGCAGATAAGGCCGCCCGGCCAGCATGCATTCAAAGGGAACCAGCGCATCCGTCAACTGCTTGAGCAATTGCGCCTGGCCGCTGCGCCATTGCTCCAGGCAGCCGCGGCCGAATTTGCGCTCCTTGTGGCGCAGATAAGCCAGCCGCTCCGACTTGGGCACGAACTCCTCCCAATACACGTCGTTAAGCTTGAAACAGGCATCTTCAATGGCGTCCTCAATCATCCGCCACAGAATGCGGTCCACCCCGCGGAAGGAGGTCGGGAACAGGTTCAACTCGAATTTGCCATCGAGATATTTGGCGATGATCTGGGTGCCATGGTCCGTTTCGAAAACGACCATGCGGCCATCGCGAACAATCGGCACGTTGTAATAACGCTGCCGGGTCAGACGCCAGATCAGGGAACGGTCCATGACCGGGACATTGATCGCTTTAAAGGAAACTCCCGCGTACTCCAGAATGCGTCGCTGGACCAGGCAGAAGGGACTCCAGGGAATTTGAAATAGTTCAATCATGGTTTGAGGCCTTTGTTGGCGGGCGCCGGCCCACCAGGAGACATTGTGGCATGTGATTCATTGCACACGGCAAAATCGTAAATGCCCCCACCGGCCAACGCAAGACAAACCGGGCCTTTACAGAACGCGCGCGGAGCATTATCCTCACGCTCATGTCTGCGCATCATGAAACGGGAGAATTCGTTGACAGTGATTTTCAATCCGCCCAACAGAGCGGTTACATGGCCGCCGCCGCCGGCGCCCCCGCCTCTAAATCCAACCGGCCTCCGACCCGTGAGGAGATCGAGGCGCTCGTCGGCGAAAAACAAATCAAGCTCGCCGAGCTCAAACGCGCCCAGGAGGAATTGGAGCGCGAACGGGCCGGCTTGGAGGAATTGCGCCGCCGCCAGATGGAGTTCCAAACCGGCCGCGAGGAAATGCTGCAAAACTTGACCCGTGGCATCGGGTTGCTGGAGGAGGCGGAATTGACGGCGCGGCGCGACGCGGAGCAAATGGCCCGCGTTCTGACCGAGTTTCGCGAGGCCGTGACCAAAGTCCAGGCCATCAACGAGCAGTTGTGGAATCAGGAGAACTTCAGCGTGGAGTTGACCCGCGCCAACACCACCATCGAAAATGCCCGCATGGAATGGAACGCCGCCCGGCTTAAACTGCCCATTCTCTCCGAGGTTAGTTCCAACCCGGCTGAACCGGCGCAGGGCAAGGCGGGCGCATCGCTTCTGGCCGCCACGGATTTGGTCCAGCTTTGCAAAATAGGCCTGGCGCTGACCTGGCCGCTGGTTTTGCTCGGCTTCGCCATTTTCGTGATCTTGCTGCTCAGGCGCTAAATAACCGGCATGGGACTGTTCAATAAAAATCCCGACCCCATCACCGACCGTTCTCGGGAATTGAACGCCAAAATCGCCGCGCTCGAGTCAAAAATCAAAAAACTCAGCCAGGATCTCAGACCCGGGCCTGGCCCGCATCCATTCGCCCAACCCCGCAACGCGGCCGTTTCGGGCCAACCGGAAGCAGCGGCAAGGCGGAACAGCGAGCCGGTCTTTGAGAAGCTGGACCAAAAAGAATTGAAAGCGCCCGCGCAACCCCCCGCCCAGCATTTCAACGAACTGGGCGTGCGGAAGTACGATCTTTTGAGTTTGTTGGAACGCATCAGGAAGCAATTCCAAAGCCCGCCCGCCGCCAATCCCAAGCTGGTCAATTATCTGGCCGCCGGGAGCATTCAGGGGCTGCGGCCTTTGCGTTATGAAAAGCGCGTGGCTCGCAACCGCTGTGTGGCGCTGGCGATCCTGCTTTTGCTGGCCTTTTTGGGAGTTTTTCTGGCGCTGGAACACCGCCATTAAGAAACCGCCTCAGTGTGCTGCGGCGCGGGCGAAGCTGACGGCATCCTTGATGCGTTTGTTGTCGGCACGGATGCGCGCCGCCAGGGTCTTGCTGATGGAGAACAAAATAGGCACGGACAACTCCGGAGCTTCCCGGCGCAACCTTTCAAACGCCTCGGCGGAAATCTTCAACAGCACACTGTCCTTGTTGGATAGGACGTCGGCGGAACGCGGACCCTGATCAAAAAGGGCGATCTCGCCAAAGCATTCGCCGGCGCCCAGCGTGGCCAGGATGGTTTCCTTGCCGCCGATCATCAAACGCACGCGCAATTCGCCTTCCAAAACCATGTACATCCCGTCGTCCGTTTCCCCTTGTTTGACGATGTGCGCCCATTGCCGCACCGTTTGCGGCTCCATAAAATGCACAAACCGCTCCAGTTGTTCGTCGCTCAAATCCGCCAACGCCTTCACCCGTCGCAGCATCCCCGGCGTAATCATCGATTTGTCGGATGGGACCTCTGCTGCGGTGGCGCCCCCCTTCTTGCGGAAAAAGAGCTGAAGTTCCGGGATCTGGGCCGCCTTGCGCCAGCGGTCATTGTGGCTGTCGTACACCCATGTCCCCGCCACCACCCGCTCATCCTTGACCCAGCCAATCAATGCGGGCAACTCAACCGGGCCATAGACGACGTTGTCCTCAGCCCAGATACTGTACAAAATGGCTTGTTCTGTTTGCACCGGTTCCTGAGTATATAGCAAACTCCCCGCGGAAAACAACTTAAAAATCAGTCTCAAACAAAAAACCCCTTCCGGTTTCCCGGAAGGGGTTTGAAGGATTGTATTCGGACTAGAACTTGTAGATCACGTTGGCCGCGATCAACACTTCGTTGTTCTTGGTCGGAACGCCAGCGGTTTCGCCGCCGAACGCCGCTCCGCCACCGCCCGCATTATGGTCCCAGCGGACTTCAAGCCGGCTCATCACGTTGGCCCACAAGTCATATTCAAACGTGCCGGTAACGGCGATGACTTTGTCCAGTGTTCCTGGAACGCCGTTGGCGAGGAATTCCGCTCCGCTTAGAGCGCTGCCATTCGCATATTCCAAACGGCCGTTGATGTTGGCCTTGTCATTGATCTTGTATGAAAGGTAACCGGCGACGGCATCGAAATTACCTGCGTCAAATCCAGCCACGTCCGCATCGCTGATGTTGTCCCAAGAGGCACCCACGGACAGGCCTGTGATCGGCGTGTTGACGGTTGCGCCAACGTACCATTCTGTCATGTCGCCACCTGGGAGACCAAAGGCGACAGCCCCTGGCACAGGATTTCCATAAGAGCCTGGGCCGTAGTCAAGACCGCCATACAACGCGGAGCCTTTCAGGAAGCCCCAGCTATCGGGAGCGGTGAGGGTTAGCAAGCTGATGAACCCTCTCCTGCTTTCAGAGCGGGAGTTGACATTGCCGACAGCCAAGGTTGACACGTTATCCACAATGCCGGCTTGCAAACCGATCCAATCAGCGAATTTATAGGACGCCAACAGGCCGGTGTGCTCGGTCGGCTCGAATGTGTAGCCATAAGAACGAGTCCAGTTTGGATTGTTCATGGCATCGCTCGATTCGTAACCGATGATATTGTCAAAGCGGCCCAATTTAAGTTCCAGCCCATTTCCGATCGGCACGCCCAAGTCAACATAAGCCTGCCGGATTGGAGCAGCGCCGCCATCAACGGCTGTGGCATCGGGGCCGTAGCTCAATTCAGCCACATAGCCTGCCGACCATTTTCCCTGCTCGATCGCCTTGGAGAGCTTGATGTCCACTGCGTCCAAGTTGAAGCCGTTTTGTCTGCTTTGAGCGTTAAAGGCATAGGGTGCGACGTTTGCATTGCCTGTGCCGGGTGCCCATACCGCCGACGTGTCAACATAACCACTTATGGTGGTGGCCGACAACGACGTCAGTAACGGGGTTTGCTGCTGTGCCGCGTTCTGTGCGAGAAGCGCGGGCGCAAGGCTGACCAGCCCAACGGCGGCCAGACCCAATGTCCATTTATTTATCTTCATGTTCCTCCACTTTTTTAGTTTGTTCCTTTTGTGCGTTTTGTGCGTTTCCATTGGGTGAATACAAATCACCCTCACACCACAAACGGTGCATTAACATTAGCGCGGACAATATGAGAACATCGGCATTTTGACAACAAGTTTTTTCATTTATTTGTGCTTCGGAAGCCATTTTATGTTGCAAGTTGCCTGTTTATAATCCGTTACAACACGCATTTTTTATTGGAACAGGACCTTTCCAAAGCGCGGTTTTTGAGGCCGTTAATCATATGACACCAAAAAAATCCACTATACAGTGTATGAATCCACCGCCGCCCCACTGCCGGTTGCGGCAAATGGTATCAATCGCTTTTTCCTGTCGAATCTTGAAATGTCTTCAAAAACCAACCGGCCTGCCAAAATCCGCCCTAAAAAACTGCCGGGATGCCTTCGTGAAGAATCCTCATCTGATGGTTCAATCCATTCGTCGCGGCCAGTTCCTTGAGCCAGCGCAACGGTTCGTCCACGTCTTCAAAGGATAATTTAAAGGTGCCATAGTGCATCGGCACAAGCCATTTTGACCCCAGATCGGCAAAGGCCTTGACCGCCTCATCAGGTCCCATGTGAACAGACCGGAAGGAATCGGGGTAATACGCGCCGATGGGAAGCATGGCAATTTCGGGGGGGCTTAACCGGCCAATTTCCTTAAAACCCGGAAAATAAGCGCTGTCGCCAGCGTGGTAGAGGCGCCGTCCCTGGTGCTCAATCAAAAAGCCCCCGTAGCCCCGATGACTGTCCCGCAGCACTCGGGCGCCCCAATGTTGCGACGGGGTCAAAGTCACCTTCCAGTCGCCATGCGAAAAACTCTCCCACCATTGCAGCTCGATAATGCGTTCGAACCCAAGGTTCGCCGCCAGATCCCCCATCCCCCACGGCATGATGCCGATTTTCGGGGAATGCAGCCGGCGCAAGGTCGGGCGGTGAAAATGGTCAAAGTGCGCGTGCGTCAGCAAAATGACATCGATGGGCGGAAGGTCCTTGATCTTCAAACCGGCGCGCCGGATGCGTTTTATCAGAAACAGCCAGTTGGCGAAGTTGGGGTCGATCAACAGATTCAAGTCGGTGAATTGGGCCAGGAAGGAAGAATGCCCAATCCACGTCAAGGCAATCTGGCCTGGAGTGAGCTTGGGAAACTTGGGCCGGACGTGCTCGCCGCGCCGGGGCGTGAGGAGCGCCTTCCAAATTAATTCGTAAAAAAAGGTGCGCGGATTGAAGTGCTTGCTGGGGGTCAGATCCTTGAAAGAACGCGGCAGGGGCTGGCGGCGGCGGATGTGTTTCGCCCTGGAAAAACCAAACTTAACTTTGTCCATCAAATACTACTACAGCCAAACACCAAAAATTCAAACCTCACTGCGGACTGATCACCATGCGATAGAATCGTTGCAGGTCGGAGGCGCCGGCATCGGTGAAGGTTGTCGAGGCGCTGGTGGCGGTGAATGGCTGGCCCACGTTGATCCAGTTGGTCTGGCAAAGATTGCTCACGTACTGCACCTGATAGGAAGTGCCAACGCTTGTATACAACGCGAATTGCATTGTGGCATTGGCTTTCGCCAGCGGTCGCAGCACCGGTGCGCCAACAGGCGTCACACTGATGTCATCCAAGCCGAAATACGCCGGGTCGTCGCGAAAACCGAATTGCAGAACGGTGTTCGCCGCTGACGCCGTGACAAGGAATTGCAGGTTGGTCCAGCCAAACGCGGCAAGATTAGTTTGATTGAACACTGTGGCGCCGTTCCAAAAGACGCTGAATTGGTTGGGGATTCCCACCGCGGGGTTCTCCAGCCAGAGGGAGAGCAAATAGGATTGTCCGGCAACGGTGGGCAGCGTTTGTGAAAGATAGCCGGGCGCGCCGGATGGGCCAAGCTCCGCGCCATACGAGGTGCCGGAATACACATAAGAACTGGAGGCGGTGACAAGCGTGTCCGCCGTATTCCCGGACTGGGTCCAACCGGACAAGCTTCCCGATTCAAAGCCGCCGTTTTGAACCAGCAGGGAACTGACCGTCAAGGTGAATTGGCGGCTGGCCACATAGCCGGTGCTGAGGTTCGTAAACCAGATGGCGGCAGTATAGTTGCCGGCGGCCAGACTGCTGGCGGCGGCATTCAAACTGACGGTGATGACTGTCGCGCGCTTTCCCGGCGCCAGCCTCCCGCTGGTACACGAAGCAGTAAGCCATGGGGAAGGGTTGGACAACGACCAGATCAGGGTTTGGTTTCCATAATTCGTCAGTGAAAAGGCCTCAAAACCGATGCTGAACGGACCGCTAACCAAGCCAAATGAATTGAAACCACCCGCTGGCGAAACTCCCATGGGATCAGGCAACGGCGCCAGGACGTTGATCAAGCCGTCTCCGTCTGGAGTTCCCCAACCGCTGCACAGGTCGTAGCCGGCCGCGGCATAGAACTCCTTCGAACTGGCGCTGTTGGTGTTGTTGCCCGTAGTGATGTCGTGCATCACAGAGGCATAATCGGATCCCTTGCCGATGGCGTAGATGGCCGGGTTGACAAAACCAACGGGGGCAAGGTCATACCCGGCCGCCCGCTGGTTGACCAGCGCGACAAAAGCCGCCCATAACGGCGTGGCGCAACTGGTGCCCCCAAACGTCCCCGAGCTGCCGTTGCCGTAATCAACATAAACATTATCCCCCGTCAGTGCGACGTCGGGGATGTTGCGCATGGTGGTGGATCCGCCGTTGGCCGACATGCTGATACCCTGCTGCCAGCTCGGGATCGCATAGTAACTGCTGATGCCCCCGCTGCTGCCGGTTCCGCCGCCCCAATTCCACACCGTCTCCGAAACCCGGGACCCGCCAGGACCGCTGGTGGTCAACGTCGTCCCCCCCACACTCGTGATGTAGGGGCTGTCCGAAGGCGTGTCCTCATCCGAAGGATTGTCAATGGCCCCGGCGGAGTAGGCGTCGCTGTCGCCTGACGCGCAAAAAAAGGACTGCCCTTGCAAGGCCATTTGCTGGAAGATTTGATCCGTCGTGGCGCTGGGCCCGCCGCTCCACGTCCAACTGCAAGCCAGTTGTTTGGCCTCATTATCCGTCGCCATGCGGTTCAAAATGTCATTCGGGATGCCGCCTGGCCCCGCCTCATAGACGATCACATTGGACAAGCCCGGCGCCATGGAAAGCGCCATTTCAATATCAAGCGACACCTCGGGGTTGCCGCTGCTTGAGCCGGTGGTGGGGACGCCGTTGTAACCGTCGAGCAAAACCGTCTGCAACGGGACCGACGCCAAACCGGCCTGGTTCTCGTAACGGGTGATGTCGCCGGCATAAAAACCGTCGAATTCCACCAACCCGATCGCCTGTCCCGCGCCATTGAGTGCCACCCCTGGCACATAAGCCGCCCGAAAATCGCCTCCCATGTACGCGCCGCCAGTCGCCGATCCTGTGTTGGGCCGCCCGGCGGCCAGGCGATTCTGCGGCACGCTCTCGCGAATCAGCGGATGCGGCGGGCGGTAATTGCTCAGGCCGCTTATGTCAAGAATCGGAATATCGTCCGGTACCGAGGGTTCAACGTCCGGCGCGTAGAAATCGCCGTCCCCGGAGGGGCGATGGTACGTCCGCAGACGCACGCCAAAGGCCCTTCCCACGTCCGAGGCCGCGCCTGACACGCTGAGCAACATCCGGTTTGCATGGGTCTTGGTGACGGCCAGATTATTCGAGCGCGCAAAAGCGATGAGAGCCTGGTATTGCTCCGCCGTGGGGCCGAATTGCGCCGCGAATTCGTCCGGCGTCAGAAAATGATGATAAAGGGGACTGGCTGGATCATAGACATCCCGCGTCAGATTGTCCAGCATTTGGCCATTGCGCAGCGGCAGCCCAATGGCGAGGCAGATCGGAGTTTCCGCCGGCAAATCACCCGCCGGTTGGAACTGCTTGACGGCGGCGGGGACATGGCCCGGGGCCAGTGGCCGGTTCGCCCCGCATAACGGCGAGGAAATCCCCAAAATGGAGGCAAACCACAAAGATGCAAAACGGCGAAAATACATCAATTTCACTTCTTCTTGAAACTAGATCTGGTTGGTAAGCTTAAACCATACCCAAATCGACCCGGACAGCCGGCGACGGAACTTATTTCCTCGACTCGGAAGCGGGCAGGTATTCAAGAAAGCTGAACAATGCCGCGGCAAGACCCATGAAGAAAACCGGAGCGATGGCCAGCGCACAAATCGACAGCCAGGTTCCCTCGCTGGGCCATTCATAGATGGATTGCAAGGCTCCATTATGAGACAGCAGTATTTTCAAATGGCGCATGAGGGAAAGGGTGTTGATGTTGGTTGGAATCCGTCCGATCCCCATCTCGACGATGCCGCCGTAGATTAACGCAATAGCCATGTAGCGGCTGGTTATTTGGCCTAAAAAGGTCCCCAGCGCGCACCAGGCGGGAACGGCCAACACTTGCATCGCCGCAAAAAGAGGCAGCAACAACCCCAACCCGGAAATCTGACGCCCGGCGCCAACACCGAACAGCAGGAGCGTCTCCGTCAATAAGAGTATTTGCAGCCAGACAAGCTGGGATAGATACTTGACGCACAACAACCGCGCGCGGCTGACCGGGCGGGTCACCAGGAAACCAAGGGTATCGGCCTGCAATTCGTCGCGCATAAGAGCTCCGCAGCCCCGCACACAGCTCAGCGGCAGAATGATAAAGAAGTAAACATCCACCAGCCAATGATAAAACGGCGCGCTCCGGCTCCAGGTCTCCTGATGCGCGCTGATCAACCCCTCCATCCGCCCCCGGTTCTCTGCTTCGAAGGACTTGAACTTCGCGAATTGGGACTCATCGAGCACCTCGTGGGCGCGGCGCATGATCCTCTCCGCGCACGTTGCGGACGCATCGCGCAGCCGCTCTGATCGCAACTCCACATTTTCTTCAGCCTGAGCCTCGCGCCACTTCATCGTTGTCGCCGCATATTCTTCGACGAATATCTTCATCAGGTCAGTTTGTTGCCGCGGTTGCAACGGCAACTTCGCGTCTCGCAGGCGCGTCACCAGCCTGTTCAATGGCGGCGGCGCCACATGGTCGGGCAGGGCATGCCGCCTCGCCCACATTTCAGGCGACTGTGTCGTAATAAAAACCAAAAACGGCAAAACAAACATGACCGCCGCGCGCCCCGGCAGTCGCTGCCAGGAAAACTGGCCTCTCCAGGTCAACAGCCAGATGCCGCGCCATGCGCCCATAAACCCGGGCTGAACGGCGATCTTTTCCTCGCGCGCCCCCGGCGCCAACGGTGGTGGTTCCAACCCGGTCATGTCGTCGTCACCTTGTCAAATATGTTTTTGAGCGACCTGCTTTGGCTGCGGATGGCGTGCACCGTCACCTGGCTTTCCAGCAGAAGTTCAAGCCAGCGTTCGTAAAAGGAGGTTGCGTCCTTGATCCGGATGTGGAGACAACCGTCGCCGCCGTCCAGGTCGAAGCCGAGCAGGACACCGGCCTCAAACAAGTGGCGGGCCAGTCTTTCCGGGTCGTCGCATTGCACGGCCAGTTCTTCCGACCAGTCCTTGAGATCCCCGCGAACTTCCTTTTGACTGCCGGAGGCGAGGACGCGCCCCCAATTCAAGACGAGGATGTTTTTGCAGAGCGCCTCCAACTCGGCCAGAATATGACTCGAAACAAGTATGTTGACGCCGGCCGCGGCCAATTGCTTGAGCATCTGCGCGATTTCTTGCCGTCCCATGGGGTCGAGGCCGTTCATCGGTTCATCCAGCACGAGCAGGTCAGGCTGATGCACCAGACCCTGGGCCAGTTTGACGCGCTGTTTCATTCCTTTGGAATATTGGCCCATCCGTTTGCCCCAGGCCTCGCGCGGTAAATTCACCTTGTCCAATATCGATTCACAGCGCCCCCTGACTGACTGTTTGGGCAGTCCGGACAAAAGTGCCAGCCCTTGCAGCCACTCCATGGGACGTAATTCCTTCGGCACAGCTTCGCCTTCAGGACAATAGCCGATGCGTCGCAACAGCGCCGGATTGTTCCAGGGCGCCTGGCCAAAAACCGTCAGCTCGCCGGAACTGGGCTGGAGCTGCCCGGTCACGATTTGAATCAGCGTGCTCTTGCCCGCGCCGTTGGGGCCCACCAACCCGGTTAACCCCGCTTCCACCTCGAAGCTGACGTTGTTCAATCCCATGACGATCCCGTACCAACGGTTCAATTCCTGCGCTTTGATGATGGTGTTCATTCCGGGCGGACCCTCTTGCGGATGACCAGGGCGGCGCCGGCCAGCATCAACAACAAAGCCGCAACTGCGCCCCAAACGCCTGGATTATTCAGGGTCTCCATTGTCCTCTTCGGGATTCCGTTCAGCATGTTCCCCAGTATCGGGATGTTGTCCTGCGCGGTTTTGACGTCGTTGCCCAATCGAAACGTGGCCAGCCTGATTTGTTCCAGATTGTAACTAAAGCTCAAGTGCCTCAGCCACGGTTTGGTGTTGGCGGCAATCGGCTGGATGAAGCCTCCCAGCACCCACCACACGAACCAGAGAAAGGGCGTGGACTTTTCTTTGCTCGACACCGCCGACACCCCCAGGGCCAGCACGCTGAGGATGCACATGCTGCTCAAGCCATAAATCAAAAGGTTGCCCAACGCCGCCCTCGCGTGCCAAAAAAACATCCAGTCCGGCGCGAGCAAATTCCCCAGGAACCATGCGGCGCAAAGCGGCCCCAGCCACATCAGCGTCAGCAAGCCAAAGGCCGTGCAGAATTTCCCCAGCAGATAGTCCCACCGCGTCACCGCTTTCGACGAATAAATGACAATGGCGCTGCTGGCCAGATCGCGCGTGATCAACAGGGGCATCGCCACACCCAGGGCAAAAATCCCACACGGCGTCAGCAGCGTGCAGCCATAAAAGAAAAACACGTTCTGCGTCGTGCGCACCGAGATTTCCGGATGGGCCTGCAGCCACGTCGTCAACAGCCCGGCAAACATTTGCAAGGCAGGGTTCAATTGTTCCACCCACTTGACCACCATGCTGTCGGGCACCAGAAGCTGGCTGACCACGAATAGCGCCGCCACCATCCCCAATCCCGCCGCCCAGCACAACACCACCAGAGTGCGCAGCACTTTGTTTTGCAGACACGCGCCCAGCCCGTTTTTGGCAATGACCCACCGGCGGACCCAGATGCCTGCATGGACCCCTTCCCAGTGCTGGTAATGGATATCATGCAGCGGCATGGGAAATCTCCAGGGCTTGCACGAATGCTTCCTCCAGGGCGTTGGGGCTGGGGATGATCTCCAGCGGCGCCAATTTCAGTTCGCGCAAAACGTTCAACAGTGGATTCAAAGATTCGGCGTGGTGTTCCACTTTCAAATGACCGTTGGACAGCAGCTCGCACGGCCATTGGCGCCGCTGGCAAGCCTCTTGTAATTCGTGGTGTCCGCCCCCCAGCACGACCTCCGCCGCCCCCCGCTTGCGCGCCTTCAAGTTCTCCAGCGTGTCATGCACCAGCACGCGCCCGCGTGCGATGATGATGATCTGTTCACAGACCCGTTCCACATCCTGCAACATGTGGGACGAGAGCACGACGGTGATGCCGTAAGTCTTCCATAAACTTTGCACCAGTTCCAGGACTTGGGCCTGGCCTTTGGGGTCAAGTCCATTCGTCGGTTCATCCAGGAACACGAGTTCAGGGTCATGCACAATCGCCTGGGCCAGCTTGGCCCGCTGCTTCAGCCCGGTCGAATAAGTCTCTATTTTCCGATACCGCTCCTGGCCCATGCCGACAAAATCCAACATCTCATGCGCGCGCTGCCGCGCCGCCTGGAAGGGCAACCCCGACAATTGCGCGCAATAAGTCACATACTCGCACCCAGCCATGCCGGGGATGTGGCAATTCTGCTCCGGGCCGTAACCGACTCGTTTGCGAATCTCGCGCCCTTCGCGCCCGACTTCGCGCCCGAGCAATCTGGCCGACCCCTTGCTTATGGGTTGCAACTGGAGCAGACATTTCATCAGCGTGGTTTTGCCGGCGCCGTTGGGACCGAGCAATCCAATTGCGCCCCGGTTTACCTTAAGCGTGACGCCGTCCAATGCCCGTTGCCGGCCATAGAATTTCGAAAGGGCCTCAGTTTCGATGATTGTCTGGGGAGATGCCATGCGTTCCCCGCCACTGTGTAAGGAATGCCCCGCCGGAGCAAACAATTTTCTCAATTCAAATCTGAGATTCGAGCCAGGAACCCCTTGTCTTTCTTAAGAAAATGGTGAATCCTCCAGAGGCATTGTTGGATTGGGCGCAGCCGAGTCTGCCCCGCAGGATGAAATCATTTCTTAAACGATCGCTGATAACCGGGCTGGCCGTCATTCTGGCGGCCAGCATCGTGCCGGGAATCACCTGGTCTCCCACGGGCCTGATTCTGGCCACGCTCCTGCTGGTCATTCTCAATGCGATTGTCCGGCCCATCCTGGTGCTGCTTTCACTGCCGCTCCTCATTTTCACCCTGGGCCTGTTCATTCTCGTCATCAACGCCGCCCTGCTTTATTGGGTCGGCCATCTCCTGCAACCCAGGTTCGTCGTGGATTCCTTTGGCGCGGCTTTTTGGGGTTCGCTTGTCATCAGCGTCGTTTCCCTGGTCCTCAATTCCCTCACCAAAAGCGGCGAGGCCCGTTTTCAATTCCGCCGGGGTCAGCCGCCGCCCCGTCCCCCTAAAGACGGCGGCGGCCCGGTCATTGATGTGTGAGATTCTCCAGGCAAGTCAGCCATCGACCAAAGTGAGGGCATTTCTCCCTGAGAACGGGCAGGCCAATCTCTCCGGCGGCTGGAGCACCCACGCGCACCTTGGCTCGGTGATAGCCGGGCAGATGTTTTTCGAGTCGTGCGGACGGGTGCGTGTTCTGACCTTCGTCCACATCTTCGGGCGGGGTTGAACCGATTTCCTCGTTAAGGCTGGCAACGCCTTTGTCGCGCCCGGGCAGGCGGCGGGCAACGGTGGTCAGGTTGCAAAAAAGCAGGGCTTCAAACTCATGCAGTGTGAAGAAGGGAATCAGGCGGGAAGAATCAAAATGCGATTTGACGGCATCAGCGACGGCACAGGCGCGGTCTGACGCTTTGGCCAGTTTGCGGGCTTCGACGAATCCGGGAAAATTCGAGTCGAGTTTGTACCAATCGATCATCGTGGAAAATTGGTCTGAGTCTCCAACGTAATGCTTGAGCAGGCGGCTGACATTGTGACGGAAGCGATCCCACGACAACGCGCCTCCGGCTGCGCCGAGCTTTCGGTTCGTGGGCAACATGAACGGATTGACCGAGACATGGGACCCGGCAAGGTGAGGTTTCAGCGTATTTCGGGCAAAATCGAATTCAGTTTGTCCCTCAACGATCAGGTGCAGTTTCACCCATGCCGTCACGGCCGCCCTCCGAAGAGGTTGCTTTCCCACATTTGGCTCAGGGAATAATCCTTCAACCACTCAGCCAGACTCTCGCGGTCGAGCCGTTTAAGAGTCGTTGCGCCTTCTTCGAGATTGGCAACGATCACGTCGTCCGGCTCCACCTGATCGACCAAAGCGGCGGATTGAGTGGCAACAATGATTTGAGTGGAATTTGCCGCATCTTGGATCAGCGAGCCGAGAATTTTGATGGCGTAAGGATGCAGGCCGAGTTCCGGCTCATCTATGGTAATCAAAGGCGGCAACCAGTCGGTGGGTTGGAGCAAAAGCGTGGCAAGCGCAATGAAGCGGAGTGTCCCGTCCGAGATTTGGTGGGGCCCAAAATCGTATTCGGCCGAACCAGCCGCTTTCCAACGGAGCATCACAAAATTCCCGCCGCCGTTATCCGGCTCCAAGACAAAGTCTCTGAACACAGGGAAAACTAAACGAACGGTCTCCACCACGCGCTGGTAGCACTCTGGTTTGCTCTCACGCAACCGGTGCAGGAAAGCAGCCACATTGCCGCCATCTGGCATCAAATATGAAGGACCGCGCAGGTCACTGCGGCTGCGCATGTGAGACTGATCCGACGTATCGTGAAACTGGTAGAAACGAAAGCCTTTAAGCGTGTTTCTAATGAATTTCGCCGGCAGATCCTCGGCCAGAGAAGTGGAGAGGAGGGTGGATTCCCGCTGGCCGCCAACGAGCCCCTTTCCATCCTCTGGGGCACCAGATCCCTCCGGGTAAAAAAGAAACGACTCCGTCGCGAAAATTAAGGTGTCGGGCGAAGCGTCCGCGAGCTGCATACGGTAGTTATATTCATCACCTGTTTCAGACGTCATTTTCAATTCCGCTGTGATGGAGTTAGTGACCTTGGCTCCGAAATGCAACAAGGATCCAGCTCCACCACTGCGGCCAATGAATTCCTGAAGCGCTCCGTTCATCTCGAAATGCAACAACTTAAAGAATGAAAGGAAACTTGATTTGCCGGACCCGTTGGCGCCGATCAGGACATTTAACTTGTCGAGCTTCAAGTCGCGGCATCGCCTGATGGATTTGTAGCCCCCGAGCGAGATTTTGGTCAGCTTCAACATGATTTTATTCTCTCAGAATTGCCTTGGGGCCGCAAGATGGGTTTAAAGCGACGATATTAGCCATGCAAAACCTCCGACGTCGTCGAACCCTGCAAAAAGCCCACTAAAGACACGAACCGGTGGTCGCACTGCATTCTGAGGCACAATTTTTTCGCGTTTTGCCTGTTGACTTTGCAGGGCTGTCTGATAGTTTCTCCACTCCCTGTGAAGGGTTTTTTGATGAAGACGTATTTACCGAAGAATAAATTAGACCAGCGCAAATGGCATGTGGTTGACGCCGACGGCGCCATCCTGGGCCGCCTGGCGGTTCAAATCGCCAATATTTTACGCGGGAAGGACAAACCTGTTTATACCGCCCACCTTGACGCCGGCGATTTTGTCGTGGTGATCAATGCCGAGAAGGTCCGGCTCACCGGCAAAAAGGAGTTGGCCAAGGAGTTCATGAGTTATTCCGGATGGAAAGGCGGGGAACGATACAGAACCGTCGCCGCGGTTCGCGCGCACCACCCTGAGAAATTGATCACGCACGCCGTTCGCGGCATGGTGCCGAAGAACCGATTGGGCCGGGTCCTGATGACCAAGCTGAAAGTCTATAAAGGCAGCGAGCATCCCCATGCCGCGCAGCAGCCCGCGAAATTGACGCCCGCCAAATAAACCCTTAATCTCCAACCCGCTTTTATCATGGCAGACATTAAAGAATTCCTTGGCACCGGACGCCGCAAAACCGCCGTGGCGCGTGTTCGCCTCGCGGCCGGCTCCGGCAAAATTGTCATCAACGGCCGGGCGTTTGAAAATTATTTCGGCACGGACACCCTTCGCACCGTGGCCACGCAGGCCCTGGCCGCGACGGAATCGGTCACCAAATTCGATGTCCGCGTCAACGTCGCGGGCGGCGGCCCGGCGGGACAAGCCGGCGCCATCCGCCTCGGCATTGCGCGGGCCTTGTTGCTGGTCGATGCCGCGCTGCGCCCCGTGCTCAAATCAGCCGGCTACCTGACGCGCGATCCGCGCATGAGGGAACGCGAGAAATACGGCCAGCCCGGCGCCCGCAAACGCTTCCAGTATAGCAAACGTTAGAAAACGGCTGGGAGAAATCGGGCAAAGGCGGATTTTTATAGTGCTGGCGCGCGCTCCGCGCCGGCCCAACCACGGTTTGCATTGCAGCTTGTAACGTGACTCCTCCGGTCAAAGCAGCCATCGTCGGCGCATCCGGTTATTCCGGGGAAGAATTGGCGCGCCTGCTCTTGGGCCATCCCCAGGCGGAATTGACCGCCGTCACCTCGCGCCAATACGCCGGGCAAACCCTTGCCGCCGCTTTTCCAAAACACGCAGGCCAGCCGCGCAGCCGGATTTTGCGTTTCACTGAGCCGAAGACCGACGCCCTCGCCAAGGCAGCCCAAGTGGTTTTTTTGGCCCTGCCCCATGGCGTCGCGGCGGAGTTTGCCGGCCCGCTGCTGGACCAGGGTTGCAAGGTGATCGATCTCAGCGCGGATTTCCGATTGAAGAGCGCAAGCGTCTATCAGGAGTTTTACGGAAATGAGCATCCCGCTCCGGCCTTGCTGAAAGAGTCCGTTTATGGCCTGCCGGAATGGTATCGGGCCGACATCAAGAAGGCCCGTCTCATTGCCTCGCCCGGCTGCTATCCGACGAGCATTTTGCTGCCGCTCCTGCCGTTGCTCAAAGCCGGACTGGTCAGAAGCAGCGGGATGATCGCCGATTCGCTCAGCGGCGTAAGCGGGGCGGGGCGAAAAGTTGATTTGCAGTATCTTTTCCCCGAGTGCAACGAGAGCGTGCGGCCTTATGGCATACCCAAACACCGGCACTTGTCGGAAATCGAGGAGCAACTGAGCCTGGCGGCGGGTCAGGCGGTCGTCCTGCAATTTTCCCCGCATTTAATTCCAGTCAATCGCGGCCTGCTGACCACCCTTTATCTGTCGCCCGTGAAACACTTTGCCAACGAGGGTGAAATGGCGGCCTTGCGGGACCAGATCGCGCAGTGCTTCCAAAAGGCTTACGGCAGCGAACCGTTTGTCCGGCTCCTGGAGGGCGAGGCATTGCCCGACACCAAGAACGTCACGGGCACAAACATGATCGAAATCGCCTGGCGCCTGGATGCGCGGACGGGCCGGCTGATCGTCATGAGCGCGATTGACAACATCACCAAAGGCGCAAGCGGCCAGGCAGTCCAGAGCATGAACATCCTCTGCGGCTTTCCTGAAACAGCCGGCTTGATCTGACAGCCGCGCCGCAGGACCCCGAACCATTCCTCATGGATATCGCCGCCAACCTGAACAATGTCCGCCAACGTGTGGCCGCAGCCTGCGCCCGGGCCGGTCGCGACCCCTCCTCGGTGACGCTCCTCACTGTTAGCAAGGGACATCCGGCGGACGTGGTTCGCGCCGCCGCGGATTTGGGTGTGTCTCTTTTTGGCGAGAACCGCGTGCAGGAGGCAAGAATCAAAATCAGCCAATGCCCGGCCCGCTTGCAATGGCATCTCATCGGCCATCTGCAATCGAACAAATGCCGTGATGCCGTGCATTTCTTCACCATGATCCAGAGCGTGGACAGCCTTTCCCTGGCGCGCGAAATTAATAAATTCGCCGAAAAAAGCGCAAAAACCATGCCGGTGCTCCTGGAGATCAATGTGGCCGGAGAATCGAGCAAGTTCGGCTATTCCCCGGAAAAAGTGTTGCTGGAATTCATGGAAATCAACGCCCTGCCGAAACTTGAGGTGCATGGACTGATGACGGTCGCGCCGTGGGCGCAAGAGGCGGAGAAAGTGCGCCCGGTCTTCCGGCGGCTGGCCGAATTGAAAAAGCAGTGCGAAGATATACTGGGTGCTCCCCTGCCCCATTTGAGCATGGGCATGAGCGGCGATTTTGAGGTGGCTGTGGAAGAAGGAGCGACTATGATAAGGCTCGGCAGCGCCGTTTTGGGGCCAAGAAAGCCGGCCCCACTCCGGACAAGTGACGAATAATATGGATTTGACCGTCGAAACATTTGAAGGCGAGATCATCGAGGCGCTTAAAACCTACGACAAGTTCATTGTCTGCCTGGACAAGACCCCGGAGGATTGCAAAGCGACGCTGGTATCGCTGATGGACAAAGCCATCAAGGCCTATGTCAGCCGCGGGCCTCATCTTCGCCACGGCATTGCCCTGGACAAACAAGTCACCATCATCCTCAGCCAGACCGAGCAGGAACGCCCCCTGTGCGGCATCTATTTCAACCTCCATTCCCCCTACAAAAAAAAGGCGCCCGCCAAGGCAAAAAAAGAGAATTAATGAGCGCCAAAGAACTGGCAATGCGTCAGTCAAGGCGGAATCCCATTAACACCTGGCTTCAGCCAGGTGAATATGAGTCGAAGCACTTGCGGAAACTGTTTCAACAGTTTCCCTTTTCCCGCCATCACTGACTCGTTACAACAACTGTAGTTTACTGTTTGTTGTAGCGGGCGCCGTGTGGTGAGTTTCCCCTGAAGATTTTAATCCGTTGCGCATCGTTTGCGCCGGAAAGCGCCGCACCCGCGAAAAATAATTAATCTACTCATTTGACTATTAAATATATTTTGATATAAGTAGCCAAAGAAAGCGGGAAGTATGAAGGATGAATTAAGAAGTCCTGCCGTCGCCAAGGCTGTGGCAGGCAAGGAAGAGCGGCGAATGGTCAAATCGCGGTTTCAATCGGAGCGCCCGTGTGTTTTCGCGCCGCAGCAGGCCAGAGAAGGTCAAAACCAGGAACAACATGGCCATAAAACACGAAAACTGCGTTTGGGGCAGTTTCTCACCTGTTTCAATCGTAACACGCTGCCGCCCAATGAGTTCCAACGGAAATGCGTACCCGCCGGCTCGTGCCGATTCGCGCTAAATCGTGCTAAATCGTGCCAAGAAAACAAATGACCAATGCCAGGTTTTCAATGACAGTTTCTCAATTCAGCCCCAGCCACTTGATTGCGGATTGCTTGTCCTCCTTGGCAAAGGCGCGGCATCCCCTATCCTTTGCATTCGGTTTGATTCCGGATCAAAAACTCAAACTCCGTCGCACCAAGTCGCGCCGGGTCACAGTGATTTTTTTGCGGAATGCCCGGACGGCGCCGCCGGCCTGCCGACATATCCAGCCAGGACAAAAAAGGGCTGGCGCGGACTCCTCACTTGGACGAAGTTGCCAAGTATGCGCTTAACCAAGTCCTTTCCTTTCGGCCTGCGGCGTGTCGTCCTGCTGCCGGCTTTGGCAGGGACTTTCTCCACTGCGTGGGCCGCCAATTTTTACCAAGGCGTCTCTCCGACCAGTCTGCCGTGGCCCGGCGGCATCGTGCCCTATGTTTTTACAGCCAATGTGTCGCCCGCGGAACAAGTCGTTTATCTGGATGGCATGAAGGAATGGGTGCTGTCCGCCAACATCCAGTTCGTTCCCAAGACCACGCAAACCAACTACGTCATCCTGGACCTGGACTACATGGAGGGCACCAATACCTACGTGGCGAGCGTGCCGCCGGTTATGACCGTCGATAATCTGTCGCGCGCCCAAGTCTGTCACGAGACCGGCCACCTGCTGGGCTTCCAACACGAGCATGTCAGGACCGACCGCAACAGTTACATCATCGTCAATTTCAACAACATTGATACCGGGAACACCACCAACAGCAGCGGCGAAGGCTCCGGAAGCGTGACGAATCTCTATGTGATCGACAGCAATTCGACCGCCTATGGCGCATACGATTTCGAGTCCGTCATGCACTACGGCCGCACCTTGTTTTCGATAAATCCCGCCACACTGGACGTGCTCGATCCCCAGCCGGCCTACGTCTATGAATATTACAATCGCATTGGAAACTTCGATCTGAGCGTGGGAGATCGCGCCGGGGCCGCCCATCTTTACGGCGCGGCCACCACGCCGCTGACCAACATCGTCAGCACGACCGCCGACGTCGGCCCGGGCAGCCTTCGGGCCGCCATCTATTATGCGAACGATCATCCCGGCACGACCGTCCGTTTCAATATCCCTACCAATGACACCGGTTTCAGCAATGGCGTCTATACGATTTATCCCACCGGCCAGCTCCCTCCGTTGGTCTCCACCGGGACCGTCATCGACGCCACCACCCAGCCGGGCCATGTGGCCAGCCCAATCGTGGCCCTGGACGGCTCGCGGCTCATTCCTCAAACCGAGTTTTCCATTGGTGGAATTTATATCTATGCCGGCAACTGCATCCTGCGCGGCTTGGCCCTCGATAATTTCACCAATTCGGGCATCAACCTCCTTTACAACTACGCGGTGAGCAACGAGGTGCAAGCTTGTTACGTCGGGCTGGCCCCCAACGGCACAACGCCCGCGCCCAACGATTACGAGGGCATCAATATCAGCGCAGGCGCCCGGGCCAACGTCATCGGCGGCGTCAACGCCAGCCAGCGCAATGTCATCAGCGGCAACTCCGGTTACGGCATCACGATCACCGGCACCAACAGCAACGGCAATGTGGTGGAGGGCAATTACATTGGGCTGAACGGTTCCGGAACTGCTTCTGTCGCCAATACCTACAACGGCATCGGCATTTGGGGCGGCTCCAGCGGCAATGTCCTTGGCGGATCGGGCGCCGGCGCGGGCAACGCTATTTCAGGCAACATCGAATACGGAATTCTCATCAGCGACACCAACACCACCGCCACCGTTGTGCAAGGCAATTATATCGGGCTTAACGCCGCCGGGACCGGGATCGTATCCAATACCTGGAGCGGGCTGGCCGTTGTGGGAGGTTCCTACAGCAATCTCATTGCGAACAATGTGGTGTCCGGGAATGCTTCCTACGGCATTTTCATCTCGGACCAGGGCACCGGCAGCAACGTCATCCAGGGCAATTTCATCGGCACGGGTCCGCAAGGCACGAATGCACTTCCCAATGCCTACATGGGAATCGGGATTTGGAGCGACGCAACGGACAACCTCATCGGCGGCACGACCGCCGCCGCCCGGAACATCATCTCCGGCAACGGCAACAACGGCATCGGCACGGGCTTCGCCAACAGCGGCGGCAACGTGATTGAGGGCAACTACATTGGCGTGACCAGCAACGGCTCCAGCGCCCTTCCCAATGCTGGTATCGGCGTTTATGTCGAGACCAGCCAGCAGAGCAACATCATCGAATCAAACCTCATTTCCGGCAATACCTCTGACGGCATCTATTTATACCAATCGACCAACAACGTGATTCGGGGCAACGACATCGGAACCGATGTCACCGGCCTGCTCGCCATTCCCAATGCCGAAGACGGATTGGCGCTGTTCGCCGCTTCACAAAGCAACCAGATCACCGGAAATATCATCGCCGCCAGCGGCAATTATGGCGTGATCCTTTCGGACCCCGGCACCGACGCCAACATGCTTCAGGCCAACAATATCGGCGTCGGCGCGGATGGCGCAACGGCCCTCGGCAACACCTGGCAGGGGGTGGTCATTCAAAGCGGCGCGTCCAGCAACACCATCGGGCAGTCCCTGGGCGGATCGGGCGCGGGCAACATCATCGCCGACAACGGCTACGGCGGCGTCATTCTTTACAGCACAAACACCCTCGGCAATTCCATCCGCGGCAACTCGATCTTCGGCAACAGCGGCCCCGGCATCGATCTGGTCCCCGTCAGCCCCGGGCAAGGCCCCAACGATCTCGAAAACTACCCCGTCCTCACCTCCGCTGCCGTATTCACCAACACCATGGTCGTTGCCGGAACGGTCAGCAACGGGGCCAACCAAATAATTCTTGTTGACATATATTACAATCCCGCCCAGGACCCCACCGGCTACGGCCAGGGCCGGACCTTTGCCGGCACCGCCACCGCCCAGACCGGCGCTTCCGGCACGGGTTCCTTCTCCCTGCCTTTTGCCACAAGACTGGCCGGGCAATACTTTTCCGCCACCGCCACGGACGCCTCGACGGGCAACACGAGCCAGTTCAGCCTGGACGTTCCGGCCACCAATGTTGCCGGCACCGGCCCGGGTGAATTCACGGGACCCCATTACTCCAGCACCAACGGTTTCAGCTTTGCCATCACCCTGGCCACAAACCAGAACTACTCCATACAGACAACGACCAATCTCTCGGTTAACCCGATCATCTGGACCGACGTGACGGATTTCTTTGCCACAACACCCTCTGTGCAGATCCTCGATCGCGCGGCGACCAACTCCCGCCAGCGTTTCTATCGCGCCATCACTCCGTAACGCCCGCGGCCCAAGTTTGGACTCGCCACTGTGGACTCCACGGCGTAATTTGTGCCGGTTTTACTAATGAAGATCTACATCGACGGCAATTACTTTGATGAGAAGAACGCCAAAGTGTCCGTGTTCGACCACGGCCTGCTTTACGGCGATGGCGTGTTTGAGGGCATCCGCGCTTATAACGGGCGCGTCTTCAAACTGGCCGAGCACATCGACCGCCTTTTCTCTTCCGCTAGGTCCATTCTGCTCAAGGTCCCCATGACGCGGAAGGAAATGATGAACGCGGTCGTGCAGGCCTGCCGCCGCAACAAAATTCGCGACGGCTACATCCGGCTGCTCGTCACCCGCGGGATCGGCTCCCTGGGTTTGAACCCCTATACCTGCAAACGTCCGTCGGTCATCATCATCGCGGACAAAATCCAGCTTTATCCGCCGGCGCTTTACAAGCGCGGTTTGGAACTGGTCACCGTGCCCACGGCGCGCAACCTCCACAGCGCCCTGAACCCGGCCATCAAATCGCTCAATTACCTGAATAACATCCTGGCAAAAATTGAGGCCATCAACGGCGGCTGCGAGGAAGCCATCATGCTCAACGCCCAGGGCTTTGTGGCGGAATGCACCGGCGACAATATTTTCCTGGTCAAGGACGGCCATTTGTCCACCCCGCCGCTGTCGGCCGGGGCTTTGCACGGCATCACGCGGGCGGTGGTCATGGAGCTTGCCCGGCAGAACGGCTTGAGCGTCAGCGAGCCAGACGTGACCCGCTACGACCTTTTCAATGCCGACGAGTGCTTTCTCACCGGCACCGGGGCGGAGATCATCGCCGCGGTCAAAATCGACGGCCGCATCATTGGCAACGGCCGCCCGGGGCCGGTCACCAACCGCCTCGTTAAGCGGTATCATGAGTTAACCAAATCCTCCGGCCAGCCGATATTTGATTAATCCACGAAGGAGTGGAATTTCGTTCTCATTTTGAGCGAAATGTGGTAAATTAATAGTATGCTATGCATGTTTTGTAAGCAGAACCCGGCCAAGGTCCACCTGACCCAGATCGTCGGGGACAAGATGCAGAAGGTCGATTTATGCGAGGATTGCGCCAAACAAAAGGGTGTCAACGATCCCGCAGGCTTTTCTTTGGCTGACCTGCTGCTCGGATTGGGCGCTTCCCAGGAGATCGCGCAATCCAGTGGCGGCGAGGAAGTTAAGTGCCCGAACTGCGGCTTCACCCAGGCCGATTTTAAGAAGGCCGGACGGCTGGGCTGCTCCCAATGTTACGCCACTTTTGCCGAGGGACTGGAAAGTTTGCTCAAGTCCATGCACAAGGGCACCAAGCACGTCGGCAAGGTCCCGATGGCTTTGCGGCAGGGCCGGGATTTAACCGAGCGGCTGAGATACTTGCAGAAGAAACTGGATCGGGCCGTCACCTCGGAGGACTTTGAACAGGCTGCCACCCTGCGCGATGAAATCAAGGAGACCAAGGGCCAGATGACCCAGGTGGTCCAGAAATAGTTCCATGACCATACACGAATTTCTCTGTCCACCGGTCGAAAGCGCCCGGCGCACCGGACCGCACGACCGCATCGTCATGTCCAGCCGCGTTCGTTTGGCGCGCAATATTCGCAGCACGCCGTTTCCCGGCTGGGCGAAAAAGGCCGAACGCATCAAGGTCCTCGAAACCATCCGGCCCGCCGTGGAAAGCCTCCCGCAATTGACCGGGGCCTTCTCGGAAACCATGGACAACCTCGGCCCGCTGGACAAGCAGATCCTCGTCGAACGCCACTTAATCAGCCGCGAACATGCCGCCAAAAATGCCGGCAGCGGCCTGGTCCTCAACAAGGAGGAATCCCTCTGCGTCATGATCAACGAGGAGGACCATCTGCGCATGCAAGCCCTCCGCCCCGGACTCCAGCTTCAGCAGGCCTGGCACGCCATCGACCAGATCGATTCCGACCTGGAGCGCAGGCTCGATTACGCCTTTTCCGCCGAATTGGGCTATTTGACGGCGTGCCCGACCAATCTTGGCACCGGCATCCGGGTCAGCGCCATGTTGCATCTGCCGGGGCTTGTCCTGGCCGAGCAAATCAATCAAATCATCCAATCCGTCAACAAACTGGGCCTGGCCGTGCGCGGCCTCTACGGCGAAGGCACCGAAGCCCTGGGCAACGTTTTCCAAGTCTCCAACCAGATGACCCTGGGCGAAATCGAGGGGGACATTGTGGAACGTTTAAACAAAGTGTTGTTGCAAATCATCGAACACGAGGAAAACGCCCGCGGCATGTTGCTGGAGAAAAAGCCCAAGATCGTCTTTAACTTCATCGGTCGCGCCTACGGCATCCTGGCCAACGCCCACAGCATCACCTCCAAGGAAACCATGAACCAGCTTTCCTTGATGCGGCTGGGAGTTGATTTGGGCGAATTCCCGACTGCCGAACGGGCTTTGATCGACGAGTTGTTCATCATTACACAGCCCGCCCATTTGCAGAAAAATTACACCGAGAAACTGGCGGCCGAGGAACGGGATGTCATCCGCGCCGACATGCTGCGCGAGCGATTGCAGAACGTCAGCCGCCCCAATCCAAAAATGCCCGGCAACGGCGGTTCGCTGGACAAACGCAATTGAAAGAGGCAAATTCCAGTTATGAGTGAAGAAGCCATGAACAATTTTACGCCCCGCGCCCAACAAGTGTTGGCCCTGGCACGCAAGGAGGCGGATCGCTTCAATCACAATTTCGTCGGCACCGAGCATCTCCTCCTCGGCCTCATCAAGCTCGGCCAGGGCGTGGCCGTCAACGTCCTGCAGAAGCTCGGCCTGGACCTCGAAACTGTCCGCATGGAAGTCGAAAAGCAGGTCGGCACCGGCCCCGACCAGAAGATGATTGGCAACATCCCTTACACCCCGCGCGTCAAGAAGGTCCTGGCGCTGGCGGCCAAGGAAGCCAAGGCCCTCAATCATACTTACGTCGGCACCGAACACATCCTCCTCGGCTTGCTCCGCGAGGGCGACGGCGTCGCCGCCCGCGTCTTGAAGAATCTGGATGTTGACATCGAGCAGACCCGCCAGGAAATCCTCAAGGAACTGGACCCCAATTTTGCCGCCTCTGACGAACCGCAGGCCGGCGGCCAGGCCGAACCGGCTCCGGAAAAGGCCCCCGAGAAAAAAGGCGAAGTCAAGACTCCCGCCCTCAAGGCTTTCGGACGCGACCTGACCGACATCGCCCGCAAGGGCGAAATGGACCCGGTCATTGGGCGTCAAAACGAAATTGAGCGCGTCATCCAAATCCTTTGCCGCCGCACCAAGAACAACCCCGTCCTGCTCGGCGAAGCCGGCGTGGGCAAGACCGCCATCGTCGAAGGCCTGGCCCAGGAAATCGCCCGTGGCAACGTCCCGGAGATACTGCGCGAGAAGCGTGTCATCACCCTCGACCTCGCTTTGATGGTCGCCGGCACCAAATATCGCGGCCAGTTCGAAGAGCGCATCAAGGCCGTCATGGACGAAATCCGCCGCGCCAAGAACGTCATTTTGTTCATCGACGAACTGCACACCATTGTCGGCGCAGGTTCGGCCGAAGGCACGATGGACGCTTCCAACATTATCAAGCCCGCCTTGAGCCGGGGCGAAATGCAGTGCATCGGCGCGACCACCCTTAACGAATACCGCAAGTATATCGAGAAGGACGCCGCCCTCGAACGCCGCTTCCAAACGGTCAAGGTCGAGGCGCCCTCCGTCGAGGAGGCCGTGCAGATACTCAAAGGCGTCCGCCCCAAATACGAGGAGCATCACAAGGCCGAGATCACCGACCAGGCCATCGAAGCGGCCGTCAAAATGTCCGATCGTTACATCACCGACCGATTTTTGCCCGACAAGGCGATTGATGTCATGGACGAAGCCGGTTCGCGCGCCCGCATCGGCACCATGACCCGCCCACCGGAGGTCAAGGAACTTGAGGCCGACATCGAAAAGATCAAGGGCCAGAAGGAACGCGCCATCAAGGACCAGGATTTCGAAGGCGCCGCCGCCATGCGCGACAAGGAAAAGCAGGCCAAGGAAAAACTGGACTCCGTTTTGGCCGCCTGGCGCGCCAGCCGCGAGGAAAAGCGCGTCACCGTCGGCGAAGAAGATATTTTGCACGTCATCTCCAAATGGACCGGCATCCCCTTGCGCCGGATGGAGAAGGACGAAGCCCAGCGCTTGCTCGCCTTGGAAAAGGAAATGACCCGCATTCTCGTCGGCCAGAAGGAAGCTGTTTCCGCTTTGGCCAAGGCCCTGCGCCGTTCGCGTGCGGATTTGAAGGACCCGCGCCGGCCCATCGGCACCTTTGCCCTGCTCGGCCCCACCGGCGTCGGCAAGACCCTGCTGGCCAAGGCCCTGGCGGAAATTTTGTTCGGCGACCCCAAAGCCCTGATCCAACTGGACATGAGCGAATACATGGAGCGCCACAACGCTTCGCGCATGGTCGGTTCGCCCCCGGGCTACGTCGGCTACGAGGAAGGCGGCCAACTCACGGAACAAGTCCGCCGCCGCCCCTATTCCGTCGTGCTCTTTGACGAAATCGAGAAGGCCCATCCCGACGTCATGAACATGCTGTTGCAAATCCTCGAGGAGGGAAAACTGACCGACAACGTCGGCCGCGTGGTCAATTTCCGCAACACCATCGTCCTCCTGACCTCCAACGTCGGGGCCGAGCTGATCCGCCGCAATTCCACCCTCGGCTTCTCCCCCATCAGCGACGAGCACAGCTACGACAAGATGAAGGAAAAAATACTTGACGAAGCCAAACGGATATTCAAGCCGGAATTCCTCAACCGCCTGGATGACGTGATCGTCTTCCGTTCCCTGACCAAGCCGGACCTGCTGGAGATTCTCGACCTGGAAATTTCAAAGGTCACCGACCGCCTGAAAGCCAAACAGCTTAATCTCACTCTGGATCAGCCCGCCAGGGATTTCCTGGTGGACAAAGGCTACGACCCGACCTACGGCGCGCGGCCCATGCGCCGGGCGGTGGAACGTTATTTGGAAGACCCCCTGGCGGAAGAAATCCTCAAAGGCAACCTGCATCCCAACGACCCGATCACGGTCACCTTTGGCGACGGCAAACTCGTTTTCAAGCAGGAGACTCCAGCCGCCCCTGCCGCCCCCGAGGCCCTCTCCAGTTAGTTTCGGTCCATCCCATCACGGAAGAGTTGTCAAAAACCGGATTCGGCCCAAAGCCAGCGGGGGCCTATTTTCCAGGTTGGCAAACGACCGTCTCCCGGCTTAGTTTAGCGGGCGTCGTATGAGGACCTTGGCAACACAATATGCTCGCGAATGGTTTGGCGGTGTGGGCCGCGGCGCCATGCTCTGCCGCGACATCGCCTCCTCCCTCTGCCGCGCCAGGGTGAAATGGAACGATGTCCTCTACCAGATGTATTTCATCGGCGTCAAATCGCAGTCCGTCGTCGCCATTACCGGAGCGTTCACAGGCATGGTGCTTTGTGCCCAAACCGCCTTCCAGTTTCACAAGGTCAAAATGGACACCGCCACGCTCGCCGTGGTCAGCGTCGGCATGGGCAGCGAACTGGGTCCGGTCCTGACCGGCTTGATGGTGGCGGGTCGGGTCGGGGCCGCCATTGCCGCCGAACTCGGCACCATGCGCGTTACCGAACAAATCGACGCCTTGCGCACCCTCGCCGCCAACCCCATTGATTACCTGGTCGTGCCGCGCTTCCTGGCCACGCTGCTCGTCATGCCGCTGTTGACCGCGGAGTCGATCTGCCTGGGCATTCTGGCCGCGTATATCGTGGCTGTTTTCCTCCTCGGCATCAATTCGACCTACCTGTGGTACAACATGCTCCATTACACGCACATGAACGACATGCTGACGGGCATGATTAAAACGTTCATCTTTGGCGCGATCGTGGCCGTGGTGGCGTGTGACAAGGGACTCAACTGTCCCGAAGGCGCCGAGGGCGTGGGCCGCGCCACCACCGAAGCCGTCGTCTATTCCTCCATCACCATTCTCGTCAGCAATTTCTTTTTGACATTGCTGTTGCAACGGATGCTGCCCTAATGATGATCGAAGTGCGCGATTTGAAAAAAAGTTTCGGCTCCATGCCGGTTTTGCAGGGAGTTACCTTCTCCGTCGCCAGGGGCGATGCCATTTCCATCATCGGCGTCAGCGGCGGCGGCAAAAGCGTCCTGCTTAAGCATTTGGTTGGTCTCATTACGCCCGACAGCGGCGAGGTCTCGATCGACGGACGGAACATCGCCGGGCTGGATGAGCGTGAACTGATGCCCATCCGCCGGATGTTCGGCATGTTGTTTCAGAGCGCGGCCCTCTTCGATTCCATGACGGTGGAGGAAAATGTCGCCTTCGTCCTCAACCGCGAGCACAAGTCCACTCCGGAGGAAATCGCCCAACGGGTCGAATACGTCCTGGATTTGGTCGGGCTGGGCGGCACACAGAAGAAAATGCCCGCTGAGCTTTCCGGCGGCATGCGCAAACGGGTGGGTTTGGCCAGGGCCGTCGCTTACCGCCCGCAGATCATGCTTTACGACGAACCGACCACCGGCCTGGACCCGATTGCCGCCGATACCATCGATCAACTGATCATTCGCGTCGTGGAGAAGCTGAAGGTCACTTCCATCGCCGTGACCCATGACATGCGCAGCGCGCGCCGCATCAGCCGGCGGATATTAATGCTGCATGAGGGGCGCATTTATGCCGACCAGACCCCGGACGAACTCTTCCAATCAAAGGACCCCGTCGTCCATCGCTTCGTCAACGGAATTTCCGATCTCAAGGAGAAGGATGCCAAATGAATGATTCGCGTTTTGAGTTCAAAGTCGGTTTGTTTGTCTTCGTCGGCATTGCCCTGACCGCCCTGCTCATCCTGAACTTCAGCAAGGGCATCACCATCTTCAACCCCACCTACACGCTGCGCGTTGTTTTGCCCAATGCCGCCGGCCTCAAACCCGCCGCCGACGTCATGATGGCAGGCTTGCCCATCGGCAAGGTAACTTCCATGGATCTGGCGGACGACGAACGGTCCGTCAACCTTACGCTCCGCATCCTGAACAAACATAAAATCCGCAAGGATGCCCGAATTCGAATCGATGCGTTGGGCTTTCTGGGCGACCAATACGTCTCCGTCTCCGTGCCGGTCGAAACCGGGCCGGTGCCAACCAATGCCGAGGCCTACCTGCAAGACCGCGACACTGTCAAGGGCGAGGCGACCTTCAACATGGAGGAGGCCGTCCATTCGATCTCCACCTTGGTGGACCAAGCCAAGCGAACCATGAAAGACCTTGACCAGGGCATAACCAACGTGAACGCCTCCGCGCTTTCCACCAATACCCTGGCCCATTTTGTCCTCGCCGTGAGCAATCTGGAGGTCGTTTCGGATCGGGCCGTCGCGGCGGCTGGCAGGGTCGAAAGTTTGTTGAACGACAATGCAGCGGCCTTTGGTTCCTCCATCAGCAATTTCCAGGTCTTGTCCGTCCGCCTCACCAACGCCGCCGCCAACTTGGACGAAATCATCGCCACCAACCGCGGCGATGTGAGAAAGGTGGTCGGAAATTTGACGGAAGCCTCGGACCAGTTTAAGAACATTGCCTTGGATTTGCAGGCCGGCAAAGGCACGGCGGGCGTCTTGTTGAAGGACGAAAAAATGGCCGTTGAAATGGCATCCTTCATCACCAACGCCAACGCCATGACGGCGGAGTTCAGCACCTTCGGCCACAATTTGAACCAGCACGGCATTTGGGCCATGTTGTGGAAGCCGAAACACCCGGAAACCAACAATTGGCCGGAGCGTGGAATGGGTAATAAACAACAATAATTCGTTATGCGCTCGCTTTGGGTTATTCGCATTCTGTTCCTTCTCATGTGCGTCATGGGCGGCTATGAGATCAGCCAGGTCCGGCCCGAGTGGGTCACCAACAGCGGTTGGGGCATGCTCATCGGCTTCGGCATGGGCGGATTATGCATCGCCATCGACGAGATGCTTAAAGGCTTCTCCTTGCGGGCTTTTTCCTCCGCCACCTTCGGCCTGTTTCTCGGCACGCTGGCCGCCGCCATGATCGACCGCTCCGCCCTCTTCAGCGACGCCGATGAACCGCAACGCAAGGTCATCCGGCTGGCGCTGTTCCTGGGTTTCAGTTACATCGGCATGGTCCTGGCCATGCGCAGCAACAAGGAGGATTTCTCGCTCATCATCCCTTACGTCCGCTTCGCCCCCCAAAACAAGCCGGAGAACCTGCTTTTGCTCGACACCAGCGTGATTATTGACGGCCGTATCGCGGATTTGATCGAGGCCAATTTCGTCGAAGGACTCCTGGTCGTGCCGCATTTCGTGCTCACCGAGTTGCAGCAAATCGCGGATTCCAACGATCCCGTCATCCGCGCCCGCGGCCGCCGTGGATTGGAGATGCTGACCCGCCTTCAGCAGAACAAGCGCAATGAGGTGAAAATTCATGACGCGGATTTCCCGGAGGAAAAGGAGGTCGATGCCAAACTGGTCCGCCTGGCGAAAGTCCTCGGCGCAAAACTGTACACCAACGACTACAACCTCGGCAAAGTGGCTGAATTGCAGTCCGTTCTTTACGTCAATCTCAACGAGCTGGCCAACGCCCTCAAACCGGTCATTTTGCCGGGGGAAATCTTCAGCCTGCGGGTCGTGCGCGAAGGCAGGGACAAGGGCCAGGGCATCGGTTATCTGAACGACGGCACCATGGTCGTGGTCAACAACGCGCAAAGCCTTATCGGCCAGCAAGTTACCGTCAAAGTCATCAGCCTTTTGCAAACCGGCGCCGGCGTCATCATCTTTGCCGATGTGAAATCGGCGGCGGCAGCTTGACCCCGCCATGGTTATGGCCATGTTATCTGTATGGAATTTGTAACCGTTTTCAGCGCCTTTAATCCCGCCGACGCGGAACTGGTGCGTTCCCGCCTGGAAGCAAACGGCTTCCTGGCCAATGTGAAACATGAAACGTCGGCTCTCAGCATGGACGGATACGCCATGGCTGCTGGCGGCATTTTGGTCCAGGTTCCCGAAGACCAGGCCGCCGACGCGCGGGCCTTGATCGAGTCCAAGGATCCCCCCACAAGTGATGACTGATTCAACGCGCCTGCTGCGCCAACTGCAAAAGCTCTTACCCTCCGGCCAGCTTCTCCTTGACCTGGCAGCCCGTCGCGAGAACGCTGGCGACAAATGGTTTGCCAGCCAGCTCCCCGATGCCGTGGGCCTGCCGCGAAGCACGGAGAGTGTCTCCAAAATCCTGCGCTTCGCCTTCCTTCATCGCATCCCAGTCACGCCGCGCGGGGCTGGTTTTGGTTACGTGGGGGGCTGCGTCCCCGCCCATGGCGGCATTGTTCTCTCCCTGGCGCGGATGAATCGCATCAAAGAAATCCATTCCGGCGATTTTGTCGCGGTCGCCCAGGCCGGCGTCATTTTGCAAACCTTGCAGAAAGCGGTGCAAAAGAAAAAACTGTACTATCCGCCCGATCCTGCCAGCAGCCCCGATTGCAGCGTGGGCGGCACCGTGGCCACAAATGCCGGTGGTCCGCGCTCCCTGAAATACGGCGTGACGAGGGATTACGTCCTTGGTCTCCAAGTTGTCATGGCGGACGGCACCATCGTCTCCCTGGGCGGACGCACCCATAAAAACAAAACCGGCTTCGACTTGACGCGGCTGCTGGTCGGCTCGGAAGGCCTGCTGGGCGTCATGACCGAGGCCACTTTGCAGCTCATTCCCCTGCCCCCCTTCCATGCGCTCATGGTGGTCGGATTCGATTCCATGAACGCCGCCGCCCGGGCGATTCGCGAGATTTTTCACCGCGGCTTTTTGCCCTCCGCGCTGGAAGTGGCCGACCAATTCACCCTGGACGCAGTCCGCCGCCGCACCGGCAGCCGGCGCTTGCGCCACTCGCGCGCTCTGATCATGGTCGAACTGGACGGCTTGGAAACATCGGTGCGCGGCGAGATGACGGCGCTGGAAAAACTGGCGCGCAGCCGGCATCCCGTTTTTATCGAAGTCGCCCATGGCAACGCCCGGTGCGAACAACTTTGGGGATTGCGGCGCGAGTTCTCCTTTTCTCTGCGTGACACCGGCCTGATCAAGTTGAACCAGGACATTGTGGTGCCGCGCAGCCGGCTGGAAGACCTGTTCCGATTCACCGCCCGTTTGCAGAAGCGCTTCGATCTGCCCATCGCCTGCTTCGGACATGCCGGCGACGGCAACATTCACGTCAACCTGATGTATGACAAGAACTGGCCCAGGGTCGAGGCCCGCACCCGCGCCGTGTTGGACGAACTAATCCGGCAAGTTCTTGCCTGGAACGGGGCCATTACCGGCGAACATGGCATCGGCCTGGCCAAAAAGCATTGGTGGCCGCTGGCGGCGTCCCGGGAGGTGCGGACGCTGCACCAGAGGATTAAAGAAAGCCTGGATCCAAAACGAATTTTGAACCCAGGCAAATTTGTTTGACGCAAAAAGCAGGAAGCCGCCTGCGGCTTCCCTTTGATATACAGAGAGTTGCCTATTGGCGATAGCTGTTGCCGCCGCCACCGCCGCGACGGTCTCCACCGCCGCCACGATAGCCGCCACCGCCACCGCCACCACCGCGATAGCCGCCGCCACCACCGCCGCCACCACCGCCGCCGCCGCCGGCAGGCCGCTCCTCACGTGGACGGGCTTCGTTCACAGTCAGAGGCCGGCCTTGGAAGTCCTTGGCGTGGAACATCTGAATGGCCTTGTCCGCGTCCTCTTTTGACGCCATTTCGATGAAGGCAAAGCCGCGTGAGCGGCCTGTCATCCGGTCCTGCATTATGTTGACCGACACTACAACTCCGGCTTGCGCGAAATGGTCCTGCAAGTCGTTTTCCGTCGCGGTGAAGGTGAGATTACCGACGAATAGTTTTGCTGACATATAACTGCTTTGCTGCTTTGCTGTTGACCCATTTTTACGGCCCCCGACAAGGGCTTTTTTACCGATTCAGCGTAGGGAATAAGCTGAATGAGCGAACCTTAAAAAAAATTCCAAAGAAACGCAACTAAAAAATTTCCCTTATTTTATAACCCTTTTGACCCCACCAAAACGACAAATTCCCCGTGAATCGAGCGCTTTTGCAGCTCCTCCAGCAACTGCCGGGGGCTGCCGGAGCGGACCTCCTCGAACTTCTTGGTCAATTCCCGCGCCAGCGCCACCCGCCGGTCGGGATACAGGTCCGCCAGCTCCTGCAAAAGTTTGACAACCCGAAAAGGCGATTCGTAAAGAACCAGGGTGCCCGGGACGCCCCCCAACGCTTCCAATCGCCGCCGGCGCTGGCCTGATTTATGGGGCAAAAAACCGACAAAATGGAACTCATCACAGGGCAGGCCGCTGCACGTCAGCGCCGCCACCAGTGCGCATGGCCCCGGCACCGATTCCACCCGCAATCCCGCCGCCAGCGCCGCGCTTACCACTCTCCCCCCCGGATCGCTTATGCCCGGCGTCCCCGCATCAGATACCAAAGCGACTTTTTCACCCCGCCGCAGCCGTTCCAGGATTTCTTCGCCGCGCCTGGCTTCATTAAATTGAAAGCAGCTCAACAGCGGCTTGGTGATGCCATAATGCTTCAAAAGCCGCCCGGAATGGCGCGTGTCCTCCGCCGCCACGACGTCGCACTCCTTCAGCACCCGCAAGGCCCGCAGTGTGATGTCCTCCAGGTTGCCGATCGGCGTCGCCACAAGGTAGAGCGTCCCGGCTCGCAACGGCGGCAATGGTGTCTGGTTCATGTCAATCAACCACGCCAGCGTCCCGCAATTGCCCCGCAAATTCAAGCCCGCGGATGGATTGGCTCGACACCCCAAAATTTTCTTGGAACACTGCCGCCGTGAAACAATCGATTGTTGTGCTGGACCTGGAAGGCGTGCTCGTGCCGGAAATCTGGATTGCTGTCGCGGAAAAAACCAAAATCCCCGAATTGCGCCGCACCACGCGCGATGAGCCGGACTACGCCAAACTCATGCGCGGCCGCATCGAAATCCTCGATCAACACGGTTTGAAACTGGCCGACATTCAGAACGTCATTGCCACGCTCCGCCCGTTGCCGGGGGCTCTTCAATTCCTGCGCGAACTGCGCTCAGTGACCCAGGTGGCGATTTTGTCCGATACTTTTGAGGAATTTGCCCGGCCTGTCATGCAACAATTGGAGTGGCCCACCCTTTTCTGCAACCGTCTCATCATCGAGCAAGGCCGCGTCGCCGGTTACAAACTGCGCCAGGAACAACCCAAACGCTGCGCCGTGACGGCCCTGAAAAGTTTGCAGTATTACGTCATTGCCGCCGGCGATTCATTCAACGACGTCGCCATGTTAAAGGAGGCGGACATGGGTTTCCTTTTCCATTCGCCCGATGCCATCAAAAAGCAATTTCCCCAATTCCAATCCTTCGAGGAATACGACGATCTCCTGTCCGCGATGAAGACCGCCATGAAAGAAGACAAGTAAGAATTAAGAAGGCAGAATGAAGAAATAAGGCGTGGAGGCGGCTTGTTTTTTCTGCCTTCTGCCTTCCGCCTTCTTGCTTTCCTAGTCCTCCGCCTTCATATCCCGGCTCATCAGGTCCCGCACTGCCTTGCGAATGTCTTTTTGCTCATAGAGCGTGGCATAAACCTCATCAATGATCGGCGTTGCCACCCGCAGTTTGCCAGCCAGCGTGTGCGCCGCCAGCGCGGTGGGATACCCTTCCGCCACCGTGATCGTGCTGCCCAGAATGGCCTCCACCTTCTCGCCCCGGCCCATGCGTTCGCCAAACTGGCGGTTGCGGCTGAGATGCGAGAAGCAGGTCACGGTCAGATCGCCCAAACCGCTCAAGCCCGAGAACGTTTCCGGCAGCGCCCCGCAGGCCACTCCCAAGCGCCGCACCTCCGCAATGGCCCGCGTGATCAAAGCCGCCTTGGCATTGTCTCCAAAACCCACGCCGTCGCAAATGCCGGCCGCGATGGCCACCACATTCTTCAACGCCCCGCCCAACTCAACCCCAAGCACGTCGTTGCTCGTGTAAACCCGGAATGCCGGGCGATGAAACAATCGCTGAATCTCCCTGGCCGTCCCCGCATTGGCATGCGCCGCGACAATTGCAGCCGGGGTTTCCCGCGCCACTTCCATGGCCAGAGTCGGACCGGACAGCGCAGCGCCGGTTGCCTTGGGCATGGTCGCCCGCATGATGCCGGACATGGTCAATCCGGTTTCGCACTCGATCCCCTTGGTCACGCTCACCGCAATGCCGTCGAAATCCGGCAGGCAGCTCGTCACCTTGCGGAAAAACTTTGACGGCAGCGCCACCACTGCACACCTGCTGCCCGCCACCGCCTTGGCCAGGTCCGCTCGGAACTTTAATTCACGCGCCAACGGGATGTCGGGCAGGAAAAGCTGGTTAAAACCCGTCCGCTCCATCTCCTCCACCTGCGCCGGATCGTATGCCCACAGCGTGACGTCATTTTGGTTCTTGCACAGCAAATTCGCCAGCGTCGTCCCCCACGCCCCGGCTCCAATCACGGTCACTTTCATGGCCGGCCTTTCAGTTTCAGCACCGCCCGGCTTTCCGTTCCATGGAGCAGGCGCTGAATGTTGGTCTTGTGTTTCCAAATGGCCAGCGCGCTCAAAGCCGCCATAACAAGGGTCATCGTCAGGCTTCCCTTCCAGTACCAAACCGCCATGGGCAAAACCAGCGCCGCCGCAATGGAGGCGAGCGAGACATATTTCGTCATCACAAACACCACTCCCCACAAAGCCAGCGCCGTCAGACACGCGTAAGTCGCCCAAGCCAGCACCACCCCCCCCGATGTCGCGATGCCTTTGCCGCCCTTGAAACTGAGCCAGCAGGTGAAATTGTGACCCAGAATGGCGGCGACGCCCGCGGCCAGCGCCAGATATTCCCTCTGCCCCGCCGCGCCGGGAAACAAATAAATGCCCAGCGACGGAGCCCATTGGGCTGCGGCAAAACCCTTCAGCGCATCGGCCAGCAGGACCATCGTCCCGGCGGTTGTTCCCAGCACGCGAAAGGCATTGGTCGCGCCGATGTTTCCGCTGCCCACGGTGCGGACATCGATCCCCCGCGCCTTGCCCGCCAGAAAACCGGCCGGCACGGACCCAAGAAGATAAGAAACCACCACCACCACAATGTAAGCGCCACTATGCACGTTCCAGTTCAGGTTGGAGAATACCGCGGAACTTTAAAAGAAAATATCCTCCTCCACCTCCGGGCGGAACTCGACCCGCCAGTTCATTTGGCGAAGCGGGAGCGCAGACGCGTTTTCATTTCCTCCAGTGGCACGGCAGAATCGGGATTCCGGCGGTGGTCCTCAAGCCGCTTTTCGACCACGGCTTCATCCTCCCCCGACAACCCAGGCTCATCCAGGTCCAAAGCGCGACGAACCAACAACTGCCTTTCGGAAACGGTCAGTCCGGGCAATTCGGCTAAAACGTCCGTGAAACTCATGGAAAAAGGGTAGCCCATCTCCCCGCCGTTGTCACGCCTCGAACATGGCCGATGCCCCATCCCACCGTAGTCTTCAATTTTTCCCGGCGTGTGCGACAACGAGCGAAAATGGCGCGACATGAACCCTGTCCCGCGCCCGCTCCAGCGTTGCCGTCCCGGCGCGCTTGTCATTTGCCACGATGGACCAATCGCCGGCGACCGTCAGGTCCTGCGGCTCCTTGTTCCCGTTGTAAATCACCAGGATGGTCTCCCAACTGTCGCCGTTGGCGTGATTCTTGATGAAAAACTCAACAACGTTCTTCGGCGGCGTCGCGGCAAACTCCACCGCCTCATTGACGCGCGCCTTGTCCGTCATGCGAAAGGCGGCATGTGACCGCCTCAGCGCGATCATCCCCTTGTAAAAATCAAAAACATCCTGGTGCTTCGCCTTTAACGACCAATCGATCGGATTGACCAGCGGATCGTTGTTGTTATAGCTGTTGTTGTTCAACTTCTTCGATCTTAAAAACTCGTCGCCCGCGTGGAGGAACGGGATGCCTTGGGCGGTCAACACGATGCCGGCGGCCAGCTTGTCCATGTTGATGCGCAACGCCTCGGGCACATCGGGAGCGGACAGCCGCAGCTTGTCCCAAAGACAAAGATCGTCATGGACAGAATCGTAATTCACGGTTTCGTTCGGAGAAAAGACTTCGATGGTGTTGCCGTCTCCCGTCCTCTGCCCTTTGATGTTCGACTGGAATCCTCCCATCCCACCGTGTGGCGGTGCCGCGCCCTGAACGAATCCAATCGCCTTGCCGTCCGCATAACTTCCTTTGATGTTGTCCCGGATGCCGTCATTGAAAGCAGCGAGGCCGGTGCCGGCAACATGCGCCTGGATCATCATTTGTTCCGGCGGCAGCACGCTCTCCATCTGCCAGCCTTCTCCGTAAATAATCGCATTCGGATTGATCTTCCCCGCCTCGCGATACACCTCCAGCATCGTGGCGCGGTCTTCCATCCCCATCAGGTCAAATCGGAATCCGTCAACATGATATTCCGTCATCCAATACTTGATCGAATCCACGATGAATTTGCGGGCCATCGGCTTTTCCGAGGCAAATTCATTCCCGCACCCCGTCCCGTCGGCATATTTGCCGCTTTTATCCATCCGATAAAAGTACCGGGGATACACCTTGTCGAAAATGGACGCCGGCCCGGACCCCGTGGCGGCGGTGTGATTATAGACCACGTCCATGACCACCCCGATGTTGTTCCTGTGGAACGTCCGCACCATTTCCTTGAACTCCTTTTGCCGGGTTGTTCCAGCGGGATTGCTGGCATAAGAGCCTTCCGGGGTGTTAAACAACACCGGATCGTAACCCCAATCATACCAGGTATATTCATCCGCCTTTTCCCTCTCATCGCCCCCGGCATAATCGAACGCTGGCAGCAAATGCACATGGGAAATACCCAGATCCTTCAAATGGTCCAATCCGCTCTTTTCACCCTGCGGTGTCCGGGCGCCTTCCTGGACCATCCCAAGATATTTTCCGCGCCGGCCATCCGCGATGCCGGAATTCTTGTTGATGGAAAAATCGCGGATGTGCGTTTCATAAAGCACCGCATCGACGTTGTTTTTCAAAGTGACGAAATGATCTTCCTCCCACCCGTCCGGGTCCGTCTTCCTTGGGTCATAAATCAAAGTCCTGCCGCTATTGGCCGAACACCCGCGCGCGTAAGGATCGTTCACACGATAAACAGCCCGCTTTCCCGACCCCGACACCTGGGTGAGCTCATACAGGTAATATTTCCCGTCCAAGTCTCCCTTCAAGCTGGCGGACCAAACGCCATCCCTGTCGCGCGACATCGGAACATTCCGGCAAGCATCATCCGTGGCGTCATTAAACAAGAGCAGTCGCACCTCCTTCGCCGTGGGTGCCCAAAGCTTGACCGCGGTTTCCTGCGGCCCATAGACCGCCCCCAAATCATCACCGTTATAGAGGTAATGGGATAAATCGGGGGTATCCTCCATCGCGCCAATAGCCGCACTTGCAATCATAAAACTCAAACTGCCACACATCAGGAACCGTCGCCAATAAATCATGCCTCTTTTCATACCAGTTTCCACAGCCGAAGGGCAACTCCGAGCGCGACAAACCTGTCCTCGCTTCTGGAACGGAAAGTTCCATCAGGGGCTTAACACTTCAACTTTTCGCCAGTCCGCCATAGCTCCGTTTCGCGGAGGAATCCTTCAGCATTTAACCTTCTTTTGGCCTCCTCCTCTTCGAGGTTAAAAACATGGGACTATGCGGGACACGCTCTTATCACGAAGTTCACTTTCCTGATCTTGCCTTTGTGAACGCTCGTTTGTTATCGTTGCAACACTGTGGAAGGCGACGCGACTATTCCGTTGTCCGTGCCGCAATTGAAGGCCATTGAAATCAACCCCTACGCCTTCGAGTTGGCGCAAGTGTCCGTCCAAATCGGCTATCTGCAATGGCGGCGTGACAACGGCTTCGACAACGACCGCACACCCGTCTTGCAGGTGCGTTGCCAAGTCTGGTGCGCGATTAGCGCTTACCTGTTGGTGGCGATCCTAAAGAAGAACATTGGTCTTGACAAGACTTTGAACGAGATTCTGCAAATTTGCAGCGTGAACATTTTCGAGCAAGCTCCTGCCAGAGAGATACTTGCAGCAAATACGGATGTAAACTCGTCGTCTCGCGACAGTGTTGCTATTCAGAACACGTTTACCTTCAACAGCTTATAGCTGGACACCAGTGAGAGGAACCGGTGGCCTACGGCGGCTCCCGCAAAACGCCGGACGAATATCGGGATGAAATTGCCATCGCCGCCAATGAGTTAAACGAGTTGCGCAAACGCTGGCTCAATCCGCCCGAATGGACCGTGGAAAAATTCCTGGAATTCCCCGGCTCTGTAAATGGCCCTTGGGCGCGCTACGTCATGAACCCGGACAAAAACGGCATTGGCACTGTCCGTTATCCGCGCTTCGAACCACTCGACGCTGATTGCGCTTCGAAACTCAAAGAGCGCACACTCACGAAACTTTACAATGAGCGCCCGGCCTGGCTCGACTTCGCGCACAAGAAGCTGGATGCCACCGTCGCCGCCGCCTACGGCTGGCCCGCCGACCTGCCGGATGAGCAAATCCTGGAACGTCTCCTCGCCCTCAATCAGAAAAGAGCGGCAGAGGAAGCGCAGGCGGCCAGGTCCCCCAAGCCGAAATCGCAACGCGGCAAATCAGAGCAGGAAATGATTTGATCCCCAATGAAATGATCCGTTCTCCTTCTCCGATTCAGAAACCCTGCGCATGCCGTCGGGATTCCTTACACCTTGAGGCGCCGATTACAAAAATAGTTTAAAATAATTGTTGTTTTATTGAATATATATTCTAAATTACCATCTGATGATTGGCTAAATGAAGGCATGATGAAAATGAGAAAGAGTCCATTATGAATGGGGATCTGGATCTGCCGACGGCCTCGGAATCCAATAACGCTTATCAGAACATTTTTAATGTAGCCGCGTGTTGTTCTGTCTCGGGGAGCGCGACCGACTCGGTCGCTCTTGTCGGCGTCTCGCCGACGAGGCATTTTCGGCTGCGCACAGACTTGAAACGCTCTACCGCATTTGAGCATGCACGACAAAGCGCCCATAAAACACGAAAACAGGACTTTGGACCGTGCTTCCCCTGTTTCAACCGGAACAGGCTGCCAACCAATGTGTTCCAACGAACACCAACCCGCCCAGTCTCGGGCCAATTCGTGGTAATTCGTGCTAAATCGTGCCAAAAAAAATAGGAGAGCTTCAGCCCTTAACTTTATAAAGCTTATGAGCCGCGATGCACCTATGGTGTTTCGTCGAAGGCAGGCTTGTCGCCCCGGCTTGTCCCGCCAAAGCCTCGGCGACGGCGGAAGCCCCCAGGCGAAGACGGATTAAACCATGATTATCTTAGTTAAAAACCGAATCAAACCAGTGCTCTGGTGGCCAAATTGTATGCAAATATCTACACATGAATGACTTGCAAAACAACCAGCGGTCGAACCGGTCAAACTACTCAAAGTGAATCAAAGTGATTTGCCGGCGGGCTTGTCCCGCCGAAGCCGTTGCGGCGAAGGCGGACGAATTTCAGACTCGTCAATCGTAAATCATCAACCGTACATTCATTGCCATGTCTGACAAGCTTCAGGTTGCTGTCCTGGGGGTAGGTTCCCTTGGCAAGGAACACGCCCGCATTTATGCGGAACTGGCTGCGGGGGGACAAATACGCTTTGCCGGCGTGTACGATGTCGCGCCACAACAGGCGGCGAAAATCGCCGAGAAATACCAGGTCCCCGTTTTCGCCTCCCTCAGCGACGCCCTCCAGGCTGCGGACACGTTCAGCGTCGTCACCCCCACCCATACCCATTTTGAACTGGCCAAAATGATCCTCGCCGCCGGCAAGCATGTGCTGGTCGAAAAGCCCATGACCGACAACGCCGCCGATGCCGCCGGGTTGGTGCAATTGGCGCGTGATAAAAACTGCATTCTCCAAGTAGGCCTCCTCGAACAGTTTAATCCCGTGCTGAAATACCTCGAACAGGTTGCGACCGATCCGCGTTTCATTGAGATTCACCGCCTCTCTCCCTATCCCAAGCGCAGCACGGACATCGGCGCGGTGCTGGATTTGATGATTCACGATCTGGATGTGGTCCTCGGATTTGTCCATTCCCCGCTCGCCAGTGTGGATGCGGTGGGCCTTTCCGTTCTGAGCCAGTCGGAAGACATTGCCAATGCCCGGCTCCGTTTCGCCAACGGTTGTGTGGCCAATCTCACCGTCAGCCGGGTCAGCCCGGAGAAAATGCGCAAAATTCGAGTCTTCAGCGGCGGCGCGGATCCCTGTCACGTTTCACTTGATTACCAAAAGCAGGAAGGCTTCATCTACCGCGTCGCGCGCGAGGGGGAACAGGAATCGTCCTTTCTCAAGAAGCTCCTGCTGAGCAAGGAGTCCGCCATCGTCAGCGAATTCGCCGGCAGGCGGGTCGTTCGCGAGCCGGTGCCGATCGAAAAGGAGGAGCCGCTCAAGCTGGAATTGCAGGACTTCATCCGTTGCGTCCAGGCCCATCTCACTCCCAAAGTCAGTGGCGCAGTCGCCCAGCGCTCGTTGGACCTGGCCTTCGAAATCACGCGCCAAATTCAGGCTGCCAACCGAACCCCTTGAACCTTTGGCACGCCATGGTCGGCCTGCTCTTCATCCTCCCAATACTCGCCTTTGACATCTGGCTATCCTGCACAACAGGCCGGCGGCGGTTGTGCCGCTGGCTCGAACTCAGGCAATGGCCGCAAATCGTCGCGGCCCTCGCGGCAGGCGTGGCGCTGGCGGTTTGGCTGACGTTCTTCCTCCAATATGGCAACGGACCCAAAATGCGCGTCCGGGGCTTCCCCATCCCCCTCGTCTTTTTCCATCTCGAGGACAAGACCTGGACGCGGACTGTTTTGCCCTCATCGCTGCCCTATGTCGGCGCCGCAACGGACTTTCTCACCGGGCTGGCCGTTCCCTTTATTCCTTTCAAAATCGCCGAGTTCCTGAAAAAAGTGAAAGCGGAGCTGAAATGACATCCAAAACCATCATGGTCGTGGCAGTCGATCCCAGCGGCGACGCCAATGCCGCCGCTCTGGTCCGGGAGCTTGCGCAGGCCATTCCCAACGCGCAATTCATCGGGGCTGGCGGCCCCAATATGGCCGAAGCCGGCGTGCAACTTTCCTTCAACCTGACGGATCACGCCGCCATTGGCCCGGTGGACGCCATCAAAAACCTCGGCTCCTTTCTGAGACGGCGGCGGTTTCTGGCGAATTTGGCCAGGGAATGCCGCCCGGAGCTGGTCATCCTGGTCGATTCCTACTCATTCAACCAGCCCTTGGCCCGCGCCATCAGGAGCTTCGCCCGCGCTGACGCGGCGAGCGGCTGGACGCCAAAAATCGTTCAGTACACCTCACCCCAAATTTGGGGATCGCGTCCGGGCCGCGCCGCGAAAATGGCCCGGAATATCGATCTATTGCTCTGTTTATATCCTTTCGAAAAAGATTGGTATGCCCGGCGCGGCACGCCTTTGCATGTGGAATTCGTTGGCCATCCCCTGTTCGACCGCTATGCCGCGGCTTCCGTTGGCCAGGAACGGCAGGCGGAGGAACTTCCAGTCATCGTCCTCCTCCCTGGCAGCCGCACGGACGAATTGAAGCGGCATCTGCCGGTTATGCTGGCCGCCGCTCACGAAATATCACTCGCGCGTCCTGTCTGGTTCAAAATGGTGGCGCTCAATGACAAAATGGCGGATGACATGCGCTCTTTCGAAGTGGCCGGCACGCCCAAAGTCGAAATTCAAACCGGCCACCTGGCGGAGGCGCTGTCCAGCGCCACGCTGGCCATCACCAAGACCGGAACCATCACCCTGGAATGCGCGTTCTTTGGCGTTCCAACCCTGGCCATGTACAAGGTGTCAACACTATTTTACATGCTGGCCCGCCCCTTCATCACCGTGAAATATCTGGCCTGGCCCAATCTCATGGCCGGTGAGCCTATCTTCCCGGAATTCATTCAACACCAGGCCACCCCGGAAAACCTGGCAAAAGCCGCATTGGATTTGCTGGCCGACGCCCCGCGCCGTTCCATAATCCGTGCCAAACTGCGCAGCCTCATCGCATCCCTGGGCGGCCCGGGTTCCTCCCGTCGCGCCGCCGCGGCCATTTTGCAATTGATGCAAAAGCCTTGAAAAACGGCCCTTTGCGGGGCTTTGCGCCTCGCAACCACCGCCTAAAGTGTTGCCAGTTTCCGTCGATATACAACTCGCAGGTCACTAGGGTCGATTCAGTGAGCTGTTGATGCATGGATACTGACAACCATTTCAGCGCCGGGCGCTCCAGGAGAGCCTCGCCGGCAAGACGTTCCCCCCCAGCTTTGGAAGCTCTTTTGAACAAGAAATCGCCCGGTCATGGGCCGGATTTGCAGGACACCCTGCACAACCTTCCTGCGGCGCGCCCCGAAGCCGTGGCGCGAGCCAAAAAATTGATCGCCGACCCGGATTATCCTTCGCCAGAGCAAGAAGCCGCGCTGGCACGCCATTTCGCGGCCCAATTTAACGCGGACAACGATTCACTCCCTTCCTGAAGATGAACGCAAGCCATCGCATTACCACACTTTTGCAAGAATGGCTTGAAATGACTCATCGAGAATCCCATGCCATCCAATTCGGCCGCTGGTCGGATTTGGCCGCCATTCAGAAAGCCAAAGCCACCCTGCAAATGCCGCTGACCGAGGCCATCGAAAAGTGGCAGACCGAAAACCCCGCCGAATCCGCTTTGCATCCCTTCCGCGGCGAGGTCAGCCGTCTGCTCGCCCTGGAGGCCAACAACGCCAAATTGATTGCCGTGCGCAAGCGGGAAGTGCGCGAGAAAGCATTGCTGCTCGAACAAGCCCTCGACGATCTCTGCCGCCTTCGCACCGCCTGCGCCCGCACGCCCGAACCTGCCTGATCAATCACTCACTCCGGTTTCGCCAAAGAACCGGCGGACATTGCAGTCCTGGCCGAGGGCATGGTTGGTGCAGGTTTTCCCTCCAACGAATCCTCATTTTCCCGTTGAATTGCCGGCAGTTATGCGTAATGCTTCCGCGGATGAAATCATAGTCCCGTGCCAGCAAATCCCCCAAGTCCTCAGCATACCAAGGCTCGCCCGCTTGCGGCCCCGTTGGAATCCTTCACGCCGCGATGCTGGCTGGACGACGGCATGGCCATCTTGAATCCGTCCGGCGGCTTACTCGAAATCAACAAACCATTGTGCCATTGGCTCGAAAAACCGGTCACAGAGCTGATCGGCGAATCCTTCTGGGACATCCTGGCCAAAATATCGCCGGACTGGAATGAACCCGTCCTCCAGGCCAGCCGGAGCGCCGCGTCGTTTTCCCGCCTGGATCTTAAAATGTCCGCCCGCCAGGAGCAGCCCCCCCAATGGTTCAATCTCGAAGTGGCGCACACTCCCCAGTGTTTCTTCGTTCGCTTGAGCTCGTCCCCGCCGCCCCTGGCCGACGCGCAGGAGGGGCTTTGGGACGGCCCCTTGCAGAACGATTCGACCCGGCGCGATATGTTCGTCAAATTGTTGTGCGCCGAAGCCCGCGTGGAGGGCCTCACCCGCCGCTGGCCCTGCGTCATTTTCAGCCAGCGCCCCGATTTCAGCCTGCAATCGGCCAGCCAGAACATTAAGGAACTGACCGGCCTCGACGCCGCCGACTGGTGCAGCCAGCGCGACCGGTTCTGGGAAGCAGTCCACGAGTCGGACGCCGCCGATTTGCGCCAACAGTTCAACCATGCCGTCCAATCCAAATCACCCGTCACCAACACCTATCGCATCCGCCATGCCCTCACCGGCCGGGTCGCGCACATTTTGGAGCATCGCCAGCCGGTCATCACCCCTCACGGCCTGTTGCTGGGCTACGAGGTTGTGTGGCTGGATGTCACCCGCCAGACCATCGCCGAACGCCGGCTCTCCACTGCCGCTTGGAAGGAAACGCTTGCCGTCCTGACCTTGGGCATGGCCCATGACTTTACCAATATCATCGCCGGCATCCATTCCCTGAGCGAATCCTTCCTGGCCCGGGTGGACGACAAACATCCCTTTTACGAAGGGTTGTCGTTGATCAAGAAGAGCTCATTGCAGGCCGCCCAATTGGTCAAACGCATGGTCAACCTGCATCTCGGCCAGACCGGCGAACGCAATTATCATAATCTCAACGAAATCGCCGGTGATCTCGTGGACTTGGTCACAAAAATTCTTCCCCGCCGCATCCAACTCGTGGCCGATTTCTCCCCGGCCCAGCTTCCGGCCTATCTTGATGTCGTTGAGTTCCGGCAGGTCGTCATTAATTTGCTCCTCAACGCGGCCGATGCCATGCCGCGCGGCGGGCGTTTGACTCTGCGCACCTCCCGCCACGAGGCTTTGCCCGCGCTGGAGAATATGAAGGGCACGGCTCCGCGTCTGCCGTGCGTTTGCCTGGCCATCGAGGACACCGGCTCCGGCATCAAACAGCAGCATCTGGCCTCCATTTTTGACCCATTCTTCACCACCAAAGCCAAAGGCTCCGGCCTCGGCCTTTACAACGCCCGCCTCGCCATCGAAAAACTCCAGGGCGCGATTTCCGTCATCTCCAGGGAGGGCGTGGGCACAACTTTCCAGATCTGGCTGCCCGAAACCGACTTCTCCGAATCCCGCCGCGTGGAAGCAACCGCGTCGCGCAATAACCAGGCCCGTCGCAACCTCCTTCTCCTGGGCCTGCCCGGAGAGGTGTTCGATAAAACCGCCGAACTGCTTCGTTCCCATAATTACCAAATCGTCACCGCCGCTTCATCCGACAGTCTGGCGCAGTTGCTTCAGTCCTCAGACTACCATTTCGACGGCGTTGTCCTGCTCGCCCAGCCGAATGATCCGGTTTTGAACTCCCTGCCCGCCGAGGTGCGCCAGCAGAATAAAAACGTCAAACTGGTCTTGAAACTGGCCGGCTGCGACCAGGACGATCTGGACGCCCAATTGCTCAAGGGCGTCGATCTGCTGCTCAATCCCGATTTGTCCGAGTCCGACATGTTGTTAAAACTCAAAACCTTTTTTGATAAAAGTGGCTGAGGAGCCATGTCTCAGGATTTGAATACATCCAAAACATCCGCCCTGCCGATTCTGATCGTGGATGATGAAGAAATCGTCCTGGTCGCCTTGCGCGACACTTTGTTGCACGAGGGTTACAACATCGTCTCCTCTCCGCATGCCGTCCATGCGTTGAGCGTTCTCGAGGAACAGAAGTTTTCCGTTGTTATCACCGACCAGCAAATGCCCATGGTTTCCGGCGTGGAGTTTTTGGCCCAAGTCCGCCAAATCCAGCCCGAAGCCACCCGCATTCTCATCACCGCCGTCCTCAATCTCAGCACCCTGATTGACGCCATCAACAAGGCTGAGATCCACCGTTTCGTGGTCAAACCATGGTCGCGCGAAGAGCTGCTCGCCGCCGTCAAGAGCGCGGTCGAGCGCTTTGATTCCATTTCCAGCAGCACCCGCCTTCTGTCCCAAACCCTGGCCATGAATCATGAACTCCAAAAAACCAATCGCGCCCTGGAAGATCAAGTCGCCCGCCTCGCCGCGGAAAATGCCCGATCAGGGCGGCCGTCCGGACAGGCCCCCCTGGCAGGATGAGATGTCAGGCTTTTAATCTTAATTCTAATCCTACTCTTCATCTGAACTATCGCAAAAAGAACTTGCATCCACGCCTCAATAAACCTGTATGATTGGCGCAGGCAGCATGTGAGCTGGCGAACGCAAACGTTGGAACAAAATGCCCATTGATAAAATCATCGTCCTTGAGGATGACCCCATCGTCCGGCGCAATCTGGAGCAGCAACTGCGCCAGCAACGCTACGACGTTGCCTCCACCGAGACCCTCGCCGGCGCCCGCGATCTGATGGCCCGCGACACCTTCGACCTCATTTTCCTCGATCTCCGCCTCCCCGATGGCGAAGGCACCGACCTGCTCCTGGAAATTCAATCCCTCCCCCTCAAGCCTCTGGTCGTCATGGTCACCGGGTTTGGCTCCGTCGAATCCGCGGTGGAATGCATGCGCAACGGCGCGTTCGATTACATGCTCAAGCCCTTCTCCTCCGAGCAGTTGCAAGTCACCCTCAAGAAGGCCGAGAATTTCAACCAACTCCTCAAGGTCAACGCCTACTTCAGCAACGCCGATGAGGATGACACCGGTTACGAGTTGTTGGGCCAAAGCCGGCCCATGGAAGAGTTGCGCCAACTGATCCGCAAAGTCGCCCGCACCCAGGCCACCGTCCTCATCACCGGCGAGAGCGGCACCGGCAAGGAACTCGTCGCCCGCGCCCTCTACCGTCAAAGCCCGCGCGCCAACGCCCCCTTCATCAAGGTCAACTGCGCCGCCATCCCCGAAAATCTCATCGAAAGCGAATTCTTCGGCCACGAAAAAGGCTCCTTCACCGGCGCCCTCAACAAGCGCGAAGGCCGTTTCGAACTGGCCCACAACGGCACCATTCTCCTCGACGAAATCAGCGAGATTTCACCCCAGGTCCAGGCCAAGCTGCTCCGCATCCTCCAGGAGCGCGAACTGGAGCGCGTCGGCGGCAATCGCACCATCAAAGTTGATGTGCGGGTCCTGGCCACCACCAACCGCCGCCTCGAGGAAGGCGTCGAGCGCAAGGACTTCCGTCAGGACCTTTATTTTCGCCTCAATGTTGTTCCCATCCATGTTCCCCCTTTGCGCGGGCACATGGAGGATGTGCCCTTCCTCGCCCAACAGTTCATGCCCCGCTTCTCCCGCAAGCACGGCGTACGCATCCGCGGCATTTCCGACGCTTGCATGGCGGTTCTTCAAGCCCACCATTGGCCCGGCAACGTCCGCGAACTGCAAAACGTCATCGAGCGCGCCGTGATCCTCTGCGGCGACAGCGGCCTGATCGAGCCTGAGCATCTCGGCTTTTCCCCCCTTTCAACCGGCGCATCCGCCGCCGCCGCGACCGCCTCCAGCCCGGCTGCATCCCCTGCTCCTCCTCCGCCAACCGCCGAGGCCCCCCCCGCCCAGGACCTGCTTTCCCTGGCCGAAGTGGAAAAGCGCCATATTTTTGCCGCCATGGAAAAAACAGACGGCAACCGCACTCATGCCGCCAAACTTCTCGGCATCAGCGTTCGCACCCTGCGCAACAAGCTCAACGAATACGGCGTCCCGGCCAAATATGGCGACGCCCCGGACGCTCCCGACCCCTCTGAGCAGCTCGAACTTCCAACCGGACGACCCTAATTATGACAAAAATACAAAACATCACCGCACTCGAAATACTTGACTCACGTGGCAACCCAACCGTCATGGTCACAGTCACCCTCAACAACAAAATTGCCGCCTCGGCCTCCGTGCCCTCCGGCGCTTCCACCGGCATCCGCGAAGCCGTGGAATTGCGCGACGGCGACCCCAAGCGTTACGGCGGCAAGGGCGTGCTCAAGGCCGTGGCCAACGTCAATAAGATTATAGCCCCCAAGATCAAGGGCAAAAGCCCCCATGCCCAGCGCGAAATTGACGACCTGATGCGCAAACTCGACGGCACGGACACCAAATCCCGCCTCGGCGCCAACGCCCTTCTCGGCGTCTCGATGGCCGTTTGCCGCGCCGCCGCCATCGATGCCCGCCGGCCCCTCTATCTCCATCTGCGCAAGCTGCACGGTGCCAAGTCCTCCGCGCCTTTTGTCCTGCCCGCACCGATGATGAACGTCATCAACGGCGGCGCCCACTCCACCAATAACGTTGATTTCCAGGAGTTCATGCTCTTCCCTGTCGGCGCGCGCTCCTTCACCGAAGCCCTGCGCTACGGCGCGGAGACCTTCCACACCTTGAAGAAAATCCTCCAAAAACGCGGTCTCGTCACCGCGGTCGGCGACGAAGGCGGCTTCGCGCCCAATCTCAAAAGCAATGACGAGGCCGTGGACGTCATCGTCGAAGCCATCAGCTCCGCCGGCTACAAGCCCGGCAAGGACATCGCCATCGCGCTCGATCCCGCCGCCAGCGAATTTTATGATGCCGGTTCCTATGTCATGAAGAAATCCGACGGCTCGCGCAAGTCTCCGGCCCGGATGATTGAACTTTACGCAGACTGGGTGAAAAAATACCCCATCATTTCCCTCGAAGACGGCATGGGCGAGGAGGACCGCGACGGCTGGCTGGCCATCACCAAAGCCCTCGGCAAGAAGCTGCAACTGGTCGGCGACGACCTGTTTGTCACCAACCCCGCGATCTTTGCCCAAGGCATCCGCGACGGCCTCGGCAATGCCATTCTCATCAAGCTCAACCAAATCGGCACCGTGTCGGAAACCTTGGAGTCTGTCGCCATGGCGCAGCAGGCCGGATATGGCGCGGTCATCTCGCATCGTTCCGGCGAAACCGAGGACGCCTTCATCGCCGACCTCGCCGTCGGCACAGGCGCGGGCCAGATCAAGACCGGCTCGCTTTGCCGCTCCGAGCGCATTGCCAAATACAACCGTTTGCTCGCCATCGAAAAAGAATTGGGCAAAAAGGCGCGCTACGGCGGGGCAAGCCTCCTGGCAAAAAAATGAGCCTGTTTAAAGTGCATGGCCCAAATTGTCCTTAGCACTTTAAACGCCAGATACATTCACGCGTCGTTTGGTCTGCGTTGTTTGCTGGCCAATATGGGCCAATTGCGCCACCAAACGCGCCTCATCGAATTCGACATCCAACAACGCCCGGTCGATGTGGTGGAAACCATCCTGGCCGCCCAACCCCGCATTGTCGGGCTGGGCGTTTACATCTGGAACGCCAGCCAGGCCGTTGAAGTCGTCGCCATGCTCAAGCGCGTGCGCCCGGATATTACGGTTATCACGGGCGGCCCCGAGGTCAGTTTCGAAACTGGCGAACAGCAGATCGTGCGCCTCTCCGACTACGTCATCACCGGCGAGGCTGACCTGGAATTTGCCGCCCTCTGCCGGCAAATTCTCGCCGGAACGCCTCCGGCGCAAAAAGTCATCCCCGCGCCCTTGCCCGACCCTGTCCAACTCGCCCTGCCTTACGAACTCTACGACGAGGAGGACATCGCCCATCGCATCATTTATGTCGAGGCCTCCCGCGGTTGTCCGTTCACCTGCGAATTCTGCCTCTCCTCCCTCGACGTGCCGGTGCGGCAATTCCCCCTCCCCGCCTTCCTGTCCGAACTGCAAAAACTGCTCGACCGCGGCGTGAGTCAATTCAAATTTGTCGATCGCACTTTCAATCTCAACATCGCCGTCGGCAAAGCCATCCTGCAATTTTTCCTCGACCGCTACCGCCACGGACTCTTTCTCCACTTCGAAATGATTCCGGACCGGCTGCCGGAGCCGTTGCGTGAAATCATCGTGCAATTCCCGCCAGGATCGCTCCAGTTTGAAGTCGGCATTCAAACCTTCGACGAGGCAGTTTCAAAAAACATCAGCCGCCATCAGGACTATGCCCGCCTGGCCGGCAACCTGCAGTTCCTGCGCCATAAGACCGGCGTTCATATCCACGCCGACTTGATCGCCGGCCTCCCCGGCGAAACGCTGGAATGCTTTGCGGCCGGATTCGACCGCTTGCGCGCGCTGGGTCCGCAGGAAATCCAAGTCGGAGTTTTAAAGCGCCTGCGCGGCACGCCCATCACCCGGCACGACCAGGAATGGCAGATGATCTACAGCCCGCATCCGCCCTACGAAATCCTGCAAAACAAACTCCTGGATTTCACCACCCTGCAACGCCTCCGGCGCTTCGCGCGTTATTGGGACCTGGTGGGAAACAGCGGCAATTTCCTGGAGTCAACAACGCTGCTCTGCCAGACCGACAAGTCCGCCTTCGCCGCCTTCATGCGCTGGAGCGACTGGCTTTACGACAATGTTGGCCGTCGGCACAGCATCGCCCTCGACCGCCTGGCTCAACAACTTTTCCAGTATCTCACCGAAGAATGCGCCCTGGATCGCGCAAAGGTCGCCGAGACTCTGTGGCGCGACTGGCAAAAAGCCGGACGCCGCGAAAAACCCGCCTTCCTCGCCGCCTATATCCCTGAAGCAGAGACCCCGGCGCCTCGCGCCAAAAGCGAAACCCCCAAACGCCAGGCTCGCCACATGGGATTGAGCCAGATCCCTCCCTGACCCCCATCTGTTCCTAATCTTAATCGTAATCGTAATCGTAATCCAAATAAGTAAGTTCCAAAATCGGGCCTAACATTGTGCTTTGAACCCGAACGCCCAGACCTTAGCTTTCCCGCCGTGGACAACAGTCTGCCAACAGTCTCCATTATTATCGCCGCGCGGCCCGACCAGACCGAGGTGCGCGCCGTCGCCGCCGCCCGCCAGCTCGATTATCCGCCTGACAAACTGGAGATCATCCTCGCCCGCGGCAAGCAGCCCTCCGTGCAGCGCAACACCGCCCTCCGCGCCGCCCGCGGCGAAATCATTTATTTCCTCGACGACGATTCCCGCCCCGCCCCGCAAAACCTGCGCCGCGCCGTGCAACGATTCAAATCCCCCGATGTCAAAATGCTGGGCGGGCCGAATCTCTGTCCGCCCGACGCCCCGGCCATCGAGCAAGCCTTTGCCCTGACCATGGGCAGTTGGCTGGCCTTCGGCCCCAGCCGCGCCCGCTACCGCGCGGTGGGCCGCCCCCGCGCCACCAGCGAGAAGGAGTTGATCCTCTGCAACCTGCTCGCCCGCCGCGACGCCCTGCTTGAACTGGGCGGGTTCAATGAAGCGCTCTACCCCAATGAGGAAAACGCCTTGATGGACGAAATGCAAAAGCGCGGCGGCAAACTGCTCTATGACCCGGAGTTGATTGTCCATCGCCGGCCCCGCGGCTCCTTCGCCGCCTTTTGCAAAATGTTGTTCAATTACGGCCGCGGCCGCGCCGAACAATTCCGCCTGCACCCCACCTTCGGTTCCGCCCCCAATTTCGTCCCGCCGCTTTTTTGCCTCTTTCTGGCCCTGCTCCCCTTTCTGCCCAAGTATGTCGATTGGGTGCTGGCAGCCTACGGCGCGGCGCTTCTCCTCCAGGCAGTGGCCGTGCTGCCGCTCAAGAAATGGCTCTGGCTCCCGGGAATTATGTGCCTGATCTTCATCAGTCATGTCTATTACGGCCTCGGTTTTTGGCGCGGATGTTTGACAAAACTAAAAGCCCCCCCCCCGGCCGTCGCCGCCGAAGTCCGCTTGGAAAAGCTCTAGCGATTCGTCGGCGTCACGCTCCACGGATTCAGGCCGGAGCGCGCCCCGCCCCGGCGCGACATTTGTCCCGCGAAAGGATGCGGCCAGATATTCCACTCCACATTTTCATCCATTTGGCTCAACACAAATGTCTGTTGCGCGTTGGAAGTGGCGGCGTTGCACATCAGCGTGGCGAAAAAGGCGGCGTTGTCTGGTACGCTTCGCGGCAGGCGTCGGCCGGCGTCATGCGTCACCACCATCAAAGTCAGCAGGCAGGCGGCCGCCGGAGCCAGCCAGCGCCACACTTCCGCTCCAAACGGCAAAACCGCCGCCGGCGCGGCCGTTCCGAAAAGCCGCCGGGCGATCCTAACCGAGGGGCGACGCGGCGTCCATGATTGCAATTGTTTCTCCAAAGCACTGATCTCTTGCATACGTCCTTCCTTTCAGGCACAGCCGCAATTTATTCAGCCCGTATCGATAGCGGCCCGCCACTGTGTTCGGCGATATCTCAAACAAGCGGCCAATGGCTTCAAACGTCATGCCATGCCAGATTTTCAACACAATCACCTCGCGCTGCTCGGGCGGCAGTTGCGCCAGGCGCCCCATCGCCTCCGCTTCCGCCTCGGTTTCGTCGGCCCGGCGCTCGAACCATCGTGCCGACTCCAGTTCCCGGGCCAGCCGCCGCCAGAGCTTGCGCCGGTAATTCAAGGCCTGATTGCGATACGCGCGCAGCGCGTAATGCTCCGGCTCCTCCGGCCGTTTCCCCAATTTCAACAGCGCCACAAACGTTTCATGCAGAACATCCTCCGCTTCGCTGTGGCTCAAGCCCAGGGCGCGACCATAAAGGATCAAACCCGCCGCCTTTTGTTCGTAAAGCGACTGGCGCCATCCGCCGTTCAATTCTGATTCATTCACGCCGTTGCAACCGCCCTGCCGTTTTTGCTCTCACCTGTCAGACACCTCAAGTGCCGGATTTGTATAATCTTTTTTGTTTTTGCGGCTTTATTATTTGGCGCGTCCGGCGCTACAATGTGCGCATACTGTGACGATGATTCGAAAAATCAGAAGGTTTTTCAGGATGGCCGAGCCGCCGTCTTTGTCCAACCCGGACGTCATCAACGTTCACGCGCATGCCATGCCCGTCATTTACCGGCGTCATGCCCGGGCCAGAAATTACGTCTTGCGTCTGTTCTCCAATAAGACCGTGGTGGTCACGATGCCGCGCGCCGGGACAAAGGCCTTTGCCCGGAACTTCGTCGCCAGCCGCAAAAACTGGCTCGAGAGGCAATGGCGCATCCTCGAATCGCGCCATTTCCCTCCGCAGTTGCTCCGGCCCGGCATGGAAATTCTGTTCCGCGGCGAACCCGTCGCCCTGCGCCTGCAACAAACCGGCCTGGACTCCCAATTGCTTTTTGGCTCCGAATCGGCCCCGCTGGCGGACTCGGACGGCAACCTCCGTCCAACCCTGGAACGCCATTTGCAACTCCTGGCCAAAACCGAGCTGGCCGCCCGCGCCCGCGAATTGGCAGCCGCGCATCATCTCGAGATCAAACGCGTGGCCGTGCGCAATCAAAAGACCCGCTGGGGTTCCTGTTCCCACAGTGGCACCATTTCCCTGAACTGGCGGCTCATCCAGTTGCCCGCCGCCGTCCGCGATTACATCATCGTCCACGAACTGATGCATTTGCGTCAGTTGAACCATTCCCCCCGCTTCTGGGCCGAAGTCGAAAAGGCGTCTCCGAACTATCGCGCCGCCGAGGACTGGCTCAAAAAGAACTCCGGCCAAGTCGGATTCTAGGGCGCGCCTCGGTTTTGCCTGCCTTTCCTAATCTTAATCGTAATCTTAATCTTGTCCCTTCCGTCCTTCTCGTCCCTTTCGTCCCTAAAGAATCGCCTGCACCACCCCGCCTTCCACCCGTAGAGCCGCCCCATTCGTCGCGGCGGAGACCGGACTGGCCACATACGCCACCATGGCCGCCACTTCATCCGGCGTGGCAAATCGTTGCAAGAGCGAACTGGGACGAACGCTCTTGAAGAACTCCTTCTCCACCGCCGCGGGCGTCATGTTCCGTTCCCTGGCCATGTTGGAAATAAAACCTTCGACCCCTTCCGACCGCGTGGGCCCCGCCAGAATTGAATTCACCGTCACGCCCGTGCCGCCCGTTGTCTGAGCCAGACCTCGCGCCAGCGCGATTTGCATCGTCTTGGTCACGCCGTAGTGGATCATTTCCACCGGAATCTGGGCCCCCGACTCACTGGAGATAAAAATAATGCGCCCCCAATTCTTGGCCTTCATGCGCGGAAGATAGTGCCTCGACAACCGCACCCCGCTCATGAAATTCGTTTCAATCATGCCCAGCCAGTCCGCGTCGGTGATCTTCTCGAACGCCTGCGGCACATACATGCCCAGGTTATTGACCAGAATGTCAGCATCAGGGAATCGCCTGACCGCATCGGTCGCGCCCGCCGCCTGGCTCAGATCAGCCACCAACGGTTCCAAAGCAGCCCCCGGAACCGCCGCGCGAATCGCCGCAATCGCCTCCTGCACGCGTTTGTTGGAACGCCCATTGATGATGACGCGCGCCCCTTCCGTCGCCAGCGCCTTGGCGATGGCGAACCCGATCCCCGCCGTGGAACCGGAAACAAATGCCAGCTTATTCTCCAGTTTAAAATTCATACCCTGCAAATTAGACCAGCGCTGACACCCTGTCCAATCAGCAGGAAAAAGGTTGCAAGCCCTTCCGCCTTGCCTTAATCTATAGTGTATGATCAGTGATTCCATAGTGAATGTAACCGAGGCGCAGGCCAGGCTGAACAAGCTTGTTAACTCGGACAGCTTTGCCATCAGCCGCCACGGAAAAATCGTTGGCATTTTCCTCTCCAGGGAACGCATCGAAGCGCTCATAGAAACCATGGAATTTTTGAGCAAGCCGGAATTTGCCAGGACTCTTAAAAACTACGAATCTGGCCGGATGAAATTCCACGACGCGGCGGACCTGGATAAAACCATGTCCGAATGAAGACTCGCGTTATCGTGGGCGGGCAGGTCAAAGGCTTTCTGGAATCCCTGGCTCCCGAGCCGCGCCGCAAGCTCTGGCGTGGCATCAAGAATCTCGCTCAAGAAAAAGGTGATATCAAGCAGTTGGAAGGCCGCCTCGCCCCCTACTGGCGTTTGCGCGTGGATCGGATGCGTGTGGTTTACGACCAACGGGCGAGGAAAGGCGAACGCTGCCTGGTGTGCTTTTTCGCCGATCACCGTGCGACGGTGTATGCCGTGTTGGAACAGTTGCTGGCTTCAAGCATGGTCGCGGAGTTGCAGGATGCGCCAGAATAACTGGGACTTACGGTTGGAGAACCGGAATCCAGTCAAATCTTTGCGGCTCAAAATGTTGCGCCCGAATCCTGCCGGTTACAAAATAATCTTACATAATGTGCAAATACCTATTGATTTAATGAATAACTATGCTATCATGTCGTCAGATGAATGGTCAATTGCAGCCATGATGAAAAATTGGAATAACCTCCCAACCACAAACACCCCTCAAACCATGAAAGCCCGCAACGGTAAAATCGCCCGCCTCCCCTGCCTTGTCCGCGGAGAACTGAATGTCCGCCGAAACAAACAACTTTGATTCCGACTGCCCAACTCAAGCTCCGTCAAAGCATGTCACAGCGAGTCACAGTGAAAAAATCTCTGGATAGGTTGGACAATCACCGCCTTCCCCCGCCTCGTAACCGATGGTTATTGACACCCGGCTCCCTTTCTATTTCTGTCATTGGTCACTGGTGAAAAAATTCGTCTTTAAATCCATCGAAGGCTCGGTCACGGCCCCGCAGGGCTTTCTGGCCGCGGGCGCGTTTTGCGACATTAAAAGCCTCGGCACGGGCAAGGGGTCGAACAAAGGCCGGAAGCGCGACCTGGCCCTGATTGTGTCGGACCGGCCGGCCGCCGTGGCGGGCACATTTACCACCAACCAGGTTTGCGCTGCCCCGGTCAAATTGTGCGTTCCGCGGGTCAAGCGCGGGCGCGCCCAGGCCGTGGTGGCCAATTCCGGCAACGCCAACGCCTGCACCGGTCGCCAGGGCCTTCTCGATGCCGAAGCCATGGCCGAAATGACCGCCGCCGCTCTGACTTCATCGGGTTCCTGCAAAATCTCCCCACTCGACGTCTTGGTGGCATCCACCGGCCGTATTGGCGTCCCGCTGCCCATGACCAACGTCAAAAAGGGCATCTTTGAAGCCACCCGCCTCCTCCAAGCCACGCCCGATCACGCTCACCACGCCGCCGAAGCCATCATGACCAGCGACACCCGCTCTAAGGAGGTCGCGGTGGAATTTCAGCTTGGCGGCAAAACCGCGCGCCTCGGCGGCATTTGCAAGGGCGCCGGCATGATCCATCCGGGCATGAGTCCCACAGGCGCGCGGCCTGCCTTGCGCTCCCTCCACGCCACCATGCTCTGCTTCTTGACCACCGACGCCGCCATCGAGGCGAAAACCTTGCAAACCGCCTTGAATCAATCCGTCGCCAAAAGTTTTAATCGAATCACCGTCGATGGCGACATGAGCACCAACGACACCGTGCTCGTTCTGGCCAATGGCCGGGCCGGCAATCCCGCCCTCACCGTCCGCTCGCCCGATCTGGGCCTCTTTCAGGCCGCCCTGGATCATGTCACGCTTGAACTGGCCAAAAAAATTGTGCTTGACGGCGAAGGCGTGTCGCGCTTCATCACCGTGCGGTTGCAGGGTGCAAAAACCGGGGCCGACGCCGACGCTGCGGCCCGCTCCGTGGCCAACAGCCTGCTCGTCAAAACCAGTTGGTGCGGCGGCGATCCGAATTGGGGCCGCATCCTCTGCGCCCTCGGCTACGCCTCGGCCGGGGTGGTTGAAAGCGCCGTCGATGTCGGCTACAGCCTGCCCGGCAGTCAGGAGATTCTTTATTCGCTCAAATGGGGCCGCCCCACCAGCGTCACCTTCCGCGCCTTGTGCCGCATCACCACCGCCAGCGAGTTCGACCTCCATATTCACCTGCACCAGGGCAACGCCCGCGCCTGGATGTATTCCGGCGACCTGACCGAGGCCTACGTCGATTTCAACAAAGGCGACATCACTGATCCGTCGTCTTTGGGCGGCTGACCTCATTGACAATCCTGATCTATGAAATCCTTAATCTCCAAAGCCGATGTCTTGTTGGAAGCCCTGCCCTACTTGCAACGGTTCCGGGGCAGCACGTTTGTCATCAAATACGGCGGCAGCTTCATGGATTCCCCCAACCCCTCCGGACGCGACGGCGTGGCGCTGGACATCGTATTCCTCGCGGCGGCGGGTATCCATCCCGTCGTCGTGCATGGCGGCGGCAAAGCCATCACACGCGCCATGGAGAAGGCCGGCCTGAAAACCACATTCATCCAGGGCCTGCGCGTGACCGACGAACCCGCTGCCCGGGTCGTCGAACAAGTTCTCTCCCGCGAAATCAACCCGCAGATCGTTGAAACCATCGCCCAACAAAGTGGTCGGGCCAGGGGCTTTTCGGGAACGGACATCTTCACCTGCCGCAAAATGCTGCTCGCCGGCCCGCAAGGGAAACAATTGGACGTCGGATTCGTCGGCGACGTCACCGGCGTCAACATCGAGCCGTTGCTGGAATGCCTTCGCAACGGCGTCATCCCGGTCGTCAGTCCCACCGCCCTTGGCGGGGACGGCAAGCCCTACAACTGCAACGCCGACGCGGCTGCGGCGCAAGCGGCCATAGCCCTCAAAGCGCGGCGCCTGGTCTTCATGAGCGACGTCCCCGGCCTGCTCCGCGACCCCAAAGACCCGGCCACCGTCATCCCCCATCTGCGCATCGGCGAAGTGGACGCCTTGAAAAAATCCGGAATTATTGACAAAGGCATGATTCCCAAAGTGGATGGCGCCCTGGCCGCCGTCAGAGCCGGCGTCGAGAAAGTCTCCTTTGTGGATGGCCGTTTGTCCCACGCCGTGCTCCTGGAAATCTTCACAAAAAAAGGCGTCGGAACCGAGGTTGTTTTGTGAGGAAGCGTTCGGGGAAAAAGCGGCTTTGTTCTTGTGCCGGTGGCCAGGCTGAAACAACTTGGCGTTGATTCACGTCTGAAACAGCTTGCTTTAAATGCGAAAGAATTCTTATGGAACAATCCTCTCCCGATTCCACCCCGGCAACTCCGTCTTATTCTCAGGGACTCGCGATTGCCAGCCTGGTGCTTGGCATTTTAGCCGTGGCCCTCAGTTTCCTGGTCCTGGGTGGGATCCTCGGACTGGTGGGACTGGGTTTCGGTATCAGGCATCTGAAGCAGAAAAGAACGCCCGTGGCCATGGCCCGCTGGGGAGTTGGCCTCTCGGTTCTCGGCGTCATCGCCAGCATCGGATTCACCATCCTTTATTATGCCGCGTATCAGAAATTCACGAAAATCATGCAATCCTCCTCTCAGAGTCAGGCGGTTGATTTTACGAAATGGGAGGGAGTGCTCGCTCCGGACATTTCGGTGACGAGCCTTGATGGCCAAACCATTAAACTCAGCGGCTTGAAGGGAAAACGGGTCGTGTTGGATTTCTGGGCAACCTGGTGTCCACCCTGCCGCCAGGAGATTCCGCATTTTATTCAACTCTTCAGCCAAACGTCACGCGATGACCTGATCATTGTCGGCATTTCGGAGGAGGACGCGAAAACATTGAGCGACTTCGTCAAAAAGCAGAATGTCAATTATCCCATTGCCTCCGCCAGGAATCTCCCTTCGCCCTACGCCGACATCCAGGCGATCCCCACCACTTTCTTCATCGACCGCCACAGCGTCATTCAAACGGTTGCCGTCGGCTATCATGATTATCCGGACCTCAAACAAAATGCGCTGGCGAAAGATTCTTCCGGCGCGCCCAAGACAGCGCCCACAGGCCCGTCTGTTCTCCCTGACGCGGCCCGGATGCTGAAGCCGGCCGTCTTGTGGTCACACCACATCCCGGGCGCGCAGGCCCTGTGCTTGGGCGATTGGGAAAACGACGGAACACCCCGGGTGTTGGTTGCCGCCGGGTCAACCCTTCATGTGTTTGATTTAACCGGGGCCGAATCCTCATCCGTCCCGTTGCCCGGCCACTTTACATTGATCGAATGCGGACGAAACAAGCAGAAGGGAGCCCGTCTGCTGGGCTACGGCAATTGGTCCCACGACGTGACGGTGGTGGATCATTCCGGAAAGAAACTGTGGAGTGTCAGTTCTTCCTCGGGGATTGATGGCGCCCATTGGGGCGATCTCGACGGCGACGGTACCGACGAAATGATGGTAGGCATGAACGGCGGCGGCGGCCTGGAGGCATGGTCGGCGGATGGCAAGAAGCTATGGTCCGCCAAGCTTGGCAACGTCTGGAATCAAGCCGTCGTCTCAGCGACCCGGGATCAACCAGCGCGGGTATTTGCAACCGAAGCCGGAGGGTCGGTCAGGGTATTTGATGCGCAGGGGAACCCGCAGGCAACTTTGCGCCCGAACGGCGGTTATTACGCGCAAATGGCTGCCTGCCGAAACGCTGACAACACCATCCAGATCGCGGCGATCAACGGCGATCAAACGGTGACCTTTGACGAAACCGGCAAAATCGCCTGGACAACCTCGGCGGTTGGCAACCACGCCGGCTGGCGAACGAGCAGTTTCGCCTCCGGCGATCTTAAAGGCGATGGAGGCACGGAATGGGCCTTCATTGATGGATCGGGAACCCTCGTCATTGCCACACCAAATGGACAAAAAATTTCATCCGTCCCTCAAGGGAAGGAGTTGTCAAGTTTCGCCATGACCTCGCGCCCCGGTCAGAGCGGCGCCTTGATTACATTGGCCAAAGAAACCGTGCAAGCCTGCACCTTCCAGCCATAGCTTTGGATGCCAAATCATCACAGCTTTCAGGTTGGGTGCAGAAGTGAGATTCATTTGCCCCTTGAATCCGGCCAGCCGGCCCGGTATTGTGTAAACCATGATTGAAGAACTGGTTGACGTAGTTTGCCAGACGAGGATTTCCGAGCTGGCGCGGCATATTATTAACGGCGGCGAAATCTCCCGCGACGACGCGCTGTGGCTCTTTGCCGTGGAGGAATCGGCCGACATCCTCGACGTGATGGCGGGGGCCAATCGCATCCGGCATCATTTCAAGGGCAACAAGATCCATCTCTGCTCCATCGTCAACGCCAAGGCGGGCGCCTGCTCGGAGAATTGCAGCTTTTGCGCGCAGTCGTCCTTTTACCAGACCGGCTCGCCCAGATACGGATTCGTTGATCCGGAACCGGTCCAGGAGGCGGCGGACGAGGCGAAGCGCAATGGCGTCACCGCCGTGGGTCTGGTGGCGGCCTGGCGCGGAATCAAGGAAGGGCCGATGCTGGATGAGATCTGCGACCGCGTCCGCGAACTGGCCAGGAGCGGCAAGACGCGGCCTGACGTTTCGCTGGGCATCATTCAAAGTCAGCGGGTGGCCGACCGCTTGAAGGAGGCCGGGGTGGAGTGTTACGGGCACAACCTGGAAACTTCGAGGCGGTTTTTCCCCAGCCAATGCAGCACGCACACTTACGAAGAACGCCTGCAAACCATTTCCCATTTGAAAAAGGCCGGAATCAAGATTTGTTCCGGCGGCATCATCGGCATGGGCGAAACGCGCGAAGACCGTTGCGATCTGGCTTTCTCGCTGAAGGAAGTCGGGGCCAATGTCGTGCCCATCAACATTCTCAATCCCATCAAGGGCACGCCTTTTGAAAACGTCCCGCCGCTCGCCCCGATGGAGGTTCTCAAGACCATTGCCTGTTTCCGCTTCATCCTGCCGCGCCAGGAAATCATGGTCGCCGGAGGCCGCACCGTCAATCTGCGCGACATGCAAAGCATGGTCTTCCATGCCGGCGCCAGCGCCCTCATGGTTGGGAATTATCTGACGACGCTCAATCAGCCGGTGGAGCGCGACTTGCAGATGATCAAGGACCTCGGCCTGGACCCCGATTGGGACAAGCACGGCTTTTCCGATCAATAGCAGTGGAACGCCTGGGTAAAAACAACGGCGGCTATCGCGGCGAGACCCTCGACCTCCCACAGGTCCTGGGCGAAATGGAAAAAGCCGCCGCCGCGAAGCATTGGGCGCGCGACATTGTTCCTCTTGACTCCGAACCCGCGGCCCAACCCTTGAACTTCATTGCCTGCCGGCGCACGGTGGAATCCCCCCGCAAGCGTGTTTATCTGTCGGCCGGAATACATGGCGACGAACCGGCGGGTCCGCTGGCCGCTTTGCAACTGCTCCAGGAGGACCGCTGGCCGGCGGATATGGCGATCTGGTTTTGCCCCTGTTTGAACCCGGCCGGCTTCACGCTGAATCGGCGCGAGAATTCTCATGGCATTGATCTCAACCGCGACTACCGCCATTTGCAGAGCGCGGAAACGCGCGCGCACGTAAATTGGTTGCAACATCAGCCGGACTTCGATCTGTCACTTTGTCTGCACGAGGATTGGGAATCGAACGGCTTTTACCTCTACGAATTGAATCCCGATCAAAGGACCTCCCTCGCCGCCGGCATTGTCGCGGCGGTGGCGGAATTGTGTCCCATCGAGAGCGCGCCGCTCATTGACAATTGGCCGGCGGAAAATGGAGTCATCCGGCCCCGCATCAACCCCGCCGAACGTCCGCAATGGCCCGAATCGCTCCATCTCATCACCCACAAAACCCGCCAAAGCTACACCTTTGAAGCTCCGTCGGATTTCCCCTTGCCGGGGCGTGTCGCGGCGTTGGTGACGGCCGTGCGCACAGCATTGCGCGCGCTTTAGAGCCTGTTAAAAACTCGTATAAAACACCGCGTGAGGACACGCGGCCTACAGGAAATGGCCGGCAATTCGCCCTGCTGTAGGCCCGGTCCCCTGACCGGGCGGGTTTTTAAACAGGCTCTTAGACATTCGGACAACCCGGCGCAATCAATCGTGCGCGATGTCGCCGGGCTGCGGCGTTTTGTCACCCGGATGACGGGGAAAATGCTCCGCCAGCAGTTTTCCCGCGCGCCGCACGCCATGCAGAATCCCCCCGGTAAATTCACCCTTGCGAAAATGGCCGGACATTTCCTGCGTGACTTCCTTCCAGAATTCATCACCGCACTGCGCATGAACCGCGCTATCGCCAATCACCGCGAATTTCTTGACGCGCGGAGCAACGAACAGCAAGACACCGTTTTGTTCCCGGCTCTTGTGCATCTTCAGATGATGGAAAACCTTTTCCGCGGCGGCCACCGCATCCTCCGGCTCCTTGCGGCTGATAAAGACGCGGATCTCCCCGCGCATTTTGGCCTCGGCCTCGGCAATCGCCTTGACGATGGCGTCGTGCTCAAGTTGGCTCAAAAAATCGCGCGCTTTCATATCACCAACTTGACCCGGCGCCTCCCCCGCCAAAGCTCCCTCCGCCACCCGAAAACCCGCCTCCTCCACCGCCTCCACCTCCCCAACCGCCGCCGGAATAGCCTCCCCAACCACCGCCGCCGAATACCCAGCCATGCCTTCTGGAGCTGCGGGAGAGAATCAACAGCAGAATGAACAAGCCGGGGAAAAGCCAGACCATCATGCCGGGGTATGCCCCCGTCTGCCGGTGCTTTCGTTCGTCAACGGTGGTCCCGGTCCCTTTGTATTCATGCCGGGTCGCGGCAAGAATGGCGTTGACCCCCGCGGTCAGGCCGCCGGCGTAATCCCCCTCCTTGAACCGCGGCTTGATCTCATACTCGGTGATTTGTTTGCAAATCGCGTCGGGCAGCGCTCCTTCCAAGCCGTAACCCACTTGAATAAACATCTTCCGGTCCGCAATAAAAACGAACAATACCGCTCCGTTGTTCTTTTCCTTTTGACCCGCTTCCCACGAGCGCGCGACGCGAATCGTATAATCGTCAATGGAAGAATCGGATTGCATCTTCGGATAGATCGCCACCAGCACTTGATTGCCAGTCGAGCGTTCGAAAGCCTCCAACTGCGTGTTGAGTTGGTCCGCCGTGGCGGTGTTCAGGACCTGCGCATAGTCGTTAAAGTAACGCGCCGGCGCGGGCGGAATGACTTCGTCCGCAACAGCCGGGAGACACCAAATGCAAATGAATATAAAACCAAAACGGCGCATGGCGGTCATGGCTTGGCCGGCGCGGGCGCGGGCGTCGCGGCATTGAAATCAAACTGCACCTTGGGCGCCGTTTCCGCCCCGGCGACGGCTGAGAAATAGGGCTTCTCATGGAAGCCCAACGCGCCCGCATAAAACACGGCGGGGAAGGACTTGATCGCGGTATCGTAAGCTTGCACGGCGTTATTGAAATCGCGGCGCGAGACGGCAATGCGGTTCTCCGTTCCTTCCAACTGGGCCTGGAGGGTGACGAAATTGCCGGTGGCTTTCAGATCGGGATACCGCTCCACCACCACCAGCAGGCGCGAAAGAGCGGAGGAAAGCTGGGATTGCGCCTGATCGAATTCCGCCAGCTTGGCCGGGTCATTGGGGGCGGCATTCGGATTGATGTTGACCTTGCCCACCGAAGCTCGGGCCTCGGTGATTTGCGTCAGGGTGGATTTTTCAAAATTGGCCGCGCCGGACACCGTGGCCACCAGGTTCGGAATCAGGTCTGCGCGGCGCTGATAATCGGTTTGCACTGTCGCCCACGAACTGTCCACCGCCTGCGACAGGCGCACCAGGCGATTATAGCTCCTGCCCGCAATGACAACAATCACCAGGACGATGATGCCCACAACGACAAGAACACCGCAGCCAATGGCAAGTTTTTTCATAGAATCCTCTTCTTGTTCGTAATCCTAACCCAATGTTTCCGGGGCACAATTACAATGGGCGGAAGAATTTGTAAAGGGGGCACGGCACCTGCAGGGAATAATGATGAAAGCGCATCACCTCCCGCACCTGCTCCCGCAACCGGGCCTTGGGGTTGGGAATCAGCTTGTCGCGGGGTGCGGTTTTTCCAAGCTGCGAGTTTTGCATGGCGCCAGAGCTAAACAGCTGTGGACAAAAAGGAAAGATCAAAATAAACTCAAACTCATGGAAAAAATTGTGCCGCACGGTGCGGCTGAATAACAATGTTAGGCATCATCACACCACGACATGAAACCACAGCATCCATTTTTGAGAGCGTTCACCTCCGGCTGGAAGATTGTTGTGCTTCTCGCGTTGCCGATTTTTATCGCAGCGATGTGGTATGGTATCTCGCAGCACTACGAGGACATTTGGCTGTATGCGGTTGCCATGCTGCTTGCTTCCTGGGGCGTTGCCGGCTGGGCAGTTAATGTTGTCCGAAAGTGGCAGGAGTGGCGGCGCATGAAGAATCGAGGAGGACGTGATGCCTAACAAGTCGCCGGAGCCAACCGCCGTTGGCGCTTGCAGTTCCGCTATCGCGGTTCACGTCGCGAGTCGGCGGTGGCTCAGCTTTCTACGTTAGGCCACTCAGCCACACCATGCGCCTTTATGACCATATTGATTTGCGAGTGCGGAACTTGGAGGAGGTTCGATCCTTCTATGAGATTTTCTTGCCTGCTCTTGGTTTTGGCCGCGATGCAAAGATTGAGGGTTGGATTCAGTTTGAGAACAGTAGCGAGGAAGGAGTAGCCGACTTTTTTGGCGTTACAGAGTCAGCCTCTCATGTTGCCAACGAGTGTCGAGTTGCCTTCCGTGCATTCAGCGTTGCGGAAGTTGATCGGTTGGCTGAGATTGTCATTGGTGCTGGTGGACGCAACATCGAGGGGCCAGCTTACGAGGATTCCAATTACTATGCGGTCTTTTTTGAAGACCCCTGCGGAAACCGTTTTGAGATATGTTACCGTGCAGGTGTCAGTCCTGAATGGCCCTTAGATAAGACCTAAAACTTTCTTGCTCAAGCGTTTGCGTCGGACGACTTCGGGCACAGTTTCAAACAGGATTTGCCGTGAAAGTGTCTGCATCCGGCCAACAATCCTTTCCAGTTTTCGTTGATTGTCCACTGCTTGGCGAAGCCATCGGTATTGTTCCAAGGATAAAGCCACGGT
>Ga0224554_1000120_pt1 | contig 71080 bp, 64 predicted proteins | sample 714S22024metaG_FD_180666 | JGI IMG/M metagenome (GOLD analysis project Ga0224554, IMG submission 180666) | Peat soil microbial communities from Stordalen Mire, Sweden - 717 S2 20-24 | ecosystem: Environmental > Terrestrial > Soil > Wetlands > Peat | place: Sweden: Norrbotten County, Stordalen... | reverse complement strand
CCTTCCCACAAACCTTGGAAATCGATAAAGCCGATTCCCACATTCCCACCGCCACGACGACCACGGGGAGAAATAAAATCCTCCAAACCAGCCCAGCTAAGGGCGACGCATTCTGAGGGCAAGGTCAGTATCTTGTTTGTAGCGCCTCTACACCTGTAGGAGATCAGCTCCAACCCATGAGGAAATCTTGAGTTCCTCGAATGTTCTTGTTCAGGCTTTCTTTAGATAATCTCGTTGGACGCTGCCGGACCGGGCTCGCAAAAGGCAGTAATATCCAACTGATCGCCCAGTTGTATCTGCAACAGCGAGATCACTCCGCACGGCAACTCCAAGACGCTCCTCATCTTGAGGCTCACCGAAGTCAGCCGGTATGGCGCCAGGCAGCGCCACAGCTTGATCACCCTGAGATCGCCATCCAAACCCACCACATCGATCTTGAACGCCATGAAAAAAGTATGAACACCGGAAGAGGGTCGAATCCACAACCCCCCTCCAGCGTCCAGACCGCTTCTCCCGAGGAGACCAAACAGCCGCTTCAGGGATGTGTCGGCCAGTTCGACCCTGTCACCCACGATGCAGCCCCGAGTTGTATCGACCACTCTGAGCATTGGATTCGAACAGCTCCGCCATGCCTGTATTACTTATTACTTGGCCTTCTGCTTCCTGCGGTAGATAATGATTCCCAATACGACGAGTGCCAGCACTCCAGCCACAACTCGAACGATAATCGATGATGAATCCATAAATATCCTCCTTTCCGTTGAACTTCTACAGTCCAGCGCGCTGCGATGTCCCTCTCCAGACATCGCTCGTTCCCGACACAGCATTTACCCGCTGGTTCTATTGAACTCTACGACTTACCATGCTTCCAATCAACCCCCATCGTGTTTACTACTCTGGCTACGCCGGAGAGTCATCGTTTTGCACGCTCCCAGTGCACCTCCGCCGTATGCGGATCGCCCGGCCAATGACTATTTTCAATTCCCAGAAAAATTTGTTTCCTCTGTATTCATGCGCCCTTCGTTATGGGGATTCATGCCGTGTTATTGACCAATACCAATACCCCCCCCCCCCATTCCGCCCACAATACTCAACAGCGCCGGTACCAGCAGCACGATGAAGATGCAGGGGAAGATACACAACACCAGCGGAAATATGATCTTGATCTTGGTCTTTGCCGCGGCCTCTTCCGCACGCTGCCTCCGCTTCAATCGAATGTCTTCGGAAAAGCGGCTCAACGCACGTATGATCGGCGTGCCGAACCGGTCAGTCTGCGTAAGCATGCTCACAAAGGAACTAAACTCCTCGATCTCCGAGCGATCGGCCAGGTTCTTCCAGGCTTCCAGCCTTGGTCTTCCGGCGCGCTGCTCCAGATTGACCTGGGCAAACTCCTCGGCAATGTCCGGATGGCTTGTGCCAAGTTCCTCTCCGATGCGAAGCAGTGCCTGGTCCAGCCCAAGGCCCGCATCGACACAGATCACCATTAGATCCAGCGCGTCTGGCAGGCTCTTGCGGATGCGGTTTCTCCTGCTGCTCGTCTTCCGCTTTAGCAACATGTCCGGGGCCAGATAGCCGATGGCTCCCAGCGCAACAACCCAAAAGATCGAGGCAGAGTGCAGAAGACTGCCCAGTACCGCTCCCGCCAGCGGAGATAGAAACTGGGCTGCAAAGAAGATGTCGACACTGTTGCTGGAGTGGATGCCGGCCGCAATCAGTCTTGCCTTCAGATTCGGGTCTTCGGCCAGCCCCACGCGAACACGCAATCGTGTCGCTATGCCCACCAGTTTGTTCTGTACCCGTTCTTTGTCGCCAATCGTGCGCCGGTCCACCCGCGTGCTCGTCACTACGTCCAGAATGCGCTGCGCCTCTGGCGACGGACGGAACAGGTCCGGCGTAAGTAGAAGCGCAACCACGCAAAATGTGATCAGCCCCAGCAGAACATAGAGGATGACATTCATTGTCCCTATACCTCAATCTTGTTGATGATCTGCCGAATTGACAAGGCCCCGATGGCGAGCAGGCCCATCCCCAGATAAATCAGCTTATGACCAGTGGGTGTGTTGACCAGGACATTCGAGTAGCCCGGATTGATAAAATTGATAATGAACAGCATCACAACCGGAAGCGAGCACAGGATCCATCCCGTCAGCCGGCCTTGCGCGGTATGCGTCCGAATCTCACCCTGGATGCGCAGCCGCTCGCGGATCACCGATGCCGTGCGATCCAGTATTTCTGCCAGGTTTCCACCCGTTTCCTTCTGCACCAGCATCCCCGTGACCAGAACCTTGAGGTCTTGCGAGGGCACATGGTCCAGCATCTGGTTCAATGCATCGCGTAAGGGCATTCCATAGTTCTGCTGCTTGAAAACCTCGTGGAACTCCGTTTTTACGGGTTCCGCGCTTTGCTCGGCAACCGTGTTGATGGATGCCACCATCGAATGTCCCGCGCGCAGGGCGCGTCCCATCATGTCGATCGCATCCGGCAGCCCCGCATTGAATGCGGCAATCCTGCGCGAGCGCTTGATCGAAATAACCAAAAACGGTATATAGCCAACCACACATGCCGCCACTGCCTGAATGGCAAACATGGAAAAACACAGGTAGAAGATAATAAATCCCACGATGGCCATGCCAACGCTGGTCACCAGAAGAGTGGCCACGGACATCGTGCTGTTCGACTGTACTATCCTGGCTTCCAGCTTGTGCATAATCGGATATTTTTGTAGAACGTTATCCAGCCAGCCGAACTTGTTCTCCGGATTCACCTTGAGAATCTGTTCTATTTGGATCTGGCTTATACTTGCTCCAGCTTTGGGTGCAGTTATGCTTGCAAGCCGCCGGTCCGCCGATTTTTCGCTCGACGATGAGCCCGAAAGGAAGGCCATGACTGCAAAACTGATCGTCAATATTACAGTAAAAGAAATAAATAAAATCATTGGCCTCCTCCCACGCTAGATTTCAACTAAATGGTCGCTCATGCCTGCGGGAACCGGGATTCCAGCGGCAGTCATCTTCTCAACACACTTGGGAACAATCCCTGTCGATATAAAATGTCCCTTGACTTTGCCGTTCGGACCAATCCCCTTTTTCTCGAATAGAAAGATGTCCTGCATGCTGATGACATCGGAAAACGATCCGGTCAGTTCCGTGATATGCGTGATCCGGCGCGTGCCATCGCTCATGCGAGAGACCTGTACGATCATGTGGACGGCCGAGGCAATCTGAGATCGTACCGCTTTCTCTGCCAGTCGAACTTCGCTCATCATGGCCATCGTCTCAAGACGGGCCAGTGCGTCCCGCGGTGTGTTTGCGTGGATGGTTGTGAGCGATCCATCGTGGCCGGTATTCATGGCCTGCAGCATGTCCAGAGCTTCTGCTCCGCGTACCTCGCCAATCACAACCCGGTCGGGACGCATCCGCAGCGCGTTGATGACCAGTTCTCTCTGTTTCACCCCGCCTTTCCCCTCGACATTGGGTGGCTTCGTCTCCAGTCGAACCACATGGTCCTGCTTCATCTGCAATTCAGCCGAGTCTTCGATGGTAACGATCCGTTCCCGCTCGGAGATAAAGCCGGAGAGAACATTCAGCAAGGTCGTCTTGCCCGCACCGGTTCCTCCCGACACTACAATATTCATTCTGGCTTTCACCGCCCCGCGCAGAAGTCCCAGCATCGGCGGCGTCAGCATCTGGTTGCGCAGCAGGTCCTCCGCTTCCAGCGGGTGCTTTCCAAATCGCCGAATCGAAAGAATAGGCCCATCCACTGCCAGAGGAGGAATGATTGCATTCACGCGAGACCCGTCTGGAAGCCGCGCATCCACCATGGGCGACGATTCGTCCACCCGCCGTCCTACCGCGGAAACGATCTTGTCGATGATATGCAACAGGTGCCGGTTGTCCTGGAACGTCAGCGTCGTCTTCTCCAGCACTCCGCGCCGCTCCACATAGATCGAGTTATAGGTGTTCACCAGAATATCGCTTATGCTGTCGTCCTTCAGAAGCGGTTCCAGAGGCCCCAGGCCGAATACTTCGTCCACCACCTCTTGCGCAAGATGGTCCCGCTCGGTAGCGCTTAACGGGACACCCTGCTCGCCGATGATCTGCTGAATCACCAAAAAAAGCTGCTGCTGCGCGGCCAGCGTCTCCTGCATCCCAGCCAGCTTGTCGAGATCGACTCGCTTGATTAGTTCTTTATGGACTGCCGTCTTGATCTGTTGCTGTACACTGTCGCCAACCGTTCGCACTATGCGCCCTGTGCGCTCGCCGGATTGGCTCGAACTTGACGAAACTGTATTGGTATCGGACATATCGGCCACACCCTGGTTCTACGAGCAATGCTCGTTGACAATCACTTCCAAAGAGAAAATAACGACTTTTTGGGCGCGGCTTCTTCAGTTGGCATCACGCTGCCCACTAGCGTATTGGCCCACTTGACAATCGGCACCGAAAAGTCTGTCTTCTGCTTCGGGTTGATCGGCTCGCCCAGAATCGCCGAGCGCGTCACCTCCGCGTATCCGTTGGGCAGCTTGATGGCAATCGGCAGTCGTATCGCTTTTTCAATCTGCTCAACCGTGAGCGCGTGTTGTGCGGAAAAACGGTTGATCACCACCTTTACTTTTTCAACGTCATGCTCGCCCTGCGACAGGCTGTCCACATATCGCGACAGGTCGCGGATCGCTGCAATTTCAGGCGTGGCCACAAGATAGAGCAGATTCGAGGCGTCGATGACCGCGAGATTTGTCTCGTCCAGCGAAGACGGCCCATCGACAATGACATAGTCGTATTCGCCGCGCAGAAAGTCGAGCGTTTGTGCAATCGAGTTGGGATCCATTGCCTTCTGGCCGCCGCATACGTCAGGGGATGCCAGCACCTCAAGACCGCTGGAATGGGTCGCAATGTAGCCCCGCAGCAGATCGCTGTCCAGCCGGCTCAGGTTCCGAACCAGCTCATTGAAGTGGTAGCGGCTGCCATCGATGCCAAGATAGATGCACGCATGGCCCAACTGAGGATGGTTGTCGATCAATAAGGTCTTCTTCTGATGGCACAGCACCAGATACATGGCCAGATGCACGGCCAGCGTAGTCGTCCCCACTCCGCCCTTGGCCCCGAAAAATGTTACAACTTCCCCAAGTGCGTTGTTTCGCGCGGACTTCGCAGACCACTGCTGATACAGTCGAACCAGCATCTCGGAAAATTCAGCTTCGTCGAATCCCCCGCCGATGAATTCGCTGCAGCCGGCACGCATCGCACGCAACATCAGATCGGGGTCCCGGCTTGCCGACAGGGCGACCATCGCCGCATTGCCTGAGAATAATTCCTGTATATAGGCTGCCGCGGCAACCGCCTGTTCGGCGTCCGCGTCGAAATCAATCACGGCGATGCAGGCAGGTGAGGATTTTACCGGCTGTGAAAAGGGAGGCCGCTTAACCGCGGATATGTAGCCCTCGCAATCGGCCCGATGGACCGCCCACGACAACTTCAAAACGGAGTCGGCAATCTCATCGGCCAGTCTTGCGTCGAGGCTGACGGTAATCAACGCAACACTTATTAGCCCGGAATTGTATTGAATTGGTATCACTGCCTATTTCCTCATTGCCCTTGGTAACTTCTGTTAGTACGCCCGAGTCTCGAGAATAACTGCCGCCGCAAACTATCTGACGCTCGCATTGTAGCCATCGCTAAGTAGCCGTTGACGCATCGCTTCCGCATCGGTCTGGTTTGCGAAGGGCCCCACTTCCAGGTGTAGAAGTGAGTCCTGGGGATCGTGATTGACCGCGACGTTATATCCGTGGCGCTTGAGTGCCGCAGCCATGAATTCAGCATCATCCTTGTTCGCAAGCGTCATGATCTGGACCATCGATCGCAACGGAGTATCCGGCGCCACAGCCGGTTTCCCACCTGTTGACGGTGTTGCAGTGGGGTTGTCGAAGACATATCTTCGAGGGCTCTCGGAGGAGGCGACAACCGGCGCAGCGGCAATGCCGGAGGCTGGCGCGCCTGCAACGCTGATGCCACTCTCATGCGTGGCTGGCTGCCCGAAAGTAACCTTCGATGCCGTACTCCCTGCACTGCCATTCTCCGGGTTGGAAGCGGAGGACGCTGCTGTATCGTGGTGGGCCTGCGCTGGCGTGGCATTCTGCGCCGTATCGGACACGGGCACCGCTACCGGAGCAGGCGACGGAGTTGCTGCAGGAGCCGGGGATGCAGTAGCTGCCGGAGACGGATTGCTCACAGGCGACTGATCTGGATTGATCGGCGGGGCCAATGGATGAGGATTCAGGTTCTTCCCCAGCGATTTGTCGAACTTGCCCGGATTCAGGATCGGTATCGGAAGGTCCGGCTGGGCCGGTTCGGCCGTTTCAGTCAGCGGGTCGACCAGAGTGGGAGTGACGATGACCACCAACTCAGTAATTGAGTGATTGATATTCTTCGATTTGAAGAGCGCTCCCAGAATCGGAATGTTCGCAGCGCCCGGAGTCTTGCTCATGATGTCCGTGGTCTGCTGGTCCAGCAGACCGGAGATTGCAAAGCTCTGATCGCTGCGCAACTCGACCTCGGTCTCCGCCTTGCGCGTGGACAGTGCTGGAACAGTAAAACCGCCGACCGTAGCTGAGTTGGTATAGTCCAGGGAACTGACTTCGGGGGCCACTTTCAGCCGAATGGTTCCGTCGCTGTTCACCGTGGGCGTGAATTCCAGCTTGACGCCATACTCACGAAACTGGATCGAGATCACGGGGGCGGTGCCGGATCCGCCAGGCTGAATGATCGGGAAGGGAAACTCGCCGCCGGAGAGAAAATCGGCCTTCACGCCGCTGATCGTCGTGATTGTGGGCTCCGCCAGGATCTGCAGCACCTGTTTGCTTTCCAGGTCCTTCACCGTCGCGCCCAGATTCAGTTTTGAGCTGTACAACAGGAAGTTCAGCGGGTCGGAGGTCGTCAGCGAGCCGCTGGTGGTGCCATTCTGGCTATACGTGGAAGTCGAGGCATACTGCGTTGTCGTTGTCGATGCCAGGAAGCTGGTGTTTCCCCCGGGATTGAACAGATTGATGCCATATTGGTTGGCCTTGCTGCGATCCACTTCCAGTATCCGCACCTTCAGCCGGACCTGTTTCGGATGGTCGCGCGTTACCGTCAGCGCATTCGCCACTTCTTTTGAATAGAGCCCGGCCAGTTTTACCGCCGTATCTGCTAGCGCGTCGCTGTCCACCTTGCCGCTCAGCGTTACGCGGTCCCCGCTTCCCTCGATGTTGACCGTGTCGCCGTGCATCGCCTGCGACATGGCTGTGCGAAGCCCCGCAATATCCAGGTCCGACGAGACAACATAGGACTGCGCCTGCCCAGCCTCGTCGAGAATCACCAGCGAGCTGGTCCCCGAGCCCATCGCCGTCACTACAATCTCGTTCGGACTCAGCGTCACGCTGTTGAGCATGCTGGGATCCGACAGATACACGCGACGCAGGCGGCTCTTGGTGTTCAGAAACAGCGAGTGCCCGACCGTCACATGAAGCATCTCGGCTCCAGATGTCACGCGGCTGATGCTGGCCGATGCGCCCGGTATGGGTGCCCCCCCTATGTTGGATACTGCCGCCATCTCGGAAACCGTCGCGGCTTGTGCAGCGCAAGCCAGACTCATCGCCACCGTCGACAGTGCGGCCGCCGCAGCAGCAGCAACTCCTGCTCGCGCAATCGAGAATGCCGGATTTTTTTGCTCCTTGAACATTGGGTGTCTCACTGGAAATCATCCATCTTCTGTGTTTTGCCCAGAATGGTTTCAACCGAATATGTCTTGACGACAAGCAGTTCCGGCGGCTTGGGTGCCATCTTCACCGGTGCTGGTGGTGCGATTCCAGACAGTTGCGCAAGAAGCGCGGGCGGCCCCTTGTACTCCTCGCGGTCAACCCCGTTTCTCAGTACAAAATGCACCGAGCCCTGGTTGCTTGCCAGAACCACGCGTTCCGCATCTTCCGGCTTTACCAGCAGTGTCACCACCGTCGAGATGGTCGCTTTGCCTTCGGGATCCGGCTCCGTCTTCTGTCCTGCCGACAATACCTCCGCGTCCTGCAGCACCGTGAACGTCAATGGGTCAGGGGAGCTGCTCGTGTGCAGCGTCACCAGTACGTCAACGTGTGTGCCGGGTAGCAGAAAGCCCGCCACACCTACAACCTCGTCGGTACGCAGCGCGATCAGCCGCATGCCATTCGGAATCTTCGCCGTTATCCCAATCCCGGATCCCGGACTGGACAACTGACGCTCCAGTATCGGTTCCCCTTCCGAAAGCGGATAGAGTACGATTCGCCCGATCAGAGCTGTCGGATTGCCGAATGCCCCGTTCAGCGGCACCGATGCCGGCCAGTCGATCAAGCGAAGGTTCTCCGCCCGGATCACCTGATTGGCCTGCAGGTTCGCCGCCGCAGCCACATACTGGCTCTTCGCCGGAGGTGGCGCCACACCATTTTTCTTCGAGACCTTCGTGCTGAGCCAGAGCGTAAAAACGCCAGAGACCAGCAGCGCGATGATGAATGAGGTGGTGAGTCGACGATTCATTTCACTGCACCCCTGTTATCCAACATGAAAGTAGAGCGTTAGAATGCAACCGCCGGCGATCGCCAACGCATAGGGCAGCCGCAGGGTCTGCGCATTCGAGATGTTCAGGTCCGGATGCGGTTGCAGGCCCTTGCTCCGGTGGTGCGCAAACAGCTCGCCAACATTCAATAGAGTCTCTTGCAGCTTGCCGCGGACCAGAGCCAGACCTACCGCCATCACTCCTCCGGCGATCGCTGTCAGCGCCAGAATGTACGCAATGTGCTGCATGCCCGCGATGCATCCCACAGCCATGATCAGCTTCACGTCCCCGGCGCCCATGCCGCCCGCCAGATAGAACACCAGAAACACCAGCCCGCAAATCACTCCCGCGGCCAGAGAACTGAGCATCTGCCTCCATCCGCCAAACCCGAGATGAAGCAATAGTCCAATCAGGAACGCGGGGAACGTGACAATGTTGGGAATACGCCTGCTCTTCACATCGAAGACAGAGCCCACGATGGCGCACGCGGTGGCGATTGCCGGATATGTCAGTTCCGATTGAAAGGGTGTCATCGTGCGTTCCTGAAGCAGACCCGAAATAGTCTGGGCTGCATCGCAAAGAAGGTTATGGAGATACGCCGAGGAACGTGACAATACTTGCAGCCCCGTGATGGTCTACTTCCCCGGCGCATTCCCTGTTGGCGCGCTTGTCTGCAACTGTGCTTTGATGGAAAGGCTTGTGTGCAAGCCTTGTCATGGTTAGACGGCGGAGGTGAGTCCGCTGCCCACGCCGTTGTAGGAAGTCCCAATGGAATTCGCGAGACCGCTGATCGCTGCAATCGAGCCAAGTGAGACCAGGGCCGCAACTAACGCGTACTCGATCAAATCCTGCCCCGAATCCTCCGCGATCAGCTTCTTGAAAAGCTGCTTTACGTTTTTCATTTCCCTTTGCCCTTTCTGTTTGTGTTTTTCTCGAAACGTACGTCCTGTGAAGGCGACGACATTCGCGGATCTATGGAAGTGGGACAATCCGGCGTCAACCCCAATTTGGTAGAAAGCTGCTTATGTGAGCGTTGACGTCGGACGCTCACATAAGCTTTGTCTGAGTTAAACGGCGGCGGTGAGTCCGCTGCCGATGCCGTTGAAGGCACCAGTAACCGAGTTTTTCAGAGCAGTGATGGAGGCGATTGCGCCCAGACCGATCAAGGCCGAAACCAATGCATACTCAATCAAGTCCTGACCAGAATCTTCCGTCATCAGGTTCTTCAGAAGCTGTTTCATGTCTATTTCTCCTCATTCGATTTTCCCGGCACTCAGCCTTGCAAGCACCTTGGATAAGCCGAGAGTAGGGCCTATGCGTAAGATTAGAAATCCCCAGGAAGTGTCATTCAGTAACACTTAAGTTCGCCAGGCATCTTCGTATCTTTTTGTATCTAAGCTATTTATCTAAATCTTCAGAATGGAATCAATCCCCCCGTCCGGAGACATTGCATCCCCGATCACCGAGCGTAACGCGGCTGCTTCCCTTCCCGTACTGAAAGGAAGGCAGCGGTCACTGCACTGGATGGTTTGTCTGGTTGCTTGTGGGGCCGCGGAAGACCACACGGTCTTGCCGCGCCTATTGGATGATTGGCATCTGTGACGTGCTCTTCAGTGTGATGGAGTTCTTCGGCACAAACGGCATCGTAATCGGAAATACATACGTAATCTGCACCACCACAAAGTCGCTCACAATGTTTGTGCCCACCCCGCCGGCGGGCGTCTTATAGGTTGTGCTCACGGTCATCGTTCCACATGCCAGATTCGGCCAGCCAAGCCCCGGCACATAGGTGTTGACCTGTGCTGCCGTGGCCGTGCAGGAAGCTCCGCTGGAGTTTGTGCAGGTCGAACTCAGCAGCATCGCATAGCGGGTCCCTTCCCGCGCCGATTCGCTGATCATGTCGTACGAGTAAAACGCCAGGCAAAGTTCCATGAAGCAGAAGAGCAGCGCGAACAGCACTGGGAGGCTTACTGCCGTCTCAATTAACGCCTGCCCGTCCTCGCCTCTCGCCGCGTCTCTGCTTCCGTCCTCCGCCGCGGCCTGTGGACGCCCGCGCCGCAACAAGGCTCGCAATCGCGCGGCACAGCCTCTCCCTGCCCCATTCGCCTGCCGCCGAATTGCATCCTTGAAGTCCATCGCTACTGCTCCACTTCCAGCACGGACTTGCCGCCCAGCGTGAATGTCTTCGGCAGTCCGGGGCAATGCACCGGAGGAGTCGCCGTGGCGCTGGTCAGCACCTGAATGAAGAGCAGCGGGTGATTGCCTGTGCCGGTGCAGGCCGCCGTAGCTTGGGCCAGGGTATAGGTAGCGATGGGATATTGAGTTCCGCCTACCGCAAGCGAGCACGCGTAGTAGGTCGTCGGCGTCACCGTCAGCTTCGTGCCGAAGTCGGGCGCTTCTGCCTGCGCGGCGGATTGCACCGCGGGAATGCTGGCTGCGTCTGCGTAGGTCGCGCTCTGCATTCCGTAGAGCGCGCCTGCGTTCGCTGCATTGGTTATCTCCACCGAATCGTAGACCACATATCCCATCTCGACGGTCCCCAGCAGCATCGGGATCCCAAGCAGCGAGAACATAAGCGCCAGTTCGACCAGGGCGTTTCCGCTCTCGCCGCCCAGTCCGCGGCATCGCGCCGCCATCGGTCTCCACCGTCCCCGCAAACCGCCTGCTTCGGCTTGGCTCATCGCTCTCATCTCTTACTGCACCAGCTTGGGCTTTGACGAGTAGATCGCCAGGCTGCCCTCATTCGTGTCCAGAATTGCCTTCACCACCGCGCCCCCGGTCAGCGTCAGCGAATTCACCGAGATTCCCCCCTGCATCACCGTCGCGCCACTGCCGTTACTGATCGTCAGCGCCGCACTGGGCGCGATAACAGCCCCGTTCATGTAGGAGCTGGACCCCCCGGAGAGTGTCATCGCAGACGTGTCGCTTGGGTCCTGAAACACCACCACTCCGTCGTACGCCCCGACCACTGGCGCCGACCCTCCTCCGCTCTCCGTGGCCCCGCCCGACACCAGGTTCACATTCGCCCCGTTGTCGATCACCAGCGACGCCGTCCCCGTCAGATAGAAAAAAACTCCGTTCCCTCCATTGTTGGAGCACATACCACTACCAACCAGACAAGTAGCCCCGCTTTCAAAGTGCAGTGCCCCGGTCGTGATCACGTAGATGCCCGGGTTCAGCGTATCGGTGTCGCCGTTTTGGCCCACGGTTAACGCCTTGTAACAGATCGTGCTGCTGGCGTTGGCTGGTCCAAAAGCAGGCCGAGTTTGCCCCCCGCTTCCACCAACGCCGGGGTCCGACGCACAACTGGAATGGCTGGGCGCCGCCGGCAGCGTCGGAGTGCAGCTCGTGCTCACACCCTGCACGATGGCGGCTGTGGGCACGTTGATCGTGTCGCCGTTGCCGGTAATGTTGCCGGGGTACCAGCCCGTCGATGCGCCGCCCAGCGAAGACGCATTCAGCGTCGAGCCCCCACTCATCTGGATCGAGCTCGAACTCGATGAGTCGTTGAAGATCCCGCAGCCCGGCGCGCTCAGAGTCGAGCCGTTCGTGATGCTGAAAGTGCCCGTCGTGCATACGCACGTCGATGTGGATATTCCGCCGCCGGCGATCGCCGTGGCCGACACCGGAACCGTAATCATCCCGTGAGAGATCGCACCCAGAAAGGTGGTATGGATCGGCATTCTGACGGTTGCCTGCACATAAATGCTGCCGGTAAAGTTCCCGCTCAACGGGGTCGACAGCACCACCGTCGCCGGATTCGTCGCCAGACCCGTGTTGAAGCCGTTCAGCGTGGCCATCGCATTGGCAACCGCCTGTTCATTCGTGGGATTGCCGTAGCCAACCTCTTCCGCGGCGGCCACCGCGGCCGCCTGCGCCGCCGACTGCGCCATCCGCTTCTCCCGGAACAGCGCCCCCACGTCCAGCGCGAACGCAACGAAGCCCAGCCCAAGCACCGCCATGAAGAAGGCAACGAACACCACCGTCTGTCCGCTCTCGTCTCTCAGCTTCTTCATCGTTTTCTCGCTATATCCATGAAATCCAGGCTCCGGCGGCTCTTTTCCTCGCAGACCGGGGATGCGTCACCGGGCACCGATCGCCGCCTCGCTCCTGCCGGTCGCGGAATGGGTGCGCCACATCGAACAAGGCCCAACAGACTATATCGGGCGTTTGCCCCGCGAAGAAGACCCATTCCGCCAAAGAAATCTTCCGCTCTGCCCGCAACCGCATCCACACGGCCATGTTGACCGTACGGCGAATAACACGAAAATGGGATTCTCGGCCCCTTTTCCTCTCCGTATGATGCCCTTACACGAGGTTGTCGGCTTGCAACCAATGATCCAGACCGCGCAGTCCCAGGCAGTGGCCCTTCAAGACCGCTCTGGCAGTCTCGCGGTCTTTGCGGCCAACCCTTCCCAAACCGTCTCTTCAGACCTCGCCATCCTCACCGCATTCGCGTTGGAGGTTGTCCAATGAAAAAAAACAGCGTGCCTCTCGGTCTCCAGTCGCTCAGGGACGAAAGCGGGCAATCGATGATCTTCGTTGCCGTCTTCATGGGACTGGTTGCGCTTGGCTTCATGGCGTTCGCTTTGGACGCGGGAAATCTCTTCCGGTACAGAAGGATGGCGCAGTCCGCCGCCAATGCGGCTGCCGTCGCCGCCGCGGAAGCCACCGCAACCGGTGGAAGTCCACAGACGGATGCCAATGCCATGGCCACGTTGAACGGTTTCAACACCAGCCTCGCAAAGAATTGGGCCACAGTCACACTCACCACCCCGCAATCCGGAAACTTTACCGGGTCCTATGTCCAGGCAACAGTCTCCATACCCGTTTCCACCATGGTTCTCGGGGCGTTCCTTAGCAGGATGAAGACAGTTACGGTCTCTGCTACGGCCATCGCCGGTGGCGGCATCTCCAGCAAGGCGGGTGTCTGTGACAATGGCAATTTCAGCGTCTCCGGTGGTTCTACATTGATGACAGCCAACAACGGCACCAACGGTGGAATCTTCGACAGCTCATCCTCGGCCACGATTAGTGTCACTGGCGGGTCCACGTTGGATGCCCAGGCCCTGCTTGGCGCATCGTCAGGCTGGCTCGCAAATATCCAAAACGACCTCGTCCTCACTGGCAGCCATATCAATGTCCCTACCGATGACGAGATGCAGGGAGTTGCCGTATCGTGCAATCTCCCCTTGCCGCCGGTGCCCGCAGGGGGTCCCGCATGGGTTGGTTGCAATCTTGATCCTGGTGGCAGTTGGACTGCTAATCCACAAACTTTTGGCCCTTCCAGCGTCACCGGAACCATCTGCTACAAAGGGCTTACCGTGGGCGCAGGCGGCATGTCCGATATCCTGAACCCAGGCATCTACGTCATCGATGGGGGGTCACTGCACTTTGAAAGCGGGAGCAGTAACGCGTACGGTGGATACACATGCGCCAATTCGCAGTGCTCCAATCTCGGTGGAAACGGCGTCTTCTTCTACCTCACCAATGGCGCGTCCCTCACCATGGACGGCGGTGCGAATGTCAATCTGGTCTCTGGAGGCGCCAACCAGCTCAATGGATCCACGGCTCCCAGCATCGGACTCGGTTACAACGGAATCCTGGTCTTTGAAGATCCAGCCGACACGGCTGCAATAACGTTTGACGGGGGATCCAACGTCTACTTGAACGGTGGAATCATAGCCCCGAATGCACCGCTGAACATCAGCGGCGGGAGTTCCGCCTCTCTCATTGAGGGGACACTCAACGTAAACGGGCTAAACATAAGTGGCGGCACAACCGTGAAGACTGTCACAGACACGAATGCGTCTACCATATCGGTCTTCAATCCGTATCCCGCGTTGGTGCAGTGAGAGGAGCAGCGAGATGACTCAACCCAATCTACGCTGCGCGCAAGGTCCTCTATCGCGCTTCCTGGCACGTTGCAAGGGGCTGCGCAACGATCGCGGACAGGCCCAGGTCGAACTGGCTGTTGTATTTGCGTTTCTTGGCCTGCCCATTCTGCTCGGAACAGCCCAGATGGCAATCCTCGTCTACGATTCCATCGAGGTAACCAACGCCGCCGACGCAGGGGCCACATACGGAATGACTACCACAGTCCATATGGCCGCTTCCACCGTAATTGCCACTGCCGCGCGCAGTGAGGCTCCAGACTTCCCAGGCACGACACTGACCGTGACCTCCACTTATTATTGGGCCTGCTCCAATACAATTGCCGGCCCTTATCCAATCACTGAATATACCGGCGTAAATGGTTCTACCAACGCCGCGAAAGTCTGCCCCAGCGGGGTCAATCACCCGGTGCCGTTCGTTCAGGTGCAGACCAGCGCTACAGTGACCCCTTTTGTCCATTTGCCAGGGCTTGCGAAGACATTTACCATCAACGGCTCAGCGCTTCAGGAAGTGCAGCAGTAACCATGGCCTATAAAAATACAGTGCGGCGGAATGTTGCTGCGGGAGCAGGACGCTCTGCCGGATATCCGCGGGCATTGTCCCGGCACGCGCGCCGGTTCCTTTTGTCGCGGGACCGCAACGCAGGCCTGACAGTTGGAGAGGACGGCCAAACGTTGATTGAGATGGCAGTCTCCCTTCCCATCATGTTTGCTCTGATCTTCTGCTTTATGGAACTGTGCCTGGCTTTTTACACCTACGACATGATCTCCGAAGCCGCCCGCGAAGGCGCTCAATATGCCATGGTCCGCGGTTCAAACTGCACGACCAACAATTCCGGTGCCAGCGTCCCATGCACGGTCACGTCCACGCAGGTAAACACCTATGTAAAGAATCTTAGCTGGCCGAATATCGCAGGCGGCACGTTGACCCCCGCTACGACTTATATACAAGTCGCACCCAACCTTGCTGGAAATTATGCGGGAAACTATGTAAATGTCACTGTAACCTATGTATTTCCCATGAAGATGCCGCTCGTTCCCACTAAGTCGTGGACCCTGACCAGCTCGTCTCAGATGTATATCATCCAATAGATGCGGTCATTCCCGTGCAACAATCAGATGGTTCCTTCAATCCTATGACTGCATCCCCACTCTTGCGCCGTCCAGAGCAGCATTGCTCTCACTCCTCTCGTTGCGCGCAGCGGCGTTCGCTGGCCGTGGTCCTTGCTCTGGCGCTGCTTGGACGCCTCCTGGTCCTGGCCGATGTCGCCTTCACCCATCCCCACAACTGGCTCTTCTCCCGCCCATACGAGATGGGATTTCTGGCCAACTCGCTCCTCCATGGCCACGGCTTCAGCTCTCCCTTCGGAGTCCCCACCGGCACCACTGCCTTGATCGCGCCCGGATACCCCGTCCTCATCGCCGCCGTGTTTTTCGTCTTCGGCACATACACCTTCGCCTCGGAGATCGCCATCATCGCCCTGCAGATTCTCGTCAGCCTCGTCACCATCTGGCTCATGATGCGCATCTGCCGCCAATTGCTCGACGACCGCACAGCCATCCTCGCCGGAGCATTCTGGGCCGTCTCCCTTCCCCTGCTCTGGATCCCCACCATCTTCTGGGAGACCGGCCTCTCCGCCTGCGCGCTCCCGGCAATGCTTCTCCTCGCGCTCCATTGCCGCCGCCAGCCCACCATCAACGCCTGGCTCCTCCTTGGCGTCTCCTCCGCATTTGTTGCCCTCATCAATCCCGCCCTCCTGCCCACGCTCCTCGCCATCCTTGCATGGGCAGCCTGGCAGACGCGCCGCGTCGCTCGCGCAGCCCCCTTCGCCGGCCTGCTCGCGCTTCTGCTCCTCTTCTCAGTCTGGCCCATCCGCAACGCCTGCCGCTTCCACGCATTCATCCCCTTGCGCAGCACCGCCGGCATTGAGTTGTGGATGGGAAATCGCCCCGGCGCTACCGGATTCCTCAACCAGTCGCTCTTCCCCATGGACAACAAGTCCGAACTGGCCAGCTACGTCGCCCTCGGAGAGGTCGCCTACACCCGCGATAAGACCGCCCAGGCCTGGGACTACATCCGCGCCCATCCCGCAATCTTCCTTCGTCTCACCCTCCGCCGCTGCTTCCGCTTCTGGTCGGGAACAGGCAGTGCGGGCGCCCCGCGCATCTATGAACTCCACGCACTCCTCACCACCATCCTCGGTTTCACCGGACTTGCCTTCCTCTATCGCAACCGCATGAGGGCCTTTGCCGTCCTCATGGCCCTCCCCCTGCTCCTCTTCCCGCTTCCCTACTACATCACCCACGCCGAGTTCCGTTACCGCCTCAACATCGACCCCCTCCTCACCCTCCTGGCCGCCTACGCCGTCACCCAACTCGTCACCCGATGGCCGCGCACGCGCCCCACCCCCTCTACTCCGCCACCACCGGATTCCGCAACTCCCCAATCCCCTCGATCGCAATCGCCATCTCTTCCCCAGCCTTCAGCCAGCGCTGCGGCGTCCGTCCCATCCCCACCCCGGCCGGCGTTCCCGTGCTGATCACATCCCCAACCGCGAGCGGCACAATCCCCGACAGGTACTCGATCAGCGCCGGAATCCTGTAGATCATCTGGCTCGTATTCGAGTCCTGCAACCTCTCCCCGCCAATCGTCAGCGAAATCCCCAACCGATGCGGATCGGCAATCTCGTCTCGGCTCACCACCCACGGCCCCATCGGCGCAAACGTCGGAAAGCTCTTGCCCAGCGACCACTGCGTCGTCGCACGCTGCACGTCGCGCGCGCTCACATCGTTCATCATCGTATAGCCGAAGACGTGCTTCTCCCACTCACTCGCCGCGATCCTGTGCCCCGCCTTCCCGATCACCACCGCAAGCTCCGCCTCGTAGTCCACCATCGAACTGTTCGGCGGCAACACAACATCCGCCCCCGGCCCCACCACCGCCGACGACAGCACGATAAACACCGTCGGCACATCCCGCGTTTTAGTCTTCGATTCAGCCGCATGCTCGGCGTAGTTCACCCCAATGCCATAGATGCGCGGCGGATTCGGCACCGGAGCCAGCAGCCGCACCTCCTCCAGCGCAATCCTCGTTCCCGACCGCGCCGCGGCCCCTGCAACGTCCGCCTGCACGCTCACCGGCGCGCTCATAAACGCAATCGCGTCCTCGAACCCCTCCGCCCCCAGATCGACAACGCCCCCATCCACCACCAACCCTGGCCGCGCCGCCTTATTCCCCTCCACAAACGTCACCAGCTTCATCCCGAACTACCTCGCCACCGGCTTCTCTTAGCTCGCCAGCTTCTCGTAGAGAACGTGGCTCGTCTTCTCCCGCCGCATCTCCGCGCGCAGCCGCTCCATCCCGCCGTCCTTCGCCAGCCGTTCGCGCAGCGTCTCGTACGGCTCGCGCGTCTGCATCGACATCATCAGCACCTCGCCGTTCAGCTCCTCATCGCTCACCGAAACATTCTCTGCCTCCGCGATCCGGTCCACAATCAGCGAAGCCCTCACCTCGCGCTCCGCCTCGTCCCGCTGTACCGCGCGCAGCTTCACGAAGTCCAGCTTGCGCATGTCCTCCGCCTTCATCCCCTGCTGTGCCAGTGCGCGCAGTCCGCGCTCCAGCCGCGCGTCCACCCGCTGCTGCACAAGCGATTCAGGCACCGGGAAGCTGTACCGCGCAATCACCTCATCGATCATCTTGTTCCGCGCGCCCGCCTCCAGCGCCTCGCGCTTCCGTGTGCCCACGCGCTCCCGCAACTGCTTCTCGAAATCCTCCCAGCTCTCGTTGTTGCCAAGCTGCTTAGCCAGCTCCGCGTCGCGCTCCGGATAGGTCTTCCGCTTGATCGCCTTCACCGTCACGTCGTAGCCCACGGTCTGCCCCGCCAGCTTCTTCTCCCCGAAATCCGCCGGATACTCCACCTCGAACTTCAGCTCTTGCCCAACCTTCGACCCGCGCAGAGCATCGTTGAACGCAGCCAGCGTGTTCTTCCCGCCAATCTCGATTAGCACGTCCTCGCCCGTGATCGGCGCCTCCGCCGGTGTGGTCGCCGTCACGCCCTCCTCGGTCACCGTCTCGGCCAGTGGCTTGATCTCGCCGCGAAATTGGATCTCCGCCCAATCGCCTTCCGCCAGCTCGCGCTCCTCCTCCACCGTCTCCACCGTCGCCTGGCTGTCCAGGATGTAGTCCAGTTCGCCCTCGTACTCCTCGTCCGTCAACTCGGTCTTGGGCCTCTCCACGCGCACCGTCTCGTAGCCAGCCACGTCGAACTCCGGCAGCACCTCGAACGCCGCCTTGAAGCGCAGCGGCTCGCCGTCGTTCAGTTGCAGATCCAGCAGTTGCGGCTCCGACACCGGCCGCAGCTTCTGCTCCGTAATCGCCTGCCGGAAGCGCTCCGACACCAGCGCCTGCAGCACCTCCTCGCGCAGCTCCTGGGCGAACTTCGACCGCACCAGCGACTCCGGAACCTTGCCCGCGCGGAAGCCCGGAATCCGCGCCTGCTTCTGGTAGCGCTTGATCACCGTCCGGTAGACCTTCGAGACCTCATCCGCCGGCACCTCCACGGCAATCTCGCGCATCAACAGCGGATTCAGCGAAGGCCCGTGATCGTGCTCGTGATCGTGGCCGTGATCGTGCTCGTGATCGTGGCCGTGATCGTGCTCATGACCTCCGACGGCTCCAGCCTCCAACTGCTCATCCCCACTCTTCTCCGGTGCCGTCTTCTCCGTCACCGTCTCGTTGATTGCAGTCTCGTTTGTCGCCGTCTCGTTCGTTCCCGTATTCTCAGTCGAATTCAATTCAATCCCTTCCACTCGATCAGTTTCACCGCACCCGCTATCGCTCTATCGCAGACGCCCCTCTTCCACTCTACGGGTCTTGTTTGCGAAGGGTCAAACCGCCGGGCCCACTCCATCGCTCCCGCGCGCCGCTGCTCTACTTCGCGTTCTGGATGCCGGCCAGCGAGAACAGCTCCAGCCGAACCTCCCACTGCGTCGACTGCCCAGGCTGCAGCACCACCATCCCTGTATCGGTGTCATTGCTCCACTCCCGCCCGAACGGATCGTCGTAGTTGAACTGCGGCCCAATCGACACATAGTCCGCATCCGCCGGCGCAACCACCCGCATCGCCTTGATCGTCGGGCTCAGCGCCGTCAGCCGTATTCCGTAATCGTTCGCCGGGTCGCTCAGCTCCGCCACCGTTGTGTTGGTTATCAGGTCCCGGTGCAGCGCCACGAAGCTGTCGTCCAGGTTCATCTTCCCCAGCGCCGCCCCGCCGCGCATCGTAAAATCGTATGGCGTTCCGTTCACCGGAAGCAGAACGCCTGTGGGCAACCCGCTCTCCCGGTCGCGCACCTCCTCCCGCATCGCGCTCGGAAGCCGAAGCCGCAACTGTTCCCGGTTTCCATCGAAGATGGTGAACCGGGGATGCCATCCGATGCCCACCGGCTCGGGCGCATCGCCCGTGTTGCGCGCCACCACTGTCAACTCGATCCACTGGCTGCCCAGCAGAACAGTCACCGTCACGTCCGTCTTCGACGGCCAGTGCGCGCCAAAATCCCCCGCATGGAAGACCGCCTGTGCCTGTCCCCCATCGGGCAGCGCCGTCGTGTCCTCGGAGTCCGCCGCATTGGCCAGCAGCAGCCCATCGTGCGCCACCCCTCCAGAGCCGCCGGGCAGGGTCATCGTATGCCCGCGCCATACCGCGCTCACGCGCCCCGCCGCCACCTGCGACGCCACTCCCCCGATCCGCCCGCCCCACGGCACCTCGAAAGCCCCGCCCATCGCCAGGCTCGCAACACCATCCGCATCCTCGCCCGTACCCGTCATCGCGCTCTCCGCGCCCTCGATCGACGGAGATGCCAGCAGGTTTACCTCGCCTTTGCCTGGGATATAGGCCGTAATCTGCAGCACGTTCATCCCCCGCCCAGGAAGCATCGTCACCGAAAGGAACTCCGGCATCGTGCCCCCCATCAGACGCATCCGCGTCAGCTCGATCGCCTCCTGACCGCCCGGCAGTGGCACCGGAACATCCGGCCCGTCGGTCGCAATCTTCGCTTTCAGTTTGTGCAGGTTTCCCCGTCCCCGTTCGCGATAGGCAAAGCTCAATACCCCCACCAGCACAGCAAGTATCAGACCCGTCACCATCCCCGACCGCATCAAACCCCTGCGCCACACCCGGTGAAACAACGATGCACACCACTCCTGTAGCATCGCCCGATACATCCTGCTCATCTGTGGCTCTTCCAAGTCGCCCGCCCCGTCTTTCTCTCTTCTTGGATGTATTCTATCCACCCAACAGCTACTTCCGTCTATCCCCCAATTTCTATAATCGTGGGCCCGTTAGCATTTGTTTTATACACGCAACCAATCCCCGCCCCACTGAATCTCACCCTCAGGCGGCTGGTTTCTTCCCGCCGAGGAGACCGCAATGAGTGCAAAAGGAATCTGGATCGCGTTTGGCCTGGGCGTTGCCGCCGGTGCGGCCGTCGCGCTTCTCTACGCCCCCCAACCCGGCGTCAAAACCCGCCGCCAGTTGCGCCGCAACTTCGACGACGGCGTCGACTATCTCGAGGACGCCGCCTCCTACCTCAAAGAGCAGGCCGAATCCCTCAGCAAGGAAGCACAGAAGACCTTCAAGCGCACCCGCAGCCAGGTCGCCGATGCCGTCGACAAAGCCTCCGATGCCGTCTCCGGAGCGGTCAAAGGCGTCCAATCCATGATGTAGCCCGTCCTACTCCGGCGGTCCCACAGTCACCACAAAGTACGCTAGCTCCGTCTCCCCGGCGTTTGCAATCCAGTGTTCGTCGCCCGCGCAGCAAAGCCCCACGGCGCCCGCCTCCATCCTGTGCTCCACCCCGTTCAGGTAGAGCGTCGCCACGCCCCGTTGCATCAGCCATATCTCGCTGTGCTTGTGCGTCCCAATCGCCTCATGCGGGGCCCCTGCCTGCTGCACGGACTCATGCATCTCCAGGCGAATGTTGCCCGCCTTCAGCATCCCGGTCATAAACGAGTGCGACTCGTGCCCGCCCTGCATCCCGCGTCCCGCAATCGGCTTGAACACGCCCGACGCCAGCTCCCGCATCGTCCCGCCTGCCGGGCTCGCCCCTGCCGCATCCTGCGCCGTCCCCGCTGTCGCGGTTGCGCTCCCCCGCCCAGCCGTCCCGGCAGCCTGCCCCTCGGCCTGCCCCGCAAACATTCCCGCAACCGCCAGCAGCCCCGCTACCATCCCCGCAAAATCCCGCCGGTTCATTCCATCCCGATTCATCCCACTCCCATCCATCTCATCCATTGCGTCTCTCCTCCGTCAAATTCAGTAACAATCGCAGCCCGAAACCGCTCCATCCTACACGTTTCCATCTCCCGCCGTCAGCAGCCTCCACGAGTCGTCACTCCGGCGTACCCTCCACGCATCGTCATTCTGGCGCAGCCTCCACAAGTCGTCATTCTGGCGTACCCTCCACGAGTCGTCATTCTGGCGCAGCCTCCACGAGTCGTCATTCTGGCGTAGCCAGAATCTCCGTATTTCGCTGTTGCCTGTTTTTGCTTGTCATTCTGACCCTGAGCTTGTCGAAGCGGGAAGAATCCCCGCATTCGCCCTGTTTCACTTAAAAGCGCATCGGAGTTAGACTGTCGCCATGGGAAACAAAGACAAAGGCCGTAAAGAGAAGAAGAAGCAGCCCAAACCAAAGGCCCCTCCCGCGCCCCGCCACGAGGAGTTCAGCCAGATCGCCACCCGCATCGTCAAGGAAGCCACCGAGAAGGGCAACTAGCCACTCAGCCGGCCACTGCTGCTCTCCCGCGCGCCGCCGGTTCGCTCTATGCCGTAGCCCCCCTATCACCGGGTCGCTCTCCGCCCTGGCCCTTCGCCGCAGACTCGCTCTCCGCCTGCATCCCTCCATCGCCGGGTTGCTCTCCCGCCCGCAATCCTCTATCCTTGAAGTGTTGCAGCCGGAGTCTCTCCTCGCCGCAATGTGCGCCCGTAGCTCAGTTGGATAGAGTATTTGGCTACGAACCAAAGGGTCGGGAGTTCGAATCTCTCCGGGCGCACCATCCCTTCCTTCCGTCATGGCACCCCCCAATCTCATCTCCACGGATCCCCACGCAAAGCGCACCCTGCCCTTCTCGGCAGAGCCGCTCCTCTAACCTCACCCCTCACCCCTCGAACCTTGAACCTCGAACCTGTCCTACAATATCCCTAGCCCTATGAACCTCTATATCCTGCGCCACGCCAGCGCCGGCGTGAAGCGCGCCAATCCGGTCCTCGACCACAAGCGTCCCCTCGACAAGGACGGCAAGCGCCACTGCCTCCAACTTGCGCAAGTCCTCAACACCATGAAGCTCCAGTTCGACCTCATCGTCTCCAGCCCGCTGAAGCGCTCCATGCAGACCGCCTCGCTGGTCGGCACCGAGATGGGCTACGAGGCCAAAATCCTCTCCTCCGCCGCGCTCGCTCCCGACGCCACCTTCGCCCAGTTTCAGAAGCTCCTGCGCGAACTCTCCGGCCACGAGAACCTGCTCGTCGTCGGCCACAATCCCAACCTCAACGCATTCCTCGGCTCGCTCCTCGTCCCCGCCGCGAACTGTCCCGCCAGCGGCCTCGACGCCTGCGCCGGAGCGGCCTGCGTGCGTCTGCGCAAAGGCTCGCTTGCCCGCGTCAACCTGGCCCGCGGCCCCGCCGCGCTGCACTGGCTGCTCGATCCGCGCACCGTCCGCGCGCTCTACGCCACCTCCACCGCCAGGTCCCGCCGAAAAACCTCCCGGAAGTAGTCCGCCTCTTTCCTCAGCGACCACGCCTCCAACTCCGCTCCCCCCCGTCCCGGCACCAGCTCCAGCAGCACCCGCTTGGGATAGACGCGCGCGCGCATCCGCACCGCCGCGCTGGCGCGGTCCTGGTTCAGCGCCAGAGCCAGCCGCAGCAGCACCACAGCCCGCACAATATGCGGATGTTCCTCGATCGCGATCGACCGCAGTATCCGGTCCACCGGGTCGGGCCGGCTCTTGCCCATATAGCGCGCAATCGCACCCACCACCGCGCGCTGCTCCGGCGAGAATCCGAAGATTTCAGAGTTCGCCAGAATGTACTGCGTGTGCCTGTGGTGGCCCTGGTGGTTCATGTATTTGCCCACGTCGTGCATCATGGCTGCGGCCGCCAGCCACAGCCTGTACTCCTGCGGAAGCTCATGTACGCGCAGCAATTCGTCGAAGAGCTGGACCACATGCTGGCGCACCGGCTCGGCCTTCTTCACATCCACGCCGTAGCGTCGGCAAAGCTCCAGCACGCCCGCCCAGCGCTCGCCTTCGATCTTCTTGTGTACCGAGGCGCGCAGATCGACATCGGCCAGCATCTGCGCCAGAATCCCATCCCTCAACCCCAGCGGCGAGTAGCGAAACCCCTTCAGCCCCATCCGCTCCAGCAGGTTTGCAAACACCAGCGCGCCGCCAACCACAATCTCCGACCGCCGCGGCCCGATCCCCGGTATCGACGCCCGCTGCGCATTGTTCATCTTCGCCAGCCGCTCCGTCAGCCGACGCACCTCTGCCGTCTTCGCCATGCTCGGCTTGATGCGCACAAAGCTCTTCGGCGCAGCCTTGCGCACCGGCAGCTTGCGCGCCAGAGCCACGCTCGCCTCGGCCAGCGCCGCCGCCGTCCCCGAGGTCGCAATCGCCAGCCCCACCCGCGGACTCCCCAGCCTGCGCTCCGCCTTCCTCAGCTCGCGGTCGATGTATTGCTTCAGCCGCGCCACATCCTCCTTCGCCGGCGGATCGCCGTGCAGAAACTCCTGCTGCAATCGCACCGCGCCCAGCGGCAGGCTCACCATCTCGCGGATGCGTCCCCCATCGGAGAATGTAATCTCGCAGCTCCCCCCGCCCAGGTCGATCAGCAGACACCGCCCCCGCGCTCCCGCCTCATGCGTCACCACCCCCAGGTGGATCAGCCGCCCCTCCTCCAGCCCCGAGATCACCTCCACATTCCATCCCGTCGCCGACTTCACCCACGCCGTAAACGCCGCCGCATTCCGCGCGTCCCTCATCGCGCTGGTCGCAACCACCCGTACCCGGTCCGCCACATGCAGTTGCACCGCCTTCTGAAACCGCTTCAGCGCGCGGATCGTGTTCGCCATCGCCTCCGGAGAGATCACCCCCGTCTGAAATACGCTCTCCCCCAGCCGCACCACCTCGCGGTCCTCGTGCAGCGTCTTCAGCCGGTGCTGCTCCACCGACGCAATCTTCAGCCGGATCGAGTTGGAACCAATGTCAATCGCCGCAAACGTCAGCATCTCTTAAACCTCACCCCAAGCCTATCCTCATCCCAATTCCGTCGTCATCCCAATTACTTCGTCATCCCGACCGGAGCGCAAAATAATTCCGTCATCCCGACCGGAGCGCAGCGGAGTGGAGGGGACCCCGCATTTTCTTTTGCCGTTGTCTGTTCTTGTTCGTCATTCTGCCCTGAGCGCAGTCGAAGGGCAGAATCTCCGTATTTTCTTTTGCTTGTTCTTTCCTCCTGAACGCACCAGCACAAATCTCGACCAACCCACAAAAATAAAATCCCGCTCCCCCTGCCACAATACCCCACCCGCAACCTTCCACAACGTATGCTGTTAGAGCAAGTAATCCTCATGTCAACCACCGCCTCCGCCGAACCCGCGACCACTCCCCACGCCGCTGTGCAATCCCGGCACGCCCGCGTCCTCTCTCTTCTGACCGCGCTCTGGTTCATCCTCTTCTTCGCCTCGCTTTTCGCCCCGCCTGTCCTCGACGACGCCGATGGAACACACGCCAACGCAGCCCGCCAGATGGCCCTCTCCGGCGACTGGGTCACTCTGCGCGTCAACAATGTCCGCTATCTCGAAAAAGCCCCGCTCCCCTACTGGATCGTCGCCGCCAGCCTCCGTCTCTTCGGCGTCAACGCCTTCGCCGCGCACCTCCCACAGGCCCTCTGCGTCCTCCTCCTGATGCTCCTCGGCGTCCGCTGGGCCCGCCAGGCCTTCGGCGAGCGCGCCGCCCTCTATACCGGCCTGGGCGTGCTGACCAGCGCCGGGGTGTTCTTGTTCACCCGCTGGTTCATCCCAGACGTCCTCCTCTCGCTCCTCCTCGCCTGCGCCCTCTACTGCCTCCTCCATTCCCTGCGCACTCCCCAGCCTGCCGTCATCCCGACCGGAGCAGCAAATAATTCCGTCATCCCGACCGGAGCAGCAAATAATTCCGCCATCCCGACCGGAGCGCAAAATAATTCCGTCATTCCGACCGGAGCGAAGCGGAGTGGAGGAACCCCCGCATTTGTCTTCTTCCGCAGCGCCACAAATCTCTACCCCTACGCCCTATGGACCGCCCTAGCCCTCGCCGTCCTCACCAAGGGCCTGGTCGCCATCGTCTTCCTCTTCGCCACCGCCGCCCTCTTCCTCGCCCTCACCGGAGAACTCCGCAACTGGCGTCGCCTCAAACCCTTCACCGGCGTACTCCTCTTCCTCGCCATCGCCGCGCCCTGGCACATCCTCGCCGGCCTGCGCAACACCGGAGCCGCCGACGGCCACGGCTTCTTCTGGTTCTATTTCATCAACGAGCACGTCCTCCGCTTCCTCGGCCGCCGCATCCCCCGCGACTACAACAAACTCCCCAGCTACCTCTACTGGTCCCTCCACCTCGTCTGGCTCTTCCCCATGAGCCTCTTTTTACCGCTGCTCGTGAGCTGGGCAAAATCGACTCAGCGGAATTTCCTTGCATCTCACCCAGATCCATACTCATCAGAGCGTGGTGCCCGTGTTATCCGTGCGATTTTAGTATCCTTCCTCATCATTATTGTTCTATTTGGGTTGGCGGTTTTGCTAGATTCATATGTTCATATCCCATACATGCTGACTTGTATTCTTTTGATAGTGGGCTTGCAAGCATACGTTTTCCTTTACAAAAAAAATCATTACTGCGAAATCAGCACACAGAGCACTACCTACAACCTGCAAACGCGCACCATACTTCTCCTCACAATCTTCTCCGCCCTCGTCCTCCTCTTCTTCTCCCTCTCCACCAATCAGGAGTACTACACCTTCCCCGCCTACCTCCCGCTCCTGATGCTCCTCGCCGCAGCTCTCGCCCGCGCCGAAGCCACCTACAACGCAGAAAAATCCTCCCGCCGCTGGATCACCTTCGCTCACGCCGCCTTCACCGCCATCGGCCTCGCCGTCGCCGCTGCGTTGACCTACGGCCTCTACACCTCGCGCCATCTCGCCTTCGTCCCAGACATCGGAGAACTCCTCGCCCATCGCGGCGTCGGCGACTACACCCTCTCCATGTCCTCGCTCTTCGACCTCACCGGCCCCAGCTTCGCCGCCCTCCGCCTGCCCGCCTCGCTCGCCCTCGCCGCCTTCGCCCTCGGCCCCGCCGTCGCCTGGGCCTTCCGCGCCCAACTGCTCCGCGCCCGCGACCGCCATCTCGCCGCCACCACCACCATCGCGCTCACCGCCGCCGTATTCCTTATCGCCGCGCACATCGCTCTGGTCCGCTTCGCCCCCATGCTCTCCTCCCAGGACATGGCCGCCCGCATCCAGCAGCTCGAATCCTCCGGCGCAATCTCCCGCGACAACACCCTCCTCCTCTACGGCGACCAGGCCTACGGCTCCTCCATCCCCTTCTACCTCAACCGCCCGCTCTCGCGCCCCGCGCTCCTCGTCGATGGCCGCTCCTCCTCCATGCTCTTCGGCTCCACCTTCCCCGACGCGCAGTCCCTCTTCCTAACCCCGGCCCAGCTTCTCGCCCAGTGGGGCTCCGGCCCGCGCAAGCTCCTCTTCGTCCCCCTCGAACGCCGCGACGATGTTGACCGCCTCCTCGGCCCACGCCAGTTCCTCCTCCAGGAGACCTCCGGCAAGGCCCTGCTCACCGACCGTCCCATCGACCCAACTCCGCAGAAAGATGAGACGCGCCGCAGTGAGTAATTCCCCCCTCCAATCCGCTTCCCGCTGGCGTCCCCGCTCCATCGCCCTCATCGTCCTCGCATGGCTCATCCTGCACATCGGCTGCCTCTTCACTCCCGGTCTGCTCGACGACGTCGACTCCATCTACATCGAGATCGCCCGCTCCATGCTCCTCCGCCACGACTACGTCACGCCAACCATCGACGGCATCCGTTTCTTCGACAAGCCGCCCCTCATGTACTGGCTCGCCGCCGCCTCCATGCACCTCTTCGGCGCGACCGACTGGGCCGCACGCCTTCCCCTCGCCCTCCTCACCCTCGCCCTTCTGCTCGCCACCTACGCCCTCGGCCTCCGCCTCTTCGCCGCCGTCTCCCCCGCCAACCACCCCGACCGCCCCTCAGACCGTCCAGCGCTCTACTCCGCCCTCGCACTCGCCACCTGCATCGGCCCCTTCCTCTACACCCGCTTCTTCATCCCAGACATTCTCATCTGCCTCTGGATGACCCTCGCCGTCCACGCCTTCCTCATCGCCCTCGACCGCCTCAGTGCCCAGTCTTCTTTTGAACTTGTAATGGATTCCGTCATCCCGACCGGAACGCAAAATAATTCCGCCATCCCGACCGGAGTGCAAAATGCTACCGTCATCCCGACCGGAGCGGCAAATAATTCCGTCATCCCGACCGGAGCGAAGCGGAGTGGAGGGACCCCCGCATTTAGTTTTTGGACTAACTCCGCTCTGGTCCCCTGCCTCGCCTTCGCCGCTGTCACCGCCCTCAACCTCCTCACCAAGGGAATCATCGGCCTCGTCTTCCCCATCGGCTTCGTCGTCCTATATCTCGCTCTCACCCGCCAGCTTCGCCTGCTCTTGAAGCTTCACCTCATCCCATCCACCCTGCTCTTCCTCCTGATCGCCGCCCCCTGGCACATCCTCGCCGCGCTGCGCAATCCAGCCATCGCGCTCCCCGCAGGCCTCGGCCTGCCTGCCCGCGGAGGCTGGGCCTGGTTCTATCTCTACAACGAGCACATCGCCCGATTCCTGCAGCGCCGCATCCCGCACGACTACGGCCAGGTCCCCGTCCTCCTCTTCTGGCTCCTCGCCGCCCTCTGGCTCTTTCCGTGGACGGCCTTCCTCCCCGCCGCGCTCCTCCGCCACATCCGCGACCTCCGCAGCTCAGAGTTTTTCTCCAAACCAAAAAAGATTGTCATTCTGAGCGGAGCGAAGAATCCCCGCATTTCGCCTTTGTCTTCGCCGTCGTCTTCCGATGAGACAGACCCCCCTCACCGCGACCGCCAGACCGCCCTCACCCTCCTCCTCTGGGCCGGCCTCGTCCTCTTCTTCTTCACCTTCTCCGCGCGCCAGGAGTACTACTCCCTCCCTGCAATCCCCGCCCTCGCTCTGATGGCCGGTGGCCTCCTCGCCCGCGCCGACCGCGACCCCTACGGCCCCGCAGCCCGCAGCGCCCTCCTCGCCCATCGCTGGCTGCTCGTCCCCATCTGCTCGCTCGTCGCCGCCATCGCACTCTTCTTCGCCATCACCGCGCCCCACACCGATCCGCGCACCGACATCGCAACCCTGCTCTCCCAGGGCGGAGACTACAACCTCTCCCTCAGCCATCTCTTCGATCTCACCGGCCGCGCCATGGGCCTCTTCCGCGCACCGCTCACCTTCGTCGCTCTTGGCATGATCGTCATCGGCCCGCTCAGCTACATCCTTCGTCGCCCCCGTCGTAACGGACCAGCCCACACCTACGCGGCGAATTTGACGATGGCCGCCGCCGCCGCCTGTCTCCTCCTCTGCATGCACGAAGGCCTGGTCCGCTTCTATCCCACCATGGGATCGAAGGGCCTTGCCCAAGCCATCGTCGCCGAACAAACCGCACGCCCGCGTCCAGACGATCTCATTCTCATCGACGGCGAGCTCACCTCCGGCTCCACCCTGCTCTTCTACACCCGCCAGCCCGCGCACTTCGTCAACGGCCGCGTCAACGGCACCTGGTACGGCAGCTTCTGGCCAGACGCCCCCGCCGTCTTCGACGACGACGCCGGGCTCGACCGCCTCTGGGCCGGCCCCCGCCGCATCTTCCTCCTCACCTACACCCCCGCCGCACGCACCATTAGCCTCAGCCCCTTCGGCCCCGTCCGCACCCTCGCCGCAGCCGGCGGCAAATCCATCCTCACCAACCGCTGATCACTTCCGCTCCACCGGCTCGAACCGCCCATCCGGCCCCAGCGAGTACGATCCTCCGTGATACACCATCGTGCTCCCCATGTAGCTCGCCACCCACACCGCAAACCCCAGCAGGTCCCTCAGCGGATAGATCAGCGTAGGCCAACCCGCCTGCTCGTCATCGATCGCCCACAGCACCACCGCAGCCATCGCCCAACGATTCACGCACGTCCCCAGCAGCCACAGCGCGCCCACCACGGGATGCCCCGCCAGCAATCCCCACGCCAGCCCCAGCAACCCGAACGGCACCGCATACGTCAGCCCTGTTCCCAGATGCCCCGCCGGCCGCGACCGCCGCGTGCTCTTCATCCACCGCAACTGGTCCACGAACGACTCGCGCAACCCTTGCGGCAGCACCATCAGCCGCACCACATAGTTCGCCATCCTCACGCCGAACCCCGCCTCCGCCAGCCGCTGCCCCAGCACAAAGTCCTCGGCGTAGTACTGCCCCAGGTCCTCGTACCCTCCAGCCTTCTCAAACGCGCCCCGCCGCAGCACCATGCTTACTCCCAGCGCAAACCGCGTCCCACCCTCGATCATGTCCGCCACCAGAATTCCGCCCGTCATCTCCACGCTCTTGCCCACCGCGTCCAGTTGCGCCGCCAGCCCGCCCGTCGTCCGCCCCACATACAGGCACGATGCCAGCTCCCGGCCCGGGTCGGCCATCTCCTGCACCATGCGCCGCAGATAGTCGCGAGACACCCGCGCATCCGCATCGCTCGTCACCAGCACCTCGTAGCTCGCCGCCTGCGCCAGCGCGGCCATCGACCACATCTTCGCATTGGGGAACCGCGGCTCCCCGCAGGTCAGAAACCGCGCCCGCACCTCCGGGTACTGGGCCGCAATCTTCTGCGCCATCTGCAACCCCGCGTCGTCCGCATGGCGCGCGCAGAACAGCAACTCATACTCCGGATAGTCCAGATCGAAGAACCGCCGCAGATTTTCTTCCAGGTCCGGCTCGGTGCCATGCAGCGGCTTCAGCACGCTCACCGGCGGCATGTACTCCACCGCGGCACGTTCCTCCCGCCGCTTCCGCCGCGCAAAGCGCACCGCCCCCACCAGCACCATTCCGCAGTAGATCGCCGACGTCACCGTCCCCGCCAGCGCACAGTAAAAAATGATTCGCAGCAGCAAACTCATCGCACCCTTCAGCCGTCATCCCGACCGGAGAATCACAAAAACAGCCGTCATCCCGACCGCAGCACCAACAACTCCCGTCATCCCGACCGGAGAATCACAAAAACTCCCGTCATCCCGACCGCAGCATCACAAGAACAGCCGTCATCCCGACCGGAGCGAAGCGCAGTGGAGGGACCCCCGCATTTTTCTTTTGCTCGTTCTTCTTTTGAGGGGACAAACCACCCCAGCGCGCCCAGTTTACTACTTCCCCTTCGCCGTCTTCCCCACGCTCTTCCCCCCAAGAATCGCGCCTTTCAACGGAACAGCCTTCCCCGCCGCTCTCTGCGCCACAAACGCCGGCCGCGGCATCGGAACCAGCCCCGCTCCCGGCTGCTGCTGCTGTTGAATCCGGCTCAGCATCTCCGTCCGCACATAGTCCACAAACCCCTGCATCTGCCGGTTCATCTCCTCCATCCGCTCCCGCATCTGCAGCACAATCGCGATCCCCGCGATGTTCACTCCCAGATCGCGCGCCAGGTTCAATATGAACTCCAGCCGTTCCAGATCCTCGTCCGTATACAGCCGCGTGTTGCCGTCGCTCCGGCTGGGCAGCAGCAACCCCTCGCGCTCATACAGCCTTAGCGTCTGCGGATGGATCTCATACATCTCCGCCACCGCCGAGATCATGTACGCGCCCTTCGACTTCCGCTTCGTCGCCATCGCCGCCCTTAGCTCGCCTTCGCCAACTCCTGCGCGTTCTTCGGCAGTTCCTGAGCGCTCTTTGCAGTTTTGATCAGCAGCCGCAGCGCCTCATTCACCGACGCAGAATCCGGAAACGCAGCCTTCACGTCCGCATCGAGCGACACTAGATTCAGTTCCTGAAACCGTTGCACATAGGGGTTCGGAATTGCGTCCGAAAAATCATACTCATCGCGCATCTCGAATGCTTCTTCCTCTTCCTTCGTCATAGCGTCTCCTTTCACCGGGGGTAGCAACTCTTGCACTCAGAAGGCGAATCCGCTCGCCTCGAATCACATGTACCACCAAGAGTACATCTGCTCGAATCGAGTAACCAAGCACAATATACCGATCTTCATCGTCAGAGTGATCGGGGTCTGCCTCGAAGAGCGCGTGCTCGTCGAAGAACACCGAAGCAGCTTCAGTAAACCGAACGCGATGGTTGATTGCATTGCGCGCGGCCTTCATCATGTTCCACTCGAAGAGTTGGCCTAGATACTCATAGATATCGTCTGTCATATCTCCGCCAGCAACTCCGCCCTTGGGTCCTCCGGATTCAGCTTTGCCAGCTCCCGCAATATCTCCTTCGACCGCTCGTCCTGCACATGCGGCACCACGATCTTCACCTCCACAATCTCGTCGCCGCGCATCCCTTCGCGCGCAGCGCTGGGCACACCCTTCTCCCTAAGCCGCAGCTTCTGCCCGGTCTGCGTTCCCGGCGGAATCTTCAACTGCGTCCGTCCGCCGCCCTCGTGCGTGTCGATCGTCGGCACGTCGATCTTCGCCCCCAGCGCAGCCTCCGTCATCGTCACCGGGACCGTCACATAAATGTCGTCCGCCACCCGCGTAAACACCGGGTGTGTCCCCACCTTCACAATCAGAAACAAATCGCCCGCCGCGCCGCCATCCGTCCCCGCGTTCCCCTTGCCCGCCAGCCTTATCCTCTGCCCGTCACGCGTTCCCGCCTTGATGCGGAACTCCAGCGGCTCGCGCCGCGCCACCACGCCCTCGCCATTGCATGTCGGGCAACCCTGCTGCAACTTGCCCGTCCCGCCGCATCGCGGGCATTGGATGTTGAACTTCATCCGCCCGCCCATCTGCGTCACCTGGCCGGTGCCGTGGCACTCCGGGCACTCGCTGCCGCCGCCCGTAGCCGACTTGCCCTTGCACGCAGGGCACCCCTCCTGTCGCTGAATCTCCAGCCGCGCCACTCCGCCGCGCACCGCCGACCAGAAGTCCACGCTCACCTGATACTCCAGGTCGCTCCCCGGCCGCGACCCGCGAGCCTTGTGCCCGCCGTTGAACATTCCGCCAAAGATGTCCTTGAAGCTCCCGCCAAACCCGCCGCCCGCCTGCTCCTGAGTTCCAGGACGCGCGTGCCCGCCGCCGCCCTGGAAGTCCGAAAAATCGAACCCTCCAAAGTCGAACGGAACCTCCTGTCCGCCCCGTCCGCCGGCCCGCGCCCCGCCGGGAAATCCGCCGCCCGCAAATCCCCCGCCGTACCCGCCGCGAGCCGCAGCCTCCGCCGCCGCCGGATCGATATTGTCCGAATAAAATCCCACCTGATCGTAGATCTTACGCTTCTTCTCGTCGCTCAACACATCGTTGGCCTGCGAGATCTCCTTGAACTTCTCCTCCGCCCGCTTGTCGTTCGGGTTCACGTCCGGGTGGTACTTGCGCGCCAGCTTGCGGAACGCCTTGCGGATCTCCTCCGCCGTCGCCCCCCGCTTCACTCCCAGCGTGCTGTAGTAGTCCTTCGTCTGTGTCGCCATCTTGCAACCCTTCTGGCCTTATCTCAATCTTCAGTGCTTCCGTCAAACCTCATCCGCGCGCCGGCCTCTGCATGCAAGCCATCGGTCACTACGCCACCTGGCGTTGCACCTCTCTCCGTATGGCGGGAAGCGTCGTGCGTTGCAGCATCGATAGCTCATACGTCGTCTGTAGATTCATCCACAGCTCCGCCGAGGTGCCAAAGTAGGTTGCAAGCCGGTACGCTGTGTCCGCCGTGATCCCGCGCCGCTCGTTGACGATCTGCGAGATGCGAGTTGCCGGAACGCGAAGCGCCATCGCCAGCGCATTCGCTGAAATTCCCATCGGCACCATGAACTCCTCGCGTAGAATCTCGCCGGGATGCATCGGCGGAGGCATGCGGTTCGGGTCTCTTGGTATAGTCATCATCCTCTCCTTCTAGTGGTAATCGACAATCTCGACCTCGTGCGCCTCGCCATCCTGCCAGCGGAAGCAAATCCGGTATTGATCGTTGATGCGTATGCTGTGTTGGCCCTTGCGGTCGCCCCGCAAAGCCTCCAGCCGGTTTCCGCGGGGCTGCCGCAGATCGTCCAGATGCGGAGTGTTGTCCAGCACCTGCAACTTGTGCCTCGCAACCATGAGAATCCCGCCGTACCTGCGGCTCTTCCCCGTAAAAAAGAGATGTTCGGTCTCCCTGTCGGCAAACGACCGTATCATGCGTTTACCGTATCACGTTGAACGCTCCACGTTCAATACGCATTTGTTCCGTTGCTCTTGATCGCTCCTGCACTCAAAAAAAAGCGCAGCCGAAGCCGCGCCTTTTTTTTGATCCTATACTCCAAGCTCAGCTTCCGTTCCTGCCAGCCCTTCAGTTCCACACCTTACGCGCCTCAATCTCTTCCACAGAGATCGCCTGGTCCGGCTCCATCTGCCGCATCCGCGTCATAAACTCCTCGGCCTCTTCGCGCGTGTCGAACATCACCCGGTTGTACAACTGTCCGGCTCGAACCTGGTCACACCGCCACATGGTCTCCGTCATAGCCTTCCCCTCCAAGCTCCGATTGAGTTCCAGGTTCTCTTGTTGCGCTCTTCGTACAACAACTCCGCTTCAGTTCGCGTCCCCGCTCCTTCAAGAAGATCAGACCTTTCAGCAGCACTTCAGTCGTGCAAAAAATTCATCTCCACCGTTCGATGCGTCCTTTTGTCTCCTCCAATGTCTCACGTCCTCGCCCCGCGCAACAGCCCAATCCTGCAAATTCCTGTGGGGAACCATCCTGAATCCTCCCCCCAGCACTTTCTTTCTCGTCATTCCGCAGCCCTATTGCTTGTCATTGCGCAGCGCAGTTGCTTGTCATTCCGCAGCGTAGCGGAGGAATCTGCTTTTCAATTCGCTCGCCTCAGTTCCACACCATCTGCAACGGCATCGGCTCAATCTTCAGCACCAGGTCCGGAGAGACCCCGGCCAGCGCGCGCGCAAACTCCCGCGCAGCCTCCTCGCTGCGGAACAGGTTCTGCTCCTTGATGCTTCCCCCTACCCACTGCTCGCACCGCCAAACCGTCGAATCCGTCATACGCACCCACCTCCGCAACGCAGCCTGTGTCTTCCCTGTTCCCTGACCCCTGCCTCTAAAAGAAGAGCGCCCCAACCGATCCGGCCAGTTAGCCGGACTCAACCAGAGCGCCCTTCCCTGCTTCTCTTCTTGATTGGATGCCGAATCGCTCTACAGCGATCCACATCCCATCATCGTGTCCGTGGCTGTCTTACTTATCCACGTCCACATACTCCGCGTCGATAACACCTTCGTCCTTCTTTGCCTCTTCCGTTGTATTCGCCGCGCCCTCCGCAGCCGCCGCGCCCTCTGCCGGACCGGCCTCTGCCGCCGCCTTGTACAGCACCTCGGCCAGCTTGTGGCTCGCCGCCGTCAGCTTCTCCTTCGACGCATTCAGCTCCGCCGCGCTCGCTTCGCCCTCCAGAGTCTTCTTTGCCTCTGCCAGCGCCGCTTCCACATCGACCTTGTCCGCCGCCGCCACCTTCTCGCCGCCGTCCTTGATCATCTTCTCCACGTTGTACACCAGCGAGTCGAGTCCATTGCGAGCCTCAACCTTCTCCCGCTGTTCCTTGTCCTCCGAAGCGTGCGCCTCGGCGTCCTTCGCCATCCGGTCGATCTCGTCCTTGCTCAGCCCCGAAGAGCTGGTAATTGCGATCTTCGCGTCCTTGCCCGTGGCCTTGTCCTTCGCCGTCACATTCAGTATCCCGTTCGCATCGATGTCGAACGTCACCTCGATCTGCGGCACGCCACGCGGGGCCAGAGGAATCCCGCCCAGCTTGAACTTGCCCAGTGTCCGGTTCTGCGCCGCCATCGGCCGTTCGCCCTGCATCACATGCACCTCGACCTCGGTCTGGCTGTCCGCCGCCGTCGAAAACGTCTCCGTCTTCTTGGTCGGAATCGTCGTATTGCGCGCGATCATCGAAGTCGCCACGCCGCCCATCGTCTCAATCGACAGTGTCAGCGGAGTCACGTCCAGCAGCAGCAGGTCCTTCACATCGCCCGCCAGCACGCCAGCCTGCACCGCCGCGCCAATGGCGACGACTTCGTCCGGATTGACCCCCTTGTGCGGCTCCTTGCCGAACAGCTTCTTCACCAGCTCCTGGATCGCCGGCATTCTCGTCTGTCCGCCGACCAGAACCACCTCGTCGATCTTCGACGCATCGATCCCCGCGTCCTTCAGCGCCTGCTTGCACGGCCCAACCGACTTCTGCAGCAAATCGTCCACCATCTGCTCCAACTGTGGCCGCTTCAGCGTGCGCACCAAGTGCTTCGGCCCGCTCGCGTCCGCCGTAATAAACGGCAGATTGATCTCGCTCTCCTGCGCCGTCGACAGCTCGATCTTCGCCTTCTCCGCCGCGTCCCGCAGCCGTTGCAGCGCCATCTCGTTGCCCTTGGCGTGCAGGTCGAGCCCCGTGTCGTTCTTGAACTCCCCAATCAGCCAGTCCACAATCCGCTGGTCAAGATTGTCGCCGCCCAGATGCGTATCGCCGTTGGTCGACTTCACCTCGATCACGCCTTCGCCCACCTCCAGAATGGAGATGTCGAACGTTCCGCCGCCGAAGTCATACACCGCAATCGTCTCGTCCTTCTTGCGGTCCAGCCCGTATGCCAGCGCCGCCGCGGTCGGCTCATTCACAATCCGCTTGACGTCAAGTCCAGCGATTTTGCCCGCGTCTTTCGTCGCCTGCCGCTGCGCATCGTTGAAGTAAGCGGGAACCGTAATCACCGCATCCGTCACCGACCCGCCCAGATAGTCCTCCGCCGCCTTCTTCAGCTTCTGCAAAATCATCGCCGAGATCTCCGGCGCCGTATATTCCTTGCCCTGCGCCACCACGGCCACTTTGTCGCCCTTGGCCACCACCTTGTACGGCACCATCTTCAGCTCATCCCCAACCTCGTTCAGCCGCCGTCCCATGAACCGCTTGATCGAATACACCGTGTTCTCCGGGTTGGTGATCGCCTGCCGCTTGGCCACCGCCCCCACCAGCCGCTCGCCGCTCTTGGTAAACGCAACAATCGACGGCGTGGTGCGCCCGCCCTCTTCGTTGGGAATCACCTTCGGCTCGCCGCCCTCCATCACCGCAACGCAGCTGTTCGTCGTTCCCAGATCGATTCCAATCGTCTTTCCCATTGCCTTACGCTCCTGTACTTCAAATTAACTGCTAAACCTGTACTTCAAATTAACTGCTAAACCCTAAAAAGCTGCCCAAACTCGTCATTCTGGCGCAACGCCCTGAGCCCGTCATCCCAACGAATGAGTCCGTCATCCCGACAAATGAGTCCGTCATCCCAACAAATGAGTCCGTGATCCCAACGAATGAGCCCGTCATCCCGACCGGAGCGAAGCGCAGTGGAGGGACCCCCGCATTCCGTCGTTGCCTGTTCTTGCCCGTCATCCCAACGAATGAGTCCGTCATCCCGACCGGAGCGAAGCGCAGTGGAGGAACCCCCGCATTTCGTCGTTGCCTGCTCTTGTCCTTGCTCGTCATTCTGGCGCAGCCAGAATCTCCGTATCCGTTAGATGCGCAAATCCCTCAAAACCAGCCGGTTCGCGCCTGCAATCCATCTATCGACTCATTCAGTCTCACATATGAGTTACTTATTGTCAACTTATATGATGCATTCCATATCGCCCACGATGCAGCTCTGCCAGAAGTCGTCGCCCCGCCTCCACGCATCGTCATTCTGGCGCAGCCCCCCGCGTCTTCATTCTGGCGCAGCCAGCCAGCAACCCAGCCAACGGCCAGTACTACCCGCCGCAGCCGCAACAAATCTCCTTGAACCAGCAACCCCACAGGAGTACCATCCCTCTATGCGCACCAGGGCTTCCATTGCGCTCCTCATTCCCCTCGCCTGTCTCCTCGGCTGCTCCCTGCCCTACACCCCCTCAAGCCAATTCCTCTCCGGCAACTGGAGCAACTGGCAGATTCAAGCGGGGCCCTCAACCAGCGTCCCGCCCACCGCGCTTACATCCCCGCCCACGGGCATCTATCTCATCGGAGCAATGCAGCTCCAGGGCTCTCAGGCCACCGCCGTCTTCCAGACCAACGCTGCCAGCGGTGGCGCCGGTATCGTAAACTTCTCTGGCTCCTTCGACTCCACCACATCGGTCCTCGCCATAAGCTCCACGCCAGCCTATCTCGGAGTTCAACTCACACTTCCCGCCGACCCCACCAACCTGGCAACTGGAAATATGACTGTTGGGTGCCCACCACCACCGCCAGGGGGTGCCACCTGTACCGTCATCGCACTATTTCCGGCCGCAGGAGCAGAGATCGCCCCGCTCAACGGCACCTACACCGGGACCTTCACCGAGAGCGCATCCACCCTCGCCTCGCCCATCCCCAGCGGCGCGGTCAGCCTCGCTCTCACACAGTCCTCCACGCCTAACGCCGACGGCTCATTCCCCCTCACCGGCACATTCAGCTTCATTGGCGGCGGCTGCGACAGTGGTTTCCCCCTCACAGGAACCGTCAGCGGCGAAGGCATCACCCTCAACTGGACTGAAATTGCGCCGTATTGGGGTGCTATCACCTTTACCGCCTCCACCAATCCCGCCGCCACGCAGATCGCCGCAACCAGCGTCGTCTTCGCCAACAGCCCCTGCGGCAACAGCAACACCGGCTCCACCACCTACACCGGGCCCCTCACCCTCCAGTAGCTCTTGCCCACGCAACTCCCCGCGGCGTACCATTCCACTCATGAACACCGCGCTTCGCTCCCTGCTTCTGCTTCCTCTCGCCGCTCTCATCGCCTGCGGCTCGTCCGCACCGGCCGTCGGTGGCATCGCCCCCACCAGCGGGGATTACTTCCTCAGTGTCGCTCCGGTTTCAGGCAGTGCCGCAAGCAGCTTCTCCGGCAATCTTTACATCTCCGGAACCAGCGTCAGCGGGTCATTCCTCTACAACAACGGCAATTCGTCCTGTAACGGGCAGAGCTTCCCGGTCACCGGGACCATCAACTCCGCCGGTACTCTCATGAGCCTCAACTCCAGCGCCTTTGCCGGCAGCCTCTCCGGCAACACCGCGACGCTCACCCTTCAGCTCCCGCTCATCGCGTACACAAACAACACCTACAACACCACGGGAACGGCCCAGATCGCCGCCGGCACCAGCGGAACCAACTGTGCGCTTGCCTCCTCAACGCTCACCGCCCAGTACCTCCAGCCCTACAACGGGGGCTACACCGGGACCCTCACCTCCGGTACGAGCACGGTCACAGCGACAATCATCCTGGCGGAATCAATACCGCAGACACTCGCAACCTCCACCAGCGCGGCCGGCCTGATCCCAGCCTCCGGCTCCCTCACTTTCAACGGTGCCGCATGTAACTTTTCGCAGACACTCACGAACAGCCTCGCCGGCCAGATCAGCGGCTACACCCTTGATCTGTATCAAGGGACCTCCTCGCTAACGTCCCCGGTCATCGTCTCCGCCAGCGAGACCACATCGCCGATCACCTTCAATGTTCTCATTTCAAGTGGAACAACATCCTGCCCGGCTGGCAGCTACTCCGGCACCATCAACCCGCAGTAGTCCGCGCATCCTCATCCAAGGAACAATCTTAACGCCCCTCCACTTCGTCCGGTGTATCATGCCGCATATGCGTTCTCATCTGCGCATCCTCCTCCTGCTCCCACTCGCCGCCATCCTCGGCTGCGGCTCCAGCGGCGGAATCGTCTCAACCCCCTCCACGGCGCTCGACCTCACCGGCAACTGGGAGGCGATTGGCAATCTGGTATCCAACACTGGGCTTCCGCCATCCCCCATCGAGGACTTCAACGGCTCCCTCGCATTCACCAATGGCAGCGTCATTGGAGTCCTACGCGCTTTCGACAACGGTAGCGTCCTCAATCCCTGTGTCGCCCTCACCCAGGATCTGCCAGCCATCGGAACCCTCGACTCCAACAACAACCTCACTCTCACCGTCCCCATCTCGGGCGGCATAGCCACCATCACCGCAACCCTGCCGCAGAACATCCACACCTTCATCCCCGGCAGCTACCAGATCGTAGGCGGTCCCTGCGCCATGCCCGCAACCGCGATGAAAATCTCGCAGTTCGCCAACACCACCGGAACCTACACTGGAACATTCAATGTCCTCGCCACAGGAACCCTCACACCCGTTCCTGGAACCGCGACCGCCATCACCGCCGTGCTCACGCAATCCACCATTCCCAACGCCGACGGCCAGTTCCCGCTCACCGGCTCCATCACCGCCGCCGGTGCCTGCACCGCTACCCTCGCCATCACCAATGGCTTGGTCTTTGGCGATGGTGTAACCTCTTGGCCGCTCTCCGGCCCAATCAGTCAGCAGGGAACCTTCACCGGCGCCATCGACCCCACGGCCGACACCCTCTACGGGAATCTTTTCTTCTTCTCCACATGCAACTCCCAGAGCTATAACGGCACCCTCATCCGCCAGTAATCGGGTGCCCATCCATCGCGGCAGAACCGGGACCCCCGGCGAGCGGTCTTAGCTCGCTGGGGTGGTTGAGCGATGGGTGGGAGACCAGCAGCCCACTTCCGCCCCACTCCAGCCACACTCCACCCCTCCGTCGCAACCCCCAGCGACAAATTGCATCCCACGTCCACCGCGCTTCTCTATATCCTTAGAGTGACGCATCAAATTGGCCAAAGCATCAAACTGAATCATCCAACTCAACCGGATCGCATCCCCTGCACCAAGGAGTCTTCCGCCCCGCATGGCAGCAACCGCCACAGCACCGCTCGACCTCTCCGCTGAAGTCTGCGCGGGAGTCAATCCCTGGCTCATCGCCGCGGCCGTCATGCTTGCCACCTTCATGGAGGTGCTCGACACCGCCATCGCCTCGGTTGCCCTGCCCTACATCGCCGGTTCCCTCTCCGCCACCACCGATGAGGCCACCTGGGTGCTCACCAGCTACCTGGTCGCCAACGCCATCGTCCTCCCGGCCAGCAACTGGTGCTCCCTCAAGTTTGGCCGCAAGCGCTTCCTCATGTCCTGCGTCGCCATCTTCACCGTCGCCAGCTTCGCCTGCGGCTCCGCGCCCACACTCGCCTTCCTCCTGGTCGCGCGCATCGTCCAGGGAGCCGGCGGCGGCGCTCTTCAGCCGCTCTCCCAGGCCATCATGCTCGAATCCTTCCCGCCCGCAAAGCGCGGGGCCGCCATGGCCCTCTTCGGCTTCGGAGTCGTCGTCGCTCCCGTCCTCGGCCCCACCCTCGGCGGCTGGCTCACAGACACTTACTCCTGGCGATACGCCTTCTACATCAACATCCCTGTCGGCATCTTCGCCCTCTTCATGATCAACCGCTTCGTCCACGACCCCAGCTACATCAAAAACGCCCGCGTCCCCGCATTCGACAACCTCGGCTTCGGCGCACTCGTCGTATGGACAGGCCTGCTTCAGATCATCCTCGACAAGGGTCAGGAGTCAGACTGGTTCGGCGCCACTTGGATCCGCTGGTCCTTCTTCGTCCTCGTCACCAGCTTTGCCTTCTTCATCTGGCACTCATGGCGCAAGCACGAGCCCATGGTCGATCTCAAGCTCCTTAAAAACCGCAACTTCGGCGTCGGCTGTCTGCTCATCTTCTTCTTCGGCATCGCCATCTACTCCACCATCGTCGTCCTCCCGCTCTTCTATCAGGAGCTGCTAGGCTACACCGCCTTCACCGCCGGCCTGGTCGTCGCACCGCGCGGCCTCGGCACCATCTGCGGCCTGCCCGCCATCGGCTACCTCTCCAACAAGGTCGATCCACGCTATCTCCTCACCTTCGGATTCACCATCTTCGGCCTCACCACCCTCTACTTCGGCAACGTCACCCTGGACATATCCCCCACCACCCTGCTCATCCCCATCCTCATCACCGGCTTCGGCCTCAGCTTCGTCTTCGTCCCCATCAGCATCGCCGCCTACGGCACCCTGCGCAATGAACAGATGGGCAGTGCCAGCGGCCTCTTCAACCTCATGCGCAACATCGGAGGCTCCATCGGAATCTCGCTGGCCACAACGCTGCTCACCCGCCACACCGCCGCCCACCAGAACGAAATCCTCAACTCCGTCCCCATCACCAGCCGTCCCTTCCAGAACTCCCTCTCCGGCGCACGCCACGCCCTCACCAACACCTTCGGCCCCGCCAACACACTCCACCCAGCCCAGTCCCTCCTCTACGGAGAACTCCACCGCCAGGCCGCGCTCTGGGCTTTCGTCGACGTCTTCCGCTCCCTCTGCCTGCTCAGCTTCCTCTGCCTCGCCATCTCCTGGCTCTTCAAAAAAGTCCAACCCGGCCACCCACCTCCCGCCGCCCACTAACCTCTCCTGCATCGATTCCCACACCATACACTCGTCATCCCGACCGGAGCGTAGCGGAGTGGAGGGACCCCCGCATTTCGCCGTTGCTTGTTCTTCGCCGTTGCGAATGACCACGCCGCGCTAAACTAGCCCTCAACAGAGGTTCGCCTCATGCCCCGCCTCCTCGCCTTCGCCTTACTCCTCACCCTCGCCGCGCCGCTCCATGCCCAGCCCTCCGATTCCGACCTCACCCAGGCCGAGATCGACCAGATCCGCGAGGCACGCTACTACCCCGCCGACTGCGTCCTTCTCTTCGTCAACTTCCTCGACCTCCGCACCCAGGAACTGCACGACCTCTACGCTCATCCCCGCCGCCCCGGCCGCGAGCAGGACACCCACGACCTCATCCTTCAGTTCACCTCCATCGCCGACCAGCTCTCCGACAACCTCGACGACTACGGCCCACGCCACGTCGACCTGCGCCGCGCCCTCCCCAAAATCCTCACCGCCATCGACCGCTGGTCCGCCGCCCTCAACGCCCTCCCCGAAGACGACGCCTACGCCATCGCCCGCAAGCTCGCCCTCGAGTCCCTCCGCGACCTCCGCGAGTCCACCACCCAGCTCGCCGCCGACCAGGCCGCCTGGTTCAAGGCCCATCCCCCCAACAAGTCCCCCGACGACAAAAACGGCCCCATCGACATCCCCCGCTGACAGAAATATGCGTTTGTCATTCTGAGCGCAGCGAAGAATCCCCGCATTGTGCCGTTGTCTGTTCTCTTATCTGTCTTTGCCTTTACGCGAAGCGTCGAGAACCGCACGAAGTGCCGTCGAGAACCGCACGAAGTGCCGTCGAGAACCGCACGAAGTGCTACCACGCGTGGTAGAACCCATCCCGCTCCATCACCCTTACCTCCACCCCGAACAGCTCGCTCAAAACCCGCGCCGTCAGCAGTTTTTCCTTCGCACCGTCCGCCACAATCCGCCCCTCCCGCATCAGGATCACCCGCCCAATCTCCGGCAGAATGTCCGCAATCTGGTGCGTAATCATCAGAATCCCCGTCTCCTGCTGTGCCAGCCGCCGCAGCATCGTGCGCAGCCCCTGCTGCGCCGCAATATCCAGCGCGTTCGACGGCTCATCCAGCAGCAACATCTGGTTGCTCGCGCCAGAATCGGCGCGCCCAGAACCTGCGCCCGATCCCACCAGCGCCCGCCCGATCATCACCCGCCTCTGCTCCCCCGCCGACATCTCCCCCACCAGCTTCTGCGCAATCCCCGCCGCTCCCACCAGCTCCAGGACCTCCTCGGCCCGCGCCCGCATCGCCTCCGTCACCACCAAATTCGGCCACAGCGTCGAGCTGGAGAAGAACCCCGTCAGCACCGCATCCCGCCCCGTCGTCCGCAGCGTCGGCCTTCCCGGCAGCTCGTCCGACACCACCCCCAGCCGCCGTTTCAGCTCTGTCAGGTCCCACCGCTCACGCCCGAAGATGCTCACCCGAGTCCCTTCCAGCGCCAGCGGATAGCACTCGCACGTCATCGTCTTGATCAGCGTCGATTTGCCGCACCCATTCGGTCCCAGCACCGCAATCTGCTCGCCCGCCTCCACACGCAGGTTGATCCCGTGCAGCACCGTCCTGCCGCCGCGCGCAACATTGACTTCTTCAAGTTCCAAAAATGGCCGCATAGCTCCAGAATAATCGCTCCCTCCCCATCCGCCTCATCCCGCCCCGTTATAATCGACCCCAAGCCGATGCCCTCTCAAAACAGCTCGACCGCGCAAGCCCGCATCGCCTCCGCGCTCCTGCTCGCACTCACACTCCTTTGGTGCATCTACTGGTTCGTCCACGCCTGGCACTACTGGGAGGACGACGCCTACATCCATCTCGAATTCGCCCGCAGCCTCGCCGCCGGCCTTGGCTTCGCCTTCAATGGCCGCGTCGTCGCCGGAGACACCGCGCCCCTCTGGGTCTTTCTTCTCGCCGCAAGCCACTCCCTCGTCCCCGACTGGCTCGCCGCCGGCAAGCTCCTCACCGTCCTCGGCGCGGCCCTCTCGCTCGCCGGCTGCTACGCCTTCGCACGCCGCCTCGCCTCCTCCATGCTTCCCTCGCATCCCGACGCCGCGCTCTTCCCCGCCGCCATCCTGCTCCTCGTCGTAGCCAACCCATACACCTGCTACTGGATCTTCTCCGGAATGGAACCGCTCGCCGCCTCCGGCCTCGCCTTCTTTGCTGTTCTCGCTGCCACGCAGACGCATCCTTCAAAAAAATCCTTCCTTGCCGCGTCTCTACTCGCCGGTATCGCTCCTCTCCTGCGGCCGGAGATGATCTTCCTCTCCGCGCTCCTCATTCTTCCCCTCCTCGCCCAGTGGCGCCGTCTTCCCGGCAACCCAACCTCTCCCTCCAAACTCGCAGCCTTCGCCTCTGGCCTGTTCCTCGCCGTCGCACCTCTTGCGCTCTGGTCCCTCTACTCTCTCCGCGCCTTCGGACATCTCCTGCCCAACACCAATGCCGCCAAGCGCGCCGGCCCCGCCGACTCCGTTCTCCGCCATCTCCTCTCCATCTACGCGGCCGGATTCCCTCTCATCCTCTGCGGTCTCATTGCCGGCATCCTCTATCTCATCCTGCGCCCCGCCGCCGTCCGCCGCTCCCTGCAAAACGCCGTCTCCGCAGCATTCAATCCCCCCACGCCCACCGCCGCGCAACCCTCCCCCAGCCTTCCCCTCGCCGGCTGGATCTTCCTCCTCTGGCCCCTCATCGCGACCCTCTTCTACATCGCCAACCACACCTACGTCCAGACCCGTTACATCCTGGTGTCCGCTCCCGCCCTCACCCTCGTCATTCTGGTTCTAGCCCTCCAGACCGCGCCGCGCGCCGCCCGCATCCTCTACATCTCCGCCCTCGCCGCATCCCTCGCCATCAGCGTCATCACCGTCCGTCCCTTGGTCCGCAACAAAGCTATCGACTGCCAGACCGCCAAGAACCTCGCCCTCTTCATCCACGACCGCATCCCGCCCGACGCCCCTGTCGCCGATTATGCCATCGGGGAGATCGCCTTCGTCTCCCAGCACCCCATCCTCGACACCAGCGGAATCACCCGCCCCGGTGCCATCCCCTACCTCAATGCCCCACCCCCAGCCATGCTGCTCTGGGCGCGCTCCCAGGGCGCGCAGTACTGGATCGGCAATCGGCCCACCCCCGACTCCATCCTCATCTACACCTTCAACCAGAGGTTCGCCACCTGGTCCCTCCACCCCGCGCTCTACGCCTCCTCCACCCGCATCGAACTCTGGCAGCTCCCCACCCATAGCCCATAGCCGTACCACATAACTCCACGCCAATCAAAAAGCCCGGCAAACAGCCGGGCCTTTCCTTTCAATAACCGTCAACCAGCAACCTACGTCGTAACGTCCACTCCGCGCCAGAACGCCACATGGTGTTTCACGCTGCGAGCCGCGGGCTTCGGATCGGGGTAGTACCACGCCGCATCCGGGTTCTCCTGTCCATCCACCACCAGCGTGTAGTACCGCGCCTGTCCCCAGGTGTTGCTCGATGTCGTCGAGCTGGCTCGGAAAAACTCCCGGTTCATCGATTCGTCAGGAAAGTAAACAACTCCCTCAACCGTCTCAACCGTCTCGCTTTCGGCGAGGGTCTGACCATTCCACACTGCCTTAGCCATAGACTAATCCCGCGTTCTTTCAATAAGCTACCGGTGCCACACGCACAAATGCGGGGCTATGACGCGGAATCCATGACTCCGAACGTCCCCTCGCATTTGTAGCAGAAATGTAACATAAATGGAAATGGCCCTCTCCGCACGGGATAGCCGGAGACGCTGCCCATCGGGCAGGATCTACCCTTTTTTCAGTCCCTTCTGGATCGCATCCGAACCAGTTTAGCTGGCGGCCTTGGCCGGTCCGAATTTCATCAGAAACATCTCGTGGAGCGCCTTTGCCCCCGGGTACTTGGCGATCATGGCGGCCGTGTGCCTCATGAACGGACTGCCGGACTCCTTCTCCGTCTCGGCGTGGAAGTGATGGAACTTGGCATAGATCAGGATGCCCTCGGCACTGGTGTCCAGGAACAAATCCGCATCGACTGCCCCGTGCATTACAAAGGAGGCTGCCATCTCCCAGTAGCTGAGTGCCTGACGCCAGTACACATTCTCTTTCGCCTTCACGTCCCGCGAAACTGCGCGTAACTGCTCCAGGGTCTTCGGCTGGAACTCGAAGACCATAAAATGACGCGCCTTGCGCAACGTCTCCTCGCGCCGTAGCTCGTAAAGCCGCATCACCACCTCTGCATCTACAGTTGTCGCCATTTAGTTTCTCTCCTCTTTCGGATTGCCGGTCAAGCCACACTCTCCACCACCGCCCGCGTCTTCTCCGGATCGGGCATCTCCAGTACCGGAACCGCCGCCGGAGGCCCAATCTTCTTCTCGTATCCGCACTCTGGCGTCTTCGGCTCTTCCACCTTCGCGCCCTTCTTCGGCCGCCGCTTGGGCAGCGCCTTGCGGTTGTTGGGACACACCAGGAACGTCCCCTTCGAGTTCGACAACTCCAGCAGGTACGCGCTGTCGCACTTCGGGCAAACCTCACTCACCATCTTCTGGTTGCTGGAAAAATCGCACTTGGGATAGTTCACGCACCCATAGAACGTATCGCCGCGCTTGGTCTTGCGCACCGCAACGTCGCCGCCGCACTTCGGACACGCCACCTCCAGCAGCTCCTGCTTCACGTACTTGCACTTCGGATAGCCGCTGCACGCAATAAATTCGCCGTACTGTCCGTCGCGCTGTAGCAACGGCTTTCCGCATTTCGGACACATCTCATCCAGCACCACTGGCGGCTTCTGCTGCACCTTCTGCGTCAGCTTGCGGATCGTCTTGCAAGGCGGGTCCTCCGAGTAGCCCGGACAGCTCATGAACGGCCCCCACGGCCCATTGCGCAGCACCATCACACGCCCGCAGTTGTCGCAGAACTCCTCCTCCGGAACCTCGTCCGCCCCCGGCGCGCTCAGGTCCGGCTTGGCCGCAAAGTTCTCCTTGGTGAAATCGCAGCTCACCTGCTCCACCGTCACCTTTTTACCCGCCGCCTGCGCCAGCTCGACAGCCTTCGCCATCTCACCCGCGTCGGCAACTTCTTGTGAAAATTCCGTCACAGCACCATTCGCCGCCTTCACCGTCATGGGGAACTTCAGCGCCGTCACAATCTTCTTCGTCACCGCCTTCGCGTCCTTCTTCCACGGCCCGGCAGAAACAGCGATCGGCTTCAACCGGCTGAAGTTCGAGCAGGAATAAAAACTCCCGAACTTGCCCCACTTCAACAGCAGCGGGCTCCCGCACTTGTCGCAGATCTCCGGCGTCGCGTGCTCCATCCGCTTGATGTCTTCCATGTTCTTGCCAGCGACAATCAGCTCCTGCTCGAAGTAGTCATAGAACCCGTTCAGCAGATCGGTCCATTTTTCCTGTCCATCCTCGACCGCATCCAGCTCGCTCTCTAGCCGTGCCGTGTACAGCAGGTCGAAGATGTACGGAAAGTTCTTCACCAGCAGCCCCGTCACCACGGTGCCAATCTCCGTCGGCACAAACTTCTTCTGGATCTTCTTCACATAGTCGCGGTCCTGGATCGTATTGATGATCGAAGCATACGTCGAAGGCCGCCCGATCCCCCGCTCCTCCAGCGTCTTCACCAGGCTCGCCTCGTTGAACCGTGGCGGCGGTTGGGTAAACTTCTGCTCGCTCGCCACCGAAATCTTCTGTAGCGCCTGCGCCGCCGTCAGCTCCGGCAGAATCGTGTCCTCCGATCCGCCCTCCCACACCTTTAAATATCCATCGAACTTCAGCACGCTCCCCGTCACGCGGAAGTCATACGTCCTCTCCGAAGCCTTCGCCGCAACATCCACCGTCGTCTGGTCGAAGATCGCCGGCGTCATCTGGCTCGACACAAACTTCTGCCAGACCAGCTTGTACAGCTTGTACTGTTCTTCGCTCAGCGAAGCGCGAATCGACTCCGGAGTAAAGTCCACCCGCGTCGGACGGATCGCCTCATGCGCGTCCTGTGCCTGCGCCTGCTTCTTGCCCAGATACTCATTCGACTTCGTAGGCAGATAATCCTTGCCCAGCTTCGCGATAAACTCCCGCGCCTCCGCAATCGCATCCGGCGAAACGCGCGTCGAGTCGGTCCTCATATATGTAATCAGCCCGACCGTTCCCTCCTTGCCAATCTCCACGCCCTCGTACAACCGCTGCGCCACGCCCATCGTCCGTCGCACGTTGAAGCCCAGCCGACTCGCTGCGTCCTGCTGCAGTTTGCTGGTGATATACGGAGCCGTCGGGTTCGCCCGCCGCTCCTTCTTCTCCACCCCGCGCACACTCCACTTCGCGCGTTCCAGCTCTGCGACCACCTCCGCGACAGCCTCCCCATCCGGCAGAGCGCTGGAAAGAAACTGCTCCTTGCCCTCTGCATCGACTCCGTTTGAAACCCGCGCCGCAACTCCATCCACGCCCACAAACTTCGCCGTAAACTCCTCGCTCTTCCCCGTCTTCAGCTTCGCATCGATATTCCAGTACTCCACCGGCTTGAACTCGTTGATCTCCTGCTCGCGCTCCACAATCAGCCGCAGAGCCACCGTCTGCACACGCCCCGCGCTCAACCCGCGCCGCACCTTCTCCCACAGCAACGGCGAGATCTGGTAGCCCACCAGCCGGTCCAGCACACGCCGCGTCTGCTGCGCGTCCACCAGGTTCTCATCGATGTCGCGCGAGTGCGCGAACGCAGCCTTCACCGCCTTCTTCGTAATCTCGTTGAACGTCACCCGCCGCAGCTTCGTCTTGTCCTTCATCACCGGCAGCAGTTGCATCGCCAGGTGCGCGGCAATCGCCTCGCCCTCGCGGTCCGGGTCGGGCGCCAGATACACCCAGTCCGCCTTCGCAGCCAGCTTCTTCAGCCGCTCCACAACCTTCTCTTTGCCCGGAGACACAACCAGCGTCGGCTCAAACGTCCGCCGTTCCAGCTCCACCCCAATGTCGTTCTTCGGCAGGTCCATGATGTGCCCGATCGAGGCCTCCACCACAAACTCCGCTTCACCCAGATATTTATTGATCGTCTTCGCCTTCGCTGGCGATTCCACGATCACAAGTGACTTTGCCATTCGTCCCCTTCAATTCAAATCTCGATTGCCACGCGGCAATCCTCGTCTTCGTCCACCGTTCCACTAGCGAACCTAACACGGAACCGCAAAAAGATGCGAACCCACCGCCCTCGCCAAAAACTCCGGCGCCAGTCGAGAATCTACACCCATACACTCCCCCACCACAAATCCGTCATACCCCGCTTACCCAAAAATTGAGCGATGAATCGCGCCCATTCGTTGTCGTCCGGCCATGAGCGAAGCCCATTTGAAATCGTCATTCTGGCCTGTGCAATTTTTTAACCGTCGTCATTCTGGCGCAACCAGAATCTCTGTATTTTTCGTTGTCTGTTCTTTGTTTGTCATTCTGAGCGCAGCGAAGAATCCCCGCATTTCGCTTTTGCACTTGCTCTTGCCGTTGTCTGTTCTTGCTGTCATCCTGAGCGCGTCTTTCGAGCGCGAAGGACCCCGATGCAGCTCGCCCCGCCACAACCGCTCGAACCTTTCTCCCAACAACGCCGTCGTTGTCTGTTCTCAGTTCGCGCAAACCCGCGCTCCTCTTCCCTCTCAGAAGCACCGCACATAATTCTTCCCCGGCATCTGCTTCACCCGTCCGCGCAGCTCCAGTTCGAACAGCGCCGTAAAGATCTCCGCCGACCCCAGCGTTCCTTCCAGCCCTTCGATCAGCGTGTCCAGTTGCACCGACTCATCCCGCCGCAGTTGCTCCAGCACCACCCGTTCAGCCTCCGGCATCGGCTTCTCGTCTTCAAATAGAGATGCGCTCCCGCCCGTCTTCGATTCAATCTGCCCCGCCGCCTCCATCTCCTCTTCCAGTTGCAACCGTATCTGCGTCGGCAGGTCCTCCCAGATGTCCTCCCACGTCGCGGTCAGCTTTGCTCCCTGCTTGATCAGCGTATTCGGCCCCCACGCGATCTTGTTGGTCACATTGCCCGGCACGGCGTACACATCCCTGTTCTGCTCCATCGCGCAGCGCGCCGTGATCCGTGTGCCGCTGTACTCGCCGCCCTCCACCACCAGCACGCCCACGCTCATCCCGCTCAGAATCCTGTTGCGCAGAGGAAAGTTCTGCGGCGCGGGAAACGTCCCCAGCGGATACTCGCTGACGATAGTCCCGCCCGAGGCTACAATCCGCTCCGCCAGTTTTTTATTCTCCTTCGGATACACCACATCGATCCCTGTCCCCCACACCGCCACCGTCAACCCATTCGCATCCAGCGCGCCCTTGTGCGCGGCCGAGTCCACCCCGCGCGCCATCCCGCTCAGGATCGTCATCCTTCGGTTCGCCAGGTCGCGCGACAGCATCTCCGCCATCCCCACTCCATACGGCGTAGGATGGCGAGTCCCCACCACCGCAATCCCCGGCCGCTCTAGCAGCTTCGCGTCTCCGCGAACCCACAGTACCGCCGGCGGATCGTAGATCTGCAACAGCCGCCCCGGATAAGCCTCATCCTCGCGCGTCAGAAAAAATCCGCCCGCCTCCGCAACCTGCTTCGCCTCTTTCTCCGCCGCCGCCCGCGCCCGCCCATCGGCCACAAACTGCGCCGCCTTGGCCGGCATCCCGGCCGCCTCCAGCTCCGTCAGCGAAGCATCAAACACCCGCTCCGCCCCGCGAAATGCACGCGCCTCCTCACCGGAACCATCCGCACCCAGCCGCTCCATCGCCCGCGCAATCCGTGTCGGTCCCATCTCCGGCGTCAGCGCCAGAGCCATCCATCCCAGCCGCCCCGCCTCCGCCCCCTTCAGCGCATCCCGCTCTGCGTCGCTATTCATCTCGCTCCGTCCCGCCGCTTGCAAAAAATTTGCCGCGTTCCCCGCAGGTTATCGCGATCTCTCCGCCTCTAGCCCTTGAACTCCTCGGTCGAAGTCGTCGCCTCCATGTCCAGCTCCGTTGGATCCACCAGCGGCATCAGCCACGACATCAACGCATCATGCAGCGGATGAGAAAAATATCTCTCGAACGCCGCGCGGTCCGTAAACATCATCACCCCGCCGAAGTTGGTTCCCTTCCCGCGCGGAGACAGGTTCTCGCCGACATGCGTCGCCAGCAGCCCCGCGATCTTTCCCTGCAGCGCCAGGATCTCCCTCTTTGCCCGCTGCTTCTGTTCCTCGGTCGTTCCTCCTACCCATCGCAATGCAAACGTGTGAATAAACATTTCGCCCTCGCAGACAAATCCTACATCCGCAGGAGACTATCGCGAAACCCACTTCTCCCAACATCGTCATTCTGGCGAAGCCTACAAGTCGTCATTCTGGCGAAGCCTGCGAGTCGTCATTCTGGCGAAGCCTACAAGTCGTCATTCTGGCCTGAGCGAAGTCGAAGGCCAGAATCTCTGTATTTCGTCGTTGCTTGTTCTAGCCTTTGCCGTTGTTTGTTCTTGCTGTCATCCTGAGCGCAGCGAAGGACCCCGATACTGCTCATCTTGCCAAAACCGCCCGAACCTTTCTCCCAACAAACTCCGCTCGCTTTGCATCCTGCGCGCCAGTTCGTCCAATAGCTTACACGCCGAATCCGCGCACATCCCATAAACTAGAAGAGTCTTGCCCCACTCCGTCCCATCCCGCCTGCGCGTCGCCGCCATCGACTTCCTCAATCCCGCGCCCCTCATGTGGGACTTCGACCATCCCCCGCTCGCCTCCACTCTCGCCGCCCGCTACCAGCTCCACTCCACCCAACCCTCCCTCTGCGCCGAAGAACTCCTCGCAGGCCGCGCCGATCTCGGCCTCATTCCCATCGCCGCGCTTACCCCCTCGCTGGCCATCGTCTCCGACTGCGCCATCGCCTCGCTCGACCGCGTCCGCTCCATCCAACTCATCATTAAATTAAATAACTCGCCCGCAGATGACATTGATCGCGTCCTCGCCGCCGTCCGCACCATCGCCGCCGACACCGCATCCCGCAGCTCCCTCGCCTACGCCCAAATTCTCTTCAAGAAGTTCATCGGCACCGCACCTCAATTTCTCCCCGCGCCCGCCGACCCCATCGCCATGTTGCGCCAAGCCGACGCCGCTCTCCTCATCGGCGATCCCGCGCTCCTGGCTCTTGAGAACCGCACCCAGATCGAATCCTCCATCGGCCCATGCCTCTGGCTCGACCTCGCTCACGAATGGACCTCCCGCACCCATCTCCCCTGGGTCGCCGCCGTCTGGGCCGTCCGCCCCGAATCCCTCGCCGCCTCATCCATCACCGCAGCCCAACTCACCCGCGACCTTCAGCTCTCCCGCGACCACGGCCTCGCCCACATCGATAGCCTCGTCTCAGAATGGACCCCCCGCATCGCCATCCCACCGGCGACGATCCGCCACTACCTCACCCATAACATCCACTACACCCTCTCGCCCGCCTGCGTCGCCGCCATTCAGCTCTTCCGCCGCCACGCCGCCGAAGCCAGCCTCCTGCCTCCGCTCCCCACCCTCCGCTTCCTCTAGCCGCACTGTTCCCTGTTCCCTGTTCCCTGCCTTCAAATCTCCCACTGCAACAGCGTAGCCGCCACGGTGAATCCCGCCCCCGCGCTGGCCAGCAGAACCAGGTCGCCCTTCTTCAGCCGGCCCTCTTCCATCGCCGTCTGCATCGCCATCGGGATGGTTGCCGCCGTCGTATTGCCAAAGCGGTCGATGTTGATGATCACCCGTTCCACCGGCAGTCCCAGCCGCTCCGCCGTCGACAGAATGATCCGCTTGTTCGCCTGGTGCGGAATGAAGCAATCGACGTCCTTGCCGGTCAGTCCGTTATTTGCCAGCACCGACTCGGTCGCCTCTGCCATCTTGCGCACCGCAAACTTGTACACTGCGGGCCCGTCCTGGTGGACGTAGTGCATCTTCTTCGCCACCGTCTCGGCCGACGGTGGGTGCAGGCTCCCTCCTCCCGGCATATACAGCGATCCCGCGCCAGACCCATCGATCTCGTGCCAGTAGTCGATCAGCCCCACCTCGCCTGCCGCGCACGGCTCCAGTAGCACCGCGCCCGCTCCGTCCCCGAAGATCACGCACGTCGTCCGGTCCGTATAGTCGATGATCGAGCTCATCACGTCCGCCCCCACCACCATCACCTTCTTGTGCGCGCCCGTCTCCACCAGCTTCGCGCCCACCTGCAGCGCGTAGGGAAACCCCGAGCAGGCAGCCGACAGGTCGAACCCCCACGCCCCCTTCGCCCCAATCTTCTCCTGGATCAGGCACGCCGTCGCCGGGAACAGCATATCCGGCGTCACCGTCGCCACCACGATCACCTCCACCTCGCTCGCCTCGATTCCACGCGCCGTCAGGCACCGCCGAGCCGCCTCCGCCCCCAGGTCGCTCGACGCCACCCCCTTGTCCACAATGTGCCGTTCGCGGATTCCCGTCCGCTCCGTGATCCACTTGTCGTTGGTCGCCACCATCCGCTCCAGGTCGGCATTGGTCAGCAACCGCGGAGGAACATACGTCCCCACCGAACTGATCTTCACCCTCACGCTCTCGTGCGCCTTCAACGTCAGACTCAATCCATCACCTCGCTGTCTCTGTTGGACCAACTCGGCCCCGAATCATTCTCGCCGACCCGCGCCCCAAGAACAAGTACCACGAACTGGGTGCCCCATTCATCGCGCCTTTATCTCATGCGATGAGTGGGTGTGCAGCCGCAACCCCTCGCGCACCTCGCGCCACGCACGTCTCAAATTGTTCAAGGGGGACAATCCCGGCCAGCCCATCGTCAACCATCAACCAGTAACTGCATTAAAAAGTACCGGGCGACCTACTGCGCCCGTAATTACCCGTTGCCGTTGCTTCCTTCCGGACCTGGCGGGGTTGGCGGGATTACGTCGCGTAGGGCCCGGCACACCTCAAGTCTACCATCCTCCCTAATTCTGCATCCAACCCCTCAGGCCCTTGATCCGGTCGTTACAAAATCCTCTCTTGAACGGAGTCTTCCATGCTTATTCCAATTATTCTCATCCTCCTGATCTTCGGCTTCGGCTTTGGCGGCTACCGCATGGGCCCGGGCCTCGGCTACTACGGCGGAGGCAGTCTCTCGCTCATCCTCCTCATCGTACTCATCGTCCTCCTCCTGCGCTGACCCGCCGGATGTCCCACTCGTAGCAGCAGGGTCCCCCATTCATGGCGGGTGCCCCATCTTCGCCGCGGTCTCATCGCGGCTAAGGTGGGGTTCAGCGACCACAGAGAATCGTCATCCCGACCGGAGCCGCTCACAGTCTCATCGTGAGCGGCGCATAACCGGGGTCCCCGGCCAGCTTGCTGGCTGGGGTGGCAGTGGAGGGACCCCCGCATTTCATCGTTGTTTGTTTTACGCCGTTGTCTGTTTTTCGCCTTTGTTTGTTTTCCGCTTGTCATCCTGAGCGCGTCTTTCGAGCGCGAAGGACCCCGATGAAGTTCGTACCCTCACAACCCTCCGAACCTTTCTCCCACAAAACTCCCGCACTTGTCCTTCTTTCCCTCCGATTGCCTCACCCCCACTCCGCGCAGTACCCTCATCCTCATGCCTCGCCTCGCTCTCGCCGCCGCCCTCATCTTCCTCGCCGCACCCATCGCCTTCAGCCAAACAGTCGCCGCGCTGCCCACTCCGACTCCGGCCACAGCCTCGCCTCAAACCAGCGACAAATCAACCTCGATGCCGATCTTCGACGTAGCTTCCATCCGGCAGAATGTCAGCTCCACCGACAACCACTATCACATCTACAGCTCGCCCAACGACGGCAACTTCCGCGCCGTCAACATCACCTTGAAGACTCTGCTCAACTTCGCATTTGCAATGCCGGAGACACGAATCGTCGGTGGCCCAGCCTGGATCGACACAGACAAGTTCGACATCGAGGCGAAGGCCGATCCCGACGTCAGTGACCGGATGAAGAACCTCACCTCCGACCAGGGCCGGCTCCAGAAGCAACAGATGCTGCAATCGCTCCTCGCCGACCGCTTCAAACTCACCGTCCATCGAGAGACGCGCCAGCTTCCCGTCTACGCCCTCGTCCTCGCCAAGGGCGGCCCAAAGTTTGCAGAATCGAAGGAGAACGGCACCACCGTATCCGCGAAGCGCGGACATCTCATTATGCAAAGCAGGAACTCCGCTGCAACCCTCGCAGAGGAGTTGTCCAAAGTACTTGGCCGCGATGTCCTCGATCAGACCGGCATCGAAGGAAGGTATTCGATCGATCTCAAGTGGACGCCGGACGACAGCGCAGCTCCCCCGCCAACCGGACAGCAGCAAGCGACGCCCATGCCCGACGCCTCCGGCCCCTCCATCTTCACCGCCATCCAGGAGCAGCTCGGCCTCAAGCTCCAACCCATCAAGGCTCCCGTGCAGGTTCTCGTCATCGACCATATCGAGCCGCCCACTCCAAACTAGCCGCGCCGCGTACCATCTCCGTACTTCCCACCGGGCCCCGTTGCGCGAGACAATCGACTCCATGCATCGCCTCTCGATCACAGCCTGCCTTCTGCTCGCACTCACCCTCCCCGCCGCCGCGCAGACCCTCGCCCGTCCCGGCATGACAAACTTCGGCCAGAACTCCGACCCCTGGTGGCGTCGCGCCGTCTTCTATCAGGTCGCCGAAACTCCTGCCAGCCCAACCGGCGAAATCCCCGCCAACGCGCCCCAGCAAACCGCCGGCTACAAATTCATCGCCGCCCGTCTCGATGCCCTGCGCTCCCTCGGCGTCGATGCGCTCGTCGTCCCCATGCCCGCGCTGCCCTCCTCGCTCGAGCCGGATCCCGCCCTCGACGACTTCGACGAGTTGATCCATCAGGCCAGCCGCCGCGGAATCCGTGTCCTCGCCACCTTCCCCGCCCCCTCCGTCACCGCCGATCTTCCTGCAATTGCGCGCTTCTGGCTCTCCCGCGGAGTCGCCGGTTTCCACCTCGTCACCCCGCCCGGAACCAGCCCGCAGTTCGCCGAGGTCATCGTGCAGACCCTGCGCAAGATCACCGGCAGCACCGTCGGCCAGCGCATCGTCCTCTCCGACTTCAACCCCGGCGCAACCGCCGCTCCCGTCCCCTCGCCCACCACGCGCCAGCCCTACCGCACTGCCTCCAACCGTCGCGCCAGCCGTCTCGGTGACGCCCTCAACGCCCAGCTCCAGATCGATTCGCGCCTCTCCCAGCTCGATCTTCCCGATGCCGAAAACCTTCGCCCTATACTTGCAAAATCTCTGCTCACTCCTAACATTCTGCTGGATTTCTACCCACCATCCCCACCGCCCAGTTCGCCCGATCCCTATCCCGCCCTCGCCCACGCCATCTCCGCCATCCTGCTCACAACCCACCCCGCCGCGCTCATCGAAGCCGGCCCCACCCTCGTCCTGCAGCCCGACGCAACCCCAGCCCCCGATGCCGCGCCCCAGCCCGCCCCCGCACGCACCCTCGCCGTCAACCGTCCCGCGGCAACGCCGCTCCCCGCCACTCCGCCAGCCCCAACCCTCGCCGACTGGATCAGCCGTCTCAGCGCTCTCCACCACGGCAACGCCACCGTTCGTTACGGCTCCGTCTCCGTCCTCGACTTCGACGCCCAGAACGCTCTGGTCTGGGTCATCCGTCCGGCCACCAACTCCGCTCTCACCCCGCCAGTCGTCGTCGCCTGCAACCTCTCGTCCTCGCCGCTGCGGTTGTCGCTCACCTCCGCCGTACACAGCCTCAACCTGCGCGGCTCGTTTCTGCTCACCCTGCTCCGCTCAGACCAGGCAATGGGCCCGCAGGACCTGGACGCCGTAACCCTCCCTCCCTTCGCCGTCTACATCGGCGAACTCCACCGCTGATCGGCGAGCTGCGCAGTACGTTAGCTTGTCATTCCGCAGCCCATTCGTTTGTCATTCCGCGGCCCATTCGCTTGTCATTCCGCAGCGTAGCCAATTAAGAATTGTCATTCTGAGCGCAGCCAATTAAGAATTGTCATTCTGAGCGCAGCGAAGAATCCCCGCATTTCGTCGTTGCTCATGGCCCAAAGCTCAAAGCCCATGGCCGAACCACAAAACCCTCCGCCCACAACCAGCAACCTTGCCCTCACCTGCCCTACTCGTCCGACTCCCGCAGCCTGGCCAGCACACCAAAGTCCTCCAGCGTCGTCGTATCGCCCCGAACCTCGCCGGTCGTCGCCAGCTCCCGCAGCAGCCGCCGCATGATCTTGCCACTCCGCGTCTTTGGCAGCGTCTGCGTGAACCGCAGATTGTCCGGTCTCGCCAGCGCCCCAATCTCTTTGGCCACCCACTGGCGCAGCTCCTGGCGCAGCTCCTCGCTCGGCGCGTAGCCCTCATCCAGCGTCACAAACGCCGCAATCGCCTGCCCCTTCATCTCGTCGGGCCGTCCCACCACCGCCGCCTCCGCCACCTTGGGGTGCGCCACCAGCGCCGACTCGATCTCCATCGTCCCCAGCCGGTGCCCGCTCACGTTGATCACGTCGTCCACCCGTCCCATCAGCCAGTAGTAGCCGTCCGCGTCGCACCGCGCCCCGTCCCCGGTAACGTAGCTCCCCGGAATCTCGCTGAAGTAAGCCTCCTGGTAGCGCGCTGCATCCCCCCATATCGTTCGCGCCATCGAAGGCCACGGCCTCCGCACCACCAGCAGCCCGCCCTGCCCCGCCGCCACCGGCCCGCCCTCTTTTGTAACCACCTCAGGCACAATCCCGAAGAATGGCCGCGTCGCCGACCCCGGCTTGGTCGCCACCGCCCCCGGCACCGGCGCGATAATAATCGCTCCCGTCTCCGTCTGCCAGAACGTATCCACAATCGGGCAGCGCTCCTTGCCAATCTCCCGGTGATACCACATCCAAGCCTCCGGATTGATCGGCTCGCCCACCGTCCCCAGCAGCCGCAGCGACTCCAGCGAATGCCGCCTCACCCACTCGTCGCCCCACTTGATGAACGCCCGGATCGCCGTCGGCGCGGTATAGAAAATCGTCACCTTGTGGTCGTCGATAATCTTCCAGAATCTATCGTTCGCCGGAAAGTTCGGCGCGCCCTCGTACATCAGCACCGTCGCCCCGTTCAGCAGCGGCCCATACACCACATAAGTGTGCCCCGTAACCCATCCGCAGTCCGCCGTGCACCAGTACACATCGTCCTCGCGCAGGTCGAAGACGTACTTGCTGGTCAGGTAGCTCTGCACCGCGTAGCCGCCCGTCGTATGCACCAGCCCCTTCGGCTTGCCCGTCGTGCCCGATGTATACAGGATGTACAGCAGGTCTTCGGCGTCCATCCACTCCGCGGCGCATTCATCCTCCGCGGCGGCCATCAGATAGTGCCACCAAAGGTCGCGCCCTTCCTTCATTCCGGCCGATTTCGATCCCTTCCCCGCCCGTTGATACACCACCACATTCCGCACCGTCGGGCAGCGTTCGATCGCCTCATCCACAATCGCCTTCAGCCCCACCTCCACGCCCCTCCGGTAGCTCACATCCTGCGTCAGCACCACCACGCACTGGGAATCGTTCACCCGGTCCACAATCGCCTGTGCCGCGAACCCTCCGAAGATCACCGAATGCACCGCACCGATCCGCGCGCACGCCAGCATCGCAACCACCAGTTCTGGGCACATCCCCATGTAGATCGCCACCCGGTCTCCGCGCTCAACGCCCAGCCCCTTCAGCACGTTCGCGAACCGCTGCACCAGTCCATGCAGCTCGCCGTAGCTAATCCGCCGCACCTCGCCCGGCTCGCCCTCCCACAGCAGCGCCGTCTTCTCCCGCCTCGCTCCCAGCGCATGACGGTCCACGCAGTTGTGGCTCAAATTCAGCTTCCCGCCGACGAACCACCGCGCCGACCCCATCTCGCCCTCTACGACCTTCTCCCATGGCGCAAACCACTCCAGTTCGCTCGCCGCCTCTGCCCAGAAAGCCTCCGGCTCCTCCACGCTGCGCCGATACATCGCCTCATACTGCTCCAGGCTCCCGACGTGAGCCTTCGCCGCAAACTCCGCCGGCGGTGGAAACACCCGGTTCTCCCGCAGCAGCGACTCCACATTCGTTCCAACCGATGTCTGCACGCCCGTCCCTCGCCGTCGTTGTGCCGCCGTCGGTTCATCAACGGCTTCGCACTAACTCAGATGAACCAAACCCCCCGCGCGATGGTTTTCTTTGTCGCTCGGGGGCGCTCTCACTGCGCCGTCGCCCGTTTTACGCCGTCATCCCGACCACCCCAATCTCCGTCATCCCGACCGCAGCCGCTCACAGCTTCATCGTGAGAGGCGAAGTGGAGGGACCCCCGCATTTCGCCGTTGCCTGTTCTTCGCCGTTGCTCGTTCTTGCTTGTCATCCTGAGCGCGTCTTTCGAGCGCGAAGTATCCCGATACCGCTCGCACGCCCACAACCCTCCGCACCTTTCTCTCCCAAAAGCTCCGCCTTTGCCTTTTCCGGAGGGAGCAGGGCGCTTCGCATACTGCGGAAAAACCCCTGTTCTTGCCTTACCGGAGGGAGCATGGGGCTTCAGCCCCACGAATCATGGCCCATCGAGAGAAGGGCTTTAGCCCCGGGCCTTCTGCTTGTCATGCGCTCTCACCGCGCCGTCGCCCCACTAAACGGCACTATCCGCGACGTCACCTCCAGCTTGTGGAAGTTGCCATAGCTGGCCTTGAACGTCCACGCAATCGGATGAAAACTTCCCCGCCCGCTGGTAGTACGCGAGGTGATCGTCTCCGGCATCCAGAAGCTCTTTCCATCCAGCACCACCGGCGCATAGTCCACCGAGAGCACCCACTCGCCCGCAATCGCCCCGTAGCCCATCTCGTCTCCGGGAATGATGGTGTGATGCGGAGTCGTCAGTTCCATCCGTGTAATCTGCATGGTTGCGCGGTCGATATAGACCTGTCCTCTGCCGTTCTCCTGTAGCAGGCAGCCGCCTTTGTTCTCCGGAGTCAGCACGCTCGCGAAGCGCACGATGATCGTCCCCTGCGCATCGTTCCGCTTCATCCGCTCCAGCGTGTAGTTCATGCACGCCTGCTGGCTGAGCGAGACCACAGCCAGTCCGCCCTCGAACGCCCCATGCACAATCGACGGCCCCCCGATCTCCTGCGTTGTTGCCGGCCGCCCATTCACCGTCTTCACCTCGCGCGACTCCTCGAGCGTTGTCGTACGGTCGGCGTTCAGTACGCGCTTCAGGCGGAAGACGGAATCCGTAACCGTCGCCTGATCGTTCAGATCCGGCACCATCCGCGACACCACATGCTCGTCGCAGAAAAAGCTCGGTACGCCCAAATCGTACTGGCTCAGATTGCTCTCCAGCCGCTGTAGTATCTCCTCCAGCGTCGGCGTCTCCATCTTCTGCGCATACAGCACGGCAGTGCTAGCCGCCAGTATCGCAAGCAGGGAAACCGTCTGGAATGATTTGCGCAGTCTCATGGCACCGGCTCCTCGCTCGCGGGCACAATCCGCGACGTTACTTCCAGCTTATGGTAGTTGCGATAGGTCGCATCGTACGTCCAGACACCCCCCACGGTGCCAATCATGGTCTCGGAAATCTTCGTGGGCAACCAGAAGCTTTTCCCGCCCAGCAGTACCGGTGCGTAGTCGATGGAGAGATCCCATGTGCCCACAACCTGCAGGATCGGATGAACGTCCCATGTATAGCCCTCAGGCACAATCAAATGGTGCGGAGCGTGAAACTCCATCCGCTTGATCTGCATCGTCGCAGGATCGATCGATACGCGCCCGCTGATCTCTTCCTGCATCAGGCAGTCGTACGGTCGCAAGCTCGCGGGCACGCCCACAAACTGGACAACGATAGGGTCTTTCGGGTGGTTCGGTTTGATCGGCTTCAGCGTATAGCGCATGCATGCCTGCTGGCTCAGGCTCACCAGTGCCAGCCCGCCGGAGAAAGCTCCGCGAAGACTGGTTGGCCCGCTGAGTACTGTGCCATTCGCAGGTCTACCATTCACCATCTTAATCTCGCGCGACTCCTGAAGAATTGCATCGCTGTCAGGCTCGGCGATGGCAACCCGCTTCAAGCGAAAGGTGGAATCCGTGACCCGGTCCCCATGCTGTGGGTCGGGACTCTTCTTCGAGACCACATGCTCGTCGCAGAAGAAGCTGGGCACCAGCGCCTTGTATTGATCCAGATTCTCCTGTAGCCGCTGTAGTATCCCATCGAGCGCCGGCGTCTCCGTCTTCTGCGCGCTGACCGTGGACGCCAGCACAAGAAGGCCAACCAGCAAGACCAGCGGTGATGAGAAGCATCGTTTCATGGCGCGACTCCTTCGCTCGCGGGCACGATCCGCGACGTCACCTCCAGCTTATGGTAGTTGCTGTATTTAGCGTTGAACGACCAGACGCTCGGGCCGCGGCCTCCGGTCATCTTCGCGTCGAGGGTTTTCGTCAGCCAGAAGGTCTTTCCTTCCAGCACCACGCTTGCATAGTTGATCGAGGCAACCCAGCTCCCCTTGGTTGGAGGAACGTCACGGCCGTTTGCGGTCTTTCCGCCCGCGAAGATCGTATGATTGGGGACCTTGAACTCCAGATGCGTCACCTGCATCGTCGCGGGATCGACAACAACCAGACCGGCACCGTCCTCCGTTAGAACGCAATTGTCCGGACGCTCATTGGCGGGCTTACTGGCGAATTCGACGATATACGGATCGTTCGGCTTGTTCGCACGAAGCGGACGCAGCTTGTAGCTCATACAGGCCGTCTGGCTGAGCGACACAATGACAGGCCCGCCCGAGAAGGCCCCGCTGAAGATGGCTGGGCCACTGATCTCTTCGCCCTCGGCGGCGTGTCCGTTGACGGACTTGATGTCGCGGGACTCGGTGAGAATCGTGTAGCCATCGGCGTTCGTAGTGCGCTTGACGCGGAAGGTCGAATCCGTAACCGTGTTCTGACTCCGACTCGCCACATATGGAGACGTTATCAATAACGGAGCCATCTTCGATACCGCGCGCTCGTCGCACAGGAAGCTGGGAATGCCGTGGTGATATGCATCCAAATTGTCTTGCAGCGTCTGTAGAATGCCTTCGAGCGTAGGCGTCCCCGTCTTCCGCTTGGGAGTCGTCGCCTGCTGCGCCCACGTCGCGGACGACACCCCCACAGCCGCAACCAGTCCAATGGCAGTTAATGATCTCCTGATTGTCATGGTTGACTCGTTCCTCCCAGCGTGCCTTTCGCTGCATCTGGTTTCTTTATAGCCAGTTCCTTCTCCACCTTCAGCGGAATCTCCAGCGTGCCGACCTTGTTGGAGGTCTTATCGAGGACGCCGATGCGGACGAAGAGCAGACCTGCGGGAAGGTCAAGCTGCTGAGAGAAATTGAGCTGCTGCTTGTTGGCGACCGTTGTGTCGTTCAGTGTCATCTTCACGGTCTGGCTGAGCCCAGTCACCAGCTTCGCGTCCGCGTCGTAGGCGGCAATGTCCAGTTCGACGGAGCCATTGTGCGTGCCGTTGGGGCCGTTGCTGTAGGCGAGACGGCCAGCAGAGATGGAGTAGCTGAAGGTGTAGCGGGTGAGCGGCTTGTCCTTGAACCTTGCGTCCAGCGTACCCATCACCGGCGGGTCGCCCGCCGTCGCCGCCACCGCACTCGACTCCACGCGCACATCAAAAATAATCTGCTCGGAGGTCGGCATACTGCGGCTCATCGCGGCGCGCATATCGCCATCGGCAGCCTCCGGCGCGTCGGTGGTAAGCGTAAGCCCCGGCACTGGTTTGATCGTCGCAGGATCGACCGCGTCGTAACTCTCGCGATAGGCCAGGTGCAGTCCCGGCTGATCGACGCTGACCTTGATCGAGTGGTGCCCCCAATCGTACTTTGTCCCCGGCGGAACATACGACAGCGTGTAGTAGTTGGCTCCCTTGTCGACAGCCTGTGTGATGAGACTCGCCAGATCGTTCGAGTTGTAATACGCCGCGCCGCCGGTCGCCTCGGCAATCGACTCCATCGCCAACTGCTCATCTGCCGTTGTCTGTAGAAAATCCTGTCGTGCTGCTATATATGCCGGTGCAGGCAGATGATATGTGTTTGCCCAAAGCCTGCCTTCCGATGTGACAAATGCATTTGGCATCGTCGGCACGCCGCGCACATCGATGGGATAGACCGAGATCTGCGCCGCCGCCAGCAGTCCATAGGTCTTCAGCATGTCATCGAAATAACTCGGCAGGCACTTTGCCCGGACGCTCGGGTCGGTGAGCCAAGGCAGACCAACCGAAAACCACAGCAGGTTCTTCTTACCCTTGATCGCGGAGGCGTCTGCCGCAATCTGATCCAGCGCTTCCATCGTCACACGGGCATGCGTCTCCGTCTGACTGCACCATTCCTCCTGGCTCCCAGCCCTGCCCTCCATGTTGGTATCCATCGTATCGATTGCCGCGCTCAGCAGCGCAGGGTCGGAGGTCGCCCCCTGTAAGGTGCGCAGCGACTTGGAGAGTCCCAGCACAATGACCTTTGTCCCGGGAGGCATGGTTGCCACATACTTCATCGCATCCTGCTTCGCCAGCTTCTGGGCCGCCAACGAGCGCCCCAGTGTGTCTTCAGCGCCGCCAATACTGAGCGAAAGAGGCGAGGCTGCATTGGCAAAGTCCAGCAGCAGGATGTTCACCGCGCCACTGGCCGCCGCCGCCTGCCGATTGCTATAGGTGTTGGGCGGCAGCTTCTCCGCCGCAGGCACCGCCTCGCTGCCGTACTCGTGGAAGCTGCGGATCGGCTGTGCCTTCCCATCTTCCTTGACGGTGAAGTCCGCCTGCGTCAGCCCATGCACCGGATTTCCCTTCGCATCCGTCACCGTGACATCCACCACCGTCTCGCGCGCCGTCACCTTGATCGTCGGCACGGACGCCTTCTGCGCCGCCCCCACGCGCAACCCCGCCATTACGCCCAGCAGCCCCGCAACCGCAATCCACCGTCCTCTGCCCAGTCGCCAACCCTTCATCCGCAACCTCCCGGCCCGTCTCCACGCTCCAGTGCAACACTCTACTTCATCCGTCATCTTGCACGCAGCGCAATCCTCTACGCTGGAGCATTTTCACTGTTGCTGTAACGCAGGATGATATTGTCATTCTGAGCGGAGCGAAGAATTCCCGCATTTTGCCCGCAGCGCGATACATTACACCATCGCTGAAACTGCGCTGACCCGCTGACTCGCTGCTCTTCCCTCACGCATACCGTCTCTGCTGCCACTCCCACGCGCTCGCCACAATCGCATCCAGCTCGGCAAACTTCGGCCTCCACCCAAGCTCCTGCTTGATCTTCTCCGACCCCGCCACCAGCACCGCCGGATCGCCCGCCCGCCGCGCGCACTCCTCCACCGCAATCTCCTTCCCCGTCACGCGTCGCACCGAGTCGATCACCTCCCTCACCGTGAACCCCTGCCCATTCCCGATGTTATAAATCACGCGATCCCGCTTCTCCAGCGCCGCCAGCGCCAGCAGGTGCGCGTCCGCCAGGTCCTGCACATGGATGTAGTCGCGCACGCATGTCCCATCGCGCGTCGGATAATCTTCGCCAAAAATCTTGATGCTCTTCCGCCGTCCCAGAGCCACGTCCAGAACCAGCGGGATCAGGTGCGACTCCGGCTCATGCGCCTCGCCGTACCCCTCGTTTTTGCCGTTCAGAAAGAAGCTGCTCGCTCCCGCCACGTTGAAGTACCGCAGGCTCGCGTACCGCAGCCCGTGAATGCGGTTGAACCACCCCAGCATCTGCTCCACCATCAACTTGCTCTCGCCATACGCGTTGGTCGGCGCCAGCCGCGCGTCCTCCAGAATCGGTGTCGTCACCGGCTCGCCGTAGCACGCCGCCGTCGAGCTGAACACCAGCCGCTTCTGCCCCGTCGCCAGCATCGACTCCAGCAGCGCCAGCGTCCCCGCCGTGTTGTTCCTGAAGTAAATCTCCGGCTTCTCCATGCTCTCGCCCGCCTCGATCAGCGCCGCAAAGTGCATCACTCCGTCGAACCGCCCAGCCCGCAGCGTCTTCTCCATCAGCGCCCGGTCGGCCACGTCCCCCTCCACAAACTTCGCCCCCGGGGCCACCGCCGTCCGCTTGCTGTGGCACAGGTTGTCGTAGATCGTCACCCCATCCCCGCCCGCCAGCAGAAGCCGCGCCACCGTCCCGCCGATATATCCTGCACCGCCTGTCACCAGAATCCGCATCGTTTCTCCCCGCGTTCGTTTGCAGCTACAACCAAAGTATAGGGATTCCAGCGCAAAAAGAGTGATTCCCGCAAAACCCGGGTTAGGGGAGAATGGATGGGACTACGCAACATCTCCTGTTTCTGCTGTCATCCTGAGCGCGTCTTTCGAGCGCGAAGGATCCCGATACAGTTCGCACCCCCTCAACCCTCCACCCCTTTCTCCCACAACAGCTCCGCTTTTGCCTTTTCGGACGGAGCAGGGGGCTTTGGCCCTGAGGGAATGTTGAGGACTTGTGCAGCCCGCATCTAACTTGATTCAGTCCTTCTCTTGGCCAGCGCATCAAATCGGTAAACGGACCACTGAAATTGCCTTCTCAATCCGTTGTTCCTTAGTGCTTTGCATGGTATTCCAGGAGCCACCCGGTTTTTGCCACCCGGTTTTATTGAGTGTCCCTGTAATCGCAATTTGTTACCCCTGCGTCTCAGATTGCGTCATACTTAACATAAGCAGCCGCTCTCTTGCAGGGCGACATGTTGAAGGACTGTCCGACTATGGAAATGCCACTCAGGAGCGACGAACTCAGCAAGCCGATCGACGTTCAGTTTGCCCATTTCGGCGTCCTCAATTCCGGCAGCCAGAGCAAGCCGTTGGTCTTCGCCTCCACGTTGCTCAATGTAGCTGTTCTGTTCATCTTCATTGTCATCAGCGCTGCCGCCAAAAAGTCCATCGACAACCGCCATCTGCTCACCGAACTCACCGAGCCGGTCGTCCCCAAGAAGGTCGAACCCATCAAGCCAAAGTTCGTCCCGCCCCCGCCGCCCCCGCCGCCCGTTCTTCCCAATGTCCCCAAAATCGAAGTGCAGCTTCCCAGAATCGTTGTGGTGAAGACGCCAGACGTACCCAAACCGCCCGAGGTCAAGATGGACGCGCCAAAGCCAGTCATCAATGCGCCCGCGCCAACAAGGGTCGTCGCCATGGCTGCCCCGCAGATAGTAAACCTCGCCCTCAAGCCCCAGGCAGCTTCGGTGCCCAACAACGACGCCCATCCCTCCCCCGTCCGCCTGGGAAATCCAACCAGCCCCCTCAACAACCTCCACGGCCCCGCCGTCTCCAGCGTCAATCTGGGCGCGGGCTTTGCCGGCATGAACTCCGCAAACACTGGGAACGGCCCGCGTTCCACCAAGGTCGTTCTCGGCAATGGATCTCCAGGAGGCACCAGCATCCACGGCAACAGCGTGGCCGCGGTCGCTGGCATTCCCCACGGCGTCCCCGCAGGCACTGCAACCAACCGCCAGGCGGTCAGCCAGGTCAATCTCGCTCAGGCCACGCCGCCGCCCGCGCCCAGGCCCGCACCCGTCGCCTCCCTGGTTCAGCCCAAGCCGGCCAAGGTCACCGCCAAACCCAAGCCGGAGTACACCGCCGAGGCGCGTCAGTTGCACATCGAGGGCATCGTCACCCTCCGCATCCGGGTCCAGCCGAATGGCTCGGTCGAAGTTCTTAGCGTGGTCAGCGGTCTTGGCCACGGCCTCGACGAGAGCGCCAAACGCGCCATATTGGCCACAAAGTTTGAGCCCGCAACCGATGGCTTCGGCCATCCGGTCGCATGGGATGGAATCGTCAATGTCACCTTTCAACTCGCGGGATAGCAGGATGTCCGTCGCACGTTGCCAGATCGCACGTATCTTTTGTGTTAATTTTCTTTCGAGTCGATCGCTTCACCGACACGCGCTTCACGAATACGCTAGTTCTACATATGATGGCGACCTAGAGGTCGCCTCAGGGAGCCGTAAATCATGATTTCCCGTTCAAGATCCATCGCCGGTGCGCTTCTGGCGTTTCTCCTCGCGACTTCGCTTCCTGCCATCGCCGCGGTGGGAATGCCCTCCATCTTTGGTAAGAAAAAGCCCGCCCAGGACAACATGCCCGGACGGAAGCCGACCGCCGCTCAGTATGCCTTGATCGACAAGGCAATCCTGCGCGAAAAAGAGGTCATCAAGACCGTCAAGGAACGTGCCCCCCTGGTCGAGACTTACATCCAGAACATGAAGCCAGACCCCGTCCTCTCCCAGGTCCCCGAGAGTGACCAGCACTTCCTCGCGCGCGTCGACTTCAGCAAGGTCATCAACGACGACAATTACAAAAACAACAAGGGAAACTTTCAGGCCAAGAAGGGCCGCCTCGGGTCCTTCAAAAACTCCTTCAACGCGCTCACTGGCATCTCCTATAGTCTTCGTCTCACCTTCCATGAGTCCGGCTTCGTCCAGATGATCCTCATGGACTCCAATAACTTCGACCGGCAGCACTATACCTTCACCTTCATCCGCAACGACTTCCTCGGCAACGTCCCCACCGCGGTCTTCGACGTCACTCCGTCCAACACCAGACGCGACTTCGGCCGCTTCTTCGGACGCATCTGGATCGAGACCCGTGGCGGCAGCATCGTCCGATTCAACGGAGACTTCTCCGGCTCCATCGCCACCATGAAGGAGTTCTACCACTTCGACAGTTGGCGCACCAACGTGCAGCCAGACCTCTGGCTCCCCACCTCCTTCTACGTCGAGGAAAGCGACCCCAAGAGCACCACCAGCACCCTCAAATTCAAAGCCATCAACTACGTCTGGGGTTACGCCCTCAAGGTCCCGCCAACCGATGCCGAGAACACCTCGCTCGATGTCGTCAACGCCCAGGACGTCTCCAACGATGCGCCCGATCTCAGCCCCCTCGGCGCACAACGCGAGTGGGTGCAGCAGGCCGAGGACAACGTCATCGATCGCCTCTTCCAGGCCGGCCTCCTCGATGCCCCAAGCGACTTCGACAAGACCCTCGAAGCCCTCGCTGGCAACATCCTCGTCTACAACAACATTCAGCTCAGCCGGCCCGTCCGTGTGCGCACTCTGCTCACGGAACCGCTCGAGTCCCTCGCCGTCGGCAACACCATCATCGTCTCCAAGGGCCTGCTCGATACCACCAGCATCGTCACCGCCGACGGTGCCCAGCAGATGGGCAACCTCAACGCCATCCTCGCATTCCAGTTGGCACACATCATCCTCGGTCATCGCCTCGACACCAAGTTCGCCTTCAACGACCGCCTCCTCTTTCCCTCCACCTCCGTCTTCGAGCGCATCCCCATGCACCATACTGAGGCAGACAACGCCGAAGCAGCCAAGAAAGCCATGCAGTTGTTGTCCGTCAAGGAACTCGCCGACGGTCAAAAGTACTTCGGCCTATATCTGCAACAGCTCCAACTGCGAGTCAAGGCCCTCGCCTCCCTCAATCAGCCCATGCTCGGCGACGCCCTCATCAAAAGCGACACCGACAACTCCTTCTGGATGGCCGCCATGGTTCCCAAGGGCATCAAGCTCGACATGAAGGACCTCAAGCAGCAGGCCGCCATGCCGCTCGCCAACTTCCTCCGCTTCGACCCCTGGACCGATCAGCTCATCCAGATGCACACCACCTTCGAGCCCCTCATCAGCGACCGCGACAAGATGCCCTTCGAGGTTGAGCCGGTCTACCTCAAGCTCACCTACTTCAAATCCCCTGCGGCTACGCCAACTCCCGCAAACGCATCGCCGGACGCCGCAGCCGCACCTCCGGACGCCACAGCCGCACCGGCGGATGCCACAGCCGCGCCTCCGGCAGTCCAGCAACCGGCCCCGGCGGCAGCCCCAACCCAGTAGCTTTTCCCCGGACTGCGTTCCAGGCGGACGCCTCTTGCCGCCGGTTTCCACACCCCGTGACTCTCATCGTCCGTGCAGCTCTTTGCAGCGCTTTTCCCCGGAGTTGAAATGCGCAAGTCCCTGTTGACCCTCGCCTGGCTGGCCGCCCTGTTCGCCCTCCCCTACCTGGGGCGCGCCCAGAATGCCAAAACGGTGCCAACCGCCTCGCGCATTGGCAGAACGCAGGTCGGCGCGGCATTCAGCTATGCCACCCCGGACTTCTGGACCCAGCAGTACAACAGCGATCCAAAGTATGCGTACCAGTCCATCGGCGGCGTTACGGGTTACGGTGACTACGACTTCACACGCCGCTTCGGCGTCGAAGGCGACTTCCACTGCCTCTGCCTCCACACCTCTCTCGACCGCGCCGAGCTTAGCTATCTCCTCGGTCCCAGGGTCATGCTTCCCTTTCGCCGGTTCATCCTCTACGGCAAAGCCATGGGTGGCATCCGCGATCTCTTCATCCAGGAGCAGCAGGACAACATTGGAGTCCCCAGCGGGAGCAACATCGGTTACTCCATCGGCGGTGGTCTCGATATCATATACAACCAGAAGATCGTCATCCGAGCCGTCGATTACGAGAGCCAGAGCTGGCCCGGATACGCCACCAACGGCATCTCCCCATCCATCTTCACCTTCGGACTTGCCTATCGCTTCAGCCACTGATCGCGCGCCTGCCGTAGGTCGCGTGTCCCCAACCGCAACAATAGAATCGCTCCCCGTGTTCTCAGTCCGCACCCACCCTCGCACTTCCCTCGCCATCGGCTGGCTGGGGCTCGCCTTGTTCCTCGCCAGCTCCTCCCGCCTGCGCGCCCAGGCCACCGCTACCGCCTCCCGCGCCGGAGACCTCCAGATCGGCCTCGGATACACCATCGCCAACTCCGGCTACGGCCAGCAGAACTTCCAGGGCCTCGCCGCCTACGCCGACTTCGACCTCCGCTCCCATCTCGGCCTCGAAGCCGAGTTCCATCAGGTCTCCACCACCTCCAGCAACCAGTCCTATCAGCGTACCTACGAGGTCGGCGGACGCTACTTCCGCGCCTATGGCCACCTCGTCCCCTACGTCAAGGTCATGTTCGGACGCGGTGACTTCAACTATCCCTTCGGCCAAACCGACCTCGCCTACAACCTCTTCGCCGCGGGCCTCGGCGCCGACTATCGCATCCGCCCCTCCCTCAGCCTGCGCGCCGAGTACGAAATGCAGCGCTGGTCCGGCTTCACCAACGGAGGCCTCAACCCCCAGCTCGTCACCCTAGGTCTCGCCTACCACTTCGCCGGCAAACCCCGCTCCAGATAAGTGGTAAGCGGTAAGTGGTAAGCGGTAAGCGGTAAGTGGTAAGTGGTAAGTGCTCAGCTTGCAACGCAAGCAGTGTGCAGCCGGGTGCCCCATCTTCGCCGCAGTCTCACCGCGGCTAAGGTGGGGGCCGGGCTCCGCGCCTGTGCAGCCGGGTGCCCCATCTTCGCCGCAGTCTCATCGCGGCTAAGGTGGGGGCCGGGCTCCGCGCCTGTGCAGCCGGGTGCCCCATCTTCGCCGCAGTCTCATCGCGGCTAAGGTGGGGGCCGGGCTCCGCGCCCACGATTCGTCATTCTGGCGCAGCCCACACGAGTCGTCATTCCCCCTCGTCGTCATTCTGGCGCAGCCCACACGAGTCGTCATTCCCCCTCGTCGTCATTCTGGCGCAGCCAGAATCTCTGTATTGGCCTTTGCCGTTGCCTTTGCCCTTGCCCTTGCCTGTCCTTCCCTCGCCCAACCTCCTCTCTCCGTCATCCCGACCGGAGGCGGCGCTTTTTGCCGCCGCAGTGGAGGGACCCCCGCATTTCGCTTTTGCCTGTTTTACGCCGTTGCCTGTTTTACGCCGTTGTTTGTTCTTGCTTGTCATCCTGAGCGCGTCTTTCGAGCGCGAAGGACCCCGACGAACCCCGCCCCACCCCAACCCTCCACCCCTTTCTCCCGTAAAATCCCCGCCCTTGCTCTTTCTTACCCCTTACCCCTTACCCCTGTTTTCGTGTCAAGACCCTCGAAGCCCCAAATTCCCCCTAACCCACACCAACCAAACCACTTAAATCTTTAAAATAGTTGGCATAGTAGTTTCCCTCCATCCCGTATAATTAAATCAGTAAGCAAAACCAAACAGACCCGGCCAATCGCGCCGGGTCTTCGCTTTTAACCGGCTGTGGAAGAGTC